>Ga0209330_1000009_pt1 | contig 102720 bp, 160 predicted proteins | sample JacPinW_OM2H0_O3_FD_187969 | JGI IMG/M metagenome (GOLD analysis project Ga0209330, IMG submission 187969) | Forest soil microbial communities from Algoma, Ontario, Canada - Jack Pine, Ontario site 1_JW_OM2H0_O3 (SPAdes) (version 2) | ecosystem: Environmental > Terrestrial > Soil > Boreal... | reverse complement strand
GAGCCGATCAGGTGGGAGTATGTGCTGACACTGGAATTGATCGGGGGAGCGTAGGCGTTGATTTGCTGCGCTGGATGGGTGCCGGATTGATAGAGTACCATGTTGCTGCCAGCCGGGGCACCGATCCCGGTGAGCGAGATGTTGTTCGGGCTGGAGGTTGCGTTTGTGGTCAGGACGAGAGTAGCGGTCTTGGGTGCGAAATATGTCGGGTGGAATGTGACCGTGATCGTGCAACTGGACGAGGCGGTTAATGTCGATCCACATGTGGTGGTGTTCGCGAATTGCGTGCTCGTGGGCAGAACATTGGCGATCGCGATGGATGAGATGTTGAGGGTGGCCGTTCCCGTGTTGGTGACCGTGATGGACTGCCCAGCAGAGGTAGTCCCCGATGCCTGTGGGCCGAATGTCAGGGTGGTTGCGGACAACGACACTACCGGTGCAGTGCTCGCTGCCGGGTAACACGTTAGCCTGTCAAACGCATACGGGCCTCCGGTGCCGTTCGCCGCTCCGCTCATTGTGTTGAGGTAGCAGTCCATCGCGGGGTTGGAGGTGACGCGGCCACCAGCGGACAGGGCAAACGACTCCCCGCTACCGCATTGACTGGCATTGGTGGCTTCCGAGGAGCAAAATGTGACTCCCGTGTCGGTGCATGGCGCGATGCCCGTGGATGTTTTGTAGCACTGGCCGGCGTTCCCGCCTGTGGTGTTTTCGGGATGCACAGGTGGCCACACTTTTCCCGCGGGCCACCACGATGGCTGCGAGGAATACAGGAATGACGGTGGCGCAGTGTGCGTGGATGGTACCGCGTTTTGATACAGTCCACCGGGGAGGCCGCTGCTGGGGACTTCTGCGGAGTTGAAACTCTGGGCGTTACATTCTGCCGACGTGGAGGTCGATCTGCATTCCGCGTAATTACCCCACAGATACCGGGTGGTGGCGACCAGTGAATCCGCACACGCGATCAATCCACTCGATGGCCCGCATGCCAGACCTACTTCGGGGTAGGTGCCGAGACCGACTACCGACGTATACAGGTTGGTGCCCGGCGGCGACGAGGAGTAGAGCTGGTGCAGCAACTGGCTGCCAATGACGTTGAATATTCCATTCTCATACCGATCACAGGGGTTCATGCGCAGAGGAACGGTTTCGGAACTGGTCACGTATCCTTGATTGGTCTGATAGCCGTCCCAGCGGTTGCGGAAAAACGTGTTGAGATCGTGGCAGCCGTGGAAATTATCGCCATAGTAGGCGGCGGTGATATTCCCCTCGGCCAGCGCGAACAGGACTATCGAGTGGAACTGGTTCGGCGCACCCAGCCAGTTGGAGCCCGCGGAACTGAATCCCGTGCCAGCGGCGTAATTGTATGTCGCCGCGCACCCCTCGCAGTCGGAATTGTAGAACTGCGTCTCGCCGGGGAGTTGGGAAATATTATTCTCCACCAGATCATCCGATGCGGTCTGCGCCGGGATGCCGTAGGTGTCGCAACTGCCTCCCGATGTGCCGCACGCGAATCCCCAAAAGTAGGAATCCCGGACGGTGCATTTGTTGCACGATGCCAGATCCACGTGTCCCCAATTGGCGGAGGTGGAACTATTGCGGATGCTGCGGATACCCTTCGCCCAGCATCCGGTGCAGTTGTAGAAAATAATACCATCCGTCGCAGTGGACCCGTTGTTGGTGTGGTCGAGCGACAGGTCTTCGACTGCATCGCCGTATACAGGGATAGACGACCACCACGCGCCGGGAGATTGAGCGGAATTCCAGTTCGCGGCGTAAATGGTGGGGGAGATCGGTACCGTGTACGGTCCCGTGCCCGTTATCGTGCCGTTGACGTTGACGATTTGCTGCTGGCCGCGAACAGTGGTGAGCGATCCATCCCCGCGCTGGAATCCGCTGGTCGAGGTACCGTTGTAGCAGGGATTGGATTGATCGTAAATCTCGCACCCGACGTAGAGGTTGCCGTTGTCGGTCTGATTGTCGATCTGGTCGAGGATGAGTGGTGCACCGTTGGAGAGATTGGTGTCGGCGCTCAATAACACATAGGCTGCGTTTTTGGCGTAGGTCCCGGATGTGCATGGGAGTGTGATACAACTCCCCAGCCAATTTGCGCTGTTAATCGCGCCGCCGTTCGCGTAGTTGTTGTCTCCCCCCGCCGCGCAGACATCGTGACCGTTGCAGTAATTGGAATTGGAGATCGAACCCGAGAAGACGATAAACGTCGAGTTCGCGCCTTGACCACGGAGAGTCACATAACTGTTGGGTGTGGTTCCGGTTTTGAAGAAGTTGATACCCGATGAAAGAGTGAATGTGCCAGCACCGAGAAGAACATATTGGTGTGCGCCGCACGCGGCAATCGCGTTGTTGATCGTCGCAGCGGTTCCAGTATAGGCCGCGATAGTAGAGCCGCACTGGGTCCGGGTTTCGTTAATCAGCGGCGCGCCGGGATTCCATACTATCGCGCGCGATGGGTCGAGGATGCCGTTCCATAGAGTCTGCGCCTGAGACACAGTGCAAATCCCGGCTAAAGCGAGGGTGAGTAGACATTTTCGCATTACGATCCACTGTACTAGTAAGCCATTGCCGCGCTCAGATTGGATAACGTAGCGCACGCTCCGGCGGTAACCTCCCCAACCACGTAATCGCCGGAGTTGACGGTGGTGCTGCTGACTGTGCCGTTGACGATGGCGTTGGCCGCCGTGACTGTAACCGTGCCTATGGTGGTTGGACTCGCGCATGTCGCCGAAGTGCCGCATTCCAGGAATGTGATCGTTGGATTTGTGGTGCAGGTCGCCAGAGCTGCCGCCGACGCCGTGATGTTTTGTACGGTCAGTGTGTGATCGGCTCGCATCGACCCGGCGAAATCAGCGCCCACGATACCCGTGATGGAGCTGGCGGTGACTTGGAATACCGCCCCCACTTTGCTCTGTAAAGCGTAATTCTGATTCTTGACAAAAGCTGTAGTAGAAACTGTCGTGGAATTGTCTCCGGTGCTCGGAGTTGGCGCAGTGGGAGTACCCGTCAGCGCGGGAGACGCCAGTGGGGCCAGACTTGATAGGAGAGTGCCCGAGTCCTGAACGTTGCCGCTTCCATCAGCCGTGATTACGTCGTTAGCCGGAGCCGATGCGACACTCGATGCCGCGCTGGCAGCCGTTCTGGTCGATCCATTGGAACCGAACACGAGATAGTGAGTGGTGGAGTTGAACGCTACCTGCCCATCGGCGGTCGGCGCGGCACCAGTCGCCGTGGGGACCTTGAATCCAGTCGCGGCAGAGGCGGCAGCCAGAGTGAATATACCCGTCGATCCCGCCGCGAATGTGTGCGTACTGGTATTGAGGGTAAAATCCGTACCCGCATCCGCTGCGGCTCCGAATACGCCTGCGTATAGATGTCCGGTAGCCAACGGCAGCATGGCGGAAGCCGACCCGCAGTCCTTTACGTTTCCCGACCCATCCCCGCAGATCAGATCGTTGTTGGGAGCGGTGGCGATTGTGCTCGCGCCACTCACCACATTTGTAGTGTTTCCCGTGAGCAGACTGGCAACCAGAAATCTGGAGAATGCACCGTTGCTGGCGGATTCATAGAAGTGCCCGTCGGTGTTTACGGCCAATGCGGACTGGCTTGCTCCCGGTAAAGCAGGCGCTCCTCCGGGAATCGTCGTAGTGATGTACGCTGGCCCCGTTAGGTGGAGCGCGGCAGTCGTGATCCCACCCGCGCCCGTGACAGTCAGCGTTCCCGTGCCCGTGTTGTAACAAAGATTGGAATCCCAAAACGGACCACTACTCCCCGCCGCCAGATAACAATTGTTCGCGGGATCGGTCAGCCACGACAACGCAGTCGCTCCGACATTCACATACGGGATCATGCCCACGGCAGGCACCGAGTTGTTGAGTTGTGCCAGCGAAACGGGTGTATTCTGATCCATCACCAGTTGGGTATTGGAGCCATCGTAGTACGATATCTGATTCAAGTCCGTCCGGAACCATATGTCGCCGCCAGCCAGACTCGACGGGTCCACAGTGACCGATCCGAGATTGAATCCCGAGGTGGTGCTGCTCGGAGTCACGGTCAGTTTATCCCCGGATGAGATCGTGTTGGCGACGTTGGTATACATCACGGTCAGCGGCAGATTAGCGGTCGGCACCAGCCCCGTGATGTTGGACGAATTGCTGATATTGAGCGGTCCATACGCGGGATCGGCTCCCGATCCGCCGGACAATAATGGTTGTCCCGATGTGCCAGTCGCGGTCGCGCCGATTTGATTCCCGTTGCCTTCGTTCAGCGCGATGGAATGAATGGTATTTCCGGCATTGACGTTACCGGACGCGCCGAGACTGATCGACTGTCCATTTAGGGTAACTGTGGAATTGACTAGCCCAGCATTGGTAAGCGCGCCGCTGATCGCCGCCGCGACATTCGATCCCGATGGATTCGTAAACACGATCTGCAACCCGGTGACCGCAGCGGAATTGGCGAAATTAACCGGATACGTGAGCGCCGATCCGCTATTGACGGTGATGCTGCCTGTGCTGCCGCCGCCGCATCCCGACACACCGGAGTCTACGAAATTGCCGCTTGCGTCAATCGACACGCAATGGCCATTGGTGAGCGCACCCGTGCTGGTCGCGAATTTAGTGGTATTGCCCGTGACCGATCCCACGGTAGGGGCCGAGCCAGCGCCGCCGCCGATCACAGGCAGATTAGCGGTCAGGGCTGCCGATGACGCCCACGCAGACGATGACGAGAAATATGGAATGCCGCCCGATGTGCCCGCGACTGTAAGCGCGAGAGTACCCGTAGAGGTGATCGGAGAGCCGCCGACCGATATCAGTCCGCCGGTAAAAGTCTGAGCCACACTCGACACCGTGCCCGCCGTCTGCCACGACGCGGTGGTGCCGTTCGATTGAAGAGATGTGCCGCTGGCTCCGATAGCGAGGCGGGTGACGGAGTTGGAGCCATTACCCAGCAACATGTCTCCGGTGGTCCATCCGCTTGGCATAGCAAGCGTAAGTGTTCCTGATGTGGTGACGGGACTACCCGTGATACCAAACCCGGTCGGCGCAGCCAATCCCACCGATGTCACTCCCCCGCCGCCGCTGCCACTGCACCCGAGCACTCCGGAATCTACAAAGTTTCCGTTGGCATCGATAGATACACAATGACCGTTGGTGAGAGTACCTGTGGCAGTCGCCAGTTCGGTTGTGTTTCCGCTATACGTGAATGGCAGATCGGCAGTCCCGAGGCTGACCACACCGAAGGATGTTCCAGTGCCGGTCCCGATCACCTTATGGGATGTTTGACCGGTTGCGGCTGCGACCGCAAGTGTACCCGCACCCGTCACTGGGCTTCCTGTCACTGCTAGCCAACTAGGCACCGTCATCGCGACCGACGTAACCGTCCCCGAGCCGCCCGTGGTTCCAGAATCGATCAGATTGCCGCTGGCATCAGAGACAATTGTGTGTGTGGGGGTGAGCGCGCCACTTACGGTTCCCAATTCAGTGGTGTTACCGGAGTATGTGAACGGCAGATCCCCCGTAACCAGACTGACTGGAGAAAACGACGATCCCGTTCCCGTACCGATGACTTTGTGCGCGGTCTGTCCCGTAGCCGCAGTCACCGCCAGAGTGCCCGAAGTGACGATTGGCGATCCCGCAACCGATAACCATGACGGAACGGTCATAGCCACACTGGTTACTCCTCCGCCGCCTCCGCCTGATCCGCAATCCGAGCCGGTCGGTAAAAGGGTCCCAGTGGGATCGAAGTGCGCGCATTGATAACCCGCCGAGGCATATGCCGGGAAAATAAGAGTTCCATTCACGTCATAATTCAGAGGCCCGCCTTGGAAATTCGAGACGAACCCTACGTTGTCTCCGCCCGCGATGCCCGGATAGCCGGAAGAAATCGAGGACGTTCCTGTAATGATGGGCACGCCATTGTCGTAACAAGTCAACTGGTTGCCTAAAACGACCGTCTCCAGCGTATCGCCAATCGGCACTGCCGGCCCCGAGGAGGGGGTTCCGATATTGGTGCCGGTTCCAGCCACCATTTCCTGCAACACCGACCCTCCGCCTAATGCCAGACAGGCATCGTAAGTCTCCGCCGAAGTCGAAACCCGCACCGCCGCCCCCATCAGCGATCCCGGAGTGTTAAAGGCTGCCAATTTCACGCTGCTGAACTGATTCGCGGCCACGGTTCCGCCACCCGTATACGCCGCCGCCGTGTAACTGTTGCTGCACGTGGCCGTGGCTGTCGCCTGCCCGCTGGCTTTGGTCCAGGTTCCGCAGAATATCGTCCAATTGCCGCCCAGACCGCCCGAGCCGGTGAAGAGATCGGTGGATGGTGGCACAAGTTGTATCGGAAACGCCGGTCCGATGGTGATTCCGTTGACGTACAACTTTCCCAGCACATTGGTTTGTGCGACCTGAAACGTCTTCGACGTGGCGGTCAGCCGTTCTCCCCAACTCACTCCATCGCCCACGTTGCCGATGTAGTTAGAGATGGCCATGGGTGCGCCGAAACTCAACCCTGCCTGAGCGTTGGTTGCCGCCGCCCCCTGATCCAGTCCAATGTATACGTCGTTAACGTCGTTGACTGGACGATGCGAGGGATCGGCCAGTGTCTTCGCAGGATTGGAATCGTTAATCGTGATGACGTGCGTCGAGTTCAGTGGATCGGTCAAACTCGAATTCGGCTCGAAGATCAACCGTCCTTTAAGGTTCGGAGCCATCGATCCATTCCCGTTCGAGGAGTTAACGCCGTTTTGCAGCATGGTGCCGCCAGTGCTGAACGTCGTTCCCCCCGGCCCGGACACCAGCGTCGTATTCGATAGCGAGCTGGCATAGACGCCCGGCGTCAGTTGATCCAGCCGCGTTGCATAGACTGCCGGAGAGTTATTGGAAGTCACCACTACGCTTGAGGGAACCCCCGAATCGGAGTACATCGTCGCGCCGTTGCCTAACACAACCGACCCCGGCCAGCCCGGAAGATAAGGAATCAGCGTCGGAAAACTCAGCACGGTGTAAGGTTGCAGCGTCGTCGATGTGGAATCCGTGGTAGTGCAGATCAGCCCGGAACATTGGGCAAAGGCCGAAGACGCAATCGACCAGTTTCCTGTCCCATAAGGGAAAGGGAAATTGAAAATTCCGCCAATGCCGCTGGTCTTCAAAATCCAGTAAGTGACGGTCGAGCCGGTCTGCGATCCGTAGTGCGGCCACGCAATGGTGTAGGAGGCGCTGCTTGCGGGAGCCGCCTGCCCGAAGGGTAGTGGCAGCGTGCAATTGGTGCCGTCGCAGATCACCGCAGAGTAGAGGTATAACGTCGAACCGCCGGTGGCGAAGGTCGGCAGCGATCCCGTAATTCCCGGCGAGAATCCTCCGACCTGGGTGTGCAAATCGAGAAATCCGCCGACTACGTTGACGCCCGCTTCCGCCTGCGATTGCGCAGTGGTCAGTCCCGCCGCTACATAGAGCGGATTGAATGCGCCGCCGATTTCGTTGTACAGGCCGGAAGTAGCCACGCCGCCGCTGCCGCCGCGCATCTGCCCCGCCATCACCGAATACTGCGGAGCGCCCTGTATGATCGTCGCATCCCCGATAGAAATGGTTTCACCCGCCAGCCATTTGACTCCGTTCGCCGCGCCGCTCACGCTTAAGTTGGACTTGTGGATGCTGCCCAGCGGATTCCCTGCCGTACCGCCCGGCGCGTAGAAAACCTGGGGACAGTAAATCGCGGTGCAGGAATTCGGAGACGAGCCATCGAAGGATGTGTAAACTCTATCCGCCCGGAAATCCTGATCGTTATCCACCACAATGAGCGAAGTCAGCAAATACCCCGGATCCCAGCCGGGAAGATCGTAATAAATGTCCGAGACATGTAGCCCGTTGTCGGCGTTGGTTTCGATAAACGTCTTGTCGATGGCCACGCCGCCCGGCGTCGCTGTCGTCGATTGATTGGAGCACGTAGCTGCCGCGCCGGTGGGGATCACAGTGGCAGTGAACGAGGTTGAGGAAGTGGTGGCCACCCGGTACCGTCCCCAGTATTGCGGCAGATCGGTTCCTTGCACATCCACGACGGATCCAACCGGAGGATTCAGCGTGGTGGTGTAAGTACGAACATTTGAGGCGCACGCGGTGGCTGTAATCGCCGCCGCTACAATCTGATTTTTGGTTCCGACCCGCGCTCCGTGGAATAGTATCTCGCCCGCCGTAAAATACCAGCACGCGCCTTGTGTCGATTCGCAGTCAAACGACGCGCCCGAGGCGTCGATATCCGCGATCCCCACTGGAACTGTGATCGGCGCGTTGATCTGGTAGTAGGTCGTCGCTGGGGGATTCGTGGGCTGGAATTTCAGCGCGTAATTACCACGCCGCGATCCCGCGCTGGCCTGCCCGGAGGCATCGTTCAGGGCTTCCTGAATACCTGCCGTCGCCGATCCGATAGAGGTCGCCGTAAAGGTGTTCTGCGGAGTGAATTTAATCGTCCCCGAAGTTGCTCCTGCCGTGCATGTTCCCGACCCCGTTAACGGATCGTATTCCGTGGTCGATCCATTCGAGAGCTTGATATAGGACGTGGTATCGGTGCCCCATATCCCAAGCGGGCACGGGGTGATCGTGACTGTTGCCGGGGTGTTGGCGGTGAGCGCGACGGAGATGGTTTGCGACCAGTTGAAGGTTCCCGGACTCAGGTCCACATACCGGATGCCATCTACGTTGTTGGCGGAAAATTGCGTCCCCGGAGGCTGCACGATATTCTGGCTCACCACCGTGGATGTGGATACGTTTCCCGCGCCACTGCATACCCATGCGGTGCCGTTATAAGACTGTACCTGACCTGTGCCGCATATCTGGTTGCCGAGAGTCGATCCCGTGAGAACCAGTCCACCTCCCGTGGTTGGTCCCGTAATCGTCCCCGTACCGCATGTCTGGTATGTCGGCGCTACTCCAGTGCCGTTAGACACGATGCAGGTGCCACTTGACCCCGGTTGTAATACCGTCGCGGAATTGGCACCGTTGCCGACTAATAACGATCCCGTGCCCCAACCGACTGGCAGACCCCATGTGAGAATGCCCGCGCCGGAGACTGGGGAGCCTGAGACCTGGAATCCTCCGGGGACGCCGAGGCCGACTGAGGTGACGGAGCCTGTGCCGGGAAGCGGAGGGTAGAAAGTGTTGGTAGCGGCATCCCACCAGACGTGGATGGTCTGGCCGATCGCGCCAACTTGCAACGGCGCTGACAGGTTGAACGATGGCCCCGTGATGGTGACGGGTGCAATCGAAAACACTCCGATGCCGCCGACGGAGTTTGCAGTCGCCGTCCACTGCGACGGTGAGGGGACAATTTGCAGCGAGTCAGGCACGGGAGCCGAGAACGACCCGCCGCCGTCGAGGGATTTGGTAATCGTGGTGGGGATCGGCGTGCCGCAGACAGTAGGCGTGATGGACTGGCCGGATTGATTGGTCCATGTTAATGTCATCCCGCCGTACTCGTAATAGTTGTTGATCGTGCCCGAGGTCTGTACCATCCCGGATTGACCGGAGGAGCAGAGAACGAACTGTTGCGTGGGAGAGGTAAGTTTGTTCCCCGATCCATCCACGGACACCGCGGCATAGGAGATGATCGATCCCGGCGATGGCACGATCAGCCCGGTGAGGGTGGCGGTGTGGGACGTGACCAGCGCCGGGTTGAGCGGCGTATAGGAATTCAGATGCCCGTTGAGTCCGAAATAGACCTGCGTCGATGATGGCGCGACCGAGGTCCATGATACGGTGGCCGATGTCGGCGTCATCGCGGTGACTGCGACATTGGTCAACTGGGCGGATGCGATCGCGCACAACCCGAGCAGTACGATAGCCAACCTTTGTATCGCTCGCCGTGTCAATTCAATTGCTCCACGCTGAACATTGATTGTGCGCACGAGTTGGACGAACTAGCAGTCAGAAACAAACACGCCGTCCCCGCATACAGAGGTTGCGTCAGATTAATGCCCGAGTAGACGTTATTGAGGATGGTATATGACGCTGTCCCCCCAACGACCGTGGGAGTGATCGCGCAGGTGATTGCGCCGCTTATGCCTGTGGCGGTCGTCGTGCAAGTCGCCTGCGCACTGATTTCCCAACTGACCGCGCTTGAGCCTTGGAATGCTAATAATCCGCCGCCAGCCAGCGTAGGTGATCCGCCCATATTGAAATACAGGAGGCTGTTGGACGTCCCGCTGGGAGCGACTTGCAGGTAGAATGTCGCCCGGAACGTTTTACCGATAGAGTTGAGTGCGCCCGCTGGAATCGGGCACGTTTCGATAGTCTGCACGCTATTGGTGTTGGCGTTGACAGTGGTAAGCGTTCCACTCGCGCACAATGTCCTAACGCCACCCGCCTGCGCCTCGGGCTCGAACAGCATCGAATAGACGCCTGCGCCGCCGAAGGTTCCGGCGGATCTCCCTACCACCTGCCCCCCGGAGGAAGGAAACAGGGGTGGCGCGATTCCCGTATCGTGGCAGTACCCGGCCAGAGTCGAACTGATCTGGATATAGTCCCCTCCGGTCGTTGATCCGTCGAATTGACACTGAGCGGCTCCGCTTGTGATCACGCTGGCGCTGCCCGATGTCCCGGCACCTGCGATAACGACTCCGATTACGCCACCTGTATCTGATGTGGAAGCTGCGACGACCGCCGCAACGCCGCCTGTATTGGCAAGTTTGGTGAGGGTGTTGAGCGCGGTTCCGGTGATGGAATAGTTCTGTATCGTGCTGCAAGCCCCAACGCCACTTAGTTGCGGACAGGAGTCTATGGTAGGGGTGGTGATGACTGGGCTGTTTGTGAGAACGATGGACCCTGTGCCGGACTGGTTGGTGGTGGTAAGCGGGGTACCGGAGTTGAGTACGAGAGAGGGAGCGGAGATTTGGCCGGAGAATGCGGTGGAGTTTAGCGTGGATGGAATCATTGATGCAGTGAGTGCGCAGAACAGGGGGGAGGCCGAGGCCGAAGTGCAATTGCCGAGCACGGTGTTCGCGGACTGGGAGCCAAAATCGCCGGGTGCGGAGTTACGAAATGTAGGCAGCCCGAATGCGTTGGTTGGGGAGGCGAATACGAGTCCGGCGGATTGGGGTAGAAAGGTTACAGCCAGAATACCCGAACCAGTGACCGGGGAGCCAGATACGGAGAATACCGTGGATGGCATCGAAAGCCCAACCGAGGTAACGGTGCCAGCGACAGCTTGGACCAGATAACTGTAAAGGAAACCATTAATCGGTACGACTTGAACCAAGTACGCACCGGGAGACACCCACAAACTGTAATTGCCAAAACTATCTGATGTCGCTGGATTCGGTGATGCAATCGTCAATCCGGGATCGAGAAATAAATTGGCGGTCGGTGAGCATGGAGTGCCGGAGCCTCCGATGTAGGGGCACACGCGGACGGCAGCAGACGGAGCAGGACCGCCAGTTCCATTCGGTGGACCCGGCTGGATTACCATTCCGCTAATCGACCCGCCTTGCGCGTGCATAAAACTGGGAGCGGCCAGACACAACGCAATCGCGACAATCACGGGAATGATCACCGATGACAGCGTTGGTCCTCCCTCGTGCACCGCCCCCAAATTGGCATCGACAGGACATTTACCTTTGTGGGTGGCTACGTTCTCGACTCCATCCGGACACTCATGATACTTAAATCGTGCGCTCTCCCACGGCAACCATCGTCCGCAGTCCGCGCAGATGTTGGCTTGTTTGTGACGTTGGACACCCAACGCCTCTTTCATGGCCGCACGCCCAGCGGTGGAGTTCATATAACGACTGGTTGCCGTGCCGTCGCCGACTGGCTTGCGGCGAATGGCCTGCATTTTCTTTGGCCGGGTAAAGCGTTTGCGTGACGCTCGCATGTCGGGATCGAACCTCGCCATGAGGGATTGTAGTAGCGATATAGTCGTGCTCGTGTCGAGGGTAGCAGAGGGGGAGATAGAGCGGCGACGGCAAAAGGCCACACGAGGAGACGATTACGAGATGCGCTCACCGGGGTGCTGCGGGACGATGAACTGGTTGAGATAATCACCGGCGGACAGGGCTTGCGAGAACCCGTTGGCCTCGTCACCGCTCACGTTGGAATATTTGTATGTCGCGGATTTCCACTTGAACACAACGATCAATTCCTGAGAGTCAGCATCGTAGCCGACCTGCGCGATATTCCCCGACGCTGGATGAGAGATAATTTCCATCGCCATATTGAGGCCATTATAATCGCACTGTGGCTCGGACGCCTAAACCTCGCCCTTTCAACGACCGCCCCGTGATATCCCTGCATGAAGTATCCACTATTCTTGTTTCACGAGGATTCGCCTACCGGCGAAAGAGCCGAAAACACACCAACGAACTCGGCATCTTCGTCAGTTCCGTCCGGCTGAGGCAACTGTGCTCGATTGCGCCCGCGATTCCCGTCAAGCAGGGGGGATGGATATCCGTCACCTCTCTGCATCGTCTGCTGCAACGGCTGGCTACTCTTGCTAATCGCCCTTTATGCCGGAAGGGCGGGCATGTGGTGGAGATGAAACATCTGGATCGGATCAGCCTGCTGTTGTGGCTGGCTGGATTGAGTGAGGTAGTGATTCGGCGGCCAAGACAATATGCGGCGACCATCGACGCCGAGATCAAAAGGATCAAGCAGATACGCGACCCGATACTGAAAGCGATGCGGGCGTGCGAGTTGCTGGCAAGATTTGTAGACGCTAAAGCGCTTGCGGACGCGGTGAGAGATGGGTTCCCGTTGTCGCCAAGCGGGGCGATGAGGATGGTGCGGGAATTGGATCACATTTTGGGAATCGATCAACTTTGAGCAGCCGATAACCGTTCCGCTTCGGCGTCCTCCAGCAACCGTTCTGCGATGGCCTGCATGTGGGAAGCGTTCAACGCCTCGATCACTTCTTCAACGGGCATGTCGATCAGGTGACCGCCATCAATAGCAGACTGCCCCGGCGTGAAAATCACGGTCTGATCGGAGTCGAGAGACGATTCCCTGATCACCGCAACGAGTGAGTGTTCGACGTAGATGCCGTTGAGATCGACGATCATAAAATTAGGCTGCTTCTTGTTTACATTCTGTGTAGGGGAAGCATAGACGCCCACAGCATCCAGTTTGACCGCCATGAACGGCCTCTGCTGGCATACCCGCTAGATGCGCGCCCTAAATAGCGGGTTTAATCGACTACTGAACTTGTTGCGGCGGCTGCTGTTGTTGTCCCGCTGGTACCGCTGGCGGTGCCGCCACTTTCAATATCGCACCCATTTGCGCCCGTGACAACAGCCCCGAGAAAGTATTTAACGGTGGCAACTTTTCTCCCTTGCGCGCTTTCTCGACCAGTCCTTGCGTGATTGCATTCTGGACGGGCACACGCTTGTCCGGGGCTTTGGCTAGTACCTCGTTGATCGCGGCTATGTCCTGTGGCGTAATCCGTGACAGCCACCGCTGACCCATTTCGGAACTGACCAATACAGCTTCTCCAACGCGGGCTACCATATAGGGGAGCGCCCAAGATATGTTGTGCAAACCGAATACACCAGCAGCCGAAAGTCCGCCAAGCACGGCATCGCGATTAGATAACGTTAGAGATTTATCCTTGGCTTCCTTCGCTTGCTCGATTTTGGCTTCCTTCGTCTTCTGAATGATGTCCTCAAGGTTCGGTGGACGTACCGGACCCGGCGACGTGTATTCAGGCTTTGGCGGTACCTTGACTTTATTCGGCAACGCCTTCTCAACCGCCACGTACTTTCGCATGGACTGTGCCAGTTCCGGGTCGGCTCCGAATTTGCGGTACTTGCCCATAGTTTGTAGTAAACGATTCCCAAACTTACCGGATGCGATTCCCTTCGCTACATCTACATCCGTTGGATTGGCCCGGTACAATCTCGCCAGCGGACTCCCGCCCGTCGCCTGCCCGCTCATATCGTGCCAGTCCTGCATATAGGATTTCCAGTCGCGCTTGAGGGCGGTATAGTCCGCACCCGCACCCGCTTTGTTGGCAGTGACGTTCAACGCTTTATCGTATGCGTCGTACAACTGAAACAGCGCCTTGCGAACGATCCCATCTGCGGCGTAAGCTTTCTCGCCGATCACGGAATACTGAGTCCGTGCATCGTCAAACGGGATGGACTGCTTCGGAACACCCTGTAGTTCACCACGCTCGTTTTCTACCTTTTCCCCCTTTTCGGTAACTTCTTTTACGATGTCATTGAATATCTTGAGGTCGGCGGGAACGCCGGCAAGCATTGCCCTCCCGCTCTCGACCGCGCTGTATAGTGGAGGTGCTTCTACCGGAGCGTCTACTCCTACTTTTTCTCGCAGTCCATTCCACCGCTGATCCAGCGCCGACCTCACCGCTTTGTGAGTAGACTTGGCGTTCTCGATTGCCTTCTCGGCAGCAGCCGCTTGCGCCCGCTTCAACCCTTCGTGTTGAGTTTCAATCCGCGATGCTTCCACTTTTCCAGCGCGGTGCTCAGACAATTTATCGGTGAACTCAGTCTTGGCTTTGGCCGCTCCGGCTGCGGCTTTATCGGATTCCTCGACTACCCCTTCTGCGACTTTTGTGGCCAGTCTCGGTCCCGTCCCCGCCATACGCTGCGCGGTGACAGTCGGACCCTCTGTGACCACCTTTGCCGCTGTCCCTCCGGCATGTACCGCCGCCTCTCCCGCTTCGGGAACTTTCTTTCCACCCGCGATCATGGACACGATCTCAGTCGCCAGCCCGGCCAGCGCATGCGCGGTCTTGGGGGCACCTTCATCGCCGGGCTTGAATTTCATCTTCCCCCAGTCGATAGAGTCAAACGCCTCCTGACCATATCCGTAGGTCTGTTGAATAATCCCCTTAACCATGCGGTACGCGGGGAGCAGGATACGCGCGTTCGGATCATGTGACACCAGCGCCTGCTCATCTGTAGTTTGCGGGGCATCGGCGACAGTGTGAACGAACCCTTTCGCCATATCGGCGACTGGATGCAGGGACTCCGGTATGCCCAACCCCGATGCCGCACCGAGTGCCGCTTCCCTGATCTTTGGGTGGTTTTCAAAGAACTTCTGTGTGCGCTGATCGAATGACGGTTCACGATTATTCTTGAGTCGCGGACGCGGTTCAGCGGTCTGGATGTATTGTGTGTAGTCGGGACGGCGGGCGAGAACCTCGCGGACAAGCACATCGTCAGCCAATCCATCGTATCCCGGCTTGCGCTTGCGGATTTCAGACGCGAATTGCGGAATAGTTAGTTTGGATGGGGAGGTTGCGGAGGCTACGGCTGGATCGACAGCGGTAGTGGCGGGAGCGGCGGGAGCGGACGCTGCATTCGAGTCAGCCATATCACGACCATTCTACTTTGCGGGACCAAAATCGGTATCCAGTTTATTTTTTAGTTCAGACGGCAACGGAGCATTGGACTTACCGTCTCCTCCGCCCGCACTCTTGTCTGGATGCTTGTATCCGGTCTCATACACGGCCTTCGCCGTCTTCTCCATCGCATCCATGCCCGCAAGCAGCGAATCCGGATCGGTATGCAGCCCACCGTAGGCTTTCTCGAATTCATCGGCTACTTTTACGCTTCGCCAGCCGTGCATCGCGCCCGCGAGAGAGTATACGGATTTGAGCGCGCCCAGTAGTTCTCTGGTCTTAGGATCGAGTGTGCCCAGTTTGGCTTCCACCTCCGACCACCTGCCGGGAAGAGCGCCGAGTTGCTCGCGTACCTGCGGGTCTTTTATCAGGTCGCGGACTTGAGGCAATAGTTTCATCACCGAGTCGGCGGCGTCAGCGCGGGATTTAGTCTGCCCGGTTGGGCCAGTCGATCCAATAATGCGGTCACCGGGAGTGGAAGGGGGAATGCCACCGCCACCGGACGCTGACCCCGATCCCGATGGCGCAGCGTGTGCTGCTCCACCTGCTGTGCCCCTCGGCACGTGTTCGGTCGTCGTAGATGTCTGCGTCCGGTGCAATTGCCCTTGTTCGTCTTTCCAACTGAACTCGCCTGTACGCACGGTGTCGAATATCTGTTTGGTATCGCTCGGCGGCACGAGATCATGGTTCTCCGTGCCGGGAATTATCTGGTTAGTCTTGGGATCGACTTCGACACTGAATGGCTTGCCGTGAGTGTCTTTAGACCATGCACGTATCGGCTTGGTCTCCGACACGGGCTTGCGAACATCACCCGTACCCAATGACTCGTACGTTTCTCCATCCGGCTTTTGCCAGATCAAGTGCTCCTTGCCGTCCTGCCCGACATACTGGCTGATCTTTTTGTCCCCCTTCGCCATCTGCGGGAACAACTCGGGGTCAGTCCGCAACCGCTCCAGTTTCGACTCCTGATCGGGAGTCAGTTTCGCCGGGTCCATACCCTGGAGATCATGCAGGTCGATCCGCTTCTGCTGGATATCTCCCTCGACGCGCTGCTCACCGCGCATCAGTTCTATCTGGCGACGGTACTGTGGACTCGTATATTGCGCCGCCTCTCCCTGGTAATCCGGCCCCGCCTTCTGCCTGATAATCATCGCCGCCTGCAATCTCTGCACGGGATCACCGGACGCCCACATCGCCATCGGATTCGGCTGTTGAGATTGTGGATCACTTCCGCTCTGGGAACTGGAGTTGGATGACGACTTCTTGCTCTTTCCCTTTTTGCCCTGATCCTGCCCGAACATATTCTGGTAGAACTGCTGCTGGATCTCCCATGCGGCGTCGGCGGCGTTCTTGGCTTCCTGGACTTGTTTGGAGTTGGGATCGGCACCCGACTTGAGCATGCCGAGATAGTTGTTGCGCGCCGTTTGATAGTTGTAGTTCAGCCCCTGTGCCATCCGCTGCTGTTTTTGGGCCTTGACCTGGTTGGCGTAATCCCGCCCGCGCACCGCGCCGCGAAGAATCGAGTCGGCGAGGGTGGCAATAACCGCTATCCCTTTGGTCTTGCCGCCGACCATCGACGGAGCGGCTGGTTGTTGCATGTCGGCATGGGCGGGCGGCGCGGCGATCTCGGGGAGCGGAGGAGTTTCCGGCGCGCGGTACGGCGTTTTACTGGTTGGAGAGTAGTCGGGAGTGGCGGGAGATGTGGACATACAGTTGTACAGTTACGCCGCTTATGCCGCTAACAACGCCAACGCCGCATACGATCCATACGCGCTTGCACCTGCGCCGGCCAGACTCCCTAACGCGCCGAGCGTCGATCCTTTTTCCTGAGCGGAGATTTGCTCCCCTTGGTATTCCAACCCCTGCAACGACGATATCCCCTGATTGGCGTTGGACAGCCCACTGATACCAGAATTGGTCGCTGCCGTAGATTCACTGATCCCTTGGCTAGCGAGTTGACCCAGTGCGTTCGGAGCATTGAGAGTAGCCCCCGATGCCGCACTGGATATCTGCGCGCCGCGGTTAACGTCGGTTTGCTCCAGTGCAAGGTTCTTCTCGCCGCCAGATGGATCATTCGCCATGATATTAGCGCGGGCACCAGCAGTGGCTTGGGCTGTCTGTTGTGCCGCTGGAGCAATGGCCTGCATGATCGCGGCAGGATCGCCGGATGCCAATTTTTGGTACTGGTCCTCTGCGGTCACCAGCCCCGGCTCCGTCAGATTGTAGAGTTGCTCGGCATTCTGACTCTGCTGGGAAGCTATATTTGTGAGTGCCGTGGAATTAGACAGAAGGGATTGCTGGACTTGCGGGTTCACGTCGTTGAGATTGTTCCCCGACTTGCCCATTCGTGACCGCCGCTCCCGCGAGTGTGATTAACTGTTTGCGAGTGTACGCTTCAAAATCCGCCCGTAACAGTGTCGATACCGTACACGCTTCGAGTCCGCCGTCGTGGGAGCGTAACAGATATGGGACCACCCCGATATCCTTGGCTCCGAATTGCCGCATCCACCGTGCGGCAGGCTCGTTAGTAGCGTACCGTTGCCCGTGGATGGCGGTCAATACCAAACTCTCGAACAGGTAGGCGATACCCAGCATTCCGAGTACGGTGCATTCGGGAGTTCCCCACCAGTTGCGGAAAAATGCGAACGCACAGAATGCCGAGCTGGTCGATTGCGCTCGTATCACTTCCGTTGGCCAGCAGAATCCAGCGGGAGTGAATTCGGTAGCGGAGGTGTGGACGCAGAGGAGACTGATAGGTTTGTTGGCGAGATAAGAGCAGATCGCATCGGCGGACAGGTCGGTCATTCCGCAGAATACGTCGCTGAGGATGCCGTATGGGTCGGTCGGGCGGGACAGGAGACATTCGTTGTACAAATGAAGCAGGTATCCGGTGCCGAAGATGTCAACGCGGCGGCGGTCATAGGGGACTATTTGGAGGTCGCCCATACGCCAATCGTCGGCGGCGAATACAGAGAGGATGGAATCGCTCACCTAGGTAATATCCTCTACGGCATTGGCCCGGAGTGCGCGCGCCAATCGATCCAAACGGATATGCAACTCCTTCAAACCCTTAACAGAATCTTTGTACGGGAAATCCGCTTTGCGCGTGAACTCCAAATCGCCTGCGACATTGTTACTCTTGCGGATGAATGCACCCGGAGATTTGGGATCGAGAGCGTCCCAATCCGCACGCTGCATTGCCGCCCGCACCCGCCGCTCGAACGTTATTTCTTCCACCGCCTTGGCGGCAGCTTCCTCTTGGAACGAGCGCTCATTCTTCGTAAATGGTACTGCTATTGCCGCCGCGATCGCCCCCACCATCCCCATCACGCCCTTGCCCAGAAACAGTCTGCGATTCATCTCATATCTCCTCTTCTTCGCACATTCGGTTAAAACGCTTGGCATCCGCTTCAAATTCCGCTTTACGAGATTCATATTCCTGTTCGGATACGTGCCGAGATCCCAAGCAGTCGCATTCCGCGCACCAAGACTCACCCTGCCAGCCACTCCTGAAAGCGTGCCAGCCGTGAACGTCGTATGGTCCGGGGACGACTCCCATATCACACCGTTTGCTCCGCTTCCTGTCTTACTCTCGACTCCGCCGCTTTCGCCAACTCTGCTTTGGCTGCGACCACGTAGTCGACCAACTGTGACACGACTTGAAACCGAAACAGGTCGACATCCGATATCGGCGGGAGATTGAACTCCGACTCCATCCACGAGGCCAATGACACGTAATCGAGCGAATCCAGTTTGATCTGTCTGAGATCGGTCGTGAGCGTGACTGGCAGGCCGGACTGCTCGCTCACCATGACGATGACCGAGGTCTCGATCTGTTCGCGGGTCAGTGTGTCGGGGAGAGCGTGGGAGAAATTGGTGGTGGTCATTGCGGAAGACCTCGATTGCAAAACTGGTATGAGCCAACAACCAGCCCGGCGGCGAATGTGATAATTGACCAATACCCTAGCATGACGATAAGGAATCTCCGCCATTCGGTATAGGAAGATGGCGTGTGCTGAGAAAGTTCGTAGAACAAAGTCAGTAGCCCGATAAAGCACAACGACAGAATTACGGATGACGCGAATATGTAGCATGCGGCGAGGTGGAAGAACGCGGTCAGGATGGCGAGACAGACAGACCAACTGGCGATCATGTACGACCACTCGCGGTACAAGGCGTGGAAGGCGAAGAAGGACAGTGGCCGATTGGGGAGATCGAAAGAGATACTCATTTGGTGTCATCGCCCTTTTTCGACTCTGCCGATTCACCGCATCCGACTCCGCCGCACTCGCATTGACTGCATGGGACTCCGGTAGTTGGACACATAGGCGTCGATTGCTCTGGTCTGGTGTATTCGTGCGTCGCTAGCGGAATTCCAAATCCCATCACGCCCTCCCCATCCCTCTCACCACTCTGTCATCCACGGCTCCGAGTACTCTAGGCGGATCGACCGCATTCGCCGACCCCTCTACATTCACCGTCGCCGCCATCAACCCCTGCATCGCGGGATGAGCAATGTTCATTTTGTCTTCGAGTAGCGCGTTCCGATACGCACGGTTGAGGAGGTCGCGGATTTTACGCAACTCACTCGCCAACTCGGTCGCCGCCATGTTGGGCGTGATCGCGATAGTGTAGGAGACGACGGATTGGGCAGCGGTAGAGATATCTTCTTCAGTGGGAGACATTATGCGATAGTCCCTTTCGACCACAATTGAACGATCCGCCGGATGGCCGCCGACCTGCCATATCCCAACTGGCGTGCATATCTTTCCACCCTCGCAAGGAGACTCCGTTCCAGCCGAACGGAGATCATTTTCTTGGGGTCCTTACGGCGGATCGCCATGAGAGGAAATGTAATACAAGTGTCAGACAATTTCAAGAGCTATTTTTAGAGGCGTTTCCCTACCAGCGATTGCAACTCCCCCACGGCGGCAGTCCGGGCCTTGTGCCGCTGTACCATCCGCTCTTTCACTTCCGCCAGCCACCTCTGGATATGTACCTGAGCATCCTCGACCGATCCATCTGCCGTTTTGTCCTTGTGATAGTGATAGCGTTTCGCCAACGCCAACGGGTCAATCCCTTCCGTTTCGGGTACGCCCCGTGTCTCGGTCTTGTCGTCTGCGATCTCAACCACACACACATCCACTTCGATGTGCCCGGTGACTCCGTTACGTGACATGGATTTTATCTCTATTACAGTCTCGGCCATCACATTCTCCTTACGACAGGCACCGCCGCGCCTGTAGACGGCGGAGTCGCACCCCCGGCAGAATTCAATAAATCGTAACCCTGGTAATTCAAAATAACGACAGCGATGATCGTGGACTTGTCGAATGACGCACCAGTGCGCGCCGACCACGTATCGGCGGTGGGAACCGATACCAGTCCCAGTTTCGTCTGCCCTGTGGTGCGGATGTAGTAATAAGTTGCCAGCAACGACACCAGCCCGCCTGTCGTTGAGTCATCCGGTCCCGGCTGGAAATACGTGAACGTATCGGGCGGGGTGACGGTGAGCGCAACGAAATTCCCCTGCCATTCGGAGTTGATCGCGCCCCCGATTCCCACACCATCATCGACTGCGACTGTGTTGGCGGCGGAGGTCACCGCGGTCACGATGTTCCCAGATCGGGTAAGGGAGGCGAGAGAGAACGACGCAGGGAGAGTCAGAGTATCCGTGCGGGATTGGAATGGGACCGTGCTGCCATCGAGATATTGGTGGAGCCCGGCGGATACGGTGATGGGGATCGTGCCACCCGAGACTGCACCCTCGGACAAGGTAGCGGTATTCGCCGTGGGACTGGTGTTCGTCACCGAGTTGAGGAACGACGAATAGTTCTCCCGTTGCACGCGGTCGTTGAGGCGGCGGTAAGACTGCATCACGGGGGCCGATGATCCGAGGGCTTGGATCGCCTGCGCGACCACCGATGCGCCATAGTTATTGTTGGCGAACGCTTTGGTGATGACATCGCCGTCAGCCACGGGATCACCGACGTTTGAGACTGGGTTGCCGCCGAAGTTGGCCCCGGCTTTTAGGACTGGAGGTGCGCCGGCGTGCCCGAGGATGGAGTTGATCATTTGGTTCTGGTTGAGATGGATGGAATTGAGAAGGCCGATGAATTGGTCGGGATCGGCGAGGTCATCGGGAGTGAGAGTGATGTGCTGGAGTGGGGAGGTGGGGATGGGCTGCTGGGTAGGCATGAGAGGTTACCGTCCCCGGCGTGCATGCGGTTTGGGAACTTGGCATATCGGCTCGCTATCCCTATCCACCTTCCGCCTCGCTTTCTTCCCCCCTCTACCCGCGCATACAAAATCCTCCTCGTCGTCGCTCAGTCGCTCTACCCTGCCAATGTCGTTCCAATGCGTCTCTATATATTTGTTGAAGCAAAAATCGCAGTACAGCGCGCGGCCCACGCGATACACTGCCATCGCCTTGCATGGTCGTACTTTTGGGATCAGGGCTTTGGCGCGAGTTTCAGGTGTCAGGTCGGCTAACTGTTTCCGGGAGCGCTTGAGTTTGCAACGGAGAGTACCAGAGCACAATTGAGGAGTGGGAGTGGGAGTGGGAATGGAAGTGGATGGAGTGCGGGATTCAATCAACGGCGCAGTGGCTGTGGCGGCGGCAGTCATAGCATAGTTACGACGACGACAACTCCGATCTCGTGTAGCCCTTGCCGATGCAGATAGGCTTTTGATCGATTTGGATCGCGCTCCACACCTGCAAGTCGTTCTCCGCCGGATTTGGACTGGTACTCGTCATTATGCACCGGAACAGACGCGGTTTCAAAGCGGGAAATCGTACACGGACGGGCACTTCGCTCCGGGTGGGGTTGGCGGGAAGAGTAAAAGAATAGTACGGGATCGGGCTGCCGTCCGCGTAGAGATTGACATCGACAGGCAGAGACGCTGTGTAATCGAAGTACCCCTGCTTGATGAGTTTAGATTCGTCCGTCCCAAACTTATGCCAGTAACTGTCCAGCACTGCACGTTGTTCCGGCAGCACTGCGGTTTCGATATCCGCCTGATAGATGATCGGTGCGGCGGTCACGCTACCGGTGATCACGATACTCGCCCGGTACGCCTCGATCCCCTCTCCATCGTTGATGTCGAACTGGAATTTATCCCTGACGGTGCCCGTTATGTTTCCCAGCGTAATAGGCGCGACCGCTCCGTTGTTGTCGTCAAACAACATTATGACGGCAAGGGTCTGACCGTTGGGATTGGCGTCTACGGTTGGGTTCTGCCACACCTTCTGGTTATTCGGGGTGCCAAGGTCTAAGTAAGGCGTCTCCAGCGTAATGTTGATCGGGGTCTGGACCAACACACCGTTCAACCACCCACCGTCGTCGTAATCTTTGGTGATGTCCTCATACACAATCGCCCAGCCGAATTGATTGCCTGCCGTGATCGGAATCGAATACAAAAGTTTATTGGTGTCGATCTCGGTGAATATCGCGGTCGCGGGAACTGAATCATTCCGCCACCGTTTGTAGCTCGTGCTGTAGCGCAAACGGCGTTGTATCCCGTTGATATCTGTGTAAATGAAGGTAACGGTGTTGTTCTTGAACGCGGACACGACGTTGGACAGGAGATTGAGATTCACATCGGGCACGGGAGTTTGAGGCAGGCCAATATCCCGGAATAGCCACTCGATAATCAGCGACATGTAGTCGCCATCGCTGCCACGGAATGTACGGATTCCATCCCATCCGACAAACCAGATAGCGCTCTCCGTGATCGACCAGTCGAAACTCGCGGGCGACCCGTGCTTGCTGCCAGTGCTCTGCATGTACGGCGGCGATCCGGGAAACACTTGGTACCACGTCGAGTATGTCCGCACGAACACCGTGCCACGGAAATTGATCACCGCCGAGATTGGATCTCCCGGCCCGCCCGGCGCGGGGATGTAGTTCTGTGGAGGGCAATTTTCCGGATATCCAACCGGAGTGTAATACAGGAAATGCGGGTTGTTCGGATCACCCGCCAGCCACGTTTGGTTATACCCTTGGGCCGCTAGATTACACGACACTGCGGGCTGCGAATACGCCTGGACTGGTTCGCCAGCGGCATGTGGCAAAAATATATAACACGTGAACGTCCCGGTCCCACCTGCGACCACAAACGCCTGCTCCAAATTCTGCGGGGTACCGATGACTACAATCTGATTCCGTACAAATACTGGTGTGCCTGCCACTGTGACTGTGACCAAAGTGGGAGTGTTAGTCCCAGCGGGGAGTGGTGCGAGCGGAGCGGACAGCGTAGTGTTGATCGGGGTCTGGAGATTGGAAGTGACAGGCACATCGGCTTGCAGGTTGAGAATATTGCCCTGCGAGAGCGCGGAATCGGGGAGGATGTATTTGTAGTTGAATGTCCCATTCCCGGTAATGTTGGGAAACTGGTCCGCATAGTACCAGTTCTGGCCATAGAGCCCGCCACGGATGTACATGCGGACGTGGGTGACTTGCGGATCGGCGGAGTATTGCCCCTGCATGTTGATGGCTTGACGCAGGACGACGAGCGTGGATGAGCCACCAGGATTGGAGGGAGTGATCGAGAACATCGCCTCCCAGCACGGGTTGGACGGCGTACCCGTGTTCGCGTTCCAGTAAATGTATCGCGCGTCATATCCGATACCGCCGTAACTAGACGCGCCCGCGTTCGTACCAATACCATTCGCGGTCGGCGACCCCTGAATGTACAGTCCGTTGAACGCGATATCCGTGCCCCCCGCCGAGGTTGTGGTCACCTGCACCTGCCAGCCCGTCACAGCGCTCCAATCACATCCCGGAGTGCCGGCGTTGCCGACGGGGAGGAAATCCCCCAACTGCATATAGATCACCGACCATGCGCCAGTATCGCCCGGCCCACCACTCGCCATTTGCGATGGCTGTACGATGGGAAGATTCGGGTCATTGCCGGGGAGGTTGGAGGCTTGTCCAAGTTGCTGGATATTGACGATTCCCGTGGCCAACTGAAACACCTCGTTGACCATTTGCGATGCCGGGTCATTGGCGAGGGGATCGGAGAGCCCGCCCTGGTAGGAAACTGGAATGATGGATTTGGTGTAATACGTGGCACCGTATCCGCTGGCATTCACATCGAACTGCACCGAGATCGACTGTACTGCGGACGGGTCCGAGACCTTCATCACCAGCACGATCAGGTCCGCGGACTGGTAGTTGCCGAAATTGAGGGATACCGATTTACCGATGTTGGTGGTTGCGGATGCCGGGAACGAGAACAGGACTTGTTTGAATACGAATGAGTCGGTGGGAGAGTAGGCGTTGTTGAGGGCAACAATATCGTAAGTGTTGTTGGCGCGGTTGGTGTTGAACTTGAGACGCAGAGCGGAGTCAGCAAGAGTGGAGGACAGTCCAATCATCCCGTCGGGCGCGGCGGCGTAAGACAGAGTGGCGTCCGTGTACTGGTCATAGTTGCCGGAAAGTTGCGGGGTGCCAGCGGTGCCAGCGACAGTCGCAGCGGTGGAGAGGGAGCCGGAGACGCCATACCCAGATGTGGACTGGAAACTGTCTATCAATACAATCTGCGGTGCGTACTGCTGGGCCGTGATGGGGACGACGGGGGGGACGATGCCAATACGGGATGGAGTGCCAGTGCCTGAATCCTTGATGGGATTGAGGGGGTCATAGCAGAACAGGTACGGTTGTGCCGTCTCAAAACATGTCTGCGTGAGCGCAGTAAACTTTTGACCCGAGAGTCCAGTCGCGATTTGAGTGTACGGGCCTTGCGTGTCGGCTGCCCGACGCCATAGAGAGCCGTCGGCGAGCGCAGCGTAGCGGTATGTCTGGCCATTGAGAGAGCGGAGCCGGGAGAGGATGACGGGAACGGCGGGGAGGAAATAGTTGGTGCCCCCGGAAGTGCCATCGGGCGAACGGTTGATGATGGTCTGGCCCCACCTCGTACTGATCGCGTTTTCCTCTCGTTCTTGGGCACCATCCATATTCAGGAAGTAACTTATGTCTGGGGGTTGGTCGGGGACGTTACGAGCAACGAGACCCTTGCTGCGTAGAATCAGACTTTTCGATGTGTACTTGGTGTCCTGAGCCATCAGCGTCTACCTTTGCCTGCGCCTGCTCCCGCCATCGCCATCTGCTGCTCTGCTCGCCCACCGAGACCGCCGACCCAACCAGACCATCGCCGCACTGCCATGACAATCTTATCGTAACGCATCTTGCAATACTGAGCGCGGGCTGGGTCGCGCTGCTCACCGTCCTTTGCGAGGCAGTAATGCAACGCCAGCCAGCGGACGGCGTGGAGCATTACATCTGGCACCAGAAAGCCGTCCGTCATGGCGAGGCTGTCACTGTCGCGCACTGAGCACAACACTTCGACTGGAAAGTTGGATGCGGGACGGCCACCGAGTCCGTACTGGTAGATGCCGCTACGGTCTTCATACCATGATCGCAAACTGGTGATGAACGTCTGCGCGAACTGCGGGTTCTGCATTGCTAACTGTTCCTGCGATACCTCCAGCAGTCTCAGCCACAGCCCTGCATAACCGCCACCGGAGATCGACTCGTTCGGCCCGATCTGCGGGTATGACCATGATGTCGGAGACACCACCGTGCTCACTCGAAACGCCCCATCAAAGTTGGGATCGGGCGCAGACAGGACTGCGAATTTCTCGTTGACCGAGAGTCCATGCGGGGACAGCGAGACCGCAGTGACCACGTTGTTGAGCCGGGAGAGCGACAACAGCGCCACGTTCGCATACGATGATGCGATCCTGTGGCATTCGACCACATCGCATGGAAACGGCTGGAGCGTCTGGCCGTACTGCACGGTCTGGTAGTTGAGCGCGAACACAATAGGGACATCCGACAACATGACGTTCTGCGCGCGCGCCAGATAGCCGAGGATTTCACCTTGCGAGAAAAAGTAATCTCCCGATACCGCTTGTGTTGGAAACGTGGCACCGATCAACGGGACGTTGGCCGCGTGCGGGAGCGCAAATATTGCAGTGATGGTGGGTGGGGTGACGTTGGAGTTGGAGGATATGACGGATATGATCTCCTCCGACAGCCCGCTATCGATAATGAGTTGCGCGCCGGGATAGCAGGCCGGGACGGGTACGCCGAGGGAATTGACTGTGATAGTCGCGACACCGGGCGCGGCGACGGCACCAATCGTAGTCGAATAGATATACGGTTCGACTAGCTCGAACGACATTTCGAGCATCACGGACCATACAGTGCGGAATCCGACGCCGACCTGTGCCATTGCCGAACAGTATTACACGGCGGCGAGCGTGGGCGCTACAATTTCCTCGGTTGCGGGTCCACGGGCAGGATACATACCCTTACCACCGCAGTGGTTACACGTCGAAGCGTGCAGAACATCCCCGCCGCCGAACGCCGCCGCCGATCCCTTATACATGCCGTCGCCACCGCAGTTGAGACAGTCTTGGACGAAGTTGAATCCCATGCAGGTCTTGCACGCGGGTGCCTGCGGGTCGATGATCGCGGTCTCGGGACGGCAATGAGGACAAGGTCGGATGGTGGAGGATTTATACTTTTTGAGGTCGATAGAGTTGCTGTTGATCGGCTGTCCCATCGTGATTACCTTTTCTGAATCGGATTTGTTCCAAATGGTACACCAAATGAACGCGAAAATAATAGCGAGTCCTTTCGGGTTTCGATCTGGCTCATCCTCTCGGCTTGCGTGAGATAGTCCCCGTACAATGCCATCGACGCGCTGAAATCCACTCCGCTTTCCTTGAATCTCAGAATATGTGCGGCGTAGGACTCCAGCGCCGCGAAGAATTCATCATGAAACGGGACGGTCAGGCTCGCGCTATACGGCCAAGGCGTCGGAGCCGGATATAGGATGGCATTGACCGTTACCTGTTGCGGCGCACTCGACGCCGGGTGAACAATAAACATAGTCGTCCCCAAGGGAGCCCAGGTTGAGGGACCGGACGTGGAAGTGTCGTTCTCCCAGTCGGAGCCGGAATTGAACTGGATGTAATCGTAATCGAATAGAGTTTGCTTGCGGAGCGGGGACGAGGGGCCGTAGATGTCGGTGAAGCACAGGATTCCTTTCGGGAAATACTGCCAGACGGAGTTCGGGTTGAGATTGAACGGGAGTTGCACGCCGATCACGGGACGGCCAACGAGGAGGGTCAGGTCGTTCATGGCCTCGACGATAGCGGTCAGGACTTCGAGAGGGAGATTCCAGAAAATCGGGGCGGTCTCGCTTTCTTCAAGACGGTCGAGGACGCGGAGTGCAAGAGAACTGATGAGCGTGGAGCAGGAAGCGTTTGCAGGCACGGCGAGACCGGATTGCAATCGTCCATTCGAGATATTGAGAAAGTAAACGATCCCGTTGGGCGCGGAGACGAGGAGTTGATTGGGCGCACTGGGATTGGAGACCGTCTCGTCGATATGCAGCTCACCGCTCGGTCCAGTGGGCACACTTGGGCACGGTTGCACGACCAGCCGATATGTGAGTCCGTTCGAGACATCGTTCAACTCGTACCACGGAATTGTGGACTGGCCGGGAGGAGGGGTGAGAGAGGTAGTATCGGCGCGCCCGGTATTATCGACGGCGGGTACCCATGTCGAGCCGTCGAGAGCTTGAAGGTAGATCGGGTTGGGAATCGGGATGGACATCAGTCGTCCCAATCCGGAATATCGACCAGTTGTCCCCGTAAAGAATGATGGCAATCGCCGTAGAATTGTATCTTCCCATCAGTCACATTTGAATGACAACGTGACTCAGGAAAATCCTTGTTACACAACAGGGATGGCGTAAATGTCGGTTTATCGTGTGAACTGTTCCACGTCCAGCGGGGGACTTCAAAGTTGTGACCGTAGCCGCAGCCGGGGCAGTGGAAGGCGTAAAGGCGCTGGCCTCGATCGCCGTTTCCCATATCATGGATTTTTGCGCCCACTACTCTCCCCGCATCTTCGCAGCGACCATTGACGGCGATTCGGCTACCGTGACTGTCGGCGCATCCCTCAGCCCAATCGCGGCACCGGAGCCAAATGGAGTGACCGACGTGATCGCGGTGGAATCGACATACACTTCGCCGGATTGATTGAGATCGTTGTGCAACGTGAGCATCGGCATACTAGGTCTCCTTAGATTTTTTACGCAATTGGTCGATCCACCACTTTCGCGCCCACCCTATGAATTCCCGGCGTTTGCGACCGCGAAGGCCGACCGCTGACTCGTTGATTGTCCGGACTACCGTCGAGGCAAATTCGTCAGGAGGAACAATATTCGACTTGGCGCGCATCCTACGGTGTTCTTTCACTATGCACTCCTATGGTCCCACCGTTATCGCGCTCACTCCACCAGTGGCAGGCGCTCCCGTTCCCTCCGAGAAGTCTACCAGATCGAGATATTCGAGCACATTCCCACCGGATGCATTCATGTCAATCTGGAATTGAAACCCAGTGTTGTCGGGGTCGGATGACGGTGCCGACGGTTCAGTAAGATTGAGATTATGCACCACGCCGTCCATCGTAAAAGTGTCAAAGTGCATGCACGGATTGCCGCTGGCGCAGGACGTATCCCCCGGTACGCGGTGGGTGACAAATTGTCCCGTGTGCCAGGTGTTGGTAGTGAATACCGGGCAGGCGACCGTGGTAGCGACCCAGCTTGTAGTTAATTGATTCCATATCCGGAGAAACGCTCCGAGATCGCACTCGGTGCCGAACATGAATCGCTGGCCGGAGTTGAACTGGAATTGATCGACTTCCAGTGCAGTGATATTGGATGTGGATGGGAGGTAGAACGCCCATGTGCCGACGAACCACGTAGCGGAATTGTTCGCGCCTACCTTACGTGGCCATAGCACATTAGTGGTCTCGCCGTCAGTGAGGGTGGGTCCGGTGAAGCCGATCTCCATAGATTCCCCATCAATGGAGGGGACAGAGTGGTTAATGGTTTGAAAATAGGCAGTAGCGGTACCTGTGCCGCCCGCGCAGGATGTACCGTAGCATGGTGGGTTTTGCCAGTTAGATAATGAATCATCCAAATTATTGAACGTGGATGTTTGCGTCCAAGCACAAGTACAAAGCGCTATTAACACAAATAAATAACGCGTCACTAGATGCACTCCCGTGCTAACATCAACTGGGCGACTGACTGCTGTAAACAGCCAACCGCCCCACACCCTCGCTATCAAGGAGCGAAGATGCCACGTAAGGCTAACACAGAAACCTGTCTCCAATTCCTTCTCAGAACCATAACTAGTTGCTCTCCAGACAAATGTATATTGTGGCCTTTCTCTGTCAATGCGGATGGTTACGGGAAACTCAGTATTAAGGGAAGAGACACAACGGCCCATCGCGTGTCTTTTCTTGCCACTAATGGATTTTGGCCATATCCGGAAACTCTTCACTCCTGTCACACACCGGCGTGCTTTAATCCCTTTCATCTGCGCCAAGGAACTAGGCTGGAAAACGAACGCGATGCACGTAGACGCGGCAAGTACGCATGCAATGTTAAAGTAAACACTGATGGCATTAACCGCATACGAGGAGAATATATCCGTGGTGATCCCGTTCACGGGGCAAGACCCCTTGCAAGAAAATATGGGGTGGATAGAAAACAGATAAGGAATATAGCCCTGAAAAAGTGTTGGCCAAAGGGCTTTGCACAGGATCACAGTCGTAACAATATGACGCATCTCTAGCGCACCACGCGATAGTTTAAAACCACGGCTCCGGGGGTAATACTGCTCACGGTAGAGTTGCAGGTTTTCACGTTGATCGCGTTTGCCGACGGCCACTTGATAATCGTCAACGTCCCCGATGTAGATGGCGCGTACCCGGTTGTCGATGTCGGATCGGAATTGAAGTCCACCATCACGTCATCGGTGCTAAGAACTCCGGTTGCCGTCACCGTCACGACTGACGCGCACGACGCGGATGCGATTGCCGAGGTACCGAGAGTTATCGTGCCGCTGGCGATGGTCGTTGTCGTACCGCTTCCAGATGTGCCACAACTAGCTGGCGCAATGCGAATGGGCACGTGACACGGAGTAGAAGAGTTACATGTTCCGGTGGTGGCCAGAAGTGCTATTCCGGCGCGCCCGCAACTATCCACTGACGAGCACACACCAGCGCCGTTATCCAGTCCTCCACCTGCGATTCCATAGAACTGGCCTGCGGTACAGGAGGATTCGACGACCGCACCATCCGTGAGGTTGTGGCCGTACACGCCATCCAGTTGCACTTGCACCGGAGTGCCTTGGCCGCTTCCGGAAGACACAATACCCAGTACTCCAGCAGTGTCGGTACCCGATACCGTCAACCGTACCGCACCCGAGTTACCCGCAGGGACAGCCAAGCAGTCCGTACCCACGACATCCGCGCACGTTCTAACGATGAATCCGGTTTTGGTAGCCAGCCCGATCCCGGCGTTGAACGTTTGGATTTGGCCGACGCTGCCATTTGTGCCCGAGGCGGAATCGGGACCGGAGATATTCTTTCGGTCTGCGCCTCGTCCACCAGTGGAATTCGACGATCCACCCTGTTCGAGCCAGTCTTGGCCATTGTTAGCGCCGGAGCCGGAGCCGGCAAACGACCCACTGGTGAGAGGGTTGAGATTGGTGGATGTGTTGAACAGGGAGTTCCCGATTTGGTCGAGTGTGACATCTGGATCGCCCGACACCGCTTCCCAGTTCGCGCCGTTGTTCTGAATCCACATTCCCTTATTGCCCGTCATGTTGTGAGCGGTGGACAATCCCCGAAACAACGCCGCGGTACCCAGACAAGACTGGGAATAGAACGATGTCGATCCCGGTGGGGTGATTGAAACGTACTGTGGCACTAGCGAACCCGGCTCGAACTCCACGCCGAACTTATAACGCACCGGGTAGCCAGCGCTGATCGGGGGCAGGCAGAGAGTGGCTCCGTTTGTGTTAGTAAATACAATCACCTGTTTATCGTCGGAGGATTGGCACACACCACCCAGCGGCGACGAACACGGTGGCACGCCGGGGATACCCGAGGCGTTGTAGTTCACGCTGGATTGCGTACCAGCAGTCGCAGTCAGTACCAGAGTGATCTGGTTAGTGACACTGGATATCGTATACACCACATTGTTGATCGTGATCTGGCCAGCCCAGCCAAGGCCAAAGAAGTTCCCGCTTGACCACGTGACTGTGGTGCCGGAGGTGTTGACGACGCCGTTGCCGCCGGTAACCACGGTGGGCTGGGGAGTGTAGACACCTGTGCCGTTATAGATTACCGTCCCGCCATCGACGAGGTGGACGAGACCGGAGTTGTTTTCGTTGATCGTAGTGCGCACACCGTCAAAGAACAGATTGGCGGTGCCAGCGAGCGACGACTGAACGAAGTTTTCCTGATTAGGTAAAGACGGTGTTTGCAGGACGATATTCTGGGTAACGTTATCGCCTGTGACTTCGATTACGCCCGCCCCCGATGTTGCGAGCGTAGACAACCCCGCAACACAGGAGCCGTTGCCGTTGCAGCCAGAAGTGTTAATTGTGCCCGATTCGTTGGCCCCAGTCTGTGCCCATGTAAATGTCGTCGTGCCTGCCGAGTTGTTACACGTCACTCCCGTCGTCGGGAACGATCCGTTGAAATCGGTCGTACCGCCTGTCACTTGGAATACTTTTACTTTTGCGCCTTGGGCGATACAAAGCAACCCGTTGGTTCCGTTGGCGGTAGTGGTTGCGGTAACAACATTAGAGGAGCGGGATATCGTAGCGAGATTGGTCTGCCACCCGGTCAGGCGCTTGTTGACCGTGCGCCGGACAGTCGTCTCGGCTCCGGTGTCTCCAAAGTAGTCGATGCCAGTTGTGCCATTGACGATAAGTTCGTGCGTCGTCGTGTTGGTGACGTTGGGACCGATATATATGCCCGTGCCAGCGCCTGTAATTTGCAGCCCATCAAGGTAGTTGCCGTTGGCAAGGGACGGCGTATCGCCGCTGAGATAAACGCCGTATGTTCCCGATCCGCGCGGAACGAGAGTGTTCTCGATCGCTTTGTTGAGGAACTTATTCCCGCCGGAGTTAAAGGTACCGATACCGATCTGGCAGTTCTGGGACTGAACCTCGAATGACGACTCGGACGTGCTCCCTGTAGACGCTACTTGGTGTGTGTACCCGAGGTCAAGAGCGACAGAATTGGCGATCACGTCGGTCAGCCCGGAGTTCTGGCAGTTAAACTCCCCGCCCCAGACGTAGATGCTGGCCACTTTATTGTTGGTCTGAATACCGAACTTGGTCTGCCACGAGTAGGGATTGTAGAAATGAATGAATTGCGTGAAATTGGAACCGCCATCCAGCTCGGCGTACGTCCCAACCTGGTATCCGAACGCAGCCACACCAGTCACTACGGCATCGCGGGTAGCGCGGAAGTCCATAGCGCCGAGACCATTCCCAGTTGTGTCTTGAAAGCAGATGTTGTCGATCTGGAAACCGGAAGAGTTAGGCGATGTACCATTGCCAACAGTGAGGCCATAAATAGGCCCACTAGTTTGAACAACCGTAGCGCAACCACCCGTGCCTGTGGAACCAATGCCGTGAAGATGAACGCCTTTAAGGGTGCTTGTGGTGAGTGCCGCGCTAACTGGATACGCTCCGGCGGATAGCCAAATATCACATCCCGCAGACCCGGAGGTTTGAGGACATGCGGAGATGGCGGATGGAATAGCGGCAGACAGACCGGATGGGATAACCACGAATGGAAGCGCTTGCGCCGACGACGCCGTTGAGCAATTCCACGACCCAGCGATAAATTGAGCGAACGCTCCGGTCCCGCCACCTGTACAGGGATTGGAGCCGAGGAGTCCGTCTTGAACGTAAACGAGATTGGATGCTGTGAGCGAGGAGAGTTGGGAGAACAGTACGGGACCGGAGTAGATGCCGATGGCGAAGTTGTTGGCATCTACAAAAAAGTTGGGCAAATTAGTTGCGGCATAGGACACTTGCGCGGGAGCGGATTGCGCCCACAATCGAGCGCACAACAAGACGGCGATGACGAGCCATTTCCGCATTTATTTCCTTGCTTTGTAATAGGTAGGCTGAAATGGCCGCGACTTCAACGATCCAGTCCACGGCCTTTCGCCAGAGCCTACGCGCTACTTCGTTACCGTCCAACCGTCGCCGCCAGCGTCGCAGGCAGCTTGCAGCACGGCCATGACCTGTTCCGGCGTCGGCAGAGTGCTTCCGGCTGTGGTTCCTACGCGGCCACTTACGTTGAATTTGTAATCGAAGGTTCCGGGTGCTGACGTTGGCATTTTAAGTCTCCTTTAGTTTGGTGCGAATGTGAGGATTAAACTCTGCGGATCGGTGAGCGTTCCGTTAGTGGTGAAGGTTGGCGTTTGTATTGCGGTGATCGGCTTGTAGGCAGTGTAAACCTGACCGACCGAAGTGAAAGTATTGTTTTGCGCTGTCGTATAACCGCTGGCCGAACTTACTGTTCCGGTAGCCGCAAAGCAAGAACCGTAAACCAGTTCATTCGCCTGCGAAGTCGCTCCCGATGCGGTCACCGTACAGGGACCAGCGGGACTGGCAAGAACATAATTCAATGTACCCTGATCGGTTGGCGTCCCATCGCCTTGATTGGTCCATCCGCTTGAGGAACGGAAAGCATCAATCGTCATGGACAGCGATGCGACGGTTCCACCTGTATTCTTGGTGCAGGAAACCTCATCTCCCGAGCCGCCATTCGCGATTAAGGCAACGAATAAGGAGGACATACCTGTAGCTCCATTGTTGGGAGATAAATCGGCCTCATCCACCCAAGTCTCCCCGTTCACGTCACTAACTGCTACCCCTTGGACGCCGATAGTATTAAGCCGCTGACAATTCACGACTACAAGATCGCCGTTTACTGTATTGACCAACGTGCTGATAGAGGTAGTGTTGCCCGTGCAATTCGTGTTCCCGCCTGTGTTGGAACAATATCCGCTCTCCGCTGCGATGTACTGATACGTCGGCCCGCTCGGAGTTTGTGGCGGCATGGAATTCGCTACCTGCTGGATCATGATGATCTGCGCCGATGCGGACAAGGCCAGCAGAACCATCAAAGCCAATTGGAGGATTCTTCTCATACCTAAGTGAGCGTCCACGTCCCCTGCTGAACGTACGCTTCCCAGTGGGTCGCATCAATCCCCACTACACACGCAGCGTCTCCCAATGCCCCGCCCGAGGCGATCTGTCCGTGAGTCGCCGAGATTGCGCCGTTGTACACAATGAACTGCCCAGCCGCACTTGTTACCAGCGTCAATGCTCCAGTATCGCCGGCCGTACCGTTGTAGCCATTCTTGATGCAATACTGCTTACCCGCTGCCGCTGTAGGCAGGGTATAAGTCACTCCAGTGGCCGCAGTGGCTTCGTGGTTGATCGTATAGCCGGAATTGTATGTTCCTCCGAGCGTGGCCGTGGTGCCTGTGGTGATGGTTACAGGAGCTTGACCGTCCACGATCCCCGTAGAGAGTAGTTGGGTTGCGGTCATTGTGGTGAATGCGCCTGCCGCAGCCGTTGTGCTTCCAATAGGTCCGGGGTTGACAAAGGTCTTGCCGTTTAGTGACCCAGCATTGAGATTTGTAACGACCGTTGTACTTGCCACGCTAAAAGGAGCCGTCCCGGTAGTTTGGCTGAAATTAGGAGAACCTCCGATTGTGGTGGGGATGATGGTTCCGAATGTCTGCGTGCCGGCCCAAGTGTTCGCGTTACCCAGATTGAGATCAAGCGTGGTCGCCGAACTTGTTCCGCCTACGGTCAGCGTGGAGTTGGGCGAGGTAATAGTGTCGCCACCTGTGCATGTGATCCCGAATGTCGATCCACTGAGTACAGCCGACGAGCACCCCGAGATGAAATTAAGTACGGGTGTGCCCGAGACGACGGTACCTTGGGTAGTCCCGTTGTTCTCGACGTTGAGCCCGGTGAGAGTACCCGAACCCCCACCCGATTGACCGCCACCGCCGCCGGACTGCTGGGCGAGGGAGAGAGTGGATGCGAGGATCAGTGCAACAACCAGCAGACGTGCGCGCATCACGCGATCTCCAAAGAGAGACAGTAAGCGTCCGGATTGGTCCCCATCACGAATAGCTGGTAGATTGAGACGGGGTTGCCAGGCGAATACATCGCCGACGAATAATAGAACGGCTGATTCCCCGCTGTGGTCTTGGCTAATTTATATATTCGATACGCGGTCGCCGTCATGTTGTACTGGCAGCCTATATAGAGGAATGCGCCCGCGCCGCCATCTTCGAGATCGACCAGAAAGTTGTTGCACTCGATCTTGGGCATGATGAAGGTGCCCGTTCCAAGCGCCCCGACGGCGTGAGCAAACCGGGTAACGGGGTTGACGCCTTGGTAGGACGAGTCGGTTTGATTCCCGAGGGTGACGGTGTTGGCGGAGATGGACTGGATACGAACTGTCTCGGCATGTGCGCCATTCGGGTCGATCAACCATGCGGGTTCGCCGGGTTGGAACATCGAAGCGTCGTTACCTGAAGCGAGCGCGGTCCCCAGAGTGAGAGTGAGCGGCGCACCCGCAGGCTGGGTGAATCCGGCACCCGCCGTCACCCACGAGCCGAATAGAGGCTGCGGAGTGTTCGAGGTGTTGATCGTGAACGTGGATGGGATTTGGCGGTACATGAGCGGCTACCGACCTTTCTTCTTCAAGGACTTGGATTTCGACTTCGGTACCGCAGGCGACGAGGCGATTGCTCCGCCGAAACAGTAGTCATTTACAGGACTCGGATGCGTGCGCTCGGCGGTCACGGATTTGAACTGGCCGCGATTCACCGATGCGCGCGCGTGGTCGATGATGGAGGGAGTGACGGTTTTCATTCCACCGTTACGCCAGTCGTACTCCTGGCGAGTACGCACACTCTTCGGGTCCGTCCAAGTATCGAGAGAGGTAGCAGCGGTGCGGACAGGGGGGATGTGCGCGCCTACACTCGCTGGCATGTTGCGCTGCGGAACCGTGTGAGCGTCAAAGTTATCGAACTTGGGTTTAACAGCCATCACTCCATCTCCTGTCTCGATCTATGTCGCATTCGGCAGATCCACGATTGTGTCTTTGTGTGGGTCCGCCGCCAGTCCGGTACTCACTCCCCCCGGATTCACATACGCCGCCGGATCGTGATTCCATATCCGAGGTTTGCCGTGGGTGATATCGCCAGCCCAACTAGCGTGTTGAGGCGCTTCCTTCTCTGCGCCATAAGACGCCGCGTGGATGAAATTGTATTTCTTCTCGGCTGCATGTAACTCGGCCTCGGAGTTCACAGTGATTGGCTTTCCGTCTTCGCCCCGGATGTGTTGCAGTGTCAAGTTCTGGTACGGGTTGTGCGCGGCCCCACGTTTGATGCCATAATCGCGGGCTACGAACTTGAACACCGCTGCGGTGATTACTTGGTCGGTATCGAGGGAGTGGCACTCGGGACATGGGCGCGGGTCTTCATACCGGGTGCGGATGATCTCGAACTCGTGACCGCAAGCCGAACAGATTTGAGCGTAAAGTGCCATTGAGTTATTGTACCCGTATTGTCTATTACCAGCTCCCCTGCGCGGTCATCGCCGCGAGAGTATCACCGCCCCAAGCGAACACCCCAGAATATATGTCGATCACTGGCCACTGCATCTCGCTCGCCAGCACGATATCCGCGCGCCACAGAGCCTCGTCCGCAGCGGCGGCGGACGATAACCGTTGCTGGTACTCTTTCATCTTGCGTTCGGACAACGCCAATGCCGTGGCTTCGGAATAATTAGGATTATCCTTCGGCCTCCACATCATGGCTTGGGATGTAGCGTAAGAGATCAATGCGTCTACCCTTGTAAATGCGGGGAAATTATCGAGATCGTTCACCAACGGAGTCGATTGCGTGAACGCCAGAAACGGGTACGCGGTCTGGATGTTCGACGCAGGCCACAACTCTATCTGGAAGTTGCCGCTTGGATCGGGCGGCATCGTGGCAGCCAGTCGCGGGAACATCGTGATGAGCCGCGATGGGTCGATGTTCTCGATGAGGGCTTGAGGATAACCCGTGGCCAAACGGTAGTAGAGTTGGAGGTTCTTGATACTGTAGAAGGACTTGATGTTGGGGAAGCTGAAATAATAGGAAGACAGAAAATATCCGGTCGAGGTAATCGTCGGATTCCCCCACGGCAACTCCAGCGTCAACACCTGCGCTAATGGATCGAGCGCGATGATGTTGTAGATCGGAGAGTAGTACCCGGCCCGGAACGACTGCTGGGTGATCGGGAGACCGTTGAGGGTCTGAGTCCATGCGGTGCCAATACCTTGCACGGATGCCGACCCGTACGTGAGTGTGACCGATCCAGTGTTGTAGACACCGGAGGTGACGATCTGGCCTTTTTGCAGGTTCCCATACCATGAGCGCGAATCCGTCCACTCTCTCAGCGCGTCGTTCAGAAAATTCTGGATTTGCGGGATGCTCACCCATGGACAAAAACTGGCCACGTTTCCGATCGCCTGACCGAAGTTATACTGCTGTGTAAACGGAGCGGTGCCGTTGGCGTTCACGAGTCCGGGGATTTGCGGCGGCGGCGTGATCGGCACGTTGGCCCTCTCTTACTCTCTCACTCCCATCCTAAAACTAAGAGCCGACTCTGGGAGGAAGTCGGCTCTCTTGTGGCAGCGGGTGGACGAACATCCCCGGTACAGAAACTTGTTGCGGCCTAAAAACCCTGACAGGTGAAAGCCCAGATTGCCCCGGTTAGGTTCCCGCCGCTCGCGAGTTCAACGCCTGTGCTCGCAACATACACCTTAAGCAAAAACTGTGCGTACCCGTCGAACCCGGCTCCGGTTGCCACCGCCCCGAACTGTGCGATGGGAAACACACACTCCGCGTACCAGCCGCCACTCGCCGGAGATGCCGTCGAGTTCGATCCCGATATCCACGCGGTCTGCAATTTCAGAAACCCGGTCAGCGTGGTCGTAATCGCGTATCCGCCTGTCACGTAATCGCTGGTGCCGGGGACGGCGAGATACGACCGTTGCATCAGCCCGAGACCGAGCAGCACATGCGATTCCTGTATGCCGACGACTGTCAATGCCATAGCTCAAATCCTCTCTCAACTCCCATACTGCAACCATTATCGATTACGGTATCAACACTGCTTTCACGTCGCTGAATCCACCCGACACAGCAGTTATCGCAACTCCCATGGGCGTGTTAGGAGGGGCAGTGCCTGCTGCGGAGCGCGCCGTGGTGAAGTTAGTGGCAGCGCCGATCAGATAATCGCCTGCAACCACAGAGGTGGCCGATACTGCACCCGGCACAAACCCCTGCAAGATGATGAACACGTAGCTGCCGTTGCCGCCGTTGTTGAGAATGGTGTTGGTGAACAGTGTGGTGCCGAGACCGTAAGTGGTGGAGGTGCCGGAGTTCGGTGCCATCCACCCGGCGGCGAAGTTCACGCCACCCACGGATTCGGTCGATACACCGGATACTGTCGTGAACGTGTTGTCGGTGTAGTAGACGGGCGCGGGGCCAGCGACGACAGCGGGGTTGGCGGTGGACAGATATTTTACATATCTCACCATCGTATATTCACCATAACCTCCACCAGAAAGGTTTATGGTGTTTTCATTGGGAGGAGGGAGGATAAAAATAGCTCCGGGGGGGTTCTGCGCCCCGTTAGGGAATGGACTATTGGAGTTGGCAACCCACGGATCAACAGTCCCGTAAATTCCCAATCCGATTTTCGCATTCGACGTGATTACAGGAAAATCATTGTAAGCCATAGCGATCCTCTCCTAGTTCATCCAACCTGCGAACGACGCGATCTCATCGCGAGGTTCATCCAAATTCAGTGCCGCAATATCCACCTGCGGCAAATCGGTTTTGCGTTTGAAATCCCAATCACGCAATAAATCCCAGCGGCCTTCGCCTTCTCTTACGCTGTACCAGAATTTCGTTCTCAAACTCTTTTTGGCATAAGACAAACCCTGAACAAGAGATACATGCTTACAGCCGTCTACAAGACTAGTCGGAATAATCCAGAACCTGCGTTCGTCGAATCCGACTAAAATTAAAAAATCGGACTCCCGATAGACATCACGGTATTCATACGTGATACCGACTGTTTGCAGTTTCTCTTTGGTGCCAAATACAGTGCGTTGAAGAGAAAACTGGTATGCCAGTTTTCCTGTAGGACCACTCTTTCCCGTCTTACGATTCATGGCCCAAGAGCGAGATAGATTGGCGGCTTTTACCTGAATGCGCAAGCCGTCCGGCAGCATTATATCAACACCGTGATCATCCACGACTGGGCGATACGGTTTGAAATCACGAACAAGGAGTTCTGCAATTACCAGCGCTACCCCTTGCTCTCCGATACTTGTGCGTGATCTTTTCATTGCGCCATTTTAACTCACGCTCGCCAGAATGAAACCAAGCCTCGGAGCGGTCACGACAATGTTGCCCCCGAATACGGTCTGCGCCGCCATATCCAGACTGTTCGGCAACTCCTTCCAGCCCGTGAACCCGAAATTGAACGCCGGATCCTCGCTGACGTAAGCGTCAATGTAGTCGGTATTCATGCCGAAAATGTACCCGCTCGGACAATACTGATCGACTACGACACTCATGCCGTTAAACCGGAACGCCCGGAATCCCGCGCCTTGCAAATCGGGATCGATTTCCATCGTCCGCTGCATGGGCAGCATCTTCGCCCAGAACGAGTTGTAGATGGACTGAGTGGTGGCGATGAAATTCGGCTGGTTGGGGCCGAACGTGGCTTGGCCGAATGCGGTCTGGAGTTGCTGGAGCGAGAACGGCCAGGTGGTGCCGGAGTTGTTGAAGTAATAGCCGTTGATGCCGGCGGATGCGCCCGTGCCCACTGACGAACGGGTAATCCCACCATACGTGGGGTAATTGGTACCGTCGTCGTACCCGGCGAGGATACCGTCGAGCGCGATCAGAGGGGAGACGGTACCCTGCCCGTCCTCAAAGAACTGAGTGATGAGGGTTTGGGCGAGGGCTTGCTCCGCGTTCACGACTTTAGGCTCCAAAAAGTTCATCACAGCAGGCCAGCCGCGGTTGATAGCCAAGTCCGTGCGGCGGACTGTGACGTTCGCATAGCTGAATTTGGGATTGAACAACATCGCAGTCTGGGTCTGCACGTAGGAGATGTCAAACACTCCGCCCGGCGCGAACGGGCCAGCCTTCAGAGGGGCGTATTGGAATGGCGCTTGGATCTGGACGCCGCCGGGGTAGGGCTTGGCCATCTCGCCGCCCTTCCAGACTTTGACGAAGGTCGGGGACACTTTGAAAAAATTATCGACAAAAGTGTCGCTCACGTAATTCACGGTTACGGCTTGGATATCGCTCAAGTTCGCCATTGCGATGTTCTCCTGAAATCGTTAACAACTGTGCTACTGAATCATGTCCTGCTGTGCGCGGTCCTGCGCTTCGAGCAATCTCGCCACGCGCATCGCATTCGACTCGCCACCATTATTGGCCTTAGCCGCCTTCGCTTTCGCGATCACTTGTGCCGCCGGGCTCATGCCAGCAGTGACAGTCTGGCCGGGAACGCTCGTACTTGACCGTTGCTGTTTGAGGGCTTCGGCCACTGCGGCATCGATCTCAGCTTTCTTCGCGGTCGCTTGCGCAGCGGTGCGCTTCTCGGCGACGAACGTGTCGTGCGCGGCCTTCATCGACGGAAACTTGATATTGGCTGCGGTCGAATCGGCGACGAACTTTTCAAACGCCGTGCGATCCAGAGGCTCTTTGAATTCCTCGCGGTGGGACTCGCGCACGGATGCGTAGTCGTCGGCGGATTTGATTGCCAAGGTAAGCAGTTCAGATCGGTACGCGGGGAGCTTGTCCTCGGTCACGACGTTCTTTAACCGCTCACTGATCTTGGCGTCGATGCCTGTCTGGATACCATCCAGTTTGGCGAGGATCGCCGCGTATCCACCGGCGTCGTTAGTGTTGGTGGTTACGGGCACAGTGGCAGCAGCGGATGTCGATGCCGAACTCGGCAGAGCGGGAGTATGCACCACAGCCGGAGTGGTCACGGCGGGAGTCTCCAACTCGCCGCCGAAATTCGACCAGATATCGATCAGTTCCGATCCTTTGAGGTCGCGCGCGATCAGTTCCGGTTTGGACGCAAATGCAGCCTTGACGCGGGCCGTAGCTGCCGGATCATCCGCGATCAGGGCTAATAGTTCTTCACTCAGAGTCTTTGCCATATCAATCGTCTCCCATTACCGCGATATCGTTATGCTGGTACCTGCTGCCCACCACCCGGAGGAGGAGGCGCACCACCTGCTCCACCTGCCGCGCTCGCATCCGGCGTTGGATTCGCATCTCCGCTCGGGGGCATCTTGCCACCACTGTCCCCACCCATACCCGACTGCATCTCTTTCACGAGCGATACCAACTGTTGAATCTTTTCCTTCTTCTTCGGGTCTTTGGTCAACTTGTCCCATTTATCGAACACTTCCAGCAGAGTAGCCATGATCTTGGCTTCCTCGCCGGACTGATCGCCAGCGCCACCCGGAGGAGGAGCACCCGGAGCGCCACCGCTGCTCTTACCGCCCATTGCCATGTCGGCGGCAGCGGAGTAGAAACTCGGTGCGCCTTTCGATTTGGAGGAGTCAGCCATGAATGTCGGTTGTTAGTTCTTCCCCGCCTTCGGACCCATACTCTTCCCGTCCCATCCCTGCGGGTACCCGGTCTTCTGGTCCACGCTGACGGGATTCCCCGGCCACACGCCCGATTCCATCTTGCGATGCCCGAACATGTGCATCGTGCCGCCGCCGATCCCCACATCTCCGGGGTTGCCACCGAACGACTCGTGAGTCGATCCCGGTCCGGGACGCTTTCCGACTTCCATGTTCTTACCCTTGCCCTTGGATTCTTTCGCCATGATTGAGTGCTCCCAGTGAGACTGTTACCGCTGTAGGTGATTGTGTTGCGGGACGGTTGTGAGAATCCGCGTATCGCATGACCCCCGCTCGCCGTCCCGCAGATGACTTAACTAACCGAATGGTTAGCGCTTATGTTTGCGGCCGCCCTTACGTCCCTTTTTGCCGCGCCCTTTGCGTCGAGCCATAATGTTGTCCTCCTTCCTCAGATTTGAGTTATCGAATCGGGTCAACCATCCGGCCCGTGGAACAGGATCGCAGGCTGTGGTACCGACTGTTCCTGATGGGGATGATGAAGGCAAGATTGGAATCTTGTCTACGGCAAAGGCCACGAAGGGCAAATTTATTTCGGAGAGAGTTACTTCTTGTGAGATTGGCCTTTGCCTGTGGCGGCGGCAGCGACCGCGCCCAGAGCAATTTTGATCTTGGCTTCCGCAATCAATTCCTGCTGGTTCTTGTCAAAATTAAATCCGGGGTCGAGACGCGCGAACATGCCGCGAGCACTGAGCACGCCTTGCTTCTGCAACGCGATTGCGATGGCAACTTTATCGTCGCGCTGGGTAGCGAGAGTCGAGTCGGGCTTGATGACAAACTGAAACTTTCTTACAAACTCTTCGGGCTTCATGCCGGCGGATTGATTGTAAAACTGTGAGTAGATAGGACGGAAATCGGATGGCGATAATCCTTGCTGGCCGAGAATAGCAACGCGATGCGCAGCGGTATAAAACTGAAGCATGTTCGATACACCCATGAATCCAGTATCTTCGACGAAGTCGGTTAACGCACGAGTCTGTACGCGGACAGGAAGTGAACGCGAGGAAAGAATCTTGTCGATCGAGCCCTCACCGGGTACTTGCTTTTTGCCCAGTGCTTGAGAGATTGCGCTGTTCGTGGACGACATATCCAACTCTTTTGAGAGCGTATCCACGTACTGCATTGCGGCAACAAACGGGAACTCGGCTCGCTTTGCGAATTCGAGCTTGCCGGGTGCATTATTATTGGTGGCGATTTTACCACCCGCAGCACCTGGATCAAGAGCGTCCCAGTCGGCTTTAGGGAGTGCCCCCTTTGGACCAATTAGCGTGGGCTCGTTAATCGAATACAACGAATCGAGCGACCCGCCCAGAATCTTATTGATGATGTTGTTGATCTCTACCCACGGCTTGAGGACGCTGTTCCCCGACATCTTCCACGGTACGCGATTGGGACGGAACACGGGAAAAGGTTTCTTAGCGTGCCAGTAGGGATTGGGAGCGTCTTCGAGGACTGCTCCGCCTGCGGTGCAGATGATGCGCCCGCGCGGATACAACATCTCTCCCGGTTCGACGCGGTACGCCCAATTGACAAGTGGTTCCCCATTGCTGTCCGCGGGCCCAACCGTCACCGTTACCGATCCTTCGTTCCGGCTGTCGTCCGTGAGCCAAAATTCTTTCAGTACCGCTTTCGGGTATGGATCATCCGAGCCCGCCGAGGCTTTGACTCCCATTCTCTTTTTCAGCATCGATCCCATCGTTGCCCACGACGATTTGCTGATGCCCGATGGGCGGTTGAAACCGCCGCTGAGAGAGTTGTTGAAATCGGCATCGCACTCCACCCGCATCGCCGTCTTGCCGAAGCGGCGGATGAGATGGTCCTTGGTGACGACCGGGAAGTACATAATGCATTCCGCTTCTTGCGGATCATTGCCGCAGCCCAGAGTCGCCCACTGCCACGGAGCTATAGGAACTAGTTGTACATCACCCATGCCGCCTTGCAGAGAAGAATTCCATTGAAGTTTTGCCGGTCCGGTGTGGAGAATACCGTAGAGCACCACGTCGTAGATACGCTGCTCGAAATAATTTTTTAAAGCCCAGTGCAGACACAGGGAGTTGAGCATCTCCTGCATCTGGGAGTACTCGCCGGAGAGCGTACCCGCACTGACTTGGAAATCGAGGGCCAGATCGGTAAGGAGAGCCGTCAACTCCCATGCGTGCCGGGCGGATTTGTTCATCACCGGGCGATTGCGAGAGAACCTGGAACCTTCGCGCCACTGGCGATTTTCGTAAACGTAATCCACGAGCCTCATGGTCTCGCGGCACTCACGTTCGTAGTCGGGGTCTTCGGTGGCTTGGGAAAATAAGCGATCAGTGTACTCGACCACCTCTTTTTCCAGCATCATCGCCTTGGCTTGCGCGGAGACGAGCGCAGCCGATGGAGGAGTCTCACCGATAACGGGAGTGGGAGTAGTGGCCACGCTGATGGAATTGTACCAGCAGATGCAAGCGTTACTGTGTCACCCCCGCTTGACGGAAAATGTTAGCGTATTGTTCGACCTGCGCTTGCAACCGTGCGACTTCCTTTTCCAGTTCGGCGGAGGCATCGAGCGCCGCTACGATCTGCGGGCTGGTGGTCAGTCCGCGCTTGCGTAACTTGGCCGCATCCGCACCCGACAGTATGACAATCGCATTGTCGGCGAGGGCAGCGAGATGAGTAGAGATCGTCACCCACAATCGCCCCTTAAACTTCTGCTCAAGCAGTGAGCGAACTTGAGGATGCACGAAAATATTCCATTTGATGTCGGTATCCAAGGGAGAGTCAGGTTGAAAGTCCACGAGTTTCACCATGTTGAGATTGGATGTGGGAGCGACAGTCGCGCCCTGTTCGGAGTGCCCGGCGACGGACATGAGTTGCTGGCCGGAATAGATATGCCCCAGAGGACAGCTAACTTTGTCAAGCTCGCGCATCAGCATGACGTTGGGGTTGCCGTTGGCTTCACAAGCGGCGCAGTAGACGTAGAGGCAATTACTGTCAATAGGTTTTAGGAGAGCAGGCACAGAGCCACCTCCGGTGACACATGCTCAATCGACTCGCTTATCATGCTGTGCGCCCAGCTCTCGTCAATCCAATTGGGGGAATCGAAATTCTTGAACGAGTTGTCGGCGTGACGGTGGTTAGTGACGACTAAGTGGCCACCGCATCCGCATGGAGCACAGGACATCTCTGAGACACGACAATTAAAACGCTTACACTCTTCGTTAAACATGATGGCGCGCGGCCTCCTCCCATGATCGGTAATCGGTGAGACGAGTACTCATCCACACTTTACGATACGTTGATGGCATGATCGCTCCCGGATCGGGCATTCCCGGAAGCGCGCTCACCCACATCGAAGTCTCGACACACAAACTATCGAACGCCGGATAACGGAACTGCCAGCTAAACGCGAACAGCGGAATGGCTATTATCGCCACACGCCAGCCGCGAGTCTTGGGATCGTACTCCTCATCGAAGCGGAAGAGTGCCCCCCAGAACGGAGGCCACCAGCACGATTGCCGCCAGCGGAACATGAACACCAAGAACCTGCCTCTACACTCGGATGATGGACCGATGAGTGGATGAATCCAATCCGGTCGCCGTTTGAACCAATACTTACACTCCAGCCGCCAGATATTGCTGACAATGAAAGATTCCAGCGACCATTTACGTTTCGGCTCCACTCCGATCGGCATGTCGGTTGTCCTTATTCTTGATATCTTATAACTCACCCTCTATCCAGTCCCACAAGAATGTAATTCCCTTCGCCCTCAAATTCGACAAAACACTTTCCGGATATACACGGCAGCCCAGTTTGGTAGTGAGCAGCACTTGCCCATCAGCGGTTTTGGAGAACCAGGGGTTGAATTCGTCGTCACTATCGGAATCGGGAACGCGCTTGTGGGCATAAGCATCCGATTGCAGATCGGCTATGGTTATTGTCATCAGTCGTCCTCTCCGTCACCACCCGCATTCACAAATTCTCCTATTTCAATCTGAAACAGCAATTTGATGCACTCCCCTTCGGGATTCTTGGACCACAAAATAAGTCCCGTACCGTCCGGGCCGGATTCGACGCAACGCTCTTCTACGGGTTTCAATTTGCCCGCTAGCTCCCAGTAGAAAGCGTCGGTAACGCCGATAGTTCTAGTCTTCGTCGCTGGCATCGTTCACGCCTACAAACTCCCCCATTTCGTCGGGAGTGTGCCCCTGCTGCCCACGTCTAAACGAATCCCGGTACGCGGTCACCAGATCGGGATTCATACGTTTCGGTTCGATCCCGAATTGATTGTACAACTCGGCCTCGGGCGTCTGGTTCGTCCCGTCGAAGATAGGCGACCATATGGTGTTCGCTTTCGTCACCTGAATACCTCTGACAATCCACGGGAGCTTGATCTTCACTTTCGCTTGGCACTGGTCGATTATATCTTGGCATTCCTTCTCGGTCGGGTGCTGTGTGTCTACTATTTGCCGGAGGTATTGGTCGTACACCGCATAAATGACAGGCGTGCTGGGCATCAGTCCCGCTCTATCTCCCCGCGATGTCAGATGTTCTTCGTTCCAATTCGCGCCACCTTTGCCGGCCTGATGGGAGGCAGCGATGGCGATCATCAGAGAAAAAACATAATCGTCGTTATTGTCGATACCCTCGGCGCGTCCCTCTCCTTCATACCGGGCAAAGTCGCGCATTTCGGCGATTGTGTGTTTGTTGCGAATCTTTACCGTCTCATCAATCAACGCCTCATACGCGCGCTGGATCATGTCTTCACGCGTTTTGTAATTCGTCATCCAATGGACGTGAAGAGTGGCATTGCCGCTGATCTTATCCATAACGCGCCAGCGATACAACGCGGCGTAGTCTAATTGGTTTTTGAGTTCGTCACCCGTGGTAACGCCGGGACCGAGGTACTCCACCGCCACCTCGGCACCGTGATACCAGTAACCGAGAGCGGCGATGATCCGCGCGTAATGAGAGGCGTTTATTTTCCCATGCCAGTTAGCGACTTGCGTCCATCCATCTTTACCGAATCCCAAGCGAAAAATGTCGCAGGACGAGAAATCCTTTCCCTGCCCGGATGCCACGTCTGCGCTTATGTAGTATTCCGTCGATTCGTCGAGACTATCCGGCTCCTCCCATATCCAAAGGCGGTTCTCGTGTTCGGGTTTTCTGAGCAACTCTTCTGGCCGAGGCGGATGAAGGTTGATGAATCTAGGTGCCGTGTCTATACCCGCGTATTCCACGTCGCCGATCAGTATCGGATCACGGCAATGCAATCTCTCTTGGTCGTCGAGGCACGTTCTCGGGAACGCGCATAGACCGGAAGAAATAAAAGCCACTTCCCAAGTGTCGGGATAGGATTCCTGATACTGATAGATACCCTCCGCGGATCGGGCTTTTTTGATATAGGATTTTATCTTGCGGCGCTGCCACTTGAAAAAGCCTTTGGGAATAGTGTACTTTCCGATGCCATCGCCGATAGTTCGTATTCTTTCACGAAACGCGCTCTCTTTATCGGTGAGAACGAATTGCTCCCTCTTGCGGATAGGCATGAAATATTTGCGGACACGATACACCGGAATGAACAGTGGCTTCCAGTCCGTATCGCCGCCTTCGACAGCCTCCAGCCACATGTTGTAAAAAATCCCGCGCCTGCCATAGCCTGTGGATTCCATGATGGCGCGTGTATCGGGCGCATTCATGGAAGGCTCAATGTCGCTTGTCCAAGCGTCGGACTCGGGCCAGCGAGAGACTTCCGAAAAGTGCGCGCACCTTATGGTCTTGCCAATCGCAATGCCCGCCTCTTTCGCGGCGTTAGAGATGATAAGCGTGGAACCCAATCCCGGATCGGAGAGGCGTTTCTTTTCATCCGGCTCTTGGAATATGTAGTGCGTGTCCTGAACTTCCGACTCGCGCCTCGGACGAGCCCACCAGGGCAAATTATAAAACGCATCTTTGATGCGGCGTGCTAGTTCCGAAGTCGTATCCCGGTTTTGGGCCATCATCAGAGTGAACATGCGCTCGTTGAAAATAGTCGCCTGAAAAGTCAGAGCGCCCGCGATGATCGTGCCTCCGCACTGTCTGGGCTTGACGATGATGCGGCGGTAACATCCATCCGTAGTCCAGTCACGCTCGATGGTTTCTAGAATTAGCTCCTGTTGATCGAGGAGGGGATAGAGAGTTTGTGGGTGACCCTGCTCGTCTTTGATGATGTGGTAATTCTCCAAGTAGTAGCGTCGATCGTATGTACACTTTTCGATTTGGTCGTCTATAAACTCCGAGTAATCGAATTGCGCGTTGACTATTTCCCAAGCACGATTAAAGTCAGAGCCCGCGTCGGACACAAAGAGTTCGTCCAACGCCTCTATAGCGTCATTCAGGCTCTCGTCTTTGCGCTTGATGCCCATTAGTTGCGCGGGTTGTCTCTACGCGGGATAAACACTGGCGTTCACCGGAATTCCGTTTCCTGTCTGACTGATGCACGCTATTAACGAATCCGTCACGATACAGCGATAGCCGTTCGACTGGAGGAATGGCGACTGCTCCATGCGATAGCATTGCCGCATCGGAATGGATTCCCAGAGATTGTTATATTCCTGCTGAGTTAGGAGTTTCAGGGGAAGCTCGCGGCCTGAATCCGTGGTGAGGATTTCTCCGTCAAAGATCAGGCGTTCCGCGTCCCAGTGACCGATTTGCATATCGCGCCCTCCTTTATTGAGCGTATTGTCGCGGCGGGGAACGAACATAGCGGACTATCTCTTGAATAGTTTAGCGGCTATCATCCCGATATCGCACAGCACCACGATCCAAGCCACAATGCGAAACGCCCACAGCATTACCTGATCTGTCCATTCCATTAATTTAGTCCTCCTCGTCTTCGGTATCGTCATCAATTTCGTCGGCGTCGTCCAACTCTATATTGGTTTCTCCATCAGGCAGTTCCTCATCCAATTCCTCTTGCGTTTCCGCATCCGCCACTACCGTCCCCGCTCCACCATTTCCATCCACCACTACTCCCCTGCGCTCCGCAGCCGCCCGCCGTCTCGCTTCAAAGCTCCGTCCACCGCTGATGACGTTATTCTGGGTGTTCGAGTTGTTGAATTGGGCGTTGACCTGGACCGCTGCACCCTGCGCGCGGATATTCTTGGCGATGGAACTCCAGGTCTTGATACCCTCGTTCTGCATCGCTACATCAGGTTCGGTGATCAACTCGCCCGTGTCCGGATGGACTGCCACACCCGCGCTGGTCACCACGACACGTTTTGCGCCCAGTACGTTATCCAGAGCGGCCTTTACCTTGCCACTCTTCGCGGCTTCGATCACGATCTGGTTGCTGATCATATCCACGATCTCGTGGTTGAGCGTGGCTTTATGGGCGAGCATACGGACACGGCCATCGGCGACTTCCTGGAGATCGGTATGCATCTTGGCCGCGATTTCTTCCTCGGACAGTCCGTGAGCGAGGAGTCCGAAGATAATCGTGTCGCGAATATTAGGTTTGTGTGTGATCGGTCTGTTCTTGTAAGAGTGCTTCGGCATCGGAGATAGCAACTTTTGACCGTCCGATGAAGTGTTCCCCTGGAGCAGCAACCGCGTACCCGTCGAGGCCGACTCCTGCGATCCCGCTGCCGCCGACACTGGGAGGTCGGTAGGAGCTAGGAATGCCGGGGATTCCGGGGCCAGTGGTAGAGGAGCCATCGTCTTCTTCGTCCGTCGTGTCTGAGGCGAGCCACTCTCTCGTGCATGTTGTGATCGCGATCGCGGCGGCTTCGCTGCGCTGCGCGACTTTGCCGAAGTTGACGATGAGCTGGCTGAACCTTTCGACCGCTTCGCCGATTTGCTGCCCGTTGATCGCGGAGATGGCATGGGAGGTTTCGGTCCTATGTTGAGTGAGTATAGCGCTGAGTCCGGTAAGGGAGGTAGCCCATTGTTCGCGGTGGGCGGTGAGGGTGGCACGGGTCTCGGTGACAATCTTCTTGAACGACCACGCAACGAATATCAGATAGGCCGATGCCCCGATCAGCAGGGAGATGAAGACGCCGATGAGGACGGAGAGGGCAACGACGCCAAAAGTGCTCACAATCCCGCCTTGTACGTGAACGGTACTTTGATCTCTTTGCTGCTGGTCATCCCCACTTTACCATTGCGGAACGCATCCCGTTTCGCTTGCTGATCCTTTAACGCCTCGGCCATCAACTCGTCCACATCCATCCCACGCGCCGAGCACAGCCGCGCGATAGTGTCATACCCCTCCCGGTCCTCGACGCACAGGAGCATCGACTTGATCGTGTTCCGGTCGCGGAACATGTAGTCGATGGTGACGCGGGAAATGTCGGACACGGATACGGTCATACCGATAGTTTCCTTTCCTTCCACTCTTCGTGCCAGAACTTTTCGTGCAGTATCCAGCAGTGCCGCGCCCACGCGATCTTGTCGGCGTTGTTGACGGCGTTGACGAACAGAGTGAATTCGTCCGGTGGACCGGAGACGAAATGGTGGTGATGGGTGGCCACGAGACTCGTTGGTCCAAGAGATCGGGCTTTGAGAATGACTGGCATATAAATTCGTGCGTTGGTCCGATACGCACCCCCGGTCGGTCATTGCGACAATCGAACAGTATGTTATAACGTACTCACGGTATCAGCTTCCCTTCCCACCATGCATCAATCGGAAAAGGCGGCGGTCCTGCTTTGACGATCATCCGTTTCAGGCGTTCAAGACACTCGTTGCGAAACCACTTCAAGTCGTTTTCGAAACACATATAGTCCGGCATAATCTGATCTTTTTTGAGACTGATATCAATCTGCGCCCCGCGCACGAACGGCCCCACCGCGCCCGGCCATGCCGAGTATAAATGCCATGTATCCGTCTGGGCTCCGTATGCCGTCCAGAACCCGACGCGCACGTCCATGTTCGGCATGTCGCGCCATCCGCCCCACACGCAGCGCCATCCGTGGAACATAAAGTCATCAGGAGCGGATAGCGGTAGGGAAGATAAATTAATGTCGGCCAACGCAGGCAGCGACAACGCCATCGCCGGGGCTCCGGTTGGCTTTGCACAAGAATCATCTTCTGCACAAGAAGCCTCCGGCCTGCACAAAAACCCCGTTGGCTGCACAAGAAGTGGCCCTCATAAGGGGTCACCAGAGGAGGGCTTCTTGTGCAAAGCCGCTCCGGTTATGATACGTTTCAGCAGATCGCGGCGGTTCATACACTATCCTTTCCTTCTACGGACATGTGGTTTCACCCGTCGCTGCTTCCACAGCAAATCTTGCAGGATATCCATCCGGAGCCACAACCTCCAAGGGAACGTGTGCGTGTATTGTCCGGTTGATCATGTCCTTGGTGCCGCGGCTGTATCCATTCCAAAACGCAATTGCTCTGTCTGGCCTTCCTTCATCGAGCATTTGCTGATTACGAATAAATCCTGCCCCGCGACCATGCTTGTCCCAGTCCGCGCGGTAAATTTCGACGGGGACACCGAGGCGGATAGCCACATTGCCTGCGATAACGTCCGCACCCCGCGCTCCACCGTGTATGACAACGGACGGATGTAGTCGGCGAAGATGTTGCTCGATCACCGACGCATCCGCCCATTCTCTGGAACCGCATACAAGTAAACGCATGACAGTGTTCGTTATTTCGTCGGCGCTTTCTCACCGAACAATGTGTGAATCCCGGCCAGTGTCTTCATTGAATCGCCTGACTCTCTACCGTGGCGCTCAAACGTAACAGCATCGCTTTCAGTTCCTCATCTGCCGCTGTGGTCTGCTTTCTTCCCGCTCTTATAGCGGCATTAAACCACTCCGTCAACAGCACCAAATCGGCGGCCATCGCCGGTCGTTTTTTGGCCATAGAAGCAAATTCGTGCGCCCACGCTGCACCATCAGGTGCGCTCATAAGAGAAGGATCACCAGAAGCTTCAGGCATGTAGTTATGCCGAGACACTCTTCTATTGTGTGATTGTTGAGCAGGAGTCGCCCAACGACAGTTGCCCGGTTCATACCCTTTGTCGTTGTCGATGCGATCCAACGTCATACCTTCTGGACGAGTACCCATGTCGGCAAGAAAATAGCGGAAACTGCTGCGCCAGCGACCACAAACTGTTATCCCACGTCCACCATAAATCTTCCACGTTTTCTCGCGAGTACTCTGACAGCGATTGATCATGCTTGTCCAAGTTTTGTATTCGGGGGTTTGCTTTCCTTTTCTAGCATAACCATGCGCGAAGTTGGGATTATTGGTCCCGAGATTGCCCCAACCCAAGCGTTGAGCCCTATCTGCCACCAAGCAGCCGCAACTACGAACAACTAGTCTGCGTATGGCACTGCCCATGACCACTTTTAACTTTCCACAGTCACATGAGCACAACCACAGCGCGGCCCCGTCTTTGTATTTCCCTACAGGCCAGCGAGCCGTCAACCGCCCAAATTTCTTATCGGTAATGTCTTTCATCAGATAAAGAGACCAAGCCATAATCGAACCTCAAAATAAAATAGCGTGGGGGCTTTTCTACCCCCACATTTCATTCAGCGTCCGTTACGTAGTTGGCTTTTGTGCGCCAAAAAGTGAATGCATCCCGGCCAAGGACGCATTTTTAAGCGATTCCAGGTCGTTGAAAAGTTGGTGAATTTTCGCTTGTGATGCGGCATCGAGAGCTTCGTATTCCGTCCTCGCCTGAGCCGCTACCGAGATCAACGCGCCCTTGACAGCGGTAACGTCGGACGACAGATCGGCCTGTACGGCAGCGATGGCGGTGGCGGATGCGGGAGTTGGCGTGGGGCTGATAGTGGATGCTGGCGCAGGTATCGGTGCCGGAGCAGTGGACACGGGCGCAGGAGTCGGATTCGGAGTCGTTGACATTTTCATTCACCTCGAAGATAGATATAGAAATCCGTTATCGATTACTGGCTCGTTGCGGCTCGGCCAGCCCCCCGGTTGATGAAACTGTCGTTATCTCTTCTACTTCTTCCGCGCTGCGGCGACCGCTGTTCCGCCAGTCGGAGCAGCGAAGTTAACCTTGATGCTCGACAGCACCGGAGGCGGCAGCACAACCGGGCTGCATGTGACAGTCTCGGTATCGGTCAGCGCCAGCCCTTCCGCGCTGGTGCAACTCGCGGTCAGGTTGGCTACACCCGCCGACACATACGCGACCACATCGGTCTGGTTGTCGGGATTGGGGGTTGAGGTTGCGATAGCCGGATTGTCAATCGCAAACGTGATATTCGGAGGAACGAACGTCGCGGGCATCGGTGCCCCGGTCTGATCGAAATAGTCAATCGACGCGGTTGTCAACTGACCTGATGCAAGTACCACTGGTCCTTCTGCCATAACATCTCCTTGTAATCCCCTTGGGGGTTGGAATGCGATCTTGATGAAACTCAACCGGGGCACGAGCGCCCCCACCAGTTTATCGAGATCGGCTTCGATACGCTGATCGGTGCGTTCTATTTCCCGGAGTTCATCCAGTTTTGGATCGGGTTTAGGCTGGCGATGGATGTGAAACATGTCGTCCCATGCCATAGTATTGTTCTCCAGTTCTCGATATATCACGGTTAAGGTTGTGGATGTGAGCAAAAAGTGGCAGTGAGGTAAATATTTACAAACTTAGTCGAACAATTCTCCGCTGGCCATCGCCGCGCCGCTTTCTGTCTCGACCAGCCTCTTGGCACCGAGGCGTTGCAGGTACGCATCCACGGATCGCTTGGCGAACCCCATTTTGTCGTGCGATATTCGATTGGCGAGACGCTCGATTTCATAAGCCATTGCGCGACTATTCCGCTTTGTGCGGTTCGGTAAACGCCACGGCCAGTTGCACGATCTGCAATCGCCGCGACAACTCGTTGTAATTCGTCACCATCGATGCATGCTTATCCTTATAGGCTTTCAGTTCGGTGCGCGTCTTCGTCATGGCGTTTCGCTCATCCATGAAACGTTCCAGCACCGCGTTCATTGCGTTATCGGAGAATTTATCTCCCAGTGTTCCCGCCTGATCCCAGCACCCGTAGCCGTCCTCGGGGTGCTCTTTGCGGTAGTGAGAGGCCAACTGTTCCTTGGTATCGAACTCGTCATCGCAGTTGCAGTGCCAGTTTTTCATCTTGGCCATTACTATCCTCCCACCCTAGCCCGTTCCCGTTCCCGCGCCGTCCTCACCCTCGCTTCGTGGGCGGCGACGATCGACAACTCCAGCCGATGCACAAACTCACCGTCACCGCCTTTAACTGGATTGACAACCAGCACGGAAGACCCTTGCGACAACATTGTAAGCAGGGTATGTAGCGCCGCCATCGTCATAGGCGCGTGATGCAGGTCGAGAGTATCGTACTCTGCGCTCATACCGTCCTCGCGGCCTCCAGCATCGCTACCGCCCGCTTAGCATGCACCAACGCCCACACGGCGTCGCCACCGTTGATCCACTCGATGGACTTTTCCAGAGACCAACGTGCCAGACGCATCGCATCCAATTTGAATTTCTCCCCCATCTCCACCTGCCTCTTTTCGGCCTTGCCACGTTTGTGCGCCATTATCGTCCTCCCGTTATTGTTGTCATCTCCATTGCCCTGTCCACAGCTTCCTCCCATGTTTCATAACTCTCACACCTCGATCTGACATCCACACGCCACATGGGATGGTATACGTGGCGGTTACGGGAACGATATACGAGCGGGCGGTTGCCCCGGCTGGCGGAGGGCGCAAGGATGGAGTCGTGGTGCGGACCACCCCCATGTACATGGATCGGTAGGTGCGGGGGTTATCATACTTTCGCCGCCTTCTTCGTCTCCGCTTCCCGATACGTCGGGCAAACGTAGTAATATCCCAACTCCTGCAACAACTCAAGCGCCTCAAACACACCAACCACGCCGCCGTACTTCTCCCCCTCGCGTACTTCCTCGGCTACGTTCGACGCTTCTACCTCAGACGGTCCGACTCCGACCCTAACCTCACCGTACCGGATATAAATAAACACCACTCGGCCATCGTCTAAATCGACGCACCACTCGGGCCAATTGCCGCGCAGATTGCGGATGACCGTGTATCCAGCCGCAATTTTCACCCCCAACCGCGCCTTGCTTATGGCTTCGCTTTTTAACTCATCGTCATCCATAGCGGCCACGTTAACCTTTCAACTGTCCTTCCGCTTTCAACCGATCCGCATACTCGACCACCGCCCGGTGCTGGGACCGGGAGAATTCACAACTCACACACTCCGTACCCAGATAGAATTCCCCGCCCATGAACGCATCCTCGTCCGCCGCGTGGTACTTCGAGAAGTGATGCAGGTGCGCATGCAACTGGTCATAAGCATCCAGCACGGTCTTAAAATCCCTGAGCACCGCCAGATCACCCTCAACCGCCTCGTACCCATCCGCGTCCATCCTGATGGCCATCGCCTCCATCGTCTTCTCGTAATTCCTGCGCACAGCCTCGACCGCAGCTTCTATCTTGCGCTGGTTATCGCGATAGAATTCGTTCGCCAGTTCGGATTTGAGTTTACCTTCACCCATTTATCGCGCTCCAGTTTTAGTCATCGTTGTCGCCATCCGCTTTCAGTCTCGGCAGCACCCCGGTCACGAACTCCAGCACGCACTCCTTCGAGCAATACAGATCTTCGTCGTCGCCGTCAGAGTAACTAACGCCCTTGGTGATCTGTATGGACGACTCCTGTATCGGCTGCCCCTCGCGCACATACCAATCCGTCTTCCACACACCCGGCATCACGACCCATGAGCCCATTCTCTTACGCCCGTGCTTCATCTTGCCATGCACAGACAACTTCTTCCCGCACTGGGCGCACTTGAGTTCGACGGTGATTTTGACGCTACCCATGATCAGTCCTCTCTCCTAGCAAGCCCCAGCAGCCACGCTTTGTATTGCTCCAGCAGCCACAGTGTCGAGTCTGCCCGCATGTCATCCGAACTAAATGAGCACCCTATCTCCTGATCGGTATCCGAGCGCTTGTAGAACAGCACCAGCACGCCATCCATCGAATCCGCGCGCTCCATCGCTTTCATCAGGGTATCGGTCACGGATGTGCATTTGATGCGATCCATGTTTGGATTTGTTGGAGTATCACTCATCGATCGATCCCCGTTACTCCGCCCACGCGATACCCTTCCACCACCGCTCTTTCCAACCCCAGAAACCTCAACACCACATCGTTCCATCGTTCCATCGTTCCATCGTTCGGCGGGACGGTCCTCTCGTCACTCGATAAGCTGTTGTTCGAACTTATCCAGATATCGCCTCACTCGCTCTGGGGGTTCGGTAATCACCTCGGCCTTTCCAATCGTCAGGAGTATCGGACCATCCTCGTCGTTGAGGATAAGATTATCGGTACCCACCCAATCCGCCGACCTACGCTGCATGGGCATGAGTTTGGCCCAGATGAACGACCACTGAGCTCCCGTAATTCGCATGACTCTTAGCATTTACTTTTTCTCCTTGTTCACCACTAGCCGATACGCCACCACTTTTTTCGCACCCAGAAACTTAAGCACCTTCGGCCCCGGCGACCGCTCCCCGGTCAGCACCCTAGCCAGATACTGAAACGACACCCCCACTCTAGCGGCCAGCACTTCGATCGAATCCCCGCCCTTGGCGTGAACCAGCAAACCCACAACATCGTCTTGAGACAAGTCGTCGTAGGTGCGTGCAATCGACTTTTCAATCGCGGGATCGAACGCGACGATAGATGATTTGTATTTCGCCATTTAGGTTGAGATCACAATACGCCGGACTTGGCGAAACTGTCAAGGAAAATTTTCAACAAAAACGGCGAGGACGGAATTTCGACAATTTTTGAAATTAGTGTACGAAAGTCTAGGCATCCGCGATTCGGCCTGTACGAGCCCCCGCCCTACCCCTTGTACCGGAACATGGGCTCGGGCATGAGCGGACAGTATTGGCATGAGTGACGGTGTAGGCAACGGTATAGGCAATGGCATGACGATAGGCATGCCGGCCAGTGTGTTTGTGTGACTGACTGACACTCTACCGTTCTACCGTCCTAAGCTCGCCACCGTCCAAGCTCCCGTTCCCAGTCGGACTGTCTGCTGGCACACTCCCGCATCGCGGCATCGGTTATCCAGGTCACGCGGTCAACGAGTGGGACGGTTGTGGGCGCGTGGCAACGGGTAGCTGGCAGTGTCGGGTAGATGGATGGGCCTAGCAATACTTCGATAAGTGAGTAGGTCGGCGAGTCAGTCCGGGTGCCGGTCATTATATGTATCCTCATATGTATCCTCCGAGTGCCATCATGCGGCAGACCGCGACCGCGCGCAAGTTACGGGAGTGTGTTGGCCGATGGTTACTCCGGTCGGTCAATCGCTGTATCGGTCGCCGTGCCGACATTTCTACAGGCAGATGAGAAATAGTGCTTGACACGTTTCTGTTTCAGTATTACATTGTCTTACGTAATACATAGCAATACACAAACGGAGGACAGAGCAATGGGCTACATCTACCAAGCGGATGTCTACTGTAATAGGTGCGGTGATGCCATCCGGCAACGGCTATCAGCGAACGTACCGGAAGATACATTAGACCATTCGTCCTATGACTCGGACGATTACCCGAAGGATGCAATGGTGGAGACTGAGGAGTCGGATGTGCCAGAGCACTGCACAGGGTGCGGGGTGTTCTTCCACAATCCACTCACATCGGCAGGCTACCGTTACGTGCAAGAGAAACTGAACGAGACAGGTCTCAAGTCGATCTATCAGGGCAACATGACGATTGCTCTTAAAGAGTGGGCGACGTGGTACTCGTTCACCTATTGGACGGCGGAGGATTGCGCCGACGATGGCCGGCACACTCAACCAGGATGGTACTCCAATGAAGCCCACTAAGCGCCATTCCGACTACCAAGGCATCGAAGTGCCATTGAACGTGAGAATCACCGCGCAAACACTGGCGCAATTGCAATCGCTGGCGCGGCGCGAGGAGACCGGCATAAGCGCGTTGGTACGCAAGGCGATACGACAATTTCTGTCTAGACAGAAACAACTGAAATGACTGAACGTTCTGACGGTTCGGTCGTAACAGTCCAGACAGAATCGTGAGACAATCCCAGATTGTACTTGACATATCTAACGATATCGTATAGGAATCAATCATTGAACGGAGGAATGGAACAATGCCGCAAGCTTACAGTAATCCGAAACGTGAGAGTGACCCGCATTCGCTGCCGGATGTGGAAGTGTTTCACCATGAGCACGCCAAACGGGAACGGTGCGCATTGAATGCCGGACACAAGGCGGAGTTGTACGGCGAGTGTGTGATAGACGATGAGGGGGATTGCAGGGGATCGGGGTGGTACTGGTGGTCTTGTCTGCCGGGGTGTATGCCGGACAGCGAAGCGAATGGGCCGTTTGAAACGTATGAGCTGGCATTGGCTGATGCACGCGAGGGGATGGAGGAAGAGGAAGAAAGCGAAGATGAGGATTAGGCCGCTACCGGGCATTGCAACGTTGCGGCCATTTGCAGACTTTGCAATCGAATCGGTATCGGCCTAGTGGCGCGGTACGCTTCCGGCATGCGATGGAATGGAAGCTTGGAGCGTATCGGGCAACTAGCCCAAAGGGATATGACGCTATGACGTTCACTAGCTACGATGTCAAAGTATCGGGATTGATATGGTCAGGATACAAGGCCAGTACCGAGTATCACTTTGACCACAAACCAACACGCAAGGAAGTCTTGGACAAGGCTGGAGACTTTCAGTCCGTCACGCGGATACAGGTTACGGAACGAGTGCTCACGCTGAATACCAGAGTAGGACTGGCGAAAGAGGCAAGCCATGTCTAGCACCACTAGCGGATTAGGTTTCGCTCCGACCGATAAACAGACGGCGCTCCGCGACGACCGCGAACACGTTTGTACTCCGGAAGATTGTCCGCCGGATGGCCGGTACTACGTAAGTTGTATTGACGATGGCGGGAAAGTGTTCCTCATGGCGGGACCTTACCGCACGCATGGGGAAGCATTGGCAGCGGAGAGGAGAGTATGCCAGGTTGCGTCCGATGTCGATGGCCGCGCGTGGTTCATGGCTTGGGGGACGTGCCATAAACGCGAGGGAGAAGAGTTATCGGCGGGAGTACTGAACAAACACAAATTAATCTAACAAGGAGACGAACCGAATATGAAACGCACATTGGCGGTTGTGTTGATGTTGATAGGGCTCGGAGGATTGGCCGGTAGCGCCGGCGCGGGCGAACGGGGGTCCAGGTACGTGCTCAATTACAAACGGCTGAGTACGAGGGAAATTGGCATATCGTGTGCCAATTCGGGAGATCCCACTGGCGTCAAAGTGGGCGATACGCTGGTGATTAGTTGCGGGAAATGACGGTTGACGGTTGACGCTGGCATACCTCGAATGGCGTGCTGGCGTGAGCGGTCATATCAGTAAAAGGAAAGGAAATCTACAATGCGACCTGAATTCGATGCGCGAGACGCGGAAATACTAGCCGAACGTCAACGGTTGTTCGATGAAGTCCAAGGCCCGCGAGTCGGAGACTTTGTGCGGATGGACGGCGGAGTCCGGCGATTCACTCACGATTGGGGCGATGGGATTCAAACTACGGTCGGAAAGAATCATCCGTGTAACGGCGATGCGTCTTTCTTTCTCAGTGACGGTCATGCGTCGTTCAGCGGGTCATTGGACCCGGCTGTCCCCAAGACGCAATTGCGCGATACTGGCGAAACGATGGAAGGCTCTTTCTGGTTCTTTCATCATGATCATTACACGGGCGGTAATGGCGTCTATTTCAAGATTCCTTGCCGGGTGTTTGAACTGGTCAAGACATTATCCGGATGGCACGAAGCGAAATGCGACCTTGACAAGTACCTCGCCATCGGCGATGCCATAGACGATGAGATGGCGGATTACTTTCTTGGTGTTCTCCCGCCTGCTTGCTATCGTGCGGATCTGATTCAAATCGGCGAACCGTATTCGCACGTGGCCGGACGCGCGACGTACTCAACGATCTACAAGCCAATCGGAGCGAAAACGTGGCTCTACGCTGGCCATTGTCATCGCGGTCAGTGGACGGAAGCGAAAGAGACGGTCACGGTCACGGCCTAGACTGCCGACAGTGAGACCGGAAGCGGAATGGAACCTGTAGCCCGGTCGATCTGTGGACAGTTAGAGAGGGGCCGGTCAGAAAGGAATATATGACGCACATGAACGACAAAGTAGTTGTAGTTTTTGAGCGCAATGAGTCACATCCAGACGGCGAGGCTGAGAGTAAGGTTTATGGGCCTTTCGAGTGGTTTCAAGTCACTTACGCAACGCTCCGCGCCGGAGTTGACGGAGATAAAGATATCGCCGATTACATCAATGGGTATTGGATCACTGAAGATGGTGAGAAGTGGTCTGATTTCATTGTCAAACCGGCGGGTGCGGTAGACGGGCAGTGACCGGAGATTCAACGGAGGAGACTATGGCACGACGTATCGCGTTCGATGTATCAGAAAGGGAGTTTGACACCATCATCGCAGCCCTGCGGATGTGGCAGGCGGACGTGACGGACGATATGACCGACAACGAAGGTGTTCCTGTTGACTTCGCGGATATTGCCTTGGAGCACGGTAACGCGCTGACTAGTACAGCCATCGACCGACTTATCCAGAGGGTAAATCGCTGAGTCCGTCCGAGTGACGGAGTTAGACGGGCGGTGAATCTCAACCGGACGGAGAGAAGTTATGCCAATTGAGGCTAGGAAAACAACGTTAGGACAGGTATCTAAGAAGTCTGAACTCGTGCGATATCTGCGGCAGTGGGCCGAGGATCGCGAGAACATGCGCGACAGGTTGCACTTGGCGGCAAATCTGATCGAGGAATTTGTGGATGCGAGCGACTTCCCAACCGAGTAAGGCAAGAGGGAGGGACCAAGGGAAGGGAAAAAGGAGAAATCATGACGATCTATAAGTATCAGGTCGAGCAGATTGACGATCAGGTTGAGATTATTATGCCCGTGGGCGCTAAGGTGCTGCATGTGGCCGCGCAATCGGGCTTTATAACGTTGTGGGCGCTTGTGAACCCGAACGCCGGAACTGTCATGCGCCGATTCGCAATTGTCGGAACGGGCCATGCTGTGCCGGGAGGCTTGGCCTATTTGGGGACCGCACACATTCAACCTTTCGTTTGGCACATCTTTGGTTAGGTCCGTTGGGGCGCGGGTGAATCTCAACCGAGGAGGAATTGTGCGGCGTAAACGTGATGATCCGTTTGTAACCAGACAGGACTGTATCGCGATGCTCAGGGGAGTAAGGAACGGGCTGTTGATCGTGGCACCGGGATGGATTGCGTTTATCTGGTGGCTCACGAAATGAGTACCCTGGCCGAGATTACGAAGAGCGAGCCATGCGACAGTAGGTGTCCGATCTGTAGAACGAGATGCTACGGATCTAAAGGGCATAGTTACATGGCGACGGCTGGAAGGAAGTCACTCGCAGAGCTTCATCAATGTCCGAGTCATTGCTGGGGGACGCTGGCGGAGTTGCGGCAGACATTGATGGCAAATGAAAAGGCGACACGAGCCGAGGCGTTGGAGGAAATATCGCGGACGCACCGGCCTATCAGCGCGAGAGCCAGGGATTGGGAAAAATCGAGAGTGAATGGAAACGGAGGATAGAACGGTTATGGCCAAGTACAGTCAGGGACCTTGGAAGCACGATTCAGCGAAAGATGGCGATGGTAGTTATCAGATAGCGCACGGCAAAGTTCCCAACGGCATCAATGGGGACTTTGGCTACCCGGTCGCCGATACGTTGAATCGGCACCACTGCATTTCGCCGGAAGAGGACGAAGCGAACGGCAAACTGATTGCGGCGGCGTGGGAAATGGCCGAATACCTGCTGGGTCTGTACAACGCCATCGGACCTGATCGGCAGTTGAAAGAGTTGCTGCAAAAAGCGGGAGTGCTATGAGCGCCGATACCCGATACCGATGTTCGCTTACCGGCATCGTGTGCCCGGTGGATGTGGTGAGCAGGCGAGCGCCACTGGGTGCAAGAGGGCATCGCGTGGTGGTGCCGGGAAGAGTAGCCGGCGTGATCGCGCATACGCTCGTTGGGAAGCCGATTTGCGTATCGGGGGGTGGAAAGGGTCATTGGGGCGATGATCGCTCGAATTTGGGCACTGTGGTGCAAGCGCAGGCCATCCCAGACGAGGGCATATTGATCCGCGGCGAATTGGACGAGTGGCCGATCGGGGTAGGGAACGAAAGCGAAGACGGAGACGGAGACGGAGCCGGAGACGAAGCGGATACGAAATGGGGATTGAGTTTCGAGATCACCGGAGTGGCGGTCGCCAGCATGCGGTCGGACGATTGGGTGATCGAGGACGGGGAATTTACGGGAGTGGCGGTGGTGAGAGAGGACAGGGCGGCGTTCGGGGGGACGTGGGTGAGAGTGGAACAGTTGGAGAGTGCGCCTACAGTTCCGCGATTCGGAGTGTTTGGCGGCGGGAGCGAGGACAGTTGGCGGGTGGGTGAGCGGGATAGCCTGAATGGCGAGTTTACTGTCAAGGTGTGCCAGGCTGAGGAGCTGAGTGAGGCGATAGCGACGGCAAAGAGACTGAATCAAGCGATGGCACTGGAGACCGTCTGATGAAATTATCCAACTATCTCCATCTCCCCGGACAGGGGACGGTGACAGTGAGCGGGCCGGGGACGTTGATCGGGGCGTGTAAGGTTAGCCCACTCACTATCGAAGTCAAGCCGGGACCGCCGGGGTACGCGTATATGATGCGCGCGGATTTCTCTGATGGCGCGTGGGTGGATAGCCCGGCGGTGAATTCGCATACCGATGTTGAGACGTTGAAGAGGATGTTGTTCGACGAGTGGCCGATGTACAGGGTGAGGGTGGTAGGGGTAGGAGGAAGCGAGAATGCAAGCGGGGACGCGGAGACGGGGTTCGATGCATGAGCGACTATCTGGAGTTTCGCGGCAAGTGCAAAGAGTTGGCCGAGGCCGAGTGCGCTAAGGATTTGACACTGAGACTGGTGCGCGGCTGGTACCACTGCCCGATGTGGGGGAAGCAGGCGCATTGGTGGTGTGTGAGGACGGACGGCGCGATTGTCGATCCGAGCGTGAAACAGTTCCCGACAAAGGGAATTGGAGCCGAATACGAAGAGTACGACGGGAACATTGAGTGTGAGTATTGTCGGACTGTCGTATCCGAGGCCGATGCGTATTTCTACGCGCATCACGCTTATTGCAGTTATACCTGTTACGGGCACGATATCGGATTCTGACCTATGAGCAGACCGCGCAAACACGGAATCTATCTCCTGCATTTCGAGCCGAGGTACAAACACGCTGGCCACTATCTCGGGTTCAGCGATGATATTCAGGTCAGAGTAGCCAGTCATCGACGCGGAGAGAGCGGGGTCAAGATGTTGACAGCGGCGGCGCAATCCGGATGCGTGATGATGCTGGTGAGGACGTGGCCGGGTGGACGGAAGGATGAGAGGAGAATGAAGGGACTGAGAAACAACAAGCGCACGGGGAGTTTGGCTAGGATATGCCCCGCGTGTAAGGCAATGGCAGCGGCAGTGAAAATTCAATCAACGGAGGAACAATCGCAATGAGTAATCGTGGCAGTGGCAATGGGAGATGGTTTCGCAACGACGAACGGGACAGCAGTCACCCGATGGCCGACGAGAACGGATACGTGCCGGTTGGCTTGAGGGATGACATACCGGACGCACAGACAGCCGACCGGGAGAGGATGTATCTGGATGGCGAACGGGAGATGGATGCCGATGCGGCGTCGGTGTTCGTGGACGATGCCGATCGGGAGATATTCGAGCAGGCCGATGGGCCGGAAGAGGAATCGGAGCGCGAACAGAACGACGAGTGGTCGCCGGAAGAGTTGGAGGGGTTGGAGCCGGAACCCGAACTGGAGCCGGAGCCGGAGCCGGAACCCGAGGCCGCACCCGGACCCGATGTGAATGTCGTATCGGATGACCTCACGGGGGACGCCGCCAAGGTCATGGACGATACGGCGGCCAGGTTCAAAGCAGAGCGGCGCGTGCCCACCGATAGACCGATGCGGAAACGGAAGGTAGGCAGCGGGCGCGCGAACAAGAAGAGTGCGAAGAAGAGAGCGAAGGGAGGGAGCGGCGACGGGAGTAAGCCCAAGCCGAAAAAGAAATCGAAGAAGCGCTGACCGCTAGCTCGTGCCACTCGGCTCCACCGGGACGCACGTTCTATCAAGCGGCCCCCCGCACGTACCGCAGACGCCGGATTGAAAGTCATCTCCTGACAACGATCCGGCGTCGGTTTTTGGCGCGGTCTGGGTGGTCTGTACGCTGCCTATGAGTTTGACCGGATCGACCGATACCAGATCCACATTTCCATCCGCGCACAACTTGAGCACGTTGAGTTCGGTCTGGATCGGAGTGTCGCCTTCGATGAAGGCTGCGGCTTCGTTCAATCCGTACACCGCTCCGCGCGCGCTGGTGAGATGGCGGTGGCCATATTGAGAGTCGAGTTCAAACGCCCGCTTGGGTTCGAGTTCGAGTAGTGCGTGCGGAGAGCCCAGCGTCCAATCAATTCCCGTTCGGATACGCTCAAAAAATTTGGATGCGGCCTTGACCGGGGACTTTTCCTCGTCCAGCAGATAAACCTCTTTGCCCTTTTTAGGAGTCCAAGGGGACGGCTGACCCCCCCGAGGTACTAGGGCACTTTTTGCGTTAGTACTATATATATACGCAGAAAGTGCCCTAGTACTCAACGGGGGTCCGAAGTATAACCCACGTATTTTGTGCAATATAGGATCAAACGAGGTAAAAAGTAGCCATTGCGCCAGCTCGCCCTCCCGGCGGTTGCCGGACCCGATTCCAAGGGTCTCCAATTTGGCCGGCCAAGTCTGTTCGAGATACTTGTGGAAGCGTTTCAGATGGTCGAGGCCGGAGCCAGTGCCGGGACCGGATTCGGGTATGTCCCATGCGAGCGTAAGCATGGGTCCGAGGAACAGATTGGTCATCAGCAATGCGGATTTGACGTTACGTTCCCACTGCATCGCGCGCGAGGTGGTTTTCCACGCTGCGCAGTCCAGACACCAGAACTCGCGCCGGCAAAACCTTCTCCATTTGAATTCCTCATAGCCGTCGTTCGGGCAGCGGTCCACCATCTTGAGGCATTGGCACGCAAGAAAGAAGAATCGTTGGTTGTCGGTGAGCATGCCGGATTGCGGGAAGCGGGACAGGTGCCGGTAGAGTTGCACGCGGTACTGGTCTTTGGGGGCGGTGGAGGATTCCATCTTGGCGAGGAGGGATTTTGTGATCTCGTCGCGGCGCTGGTCGCCGATGGACTTGACGGGTTTGCGTTTGGACGACGGATGGGACGGTTTTCGGGACGATGGCTTAATTTTCTTATGGGATAACATGAATGAGATTGTTCCGGGATGAACGTTATAAGTATATCGCCGGGAAAATGGAATGCAATGGCAAACCGGGGATTTCCACAATTTATTTTTAGATTGTGCTTGACAAAGAATAGTAATCGGATTATCTTCCCGGAAGTGAAGAAAGCCAAAACAAGACGGTGCAGACGGAAACTGTGTCCAGTCGGGTGGTTCATCCCGAAGGATCGACGGCAAAGGTATTGTGACCGTCGATGCAAGAACGCGGCGGGGCAGGAGAGGCTGAGGAAACGGGCGAAGAACGGGAGCGCGGCATGACCAAAATGAAAATGTTCGTATGGACCAATCCATACGCCGTCAGTTATGGCAACAGTTTGTTGCTTGTTGTAGCTAAAGATGAAGAATCGGCGCGCGAACTGGCAGCGGGCGGAAAAGGTTATGTCTGCGGAGGCGCGTATGAACGCGATGAAAAAGGAAACGCGCCCATGACTGGCGCTCAGGTCAAGCGGCTGCCTGCGCCGGATCGCGTACTTGATCTCCCGTGCGCTGAGTGGTACGAGTGGAGTGAATGACAGTTTTCACCGAAGTGCTGGCGCAGGCGAGGAATCATCTGTCATACAGAGGGTAGCGATATGGCAATCAAGTCAAAAGTCAAGTATCGGGTAACGGGCAATCGACCGTTCGGCGTGTCGGTGATCGGAGGGGGACTGGAATACGATCTGATCTACGCTCGCAAGGATGCCGATATCATTTGCGGGATTCTGAACGAGGGGATCGGCCCAGAGTGGGATGACGTGGAACCGGAGTTTAACAAACGGAAAGCGGGACGATAGATGGCCGTTCAATTCACATCGAAATCCATCAGCAGGACGAGCGAGTATCGCGCGTTCCCCCAGGACATCGTCATCAACCCCAAGTTGAACGGGCGGCACGATCTCCCCGATATCGAGCCGTTGATCCAAGATATTCTCGTCAACGGCCAGCATACGCCCGTGGTGATCCGCAACGACGGTGGCAAGGCAGTACTGTGCGCGGGGTTCAGTAGGTATCGGGCGGTAAGCGAAATCAACCGGCGGAAGTTGATGGACACGCCACTGCAACTCCGCTGCACTTATACTCAAGCTAACGAGCACGAGGGGTTTCTGGCGGCGATCAGTGAGAATCGCGTCCGCAACTCCACGACTGAACTGGACGACGCCCACAATATCAAGCGCTTAATGAAGGTATACGCCATGACCGAGGAGCAGGTCGCAGGGGTGTACTTTCCCGGAGCGCGGGATGAAAAGTTGAAAGAGGGATTGAAGTGGGTGAAGAAACGCGCGGCATTAGTCAACCTAAGTCCCGAGGCGGAGAAAGCGTGGCGGGATGGAAGACTAAAAGGGTCGGCGGCGGCGGCGATAGCGAAGTTGTCGCAGGAGCAGCAGGCAAAGGCAGTGAGGGAGAATGGTACGGGTAGGATAAAAGTGCCCCGCAATGGCAATGGCAATGGCGCTGGCCGGGTGACGTTGCGACATAGTCTCAAGGCTGCGGTGGAGAGCGGCCGGATGACGGTGAATGGCAAAGAGATGGATGTGCCGGATGAGGTGGTGGACTGGCTGGCGATGCTGTTGGGGGGAGCGAGATAACCACATGAATGACCGGGAATTTTTACTCTGGTTGCGGGATAGGTTGATTTATCGATACGGTGAGGACGCGGGGGAGGATTTGGTGTTGAGGTTGGAGCAGATTGCCGACAAACTGGCTGGACAGCGTACTCTGCCGAGTGCAGAACAATTCAAGCGGTGGATGGATACGCTGACCGATGATCAGATCAGGCAGATTACCGGATTGGAGATCGGACGGTGATCCATCTACAGGACTTCCACAGATTCGTGCTCTCGGGCATCGGTACCGAATTCAGGATCGCATGCGACACACCGGAAGAGATGGCGCAGGTGGTGAATAGTTTAGGTAAGCACGCCGAGGATGTGGCGGTGACTGTGACGATTTGCAGCAATGTCGGCTGGAAGGAAGCAAAAGAGGTAACGGACAGGTTGAACGCTAAACTGGACGCCGGATTGGAGGACGGGGCGTGATCGTCAAAGTGAAAGTTACCGTGACCGAATCCGATATCGACAACGGCATCCGGGGCGATTGCTGGAAGTGTCCGGTGGCGTTGGCGATGTGGAGGGCGACCGGTTGGAAGTGGGCGGTGGGAGAGACGCGCATGCATCCGATAGGTCGAGCGTTTTTTGCACAGATGCCGGATTTAGCGCAACGATTCATCGGCTATTTCGACGATGCCGTGTTTACGGGACGGCAGGATTTCAGGGGCCAAATGGTTGACTGCCGCTTGGTCGCGCAGCCGTTCGAGTTCGAGATCGACGTGCCGGAGGAGTATGTGGTGGGCGCGGGGACGATTACGTCATGACTTTGGATATTATTGCCGCGATAAAGCCAACAACGTGGCTGGCATCGATCGTGGCTTATGTGACGGCAACGGCGTGTTTGGCCACGGCGGGAGTCGTGGTGTACCTCTTTACGCATTCGCGTGTGGTTGAGATTGTGACGATAGCCGTGGTATGCGGCGTGGTTCAGTTTTCGGTTCTGGTGGCGTTTGCTTGGAGAGGCTCAAAGCCAAAATGATTACTGTGGATAGCCTGACCGGGTTGGATGGCAAGGAGATTCGTCCGGGTGTGTATCTGATCGGCGATCCGGGATGGTGTGAGGAGAGCGGCAAGTGGAGATGTCTGGTGAGTATTGAGGGTATGTTGGCGCTGGCGGAGTTGAGCGTGAGAGTGGTTGGACAAAGAGGAACAACACAATGACGATAGCAACGCAGCATATAGCGTTTCCTGAATACTCGGGCGTCCGATGTCTGATGATGCCGTATGTGCAGGGTGAGCCGGAGTCGGTACCGGACGAGTACGCGGCCTACAGGGATATCGTCGGGTCGGTATTTATATCGAAGGATGACATCGGATTCCTGACCATTGACGAATCGCCAGTTATGGCAGGTACGCCTCACCGGGGAGTGAGAGCGAAGTTTGGCCGTGCCTTGCATACCGAAGCGGGCCGCGACCCGAATAAAATTTACTGCTGGGGTGGGGGTGGGTGGGGACGACTGCCGCATCGTGTGACGCTCGACCGGGACGTGCGTATCCTACTGGCCAACAATCTCGATGGCAGTTGCGTGGTGTGGGATGCCGAACAGGAAGAGACAACCATCGACGGCGACATCGGCCACTTGGCTGAACAGTACCCTTACGATACTGCCACCCTGATGCGCGCCGGGGACGTGCATGAGATCGGAATACTGACTCCGCACGAGAGTTTACCGGTGAAGGAGAATTTCAATCGGCAATTTCTGCGGATTGTCGGATCGGGCGTGCATGGGCGGGAGGATTATTTTACGCGAAACAGTCTGGTGAATTGGACACAGTGACCGATATCGGTACAGTTATGAAGAAGCCAATACAATCCTCCGAGGGTGCCCGATTCGTATACGACATGCTGGAAGATCGACCCAGCAAGATAAGTGTCAACGTAAATAGCCACAAGTCTCCGTGGGCAAAAGCGGTATACCAAGCCATCGTTTGGATAAATGGCTATCCGTTCGTGGGCGTGGAGTGGTACACGGAAGAGGAAGCAGAACGAGATGCAGGCCGAGTACGTGAGGCTATCAATGCTTGGGATGGTGCATCGCGTCCCGCCCGTTAGTGTTCGCACACACAGGGCGTGTCATTTACGCAGGTGGGTTGGCTGGCCGGGCTATAGACCGACACCAATTTGCGATCGTGCCATCTGACACACAACCGCGAAACGGGCGGAACGGAATGCATGACGGGGACAGTGGGAGACAGGTATGTTTTTCTGTGAAGAGTGCCGGGTAAAGAATGATTGGCCAACCAGTTTGAGTTACCCGTTTATGGGCGTGTCACGAGGCCAGTGTGAAGTGTGCCATAAAAACGGAGAATGCCATGACGTGCCGAGCAGCGCACTCCCGTTTGTCCCAGAACCGGACCCTGCGGAGATTGCTTGGGAAAAAGGCAGAGCCGATGCGCTCGCCGCCGCCGAAACCGCCGCTGCACCATTTACCGATTCATACAAGAGCGCGATGAATCTCATCCTGCGGGCAATCAGTGAATTGAGGTACTCAAACGAAAGGAGTCAACAGTGAATCGACTTCGCAATCAACTTCGTAACGATCTATCGCGGCATCGAACTTGGTGGAGGGTGACAGCAGTAGCCGTCTCCGCTATCGTCATCGTGGGAGTGGTACTGGTTGGCGATGGGCGTGGGCAATCGAAGAGCCAATCGGCGGGCGCATCCTCCAATCCCCCATCCGCGTCCACTGGTGCGGTTGCCACTCCCACGACAGTTGTACATGAGCCCGCACCGGAGTACACGCCGACCGAGACGGAGACATTGCGTCTGGAGAACGCACAGTTGAAAGCTCAACTCGCGCAATCGTCGTACATGTCAGCGTCTCAGCAACTCCCGCAGTATGGGGAGTTCCAACGGACAGTGGGGGTGTTGCGGGCTGAGTGCGAGAGCGTGAAATTGGAGCATAAGTGGCCGAGTGGTGTGCAATGCGATCTGGGATCACAGCCGGTGAGGTTTTGTGAGCAGTCAAAGATGGTCACGGGAGCGAACGGACAGGCGGGGTGCCCGGCGGCGGCAGCGGCAGCGTCAACTAAATCAGAGGTGAAAAAGTGAAGACGAAAGAAGAAATGTACGACGCAGTTTGTGTCAGCACCAACAATGGAAACGTTTTGTGGGTGGATGGCAACAAGACCTATCAGAATGCCGAAGCCGTTACGAGGATGGGAATCATGCGGCAGGGTCTGGAGGATCGCTTCTTTGTAGTTACTCGTATCGGTATGTACAAAGAAGGAGACAAATACAGCGGCGATGGTGGTGTGGTGGCTCCGAAAGAAGACCCGGATTATGTCGTAATCGGTGGGACGATGTACCCGCGCGGCAAACGTGGCCTGTAACCTCCTGTGGCTCTCAATCTCAACCCGAATGGGCTGGCATCAACGTATGCGTCCGGGATCAATCGGCTGCTCACCCGCCTGAACTGGATCGAGCGCCTGCCAATCCCCGAACGATCCGGCGCAAAAGGAGCGGTACTCGCATTGTTCGCGTTGTGGTCGATTGTGACGTTTGGCGGCGGCGTTGGCGGCGATGCTTGGTGCGGCATGCACCCGTGGTCGAGGTTGTGTGGGGTACAGGCTCAAGCGTCTAACATGGGCATGCGCCGCTGGAAAGTCATTTGGCGCATCCCCGGCAAAGGTAAAGGACCGAAGCAATGCACATGCCATCTGGACGAAACCGGGGGCGGATATAAACCGGGAGCGATCAATCACGAACTGTGGTCGGGCGTATCGTGCAGCACCAAAGTGGACTACCCGGTAAACGAGTGGCAGAAACTCACGCCGGATGGCGTGAAGTTGCCGGGGATGTACATGAGCGGGGAGCGTATAGATTCCGATTTCGTCCGGCACTCATATCCCGACGATGGATTCAGGTGGCGCTGGCACTGCACGGATGATCCAAAGTTGCAACCGTTCGAGTTGTGGATTGAAGATATGGATGAGGAACGGCGGGAGGCACAAGGACAGTGATGGCCGCGTTGAATCTTAACCCGAATGGACTCGCGCCTGTGCCAGTGTCCGGTATCAATCTGGATGCCGATGTCCTGCCGCCGTGCGAGTATGGACTGGATGGAGATAAGTTCCCAAACTGGCGCGATCCACAATTAAATGCCATCCATCGGATCATCGCCAGTGAGCGCCGGGTATTTATTCTGTGCGCGCCTCCGGGATTCGGGAAAACTTTGGCTGTGGCGGGCGCGTCGTTGATGTCGGGCAGGAGATCGGCGGTTCTGACGATGACGAAGGGACTGGAGGATCAATATGTCGGAGACCTGCGAAATGTAATCAACGACATTCGCGGCATGAATAACTATCCCTGTCCCATCGCGGCACAGTTGGGAATACCAGCGGGTACGACAGTTACCGACGCGCCATGCCAGTGCGGATATAAATGCAGACTTAAATCCACAGCGGGAGCGGGGTGCGGATATTACGACGATTACCGTACCGCACAACGCGCGGATATGATCGTGACCAACTATGCCTGCTGGCTTTTTGACGGCATCAAGAATTCCGAGGAACGCGGAAACCTGCAATTCGGGGTGGAAGCGGGTGTGGATCGCCCGGTGAAGATACTGTTCTGCGACGAGGCGCAAAAAGCGGAAGACGCTCTCGGGTTGTTCGTCGGTGTCGATCTCTCACGCAAAGAATGTCTCCAGCTCCATATCCAGTGGCCGGACAGCGGATGGACGGTGGAGGAGTGGAAGTTGTGGGCGCAGGAGGGGGAGTTGGAGGGCGTGAGTGAGAGAGTCAAGGACCAGGAGAAGCGGCTGCGATCGGATGGCAGTGGTGGTGGCACCCGTGGCTGGTCGCGGGAACTCAAGAATTTGCGCGATCTCAAACGGAAGTTGGAACGCTTGGCCGCGATGCGTACCGACGACGAGTGGATCGTCAGCGAGTCGGACGGGATGGCCAGCGTGCGGTTTGATCCACTGTCGCCGGCGAGGTACGCGGAGCAGGCGTTGTTCCGGGGGATAGAGAAGATTGTGCTGGTATCGGCGACAGTCCGTCCCAAGACCGCCACCATGTTGGGTATAGATCCCGCGGATATGGAATTTGTGGAGTACCCGAGTACGTTTCCCGTTGCTCGCCGCCCGGTCATCCATGTCCCGTCGATTCGCATGACATACATCAACGAACAGAACGACGAACTGATGCGGGAGTGGCTGGAGGTGTTCGACCGTATCGCAGGATCGAGACTGGACGAGGGCTGGAAGGGGATCGCGCATTGCGTGTCGTACAAAAGAGCAAGATTCATTTTCGACAACTCCATCCACCGAAATCGCATGATGATTCACGGAAAGTACGACAAAGCGGAAGTTGTGGCTGGATTCAAGGACTCAAACAAGGCCGTTCTGCTTCTGAGCCCAAGTCTCGATACGGGATACGACTTCCCGCACGATTTGTGCAGGTTTCAGATTCTGTGCAAGTTGCCTTTCGCCTCTGTGACCGATTCTCTGGTGAAGGCGCGCAAGGCCAAAGATCCGGACTATGACCTGTACCAGGTGGCGCAGACGCTTATTCAGATGAGCGGGCGACCGGTGAGAAGCGAAACGGATTGGGCCGAGACCTGGTTGATCGATCAGAATTGCGAGTGGGCTCTGCCGAAGATGCGGGCGAAGGGTTTTATCGCGAAGTGGTGGTGGGGGTCGTTCAAGAGCGTAGACAAAATGCCCGCGCCGATACAGTTTTGAATGACATCGGCAAGCGGTAGCGCAGACTCCAAGCCCTTGCAGCGGGAAATGGCCCCAAGCCTGTAAGTCCTTGGGAGAAAAGAGTGATTCAATGGACACGTTTAATTGGACTCCGGTGATCTTTTGGGGTTGCGTTGCGGCAGCGATACTTCTGTTCTGGATTTTGGTCGGTTATCCGAAGTGGAAGGTATGGGCCAGTCATCAGGACGGACTCGCAGACTTAACGCGGGCCAAAAACGAGCAGCAGATTCAGATTGCCCAAGCGCAGTCCCGGCTGGACGCTGCGGACCTGAACAAGAAGGCGGCGGTCATAGAAGCTCAGGCTGTGGCATTGCAAATTCAGGAAATCGGCCAGCAACTTACCGAGCATGATCTTTACCTCAAGTGGCAATGGATCAAGATGATGGAAGATCGCCATGACAAAAGCGCCACCATCTACGTGCCCACAGAAGCCAATATTCCGATCATGGAAGCAACGCGGATGCAAAAGTGAGGCGGCGATGATCGTCCGGGCACGCCGTAAACCGATAGAGGAGATACCGGAGAAGTACTTGTGCTGCGAAGCAAACGTGCGGGATATTGAGCAGCATCCCATGATCGAACGCCGTTTGGATTTGTCGCAACAAACGAGCGAACAGTCGCAGTGTGATTTTTGTGGGCGAATGGTTGACGGGCCTTTCGTGGCTGTGGTTGGCGAAGAATTTTGCGTGCCATTTGCGAATTACGATCTGGACGAAGGAGTTGAGGATGACCGGGACTCGTAAAGCAAGCTGCAAGTGCGGATGCGACCATTGTGGATGGCGCGGCAGACGAGCCGTAGCGCACCTGCATTGGCGTTGCCCAAAGTGCGGCGGTTCTGTGCGGAAGATTTATCAGTTTACGGTTGAGGATTCGATTGAAGGGCGAGTCTGAGATGACCACCAAGCCGGACACAACGCCAGACATAGGATTATCGCGCGAACAATTTGTGCATCGCCTGATTTGTGCGGGCTGGGATATGCATGAGGCAGAGCGAGAGGCGGACGGCATTTATGACGAGCCGGAAGAGGATTGGGAAGGCCAGTTATGACTAAGCCGGACACACTCAAATCTCGTGCTGCGAAAGCGCTCGCGCCGTTTTATAGCGGGGTCATGGGAGGCCCTTGCGATTACGATCTAAATGGCACGCGTTTGGACCTTGTGCGCGCAATGGCCGACTTTCATCGCGCCGAGCAGCAGAGGCTGGTAAGGGAGATCAGGGAGTTAGCTGATGCCAAACAAGCCGCATATGATTCCAAGGCGTCGCTAGATGGAAGAGTTCGGGCTGAGGCGTTGCGGGAACTGGCTGAGAGGATAGAGAAGGAGATCAAATGAGTAAAAATGTTGAAGCGCATTTTGTTACGTTTCTTTCGCCGGGTACTTTCATGGCGGAAGACAGCACTAAGCCAATTGATTCATGGGACGTGAAGAAAGCGCGGAAGATGGCGGCGAAAATCACCGAGAGATACAATGCCGTCCCCTACGCCTTTTACTTCACCACCCGCTCTCGTGGGCCAAACGATCTGGACTCGCGCCGGACGAAGATAAGTCCGACTTACTACTTGCCGCACTGCAAAGTAGAGACGCTGGCGGAAGTTAAGGCCCGCAACGATCCTAGGGAATCCATTCTGTTGTCGAACATGGAGTGCAACGGATACGACCGCATTGTGACGACGACGAAGGGTTGGAAGTGGACGCAACCGCTCGGCAAAGAAGACGTGCTGCTGAGACCGTAGTTTGGCTCCTTGATTGGCGGAGGCGCAAATGAAGATTGTTATCACGCTGGATATTGAAGCAAGTGACTTCTCGCAAGAGGATGCGGAGCGATTCATGGCCGAGGCGAAAGAGGCGACAGGGATCAGCGTCGAAGTCGGACGGCCCATTGACGATGAGCACACAGATGGACCGTTCCGCACGGACTCGTTGAGCACTGAGTACTTCAAGGTTACGTGGACGGAATGATTGGCGGAGGCAGGGGCAATGACACAAGTTACGTGCGGCGGCGTTCACGCGGAACGTAGAACAAGGAGTCGATATATCCAGTAATCGGCTTCGCAACCGGACAGTCTAGGACGCTAGAAAAGAAGGTTGGTTCGAGAGACTGACATGAGTGCCTAAATGCATAAGGCGCACTTCAAGGCCAAGGAGAGTTGGCCCGCACGTATTCATTCTTGGCATGACAGGGAGGAAGCAATGTTGAGAGTTGAGTTGGAGGATTTAGGGCAGGACTTCTTGGTTCTGTTCGTCGATGAGCGCACGAATGTGATTCAGGATGCCACGCCGTTTCAGGGCTGGCTTTGGCGAGGCCGCAAAGTGCTGCAAAAGAAAATCTATCGCGGGCTTCATTTGAAGTTGAGCAAGCCCGGTGAACCGCCCTTGCAACTGCGTTACGCCGTGGAATCTGTTACACGGGAATCTGGCGGGGAGGCTGACCGTGGCTGAGAACAAGACGCCGACAAAAGAGACGCTTGAGAAACTGGAGCGCGAGATTCAAGCGGAGACTAACTCGTTTGTGCGTTCGGTCGGATGGCATCTGTACTGGGAACTGCACCAGCGAGTGTACGCGGATAGTTGGAAAACACTACAGAATCGTTGAGGGGGCGTGATGGCTGACAAGCGGGAGAGAGCGGGACGGAGGAAACGATGCCGCTTATAGACGAATCAACTAATCGCGCAGATTGGCGCTACGTGTGCCAGAACTGCGATTACGTGACGATGGACGCGAACGAGGCCGATGTGCACGAGGATGATGAAGTTCACACTGTCATCCGCAACCGGGCGTTCAAGGAGCCAACGCGATGACTGAGACCGGGGCGGCAGGTAAGAGAGTCCGCGAATTGCTCGATTGGCAGCGACGGTTAAGAGCAGGCCAGCTCGTTTATTACACATGGCATGAAAGTGCCCATGAGCCGACTGGAAATTACTACGCCTCGATGGAGGCGGCACAGTTTGAAGTGGATTATGGCAGAGAACACGGTGATCGGATAACAATCCATTCTTTAAATGTACATTCTCTTCAGTTATCGAAGGAACGATGGAAAGCGGGCTTGCTATGACTGAATCGGGGAAGGGACAGCCGGAGATGGAGACGTGGGTTTGGGAGGCGACGAAAGTAATACTCCCGGCACCAGACAACTACATACATGATTTCAATGTCCGCAAGCGTCTCGGTGAACGGCGAAAAGAAGTTGCTATGCAAATAACAGCGGCTTACGCTTCCCGCGCAGCGGCAGGGACGACAACACTGAACAGGGATACGGAGTCAGATATCGGCGATTGCATGCGCCAACTTTTCGATGTACTTGGCTTGGTTGACGCTCAGTGCGAGATTGATGGCCGCGATAAAGCCATTCAGCCGCCGAAGAAACTCCAGTTGCGTTCAATCCTCACGGGACTAGCTTACAGAGCGCGAGTGGCGACCGTTGCACCAGTAGAGGCGAAGCCGGACGTGTGCCCGCAATGCGAGAGCGGTAGAAAAGACTGGTTTGCATGGAATTCTTCGCAGGCATTAGGCTGCATGTGGCCTAATCAACATCCTTGGCATCGCTCCCTCCGTCCCTCCCAGCCGCCAGCAGAGCCAACGGAGTTAGCAGGAAGTTTGCCAACCGAAGAGGATGAGGAGGCAGATCGGCTGAGGCGATATTGGGAGCAAGGGAGAGATGCAGCAGCCGTAGAGTCGCGCTCGTTGAGTTACGGTAGAGAACACGAGTGGATACAAAACCGAATAGAGGAACGAATTCGCGCTCTCCAGTTCCCCGGCGCGGCGGCTCCCTCGGCCAATTTCGTAAGCAATGTTAGGCACTCCGGTCCTACGTGTACGGTCTGTGGCGCGGTAATGGTGAGCAAAGGCGAGTATGGGACCATGAACTGGAGGCTGGTGGAATATCGCTGCCTGTCGTGCGGATCGACTCCTGCATTGACGGATGCGGCGGCTCCCCGGCCAGAAGAACAGCGATCAATTTGCGTTATGTGCGCGACAGGGAGGTCTGAGAGAGGCGAACTTGTGCTGGAGGCAGCTTGGACGCATATTCGCGGCAAGTACTCATGGCGGCATCCCCTAGTTGCGGATCACTTGATGTCGATTGGTTGTGATGAACCGGGGTTTATTACATGGACTAAGTCCGGGGCGACTATTAGTTTGGCACACGCCTTTAGCGCCGGCATTGCGTGGCAGGCTTCAGTTACAAGTAAGTGCGAGGCTCTCTCCGCATCGCCCAGCGCCCAGCCAGTCGCAGAATTGATTGTGATTTGGGATGGCAAACAGCGTGCTGAATTCGCGTCGGTAAATGTTGGCGAAGAGAACGGCTATCGTGCTCCGGAAGGCGTTAAGGTTGTAAGTCGGCAGCCTTTGTATGCGGCATCGCCCAGCACCACAGGGGAGCCTCGAAAGGAGGTGATGCCCAATGACGGCACCGGGACCATCCCAGAAGCCATTTCCACAGGATGTGCTGTAGCGGGGGAACGCGCATCCGCACAAACACGCGCCGCAGGGGAGCAAGCCGAGTGGGCCAAGAAAGTAATCGCCTACGCAACAGAGCACGGAGAGCCTTGGTCAATCAAGGCGGCAATGTTCAACTGGCAGGACCGTGCTGAGAAGGCGGAGCGGGAGCTTCGCGAGGCCCGCAATAAGAATCGGGAATTGAATCGCAGGGTAGGGGCGCTGGAAAAGGCTGTCGCAACGCAGTCAGAAAAGGGCATCTGGTACAAGTACTACCGTGCCATTGGCGAACTTTATGGGGAAAAGGAAGCGCAACTTGCCGAGGCCCGCAAGGAACTGGACGCGGGTAAAGAGATTTGGCGCAATCTGTTCAAATTTCTCACCACCGAAGGACTAATCGAAGGACGGCTTGACGTATCCGCTATCACTGCAATCAAGCGCTTGCGCGAGTTGGCCGATCAGCGAGGAGCCACTATTAAGCGTATCTGGGAGGCGGTCGGCGTGCTTTCTAAAGAGGATACAGATAGCTCTTTGGAGCAGATAATCGCCGATCTAAGGCGTGACGCCGATCAGCGGGAAGCGGCGCTGCGAAAGTACGGACGCCACGATTCCGATTGCCCGCAATACCAAGGGATCGACTTAGAGTGTATCTGTGGCTTGGCTGAGGCTCTGGCATCCGCACCAGCCATCGAAAAGGAGAATGTTATGGACACCACACTTTCTACTCAATTAGCACGCTACAAGGCTATTGAAAATGCACCTGAGCATAAATCCCATGTAGTTCTGCGGCACCGTGTGGATACGTGGAAGGATGAACAGACAAGCTGCTACATCGCCCTACTGCCGGAGCGAATGACGCAAGCCGAAACAGAAGAACATGCAGTCAAAGCGGCGGAATCCATAATCCTTGCGTGGCACAAATTCGTAAGCGAAGAGTTGGCATCCGCACCAGCCAAGGAGGATGGGAATGGCAATTGAGACGTTGGATGACATCATCGAGGGTTTAGCCGACCGTATCGGCGTGTACGGCGCTTGCGGCGATGATTGTACACATAATAAACCTTGCCGTTGCTGTTGGACTTCTGATTTACGCGATCACCTAGTCGCCGCATTCGAGATAGAGAAGAAACTGTATCCTGTACCCGCGCCAGTCGCAACGGAGTCCGGGGAGAACGCCCGAGGGCAGGAGGGGAAGTGAGCGATTCGCTGCAAGATTTACTCGACAAGTACGGCAAACACTGTCCTAAATGCGGTAGCGGACAGGTAAGCAGTCGCAACGGGGGTCCGCTCATGCATAAGTGCCTTGACTGCGGTAAACGTTTTGAGGACTGCGATGCTTTGGTCGGGAAAGAAGCAGCGGCGAAAGTTGCGGGGAGGCTCTAATGGCAGAGAGAAAGAATAAGCCGGACGAATGCGAATCGTGCCATTACGACACCGATGCGCTCACTATGTACGATCACGGCATGGAGTCCAATGGTGTCCACAAGGAACTGTGGCTCTGTGAGTTATGCGCCAGTTCCCTGGCCGGCAATGCCGCGCGTTACTATAGTTTGTATTCTGGCGATGTGCGAATGATAACAGGCTGCATTATGAATGCCGCAAATCATATCCTCGCCGAACTTCGCAAACGGGCTGGAGGCCCCGATGAATCCTAGCCCCGATCCAATCCAAGAAACGATAGTCGAGCAGTTTTGGCATCTCGTGGATGAACCGTTGCGGCGGCTTAATTTGAAGGAGATCGTGCAGGCTGCTTACTCCGCAGGAATGACCGCACAGAAGGAGAAGGACGCTGGACTAGTAGAGAATGCGCCGTTATTCTGGGTTGGTGGCGCGGTTAATCGCCGAGACGTGGCTGCCGCTATTCGCAAGGGGGACGGAGAATGAAACGATTGTTAGTTGTTGGATTGGCGCTGGGGGATGGTGGGGATGGTGGGTATGGTGGGGTGCGAGGGAGGATTATGTTGAAGCCTTTAGCGGAAATGAGTAAAGAGGAACGCCTGTCGCAGTTTCTCGAAGAATTGCGGCTAACTGTCAACCGTATGAATGTTCAAAGTAACCCCGGAACTATCATGCGAATCGCCAGCGAACTATCGGTGATGATTGAGCGCGGGCCGGAGCATGATGAATATTATCAGCATTTGCGGCAGTTCCTTGATTATCGAACAGCTACATGGGACTTAATAAAGGTTATTGTCGATGAGGGCAAAATTCGTAGTACTTGTTTCAACTCGCCAGAAGCCTTAGCCGCCATAGAACAAGCTAAAAAGGCGCTTACAAATGAGGGTATTAAAGTTGAATAATGGAGGCTCTATGCGTTGGTTCTGGGTTGCGTGCCTGATGGCGGGATCGGCGGTGGGGCAGGAAGCGAAAGTGGTTAAGATTCCCATCCTCGATCCTATGCCGTTGACTACGGATTCCGTGTGGTTAGCCGCGGATGGCTGGTTACGGCTCAATCTTCACGGCAACGCCTATCGACTGATGCCAGAGGCAGAGAAGATCGACTGCCCCGTGAGGGCCGAAGCGGAGATGGTTCCGCGCTGGCGTGACTGTATGCCTAATGAATCCAGCACGAATGGCCAGTGCTTCGATATGATTCCCGCGCTTAAGAGTGAACCAAGAGAAATCCCCGCCACTAGTGCGGGCAGGGAATGGAAATCTCCTAATTGGGAGGACGTGTATTCTTGCCCCTCTCAAGGCTCGTGGATACAGGAAAACTCGACTGACGGCAAACCCTGGTGCCGCAAGATCAAACAGTAACAGTAGGTGTTCCCAGTTATTTCAGATTCTATGCGCGAATTGTACGAATTATCTTGACAAACCTCCACACCGGATTTATTTTGGTCAACGTTCCACAATCAACCACAGGTGACCAGCGTATGCCAAAAGTATCCAACAATGGCCACGTTAGATTGACTACCGTATCTCTGCATGTGCGGTTGCCGCTGTCGGCTGCGTCTCGGGTCCGCCGGGAGGCCGATAAAGAGCATCGGACGGCCAACGCCCATGTCTACAAGTTGATGGAAGAGGCTTGGGGCACCAGGGATCGGAGTAAGAGCGGGGATTCCGTTTCAAAATAGCTCAATCGTTTTACAATTCACTCCCGGTAGCGGGAACCAAGGAGCAGGATAACTTATGGCTTTACAGCAAACACAGGCAGCGGCAAAGAAGGCGGCACCGCCGTCACCACCGAAACCGGCACGCATGTCCATGAACCCCGATACGTTTACATCCGGAGGGCTCATTAACGACGTTGACGGCAATATCACCGACGCAGGCACAGTCCAATGGGACATGAACGGACAAGTCGATCCCACCACACCTTTCCTTGCTGTCGAGATCACTGACGACAACGGCACCGCGCACACGCAATACTACTCGGCGGGCAAACCGGAAGACCTCCAGCCCGAAGAGTCGCATGAAGGATTCATCTCCCCTTCCGGCAAATCGGGCATCAACAACAGCACCAATCTGGGGATGTTTCTGGCCTCGCTGGTCGATAACGGATTCCCCAAGGAGATGCTGGATGACGGCAACTTGAAGGTGATTATCGGCACCCGAGCGCATTTTCTGCAAAAAGCGGTCGAACGCACCGGGTTGATACGCACCGGCAAGAACGCGCAGCGGCCCAGTACAGTGCTACTCGTGTCCAAGATCCATTCATTACCGGGAGCGGACACAGTTGCGCCGGCCAAATCGCCGACCAAGCCCGCAGTCGGTGCCAAACCTGGTGCCGCGGCTACTGTGAGTGGCAAACCGAACGGCAAAGCGGTTGGGCACGCAGCGGCGGCGGCGGCGGCAACGACAACTGCACCCGCGTCCGATATCGACGATGCCGATCTCTATTCCGCTCTGCGCGGCGGCATCCCAGAAGGCGAGACGATCCAGGTCAAGGAGATTGCCAAGTTGGTGTTCGGGTATTACAACGAAAACGGGATGGATAAGTTGGCCAACAAAGCCGTTGCGCGGAGTGCCACGCAGGCGTTTCGCAGCACACTCAATGACAACGGGTTCGTCTATGAGCCGCCGACACTCGGACTCGCCGAGTAGAGCTGCATCACCACAAAGGTGAGGATGGCGGTACTGAATCACATTCAGTAACCGACGGATCACGCACTGGGTAGGGCAGCGCCCGAAGGCCCGCCATCCGATCCCTAATTTGATATTCATATCCAAGAACAATCACAATTTATGCCCAAGGTTCGTATCATTCGCGTGCTCGAATACATCGGCGACGAAGACTGGTTGCGGAGGACGTTGGAGCGGTCAGCAGTCAAAGAGAGCATTCGGCTGGTGATCCCGAATGGCGAGATCGCGGAGGTGTCGAGGACGGTGGAGGAGGTGGTAGGAGAGTGATCGTCACCCCATTCGAACCTCAACCACCGTACCCGCAGCGCATCCTCGGGCCGCAATCCATTACCGGGCACACGCGGTCGCCAGGGCTGCATCTGACCGACGTGATCCGGGACATCGCATCCACGATTGGGATCGCCAAGGATAGCGCCGGAGAGGACGATCTCGACTGGTACGCGAGTGGCGGGTGGCTGTGGGAAAGGGTATTTGACCTTGCCCATGCCGAAGCTGTGACGAGCGGCACCCTCATCAATCCAGGGGAATTTGAGTGTGATGGGATTGTGGGGACGCCAGACAGGTTGGATACCAAATTGTGGGAGTTATGGGAGTTAAAATGCCGCTGGATGGCCGCGTGGAAATTCGAGCAACTGGAGAAGTATTTCTTTCTGGAACTGATGCAGTGCAAGTCCTACTGCCATATGGTGAGCACAAATGTCTGCAATCTAGGCGTGTTCTTTGTCGCGGGGAACTGGCGACCGCCCGTGCCGCAGGCTCCGTGTGTGAGACTGGAATTTAGCGACAGGGAGATAGCGGATAACTGGTCGCAGATAATGGAGCATGCACAGAAGAAAGGTTGGTTGTGATGACGGTTACGACGATATCTCCGATCCTCATTGAAGCTCTAGCGCGGCGGGCGCACAAGTTGGCCGATGACGCTGCTCGAATGGAAGGCGGATGCGGGCCGGATAAGAGTAAATTCAAAGAGGCGTTCGAGGACGAGTTGGCAAGGTTCAATACCCCGGTCGATACGCCGAAGCGTGTGAGTATGACACCGACTCCACAGCCATCTCTCGGTAAAGGTATCGGTCAAGTCACCGGGGGCACCGCCCAGTCCGATACCGAGCGTGCGATCACACTGCTGAAAATGATCGGCTCCTGTCCGTGGGACGAGGACGATGGGCCGCTCGACGGTCGTACCCGTGATTTCATCCGCGCACAGTTCGAGCGATACGAGGTGTACGGCGTGTCGTATGTGGTAACCGGGAAACAGTTGCATTGGCTCTCGGATGCGAAAGACAAATTGGTGGATCGGGGGATTTTGTAACGTGAAAAAGGGGAGCCGTGTATCTGATGAGGTACGTCGCCGTATATCAGAATCCCTGCGGGGAAGAGTTGTGCCGGAGGAGGTAAGGGCTAAAATGTCGGCGTCCGCGCTGGGTGTGCCTAAAAAACACTTACGAGGTAGGCGGCTGACAGAGGCGCATAGAAAGGCTATTTCAGAAGCGTGTAGAGGTAAAGTGTTTTCGGAAGAAAGGAAGCGCAATATATCGTGGGCGTTGAAGGGCCTGCCTCACCCTCCGAGATCGGAATCCACCAAATCAAAAATTAGGGAAACGATGAAGAGCAGTCTTGTGGGGCACAGTAATCTATGCAAGGCGCGTAGAGAATCCCAAGGGGGAATTCATGGCCTCTTCCGTTCGATCCTTGAGCCTTTAGGCTACTTTTCGGAATTTATGATAGGCCCCTATGCCTTCGATTTTGCCGATCCTGTTAGTCGTTTTGTTATTGAGGTGGATGGTCCGGAACACAGACAGCCATTGCAGATAAAACGTGATGCGGAGCGTGATGCCTACGCTGTATCCGGTGGTTGGAGAGTTATACGAGTACGGGACTGGTTCGCTAAAAAGTCCCCTAAATTGGTCGAGAAAGGAATTCTGTAATCATGTGCGCGCTCAATCTCAACAAGCCCCAGCCTCGGGCGGAGTCTCAGTCCTCTTCTGCCTCGGTCATCAATCGGTCACCACGGCCATCCAACGGCAATTCGTCATCCACTCATAAATCCACTTTCGTACGCGCCGACAAGCCGCTCACCAAGCGGATCATTATCTCCCTTACCGGAGAAGAGAAGACGGGAAAAAATCACACTTCACTGACCGCGCCGTCGCCGATCTATGTTCACTCATTCGATATCGGTCTGGACGGCGTGGTGCAAAAATTCCAGGATGAGAAAAAGATTTACGTCGCCGATTACGAGTTGACCGTGCAACCGGGGGAAGCGTCAGCGGGAGAGGTCGCGGAGGCCGCCGACAAGGTATGGCAGCAGTTCGTGTCCAACTACCGGGATGGACTGGCGAGTTGCGGCAATGGCACAACTGTAGTAGACACCGATACCGAGTTGTATGAATTACTGAGGCTGGCCCGTTTCGGCAAGCTCACGCAAATTATGCCCCACCATTACGGGCCTGTGAATGCCGAGTTGCGCGATGTGATCCGGGAATCCTACGATCACGATGCTAATGTGTTCTTCCTCAGCAAAAAGTGCCCGGTGTGGGAGAACTATATCGACTCCACCGGAAAAGAGAAAGGACGCAAGACCGGAGAACTGGCGCGCAAGGGATTCGGGGATTTGGCGTTTTTGGTGCAAGTGGTGGCGACGACAGTGCGCGACGACACGCCGGAAGGCACGGTGTTTAACGTGGAAATCGAAGACTGCAGATTTAACCCAGCGGCGAACGGTCAGATCGTGTTGAACGACTACGATTCGATCATGGGAGCGATATTCGGGTAACGTATACCGAGATGAAACAGCGTATTGATTTCGAGCGGGGCGGACCGGGATTAAAACTCGGATACTACGTCCGGGACTGGGATCTCCCGCATCCGATTGGGCCTTTCGGGTCGATAGCGGACGCACATAATTGGCTGGTGAAGGCGGGACAGGAACAGGAACAGGAACAGGAGCAGATGGCTTCCGATGTGCATAACGATTGATCCCCGCGCGGGCTCGGCACAATTGGAACCTCTCCTTCGTCGGCGTGGCGTGCCCGTGGAGTTGGGACGGTTGGAGTTCGGTGACGTTGCGTTCTGTGGTACTGGCCCGCGAGGCGTGCCTTTGACAGTGACCGCCGAGGTAAAAGTTTTGGGAGATTTACTCGCCTGTATTCAGGACAGCAGATTTAGCGGACATCAATTGCCGGGCATGTTACAGACCTACGATGAGGTTTGGTTACTGGTGATTGGCGTATTCCGGGCGCGGGCGCGGGATGGAGTTTTGGAGTATCAGGTTCAGCGGGGGAAATCCGAAGGGTACTGGAAGGATGCGAGTCACGGCAGGCGGAGGAGTTTTCTCTGGCATGATCTCCAGATGTGGCTGCATACTTTGACTCACAAGGCCGGCGTGAGGGTGGCTATCGTGGACGACTACGAGATGGCCGCGAACTGGGTCCAGGTGTTGCACAGTTGGTGGACGCGGGGATGGGACGAGCATGAAAGTCATCTCGCGGTGTATGACAGCATGCGCGGAGAATTGTTTGACAGAGCACTGCTCGTGCGCCCGTCAATCAGCCGGATGATCGCGGCTCAGTTGCCGAATGTGGGTAGGACAAGGAGCGCGGCTGTGGCGGCGAGATTTAAGAGTGTCGCTGACATGGTGAGTGCGAGTGAGAGTGACTGGGCATCCATAGACGGTATCGGGAAATTGAGTGCGCAGAAAATAGTGAGAGCGTTGCACGGGGGAAATGGGAATGGCACAGGACGCTGAAACCGACACCAAGACACCGACCGCGATTTACATGTCGGCAATTCCTGTCCATCGAATACCCGCCGCTATCACCGTATGGAAGCACCCAAGCCCGGAGATGTGGTGATCGAGACATCCACTGCTGGATGGTGGCGGCAGGGCGACAAGCCACATCCGGGTCCGTATGATTACTTGAAAGTCGATAACGCGATCGGGTTCCTCGATAAGATCACACGGGAACCGTATCCGCGAGAAGAAGATGAGCCACCGTGGAATGAGGAAGAAGAGGGGATGCCGGAGCCTCTGGAGACGGTGTACTACATCAAAAAGTTGTACGACGGGGAAGTGTTCCGTTGGACGAATGCGAGATTTGTGACGATATTGCCTGTGGAGGGGTGGGTGGAATGACAGACGATCCGAAGCGGTACATGCACATCTCCGAGATCGGCGTTTGGCCGGAAGGTGAAATTGAGATACCCACTCGGCCCGAGCATGACAACCTGCTGCAATACATGGGGACTGTTACTCGGTCGCAGCCCGCGCCGCGTATTGATCTCGCGTCCATTAAAGCCTCTCTGGATGCCATTGATACCGTCTACCCGCGCAAGAAGATCGCCGCGTACATGAAGATGAATCAACCGACTCGGGATGAATTGTTGAAGAGAGTAAACCCATGTGAGATCGACACTGCGGGCATGTCCACCGAACAACTGGTAGCGGTCGAGTTTATCGGAGTGAGGCTGCTCGTGGACAACGCGCTGTTCGATGGAGTGGTTGAGGTTTACAACAGTGATAACCAGGTAATCCAGACGTGCAGGCTGTAATCGCCTATGCCTCCCCAATCGCCTACCTCTTTCGATCCACCGTTTCCCGACACTGGAACGCCGGCACGCCCGTCATTTCGCAAGTTTGATCCGTTCGCCAACCGACCGCTAAAACGAGTACCGGGAGAAGGGCCTGTTCCAGCCGATTGCATGTTGATCGGCGAACGGCCCGGACTTTGAAGAGGCGCGTAAAGGTAAACCGTTTGTCGGTATCTCGGGGAAATATCTCAATCTATGTCTCGAAGCCGCTGCCATCGATCGCGCATCGTTATACGTTACAAATCTGGTGAAATCCTACCGCGACTACCAAAAGCCAACCGCGCAGGATATCGCCGACGATCATGATGAACTCGTGGCCGAGATACTGTTATGCGCGCCGAGAGTGATTGTGTTAATCGGCGCGTGGTCGGTCGAGCATGTGCTGTATCGCAAGCCGGAGCTGGATAAATGTCATGGTGTGCCGATCCGAGTGACTGAACTATTCGGTGGGGAACTGGAAGGGGAATGGATCGTGCTCCCGATGATTCATCCGGCGTCGGCGGCGCACTCAGCGGACAGCTTGAACCTCGTTTTTGACGATGTGCAGTCGCTTGGTCGGTTGTTGGATGAGGAGATATCCCCCGTCGAGGACGATGTGCCCGAATCCGATCTCGATTACCGGATGGTCAAGGAGAAGGAATTGGATGCGATACTCAGGAGCGTACTGTGAGCCTGCTGGATATCGGCAATCGTATCATCGTGGGGATTGATTGCGAAGGCTCTCCCGATCAACCGTGGTCGGCGCAAATCTCCCTCCGTCCCGGTACCGGGTACATGATCCGATCCACGGATACCGTGGCTGTACGCAAACTCCGTGATTGGTTATACGCGAGTCGCGACCGCGTGCTCGTCTCTCTCCACTACGCGATGCTCAATGACTTCGCGCAACTCCGCGGCATGGGCATCGATATCGCGGGCGAGGACATACCGTTTGTCGATACCGGGATACTCGCGTATCTGCTATGCGTGGAACCGGGCGGGTTGAAGGCGTTGTGCTACCGTCACGCCGGGATGCATCAGGAGGACTATAGCGATCTGATCGGGGATGTGGGGCACGGGATCGCGATGGAGTATCTGAGGAGAGTGGCATCGGCGGTGGACGCGCCGTGGGTGGAGTTGGCGGCAAAGATAAAGAAGAAGAGAAAGAAGGCCAAGGAAGGATCTGCACCGACACTGGAGCCGCCTCCCGAGCCCGAATCGACTCTCATCCAGTCATGGCCTGAGCCCGAGCCCGAGATCGTGTCTGACGGGAACGGCACCCGCGTAGAAAAGCCCCAAGGCGTCGGCAAGCTGGTCACCCGGATTATCGCCGACGTGGAGTCGGGGAAAGTACTCAAGGACGGCTCGCCCGTTGATCCACGCAAGCGGTGGATGAAATTGACCGATGCCGCCAAGGAACCTGTCATAGCGGTGATTGGCGACATGCCCACGCCAACGATGGACGATATCGATATCGATAGGGCAATTCGATATGGCAGCCGCGATGCCGACGCACAATTCCGGATCACGCGGCCATTGATCGAAAAAGTCAAAGCTATGGGATTGGAGGAAGCCTGCCGTATCGACCACGGGATCGTTCCCATGATTGACCGGATGTCCGCGGTGGGGATTGGACTCGCGGGGCCGGAGTTCTGGGATGCGCTGGACGACAAATGCGATAACCAGATGGAGGTGGCGAAGTGGCGGATATTTCAAGCAACCGGGCGCGATATCAATCCCGGCTCGGGAGATCAGGTAGCGGAATTGTTGTACAGTCCGGTATCGAAGGGGGGACTGGGATTGACCCCACCGCGCATGACGGATGGCGGGGAGTCCGGGGACGTGAGGGGGTCTACCGACGATAAGTGTCTGGAGGAGTTGCTACCGTTATCCCCGATCATCGAGCATATCGAAGATTACCGCGAGGCCAGCAAACTCAAGGGCACGTATGTCAAGCCGCTGAGGTTGATGGCGTCCACTGGGGATAGGCGCGCACGAGCGACATTCAAACTCACTCGACAAGTCACGGGCCGGATATCCACCGCCGAGCCGATGAATCTGCTGTCCATCCCGGTGCGGTCGGAATTGGGCTCGGAATGCCGATATGGGTTCGTGGCACCGGAGGGCAAAGTAATTCACGATGCCGATTTGAGTACCGTGGAGATGAGAACGTTCGCGCATCTGTCGCGGGATGAGAAGTTGTGCGAGATATTCATCAAGGGCCATGAGGCAAAGGACGATGAGAAGCTGAAATGGGACGTGCATACCCGGTCGGCGTCGGATATGTTTGGAACTCCGATATCGCGGATCGAAAAGTACCAGCGCCAGGCCGGGAAGGTGGTCAATTTTTTTATCATCAACGGCGGCCAGGCATACGGGCTGCGTATCCAGATGATCAAGTTCCGCGCGTACCGGCAGGACGGATCGAGATGGACCGAAGACGATTGCCAGTCGATGCTCGATACGTGGTATGAGATCTACCCCGGCGCGAAACGGTTTCAGAGTGATTGCATGGAGCGAACCAGAGCGACTGGATTGGCGGTCGATCCCCTGAGTGGCAGGATGAGATATCTGCCTCAGATATGGTCGCCGATTCCCAAGGTAAGAGCGGAAGCCGAGAGGTGCTCGTACGCGCATCTGATCCAGACTAGTGCGAATACGATACTGAAACGCGCCATGATGGCGATGTGGGATGGGTTGAGGCGCGTGGCGGGGGTGGAGCCTTTACTGCCCGTTCATGATGAAGTGATTCACGAATTGCCGGATGAGCCGGAGTGCCGGGAGTTGGTGCATCGAGTGGTGATAGGGGCGCTGACAACGACGACGCAGCTGAGGGTGCCGCTAGAGGCGGAGGGCGATTTTGGGCCAAGCTGGGGAGCGGCGAAACACTGACATGGGCATCCGTCGATTGAGAATGCGTCCCGTCAAGATCGCCAAATCCCCGTACAGCGACGACGTGCCGTGCAGGCAGTGGGTGGTGAAATTGGAATGTGGGCACGAATTAATCGTGAACGGCGAGAGACAGCCGAGGATGCAATTGTACAACTGCGATGAGTGCGTGGCTGGGTACAGCGGCACCAGCGCACAACAATTTCTGCGGCGCAGGCAATCGCTATTGGACTGCAATAGTGGCGCTCGTGGAACGGACGGAGGACAGTGGCTAACCGCCATACCTCCGTCCCATAAGTTTAAGTTTGAATTCTAAATCGTAAGTCGATCAAAGGAGAACTAATTATGGTTATCGCAGCCAATGAGGATGTGCAGGTGAAAATAGTTCCGACAACAACACGATATCGTTTGCTTCCCACAAGTCTTGTTGACGCAGTATCTCGTTACAGAGAGAAACTGGACAAGTGTCAACGTGAGGATGGGACCGGCCACGTCCTGATTATCCGCAAGGGCAATATCGTGTGCGATAGTTGCGGCATGGAGTGGTCGGATCAGGGGAGTTGAGATAAGTTGCGGATTTTCCTTGACATCGCCGATATCTAACGATATGCTAACGATATGACAAAGAGGGGAACGGAGAGAACGGCAAAGCAGCGCTCGACCAGCCCGCCAGTCGATACGGGCGGGAACGTTGTGATCCGCGCCATGACCGTGTTCCGGTCGCGAGGGAAAGCCAAGGACAGCGGACTGGCCATGACGATCCCCAAAGCGGTGGTGGAGTTGACGGGACTGGAGGCCGGGGATACGGTGCTGGTGAAAGCGCATAGAACGGAGAAGTGGATCAAGGTCACAAAAGCGGATGGCTAGTGAAACTGTAACTCGGTCGGTTCGCCTCCGCCGCCATCAGTACTCATCGACCGTCCATACCGTGACCGAGATGACGGTGCCCGAGGAGATTGTCGATCTGATGGGTGTAGGGGATGGACAGGTGGTGGAATTGGTGGCTGGCGCGAATGGAAGGATGGAGATAGTGATTGGTGGGGGAACGGGTGATGGCACTATTCTTTGATGAGCGGGTCAAATACCACACGTTTACTCGATTCAAGACCAAGGTCCGCGAGATGCAACGATGTGAAATCGAAGCGTTCAAGCATTTCGACGACATCTGGCAGATCGAAGAGGAGGCGGTGCTTGTACCCTACGATATGTGGATGCGTATTCAGCGGGAATTGACCAAGAACGAAATCGAACAATAGAGAGGACGACAATTTCATGACAGCTTTAGCGCGCGCGCAGATGGCAAGACTGGCGGCGGAGATCGAACAGTCGATGCCCGTGAAGGAATGGGACTCGATACCGGAACTTAAACGATTCAAGCAACGGATCAAGCTCAAAGACGGCGAAAAGTTGCTGACTTTCGACCAAATGGTCGATAAGGTGACCGACATCCAGAACGAGATCAAGTTCCGCAACGGTATCCTCAAAGAATTGAAGGAGGCTCTGGTCACCGCGCTGGATGTCGCTGGAGAGGAGCACGTAACCTGCATTGGCTACCCAGTGAACATCGTGGAGAAGAAGGGAAGCCGTAGAGTGGATGCCAAAAAGTTGCTGGAGAAGGGGGTCAGCGCGATGGTGATCGCGGAGTGCATGAAGACGGGCAAAGGATCGAGGTATGTGCAGGTCGGCAAACCAGACGAGGACGAACTGTGAACCGTCGCGCTCTCCCTCTCATGCTGTTCATCGCTCTGTGCTGGTTCTGGATCGGCATGGGCACCGATTCCGCGATCCGCAAGTGGCATCACCCACTCAAACACACTTGGGACTGCCAGGTCGTTTACGTCAACTCTCACATCTTCTGGTTCATGCGTCCCAACCATGAACTGTTCGAGATGTATTTCGACAACCCGCCGATCCTGCAACTAGGGATGCAATTGCACGACATAGCGTATACCGACGACAACGCGGATATGCGGCATTTTGTAAAGGCGACGATGGCAATGCCGGGAGTGGGAGGACGGTAACAATATGGCCAACGGTCATCCATTCCGCACGCTCGTCAAATCCCCGCGCACCAACACCTACACTCCCGATCTCCACGACGCGGTGACTCAATGTGATCACAGTGGAGGACCAGTACTCGCGTGTCAGGAATGGCCGTGCGAGGCATTGGTCGCGCACGCGCACAGCAAGCGGGCGTATCTGGTGTGGAGGAATCCAGAAAGGAGGCAATCGTAATGGGCTGGACGACCAAAGCTTGCTGCGACGTGTGCGGTGCCGAGAAGAAGATCGCTAACAAATGGCTGTTGGTCTTCGACGGCTCCGATCAGCATTTTGTAATCGAGCACTGGAGTGATTTTGGTTCCAAGGAAAACGGCGTCAAAATAATCTGCGGAGAATCCTGCCTCCATCGCATTCTCCAACCGTTCCTTGACAGCCGGACGAATTCGACTACAATTGCACCAATTCCAACCAACGAAGGGAGTACCAATGCCGATATCGAAGTATCGACCGATGCGGAGGCTGTTGCCGCCGCTCCTTATGCTGCTTTCGCTTTCACTCCTGACAAACGCGTGCGCTAACCACGCGGCAGTCGCTCCAGTGCCGGGACAGTTGTCAACCTTCGACGCCTACAGTTATCGCGTACTGTATGATGCGCAGGCCGCGTTGAATTCCTTCAAGGCCGATGTTGCGAGTGGGAAGGTGACTGAGACGCTGACGCTCAAGATGGTATTGAATCAGGCGATCTCCGACTACGATACCGCGAACACTGTGTACCAAGCGTGGCGGGCGGCGGGTGGAAACAGTAGTGCATCTGCAACCGCTCCCGTCACTGCCGCGATCAACAAAGTCCAGTCCGATATTACGGGTATCGCAGCCCAAGTCACGGGAGGAAAATAGTCATGTCCTTCGCATTGCTGATCGCATCCCTTCTCTCCTCCGTCGTCCAGAACCTTCCCCAAGTCTCCACCTCCATCAAGTCCATCGTCGCCGCGATATTCTCGTCGCTCAACGCCGTGGTGGCTTCGGGGGTGACTACGACACTGGACCCGACCACTGTGCTGGCCGCGCTGGCCGGCGTTATCGCCACGTTGAAATCCCAGACCAACTTGCCGCAGTCCGCGCTGTCGATTATCGCTGGCCTTGACGATGCGATTGCCGCCGCGCTGGCCGCGGATACGGTGGCGAAGTCGAAAGTGGACCCTACACAGTTGCAACCGATCGCGCCGCTGGCATAACGATATGGGCTCTGTCGTTCAGTCCGGAACTATAGTTGCGTCACCCTCCGTCCCGCCTCGCAATGTCGTCCGGTGCAGGCATTGCGAGTTGCGGCAATTCGAGACGGTAAACGGTAAGTGCAGGCGGTGCCGCACGGAGTTCGCTGAACCTGTGGAAGTGGTCGAGACAGTATCCGAGCCTATTATGACTGTACCGATTGCCATTCCAGCCCGTTATCGCCCCGCGTGTGATGTGTTGTTCTGGCTGCCATTCGTCGTCTGGTATCTCCGCGTCCGTATGGGCTTGTCTCAGGCACAACTGGCGCGCGTCCTGCACAAACCTCGCACACATGTATGTAAGATCGAAACGAATAAAGCGACGCCGATTATGGGGACTTTATTCGAGTATGCGGACGGACTGGGAGTGAGTATGAGGGAGTTGCTGGGGTTGTGCGAGTGGATGGCGAAGGGTGACGGCTAGGGAATGATTATCGGGTACGCGAACACGTCGTGGATGCTGGAGTAAGGGCTCTGGTAACGACTCACGCAGGTGCAAATCGGGCACGTAATCACAGCAACACTTACTCCCAGCATCTCATCGAAATCTTGAAATATCATTGGCTCCATAGCCCAGTGAGAGCACGAGAACGACCACAATCCACTATTCTCCGACCAGATAATCGATCCCGGTGTGGGCTCGAATTGGTACTGCACGCCGATCTGTTGTTGTGGATAAACGGGTGTGTTCGGCCCCCCCGGTTGAGCCCATGCGATCCCGTTAAAGTTTTGGATATAGAGAGTGCCTTGCGGCGGCAGATTGGCAAATGGCACGGTTGGCCTACTTTGCGGTTACGGGCTCGGGTGTAGCCGCGGTTACAGGCGCTGGCACCGTCGCCATCGTCGCCACCGCCCCCCAGTCGCCGAACGTGTAATTGACGATCGCATCCCCTGCCACTTTGGAGATGAACGCAGCGAGTGGCTCTCCGGCAGCCTCGGCCCATACAGACAACGGCTCAACCGCCTCGGCGGGGATCTCGACTTCGATCACCACGTTGCCGTTGGGTAGCTTGCGGGGACCGATATTGGACGCGATGCCGTGGGCGTTGGCCAGTTGCCGGACCCTGGCTAACTGTTCCGGGGACAGGTTGGCGACGAGAGCGGCTAGATCGGTAGTTGAAGCCGATTCCTGCCCCGTGGCGGGTGGATTGGTGGCCGATTGACTATCGGTGAGGGCTGGAGCCGGAGGATCGCCATTCGGGCTGGGATTGATGCCCTGATTGGGTGTATCGTCGACTCCCTGCGCCGCTTGTGCCACTTGTGACTGTTCCGCCGCTGGTCCCTGCGTGACTGGTCGCCATTTGTTATTGTTGGCCATATCGGTATCTCCCTCCGTCACTGCCTCAACCTCAATATGCTACCACCTGCAACTGTTTATCGGTGCTCAAATCGATCATCATGCGGGTAGAGTGTCCGAAGATCATGCAGCCGTCGGACGCGAGATGGGCTCCGGGGGCTTCCACTTTATCACCATGCACAAAGAAACCGGATCGGTCGAACATAAAGTTGGCCGGGTCGGGTGTGAGTGGGATCGCGCACGGGCCGAGTTGCGGGCTGTCGATGGCGGCGTCAAATGTGTAGAATCCCGTTGGCAGGGGGCCGACATTCCTGATCGCGATTGCGGTTACATCGTTCACATACGGGGGGTGGCCACTGTATCCGGTATCGATATGCTGGCCATCGTGGCCAAGGTAGCCGTTGGATATGACGTAGGTCCACATTACAGCGTGCTCCAGTTGACTCCTGCGGCCTCGGCTAATTTGGGCTCCAGCGCGGTATTCTCGTCGTAGTCTGTAATCGTAACCGCTGCGATAATCGGTGTGCTTGGGTTGATTGTCGCAATCTGCTGCCGCGCGAACTGGCCGGAGTAAGAGTATAACCGTCGTGCTGGCCCACCCCAGCAGGACTGCGTAAAGTCCCGGTTGCCGCCCGCCGCCAGAAACGTCGCCATCGATTGCACCCCCGATGGTAGTGGCATCCCCGAGTCATCGAACTCGAAACAGAAACTCGCAACCTTCATGGCGGGGTTGGAGTGCTGGGATTTGAGGTTAGCAACGGATAGGGAATTGCACGAGAGATCATCCGGAGACAAGTACGCTTTCGAGTTTAATTTAGGAATAGAGATCCAACTAAATCCCGATCCTTGCGCGAGAAAGTTGTAGCTCGGAAATGCCTTCGCCAACGTTGACAAGTTAGCTCCCGTATTGAAATCGAGAATGAATTTTTCGGGGACATAGCTGGATGCGGCAATCATGGGCGCGGCTGATTCCAGTGCAGCTACAACATTCGCGGTGATCGTAGCCTGGGACTGATTGGGGAGCCATTTCTGCATCCCACCCGGATCGAGAAGGAGCGCAAACTGCATTCCCATCTCGGTACACAATGCCGAGTTGGCTATCGCGTCCGCATGGCACGCCGTCGCCCACGGTCCCTGCCAGGTTTCGATCAGCATGTCGAATCCGGCGGCGCGCATCAGGGAGAGGCGCTTGGCCATTACCTTGAGGTCAGCGGCGTTATATGGCACCGCGCGGTGAACGTGACCGTCAGCGAGGTACCCGATGTGGTGGCCAGCCAGTCTCCCGTTCCACGCCGGGAGTATGGATTGCACGAGATCGTAATAGTTGGTGATCATTTCGGTGGCCTCTTCTCTCTCGTTTCCAGTTTATCCAATCTCTCCCGCAAACTCTCTATGATCCAGTCCACGATCCGTATCAGCCCCGTGTCCGTCATCTTAAGTTTGTCTTCCCCCAGCCGTTCGATCTCCGCTCGTATGGACTCAGGGGTGGTCAAGAGACAGTGCAAAGTTATGCGGCGTACCAATCATCCCACTCGGCTTATTTCAGAAATCTCATCAGGATAGTGATGGAAGTAAAAATGAATCCTACCACGACAATCAGTGTGCGGTTAGAGCCTACGGACTCGCTGATCGACTTCGTTACTGCCTCCCGCCACTTCGCGTTCTCATTGGCGAATTGCTCGAACAATTGTCGCGGAAGTAGCTCTTGCTTGTCGGCTGTTGCCTGAACGTGAGCGTGGTTTAACTCATCCAAACGCCGCAGAATTTCCAAATGGTTCAGCCTGACCGCCATTGCCTCCAGATCGGCGCGCAATGTGGTTTTCTCCCCCAAATGGCCGATCTCCCGGTCGATAAACTGGACGACCGGGAGAGTGACGTATATCTCGGTTGGCGGAGTGGCGCTCAATCAACGAAGCTCCTTTTAAGGGTGTGGCGGGTGGTCTCCGGTGTCAAAATCCTGCGCTTGCTGATCCGCCGGCGTCGGCATGTATGGATGGTATGGCCCAGTTGCCGTACTCTGGACAATCTGCCCTTCGTAGAGGTAGATGTAAGCGCCATTCCACTCAGAACGCCATGCGTACTTACCGGCGTTTACCGCTGCGATTGCATCGTTGTAATCCACGCTGCGCTCCTGTAGTCGATGAATTTCCCGGTAGCAGTATTGCGGTGAATCCGCATACCGAGATTATGTGCAGCCACGGTGTTGCCGGTGGATGTCGGGCGGAATGTCATAGATTCGACGATCATGCCCTCATCCCATCCAAGTTTTAGTTCCGATCCATCGTGGTCGAAATGGATATCGAACGGGTTTCCGCCGTTGATGAACTGCAACTGGAAATCCCACGCATCGTATACCCTCAGTACCTCAAACCATGTGTAGGTGTCGGGACTGACCGACAGCTCCATTTTTAATTGCTGGTTCTCAAGTTGCAGCCGCTTGATTTCCCGGTCGTGCTTGACTGTAAATACGGCTGTGACTGCGACCGTCATCAATACCCCGGCGATCCACGCGCCAAACAACCTCGCCTTGCCCCACTCGCCGCTGCCATTGGGTTTCTTACTGAGATCCATCAGTCTCTCTTTCACTTTGATCGCGTGCGCTATCTCTTCCCTGTTCGCCGGGCCGCGCATCCACCCCAGACCTCGAAGTGCGTGCACGATCGCGTTTCTCAAGAATGCCCACGCGAATAAACAGATCGCGAAGAAGCAGAAAGACCACTCCAATAACCCAGCCCAGTCCGTGATGTGGATACTGTTCATTCACAGCGCTCCTAGTCTAGTCTCGACGGAGTGGCTTGCAACGAATTTTATTACATTTTCCATAATCCGGACAGCGTATTGCCGGCTCGTCAGAACCGGTAGTAACCGCTGTAGTTGAGCAGCATCAGCAACAGGATGATGAACAGAATAATCCCCAGCACGGCCATCAGTGGCGGAGGGATGGTGACTCCCATCAGCCCGCACAGCCATTTGACCAGAATGATCACGCACGCGATTACGCAGCACAGGATCAGGAATCCAACGAGGAAGTGAATCAGATCGCCGCCGCCCGCATCCGGTAGACGCAGCATCCAACTGGATATTGTTGCCAGCATTATTTGGACTCCTTCGGGTCCGGGATCATGGTAGTCTTCGTCGCTAATTCTGTCACTTTGGTGGTTTGTGTAGTTTCGACAATCGCGGACTGTACGACGGCGGGTTGAGGTAACGCAGGCGGCATTTGCGGCCAGATATCTTTCAGCAGCGGTATCTTGGTGACGCTGAAATCCACCGCTACATCGATTACCAGCCCGAACGCCAGCGCAAATACGCCGTACTGAGTCACGCCTTCCACTTCCGACGCGAATGTCTCCCAACCGAGGGCGTGCAACATTCCTGCCAGCAGAATCGGAGTAAACGTTGCCCAGTAAAAGGCGCTGTCAACGACAAACCGGAACAGCAATGGTCCCCAGCAGCGGTAAACGTAGTTCGGATAACTGGTCGCAACCGGACGCGGTCCCTGCACGCCGTAATACGCGCGCTGCGCCATGTAGGTAAGGGCACCGATAAAAAACCAGAGCCAGTGCCATGCGAGAGACCAGTTCATCCGTTCACCGATTCGAGCACAGTGGCGTACTGTTTGCCGTACTCCGCGTATAGAGGATTAGCGGGATCATACGCGATCATCCAGTCGGAGCAATACAATTCCAGCACATCGCATCCATTTTTGACCGCGAATGGCACCAATTCCACCAGCGATCCCGTCGGACAATTGTTCTGCGGGCACGATGCGGCGATAGTTTGCAACTCGTGCCTGACGTTCGGATATTTAGCGAAGTTTCCCAGCCAGTTCGCGGTCGTCACTTTCGCGGTCAGGTCGCTCAACTCAAGTCCCTGAGAGCCGAACTGGAAACCGAGTGACGCGGCAACTCCAGCCAGAAAGTCGGGAACCTGTGTGCTCGGACTCCCCATCGGCGTAATTCCAACTGCCCAATCTATGCCCTTGAACTCCCCAAGATATTCGAGGCAATTATTCAGGTACGCCATCCACGTCTCAACCGTGACACCCCACTGCTTGAATGCGGGACTGTTCTGCCAGCCCGCGCCGGGGATTGTTTCCCCGCCATGACCCAGACCGGGACGGATGTAGCCCACTTTCCCCCGGCAGTGAACTGCGAGATTCTGGATGAACAACTGCCATCGCTGCTGGTAGAATTCGTCGAAATAGTTCGGTATCCGTTGTGAGCCAGCCTGGGTGTCGAGCGTGGTGTAATTTTCGGGGCCTAATCCGTCCCAGATGTACTGCGGAGTTGAGGCATTGCCATACTGGCCGGAGCCCGAATCTGACACCGCCCAGATCACGAGGTTGGCCACTTTGCCTGCTTTGGTCCACGTAGCGATCTGCTGATCGACGGAAGCGAAATTGTAGCTCTTGCCGTTGTCGATAGAGGACCAGTTCACCCCGATCAGCGCGCCGGTGACGGTTTTGTTGGGCAGGAGATATTTGGCGACCGCAGTGGGATCGGAGGGGAAGGCGACGTTGAGAGCGACTTTGGGATTGGACATAAACGACTCCTGTCAGTTTGCGATAAACCGAAACACTCCCGCTTGTAACGCCACGCCGGATGCCCAGCACGATCCACTCTGGCGGGATAGTTTTAATCCCTTGGGAAATGTACCAGCGGTGATACGGCAATTGCCTGCCCGATATAGCGCGCGATTGACCCGCTCGCCGAGCGAAACTTCGAGCACTTGCATCGGCGGTGGCTGGATGATGCCAATGTCCGGCGCGGCTATCGCTGGAGCAGCCGCAGGGGTTTTGGCGGCACAACCACAGAGCATCAAGCACCCGAAAATGAGCAGTCGCCGCATTTAACTTCCAGTGAAGCTCAATGCGATACTCGTACCCGCCCCGGTCGTAGTCGGCGTCCCCGTCAACACACAGTTAATCCCGCTCGATTTCAGCGTCATCCACGATGGCAATGTTCCACTTGTTAGCGTGCATGTGACGCTCGTCTTCGGCCCAACCGTTGGAATCGTCATCGTGAACGCCACACCCAACTGCGGCGGTACATGCGTGGTGTCATCGACGATCTGGCAGGGCGGAAACAGAGTACCGGGACCACTCTGACATGTATAGGTTCCAGTTCCGGTCTCGCCGAATCCAGTCACGGTCCATGTGAATTGGCCCGTTCCTGCAACCGTCGATTGCGCGGCAGCGGATACGGTCGGCAACGCGAGCCAGATCGACAACAGTGCCAGTGTACAGATCAGTCGTTTCATTATCGGAGGGGTCCTTTCCTTTCACTGATATCGTACCACCCGCGTCAACAATCTCCTATGGATGGTTGCCCGCGATTACGCTCGCTACTTCACTCACATTCGCTCCCGGATCGAGAGTGTCAGTGCCTATCCCCTTGCAGGCTCCAGCCGCGATAGTATACGTGCCGTTCTCGCCGTTATTCCAACTTGTATAAACGCTGGATTGTGTTGCGATACTGGTCACATTATTCACCCCCGGCCACGTTCTCGTCGGCGTCCCGATAATGCAATTCCCGCCAAACGTCGATCCGGTCCAGCACGCGTTGATCGCCGCCGCGCCCGCTGTGACTCCATAAGCGCAGTTAACGCTGCCGTTCCCGAGCACGTTCTGAGTGCCGAAGTCCTGTGTCACGAACACGTTGTTCGTAAACGTCATCCCGTACATCTGGAACCCGGTCGATTGCAACATCCCCGACAATCCCAACGCTCCCTGCAATGCCGTGGCTCCGTTCGCCCCCACCATCGTGACGTGATTGACGGTGACATTGTGCTCGGCTTGCGCGGTCGATGTGATGTACTGGTCGCTTTCCGTCAACCCGATCATGGGATTGGTCACCGAGCACGAGTTGCACGTCGAGTACCCCAGATTGTCACCGATCAGATCGTGGACCGAGATAGCGTTTTGCGCCGCCGCCATCGCGTTGGTGTCGCTGGGACCGATGCTGATATCCGTCATCAAGCCCGCCGTGTTAACCGTCGAATACCGCATGACCAGGTTGGTGATCTCGCACACGGAACAGCCGCCGCTTTGGTTCTTGGCACCGATTGGGATAGCCGTACCGGTTTGCGTGAATCCTGCCCAGACGTTGAATAACTGATTCCCCTCGAATAACGTTAGATTCCCCGTTTTCATTTCGTATAGGTTTTTGACAACCAAGGCATGCCCGCCGATGCCGCCGTTATAACTCGGATCGGATGGATTCCACTGCAACGGTTTCGTCATCAAATTGAGCCGGATCTCGAAATTGTAAGGGACCGCGGTCGCCGCACCGCCGCCGAACTCCATTGTCTCCCCGGCAGCTTCAAGGTAGTTGTTGACCACTTTGAGCGTGTTCTCGCCCGTGGTGTTGGCTGCGTCGAGGCCAGTGATGAGAGTTTGGGAATCGACACACGCGCCCGAGACTGAGATGCAATAGAAATCGTTGAAATAACTGTCTATGACCGCTACGTGGTCGGTTTGTGTCGCGCTGAAACATCTGGTGGTCTCGTCCTGATTCTCGTCACCGTGGCACCATACCCGGTCGAAGATGACGTGCGAAATCCCCCCCACCCCGCCCATGCCGATAAGTTGAGTGGTGAGACCAGTGGACGCGGTGCGGGTGAACTCGATCCCGATAAATCGGACATTGGATGTGTTGGCGGACAGTGTGAGCGCGGCGGTCGAATTGGGCGTGATGATCTGTGCCGTGTAGGTGCCCGGAGTGCTCGGGCAGTGCATGGTCGGACGGCCAGTAAGAGAGGTTACCCCCGAGTAGCACGGACTGAATTGCGGTAGATACACGGTCGCGCCTTCGTAAGTAGTCGAATAACGCGCGCTGTAGACGGGGAGAGACGACACCGCCGAGGACTGAATAATCAGCCAGTTATTCGATGGGCAACTGAGGGCGGGTGCGGTGAAATTCCCCGAGAACGACGATCCGGCGGCGAGAGTGATCTGTTGGCCACAGGATGCCGCTGCCAGCGCGGTCGTTAATTGTCCTGCCGTGGTCACATTCACCACCGATCCGGTCGCGGGGGAGTTGGCCGGATTGGTATTCAGGCAATCAGTCGGCAATGTCGCAGGCCCATCACTCACGCCCCATGTCGGAGTCCCCGACGTGCCGCAATACATGTCATCGGCGGGAGTAGTGGGAAAATTGCTGGCCGCGCCACTGATTACAAACTGCCCCGTTCCCACCCCACTGCACCCAAAACACGATCCACCGGGGATGATATTGAGCGTGAATGTCTGGTTGACCGATCCGGCTGAGTTGGCCGCGTGAATAGTCAACGTCACTACCGCCACCGTTGTCGGTGTGCCACTCAATGTTGCGTTTCCCGTGCCATTGTCTACAAATGTGACTCCCGACGGCAGCGTCCCGCCAATAATCGTAAACGCCGGCGTTGGCGTCCCTGTAGCCGCGACCGTAAACGTGTTAAACACATTGATCGTAAAGAACGCGGTCGCCGCGCTGGTGAATACAGGCACAGTGGTGGATTGCGTCAGAAACGTCGAGGCTGCACTCTTATACAAAGGCGCGTATGTGGTCTGGGAATACGATGAGCACCCACTCGGCGGGTAATTCGGGTCCAGCATCAGCGCGATGTCGCAAAAGTAAGCCTCTAAGTTGGTCGCCAGATACTGCTGGATCAGTGGGAGATCGCCGGGGTAACCATTGGGTGCCGGGAACGGTCCTCCGCCGGTGAGAGTGGTATTGGTGCATCCGGTGTCGATGGATAGCGATCCGGTTATCGGCTGCGATCCACTAGGCACGGTGCAGGTGCCATTGGCACAAGTGTTTACTGAGCAATTCCCCGGTGTCGAACCCGGATTCGATGCATTCGTGGTCTGGATGGTTTGTGTTGGATAGTCACCGTTCGGTGTGGTCGTGTTGTAGGTCTTGAACAACTCCGCCCAGTTGCCACCGTGGAGAAGTGACCCGTCGGCGGGGACGCCACTGTTATACGTGACCGTCCCACACCACGCGGGGGCTGGAGTCGATGCATAACATCCGAGCGTATAAGCGTGATCGGTGCTGAGAGCGTTGTTGTCCCCGCCGCAATTCGCGCCATAAATATAGACCGCTTCCTGATTCGGGTTGGTATTCAGATTCCCCACGCAGGCAAAGTCCGTCCCGCCACCCGCTCCGGACTCAAACGCATACATGACTTTTTCGTAGCTCAGATACTGGTTCGCGGTATACCACGGCCATAGGTTGCTGTTGTCTTGAGAGGACTCGCCGCCCTTACTGAGTCCCATCCGGATATACCCGATGGAGTTTTTGTAATGCGTATCCATCGACGCCCACAGGGATTGCAGTCTCACCCGGTTCGGCAACTCATACGGGATCGGGAATGTGGCTTGCAGCAAGGGTAGTGGCGCGGTATTGATGTTGAGGGAATGAGCGGCGCTGATCTGGCCTCCGGTGAGCGTTGTGGATGCAGTCGTAGTGAGCGCCGGGGAGCATGTATAGGAGACCTGATTCGTGGACTGGTTGATGGACTGGATGGTAGCGGTGGTGCTGGTTGCCGACCCGCAATTGAAATTGGAGCCGTTGACGCCGCTGACTCCGGATATGAATCCCGTGTTACCGTTGGCGTATGTCGGAATGCTGCTTACCGTAATCGTCGCTACTCCGCTGCCGTTGATCGATGCGGTGCCGTTGACCACGAGCGAGTAGCAAGGAAGCGACAAACTGCCGGGGTACGTCGAATCGCACCAGCCATCCTGTGGAGGAGCGTGTAAGCCGCTGCTGGGAGTGAGCGTCCAGCATGCCGCATTCCCGGTCGAGCACGATCCGGTTCCATCTACGCATGGCGAACTGGGAGTGAGCAGACATGCGGGTGGAGACGTGGCAGTCTTACAGGCATCGTAATGGGTATCGGTGCCAGTCGCGTTACTGCACGTCAGTTTGGTCATCTGCCAGTACTGTCCGCCGAACAGGATGTAGTCACCGGGAAGATAGTAGCCGCTATTCTGTCGGGACAACACCCCGCTCTGGTGCGCGCAATCGGTGTCGAGATTATCCGCCCAATCCTGAGTGAACTCATATCCCGGAGTCGCGGTGTTGCCTGTCCCGCCGCCCGCGCCGTAGCTGGTATTGACGGGGATGAAATTGTTCCAGTATCCGAGCGCGGCCACTTTATCGACCACATTGTCGATGTCCTGCGGGGATGACCCCGAGAACACGATATTCGGGCATCCACCGCCCGCGATGGAAGACGTGCCGACGTGATCGAGGTAGGTGCCGTTGGCTCCCGTGCAGTTGGACGCCGTGCAGCCTACGTTAGGGAACCAAGTGACGCCAGTCAGGTACTGTCCCGGCGTGAATAGATTCAGAATCCCCGTCCCCGAGCCGATCAGGTGGGAGTATGTGCTGACACTGGAATTGATCGGGGGAGCGTAGGCGTTGATTTGCTGCGCTGGATGGGTGCCGGATTGATAGAGTACC
>Ga0209330_1000008_pt1 | contig 115970 bp, 101 predicted proteins | sample JacPinW_OM2H0_O3_FD_187969 | JGI IMG/M metagenome (GOLD analysis project Ga0209330, IMG submission 187969) | Forest soil microbial communities from Algoma, Ontario, Canada - Jack Pine, Ontario site 1_JW_OM2H0_O3 (SPAdes) (version 2) | ecosystem: Environmental > Terrestrial > Soil > Boreal... | reverse complement strand
GGCGTCATGATGAGAGCCAGATTCGCGAGTTGGCGCCGCGCCTGGCGATCGCTGTGGGGCTGGCGCTGAGGAGCTTTGACACGCCATGATTCGGATCAATTTACTGGGCCAGAGCCGTCCGAAGGCCACCAAACAGACGGTACCGCTGGAAGCGACGATGCAGATCATCTTCTTGGCGGTGGCGCTGGGACTGGCGGCAATCGTGCTTTCGGTCACCTATTTCCAACAAAAGCGGGAGCTGGACGCGACGAATGCCCGCATCGCCTCTTTGCGCGCCGAGAAGCAGAGTTTGCAGCAGGTGAAACAGGACGTGGACCGTTTCGAAAGCCAGAAAGCGGTGTTGGAGCAGCGCATCAACGTGATTGAAACGCTGCAGAAGAATCGCACCGGCGGCCAGGAATTGCTGGAAATGGTGGCGAACACGGTGGTGAGAGTGGACGCACTGTGGCTGACGTCACTTGAGCGCAAGGGCGACAACCTGGACATGACGGGTGAAGCGGGCTCGATCAACGCCGTAGCCAATTTCATAACGCAGCTAAAGCGGTCGGGCTACTTCGACAAAATCGAGATCAAAGAAGCCAAGGAAGATGACGTTGTAAAGTCGGTGCAAACGTACAACTTCACGATGACGGCTGCCATATCTCAGTCTTCGAACCCTGAAGCGCCGCCGCAAGCCAAGCCCGCAGCAGCCACGCCGCCCCCGCAGCCTGCGGCCAAGGGGAGGAGCTAGAAATGGCAACCGCTTTCAGAGATTGGCCCTGGCCGCTACAAGCTCTATTTTACCTGGCGCTGACGGTGGCAATTATCGCGGCTGGATTCTACATTCCGGGTCTGCCCCTTGCGTCCGTACGCGCGCAGTTGCAAGACGCGCAGAAACAAGAGAAGCCTCTGGAGCAGGAAGTAGCGAGCCTGCGAGTTTACAAGCAACGGAAGGCCGAGCTGCAACAGCAAATGGACGCATTGGAAAAGCAGCTGGCCACGTTGCAAACGATTGTGCCGGAAGAGAAGCAGATCGATCAGTTCATGCTGATGATTCAAAGCGCAGCATCGAGCTCGGGCGTTTCTCTTCGCAGGATGACCGCCAAGCCTGTCGCGGCGAAGACTTATTACTTCGAATTGCCGTTCGAAGTGGAAGCCGACGGGCCTTATTTTTCGGTGCTGGACTTCTTTTCGAGGCTCGGAAGGCTTTCACGGATCATCAATGTGGGCGACCTGAAGCTGAGTGGCCTGGGGGGCAAAACCACGAACGCTAACTTCCGGTTGAACCCGGGCGCGTCAGTGACAGGGGTCTTCACAATCACCACCTTCTTTACGAAGGCGGCAGAAGCTCCGGCAGCTACAACGCCGACAGCCGCGCCGGTAAGGAAGTAGGGCAAAGACGATGACACTAGCGAAGACAGCCGCGAACTTGATAGCAGCTCTGGCGATTTCATGTTGCCTGGTCCCAGTTACCTGGGGGCAGGAGCCAGCGCAAGCAACGCCGCCGGCAAAGGCGCCTGCGACGGCTCCCAAGACGGCGCACAAGAAGAAGGCATCGGCAGCGGCTGCACAGGCTGCCAAGCCTGATGCGAAGCCCGACGCCAAGGCCGACGTCGTGGCAGGCAAGCGGGACCCTTTTATACCGCTGGTCAATGACAAGAAAACCAGCGGGCCACCGCTGCCTCCAGGAAAAGCTGGATTGGTGATTGCGACGGTCCGTGTGGACGGGACAGTGAAGGCCGCTACCGGAATGCTGGCAGTGGTGACGAATCCCGATCAACGAACTTATTTTATCCGTGAGGGTGACCGTCTGTACGACGGAGATGTCGAAAAGATTGGTTTAGATGGTGTGACGTTTAAGGAAAATTCCAAAGATGCATTCGGGAAGCCGGTCGAGCGCTTAGTTACCAAGCGAATCTACCCGAGCGCAGGAGAGCAGCAATGAGGATTATGCGGAGGGCGTTGGGCCTGACTGCGCTGGTTGCAGCAGCCTTGATACTGACGAGCGGAGCGCTGCAGGCCAGTGACGGGCCGGTGGTGCATGTGAAGGCGGTGGTAACGAACGGAAACGTGACGCTGGAAGCTCAGGCGAACGGCCCGTTCGAATACACCACCTATCGCCCAAGCGAGAGCCTCTATGTGCTCGACCTAAGCGGGGTGTCGGCGGCGGACCCAGCCGGAGCGCGCGTGGTGGCCTCCGACCTGGTGAAGAGTTACCGCATGCTGACGTATGCCGCGGGGAAGAAGCCCGTGGTCCGCCTGGAAATCCTGCTGAGCCAAGGTGTGGAACCGCGGCTGGAGCGGAAGGACTCTCAAGAACTGATGCTGATGGTTTCGCGCACCGATGAAGGCGCGGCCAAAGCCACGATAACCGGGCCCGCTCCAACGGTGACGCCAATTTCGGTGAAGACCTCGGAAACCAAGACGTCTGGCGCAACGATTGAAGCCATCCGGGATGTGAAGCTTTCGCAGAACGGCGATTTAACCGATGTGAATGTGGTGGGAACGGGAAAACTGAGCTATCACGTAATTCGGCTACAAAATCCCGACAGACTGGTTTTGGATTTCGCGGGCGCGCACTTAAAGACTTCCGAGAAGCAGATTGCCAGCAATCTTGATCCGGTTCGTGAAATCCGACTGGCGCAATTTTCGCCGGAAGTTTCACGCATCGTCATCGATTTGCGGGAAGCGTCGCCGTACAACATTACCAGCTCGGATTCCGGCGTTACGGTGGAATTCACGGGCAAGAATGCGAAGGGCGCATTCGGCGGCGCGGTGAAATCAACGCCGGAGACGCAGCCCGCAGGTGTGACCACCACAAAGTCCGTGGCTCCGCAGGTGGTTCCAGCACCAGTCATGATTCTGCCGCCGGCCCTAACCCAACCGGCAGCCGCCTTGGCATCGCCAGTAGCGACGGATAAGCCGAGCGCGACGTCTGCTGCTCCGGCAGTCGCATCAGGATCGGCGCAACCGATAACGAATGCGGACGCAGCCCAAGCGGCTCCCGCAGGAAAATACTCAGGTGAGCCGATTTCAGTAAATTTGAAAGATGTTGATCTTCGCGACTTTTTCCGGCTGATTCACGAAATCAGCGGGCTCAACATCGTGGTGGATCCGGCGGTCAAAGGCAACCTCACGATCGTGCTCGACGATGTACCGTGGGATCAGGCGCTGGAAATAGTTCTGAAAAACAACGGTCTGGATAAGCAGTTGGAAGGGAACGTACTGCGCATCGCGACGAAAGATACATTGAAGAGAGAAGCAGATCAGAATCGGGAACTGGCGAAGGCGCAAGCGGAAGCGGCCGACGTGGTCACCACGACGCGCAGGCTGAACTACTCGAAGGCCCAAGACCTGGTTACTACACTCAAGAAATTCCTATCATCGCGAGGCGACATACTGGCAGACGCGCGGTCGAATACGCTCATTATTCGGGACATCCCAAGCGTTTTGCCGGTGTTGGATAACCTACTGCGGCAACTGGACCAAAAATCGCTGCAAGTGGAAATCGAAGCGCGAGTAGTTGCGGCAAACCGGTCGTTCACCCGCGATATCGGCACGCAGTTGGCGGCAGCAGTGTCCCTCGGTGGTGGGCAGAGTGTGCTGGGTGGCGCGAGCACAGTCGGCACGAGCCCAATCGTTCGAAATTCGCCTACCCCGCTACCTCCAATCGTAGCCGGGTCGGGTGGTTCTACTTCGACGAGCGGATCGATGCCTTTGATCACGAACCTGGGCGCCGCGACGCCGACGAGCGCACTGAGCTATGCGTTTTCCTCCACGAACTTCGCGCTGGACTTCATTATCAGCGCGGCGGAGGAAAGAGGTATCGGCAAGCTGATCTCGAAGCCGAAGGTAATCACGCAGAACAACCAGAAGGCGACGGTGAAGCAAGGTACGAAAATCCCAGTCCAAACGATCGTGAACAATACGGTCTCGGTGCAGTTCGTGGACGCGGTACTTGAACTTGACGTCACGCCGCAGATTACTGCGGACGGCACGATCTACATGGACGTGACTGTGACGAACGACCAGATAGACAATGCCATTCCGCGAGTTCAGGGCATTCCTGCAATTGATACGCAGGAAGCCAACACCAAGGTGCTGATCGCGGACGGCGGTACCGTAGTCATCGGCGGAATCATCGTGTCGTCGCAGAACACGACAGTTGACCAAGTGCCGCTATTCGGGAGCATCCCGGTGGTGGGCAATTTGTTCAAGCACACTAACGTCAGTTCAACGGCCCAGGAATTGTTGTTCTTCCTGACGCCGCGCATTTTGCCCAGCTAAGGCGCAGGATATTCGACATATCTGCTGCCAAGGTGACGCCCAACGCGGAGCAAGCGCATTCAAGCCGGAGCCGAATCGATCGGCTCCGGCTTTCCTTTTCCACCCTGCGAGCTGACGCTTTTCTCGTAACACACCTCCCAAACATTCGATACCTTTGCGGTTTCAGCGGCAGCGCTGGAGTGCTCCTGGTAGGGCCATCGCGTTCGACGCTAATTACGGACAGCCGATATGAGTTCCAGGCGCAAGAGGAAGTTTCCGGCGCAGAGGTTCACATTGCGAAGCACGGGTTGTTGCGGGCGGCCGTGGGGGTGCTACGGAGGAAGCGTGGGCGTTTTCGAGTGGCTTATGCCCCCGGCCATGTAACGGTGGCGCAGAAATCCGTATTGCAAGCCCTGGCAGGCACCCAGATGCACTGGGTGAGCGGCCGGGACGTCATAGAGAGGCTGCGTGCTGTGAAAGACCTGGGTGAATTGGCCTTGATGCGCGAGGCTGCGACGCTGATCAGCGAGGTATTTGCAACGATGGTCCCGGAAATCAAGCCTGGAATCAGCGAAATCCTTCTGGCAGCAAAGATCGAATACGAAATCAAGAAGAGGGGTGGGAGTGGCCCGTCCTTCGATACTATCGTGGCCTCCGGGCCGCGCTCAGCCTGGGCGCACGCGCGGCCTACTTCCAAGCTCCTCAGGAAAAACGAATTGGTCGTCCTGGACCAGGGTGCTATACTCCGCGGTTATTGCAGCGACCTGACCCGGACGGTATTTCTGGGACGAGCGCCGGTTAAGGTCAGGCGGCTCTATCGCGCCGTTCTGGAAGCGCAGGGAGCGGCTAGAGAGGCAATCCGGCCCGGCGTGAGGGCTAGCGAGGTGGACGCCGCGGCACGGCAGACTCTGAAGCGCCTGCGTCTCGCCCAATACTTTACGCATAGCACCGGGCACGGGCTGGGAATCGAAGTCCACGAGATTCCTCGCCTCGGCCGGGGCGAAGAAGCGGTGCTGGAAGAGGGAATGGTCGTAACCATCGAGCCAGGCGTGTATATAAAAGCTTTAGGCGGCATACGGATTGAGGATGACGTGGTTGTCACTTCTAAAGGCGCTGAGGATCTGACGAGCGCTCCCAGGGAATTCTTAGAACTCTAAATGGCGACGAAACAGACTTCAAAATCCAAGGCTGGGCCCGGCACCGGCGGCGTTGACCTTCAGGAAGTAGAGCGGCTCCTCGAATTCATGGCGAAACATGGGTTGGAGGAGTTCGAGTACGAGCGCTCAGGTTTTCGAATCCGGCTGAGGAAGCCGTTTTCACAGCCCACCGGGTTCAGCCGCGCAATTTCGGCGCCGGAAATTGTTGTGGCTGCGGCGAACGCACCTGCCCATCACGCCGCAACTGCGGCTGCGCAAAGCGGCCGGGAAGCCTCGGGAGAAGCGGGGCGCGCGGGATCGGAAGACGTTCACGTTGTGAAATCGCCGATCGTAGGAACATTTTATGCCGCGCCGACCGTGGGCGGCGAGCCGTTCGTGACCGTGGGCTCGCGCGTCGAGGCTGGCCAGGCACTATGCATTATCGAAGCGATGAAGCTGATGAACGAGATTGAATCGGACGTGGCGGGAGAAGTGGTGAAGATCTTTGTCGAAAATGGGCAGCCGGTGGAATATGGCGAAGCGCTTTTCGGCATCCACCCGCACCGTAAGAAATAGACTTACTCACTCCAAGCGAAATGTTCCGAAAAATTCTGATAGCTAACCGCGGTGAAATTGCGCTGCGTATACTCTCCGCCTGCAGGGAACTCGGAATTCGAACGGTGGCGGTGTATTCCGAGGCGGACCGTCACGCATTGCATGTCCGGTTTGCAGATGAAGCCATTTGCATTGGGCCGCCTCGAAGCAGCGAGAGTTACCTCAACATTCCGCAAGTAATCAGCGCCGCCGAAATTGCCAATGTGGACGCGATTCATCCCGGGTACGGGTTTCTGTCAGAGAATGCGAATTTCGCTGAAGTCTGCGAAGCTTCGCACATTACTTTTATCGGCCCGACTCCCGATGCTATCCGGCTGATGGGCGAGAAGGACAAGGCGAAAGAAGCGATGGCGGCGGCTGGGATCCCGGTGATTCCGGGGAGCGCGGGAGTGGTGCCCGATGAAGATTCCGCGAAAGCGATAGCCCGCGAGATCGGGTACCCGGTAATGATCAAGGCGGCTGAGGGCGGCGGCGGGCGGGGTATGCGGATCGTGCGTTCGGCCAAGGAACTGATTCCTTTGTTTCGGACGGCGCGTACGGAAGCTGAGCAGGCGTTTGGCAGCCCTAATGTTTACATGGAGAAGTTGATTGAGCGGCCGCGACATATAGAGTTCCAAGTTCTGGGTGACAAGCATGGCAATGTGGTCCACTTGGGCGAGCGCGAGTGCTCGCTGCAACGGCGCCACCAGAAAGTGCTTGAGGAATCGCCCTCTGTAGCGGTGGATGCGGGAACTAGGCAGCGCGTCGGGAAGCAGGTAGTGGAAGCGCTGAAGAAAATTGGCTATTCGAGCGCGGGGACCATGGAATTCTTGCGCGAAGATGGCGGGAGTCTTTATTTTATCGAGATGAACGCGCGGATACAGGTGGAGCATCCGGTGACGGAGATGGTTACCGACGTGGATCTGGTGAAATCGCAGATTCGTGTGGCGGCCGGTGAAAAACTGGGGAGTGTGTTGCCGGTGGTGGAGTTTCGAGGGCACGCTATAGAGTGCCGGATTAATGCGGAGGATCCGATTACGTTTACGCCATCGGCGGGACGTGTGACGGCATTCCGCGTTCCGGGCGGACCGGGGATTCGCGTGGATACCGCTTGTTATGCCGACGCTGTGATTCCGCCTTACTACGATTCGCTGATTGCCAAACTGATCTCGTACGGACACGACCGAGCGGAAGCAATCGTGCGAATGCAGCGGGCGCTTGACGGATTTGTGGTGGAGGGAGTGAAGACCACCATCCCGTTGCACAAGCGAATCCTGGCGGACCCGAATTTCGTGGCGGGTAAATTCGATACGCATTTCCTTGAGCATATGACGGCTGTGGAAACGAAATAGTCCTTTCGCGGAGGCGGCGGTTGTTTCCAGCCCTTTACGCCATCCTGGACGCTGGTCCAGAGTTCTCTGCCGAATCCCCATTATCCATTCCTGAAATTGCCGATCGATTGGTGGAAGCCGGCGTGGAGCTGTTTCAATATCGCGACAAACGAGGAACTGCGCGGCGGATTTATGAGAATTCTCTGGAACTCCTCCGCAGGCTCGCGCCGAAAAGTGTCCACGTGATCGTGAACGATCGCGCCGATATTGCTGCTATGACGGGCGCGGGGGGAGTTCACGTGGGGCAGGAAGACCTTCCCGTTGAGGACGCGCGAAAAATCTGCGGCGCGAGTCGGTGGGTGGGGGTTTCGACACACAACCTGGAGCAATTACGCGCGGCGGAGGCCAGTTCGGCGGATTATATTGCAGTGGGTCCTATCTTCCCGACGGGCACGAAAGCGAATCCCGATCCTGTAGTAGGACTAGAATTTTTGCGCGCGGCGCGTCGAATCACGCGAAAACCGCTTGTGGCGATAGGCGGCATCACAGTAGAGTCCGCGGGTGACGTTTATCAGGCTGGAGCGGATTCGATTGCGGTGATACGCGATTTGATGGCTGCGAGCGATCCGGCGCAGCGAGCGCGCGAGTATCTTGCGATTGCGAAATCGAAGATGTTGGGCTGAAGCGTCGGTGTGGAAACTGCAAAATCGGAACTTCAGCGGCTGAAGCCGTATTGATTTCGCGGCTTATGTCGTGGCTACCCTTCGCCAATGCACTCAGGGCAAGAAGCCACGACCCACAAAGAAGCGGACTTTATGTCGTGGCTACCCTTCGAGGGTCAGGGTAAAAAGCCACGACCGACAAAGAAAAGGAATACGGGTCAAGAAGGCGTTAGCGAATGGCTGAACACGTTCAGACGATCGGGGCAGTGGCGGCGAGCAAGCAGCCGGAGCTCGTAAAAGGGCTGGGGCTGTTCGATTCGACGATGATCGTGGCCGGCTCGATGATCGGGTCGGGAATTTTCATCGTTTCAGCGGATATTGCGCATCAGGTGAAGAGTCCCGGACTTTTGATCAGCGTGTGGCTGGTTACGGGGATCATGACGCTGATCGGCGCGCTGAGTTACGGCGAGCTTGCCGCGGCGATGCCGCAAGCCGGCGGACAGTATGTCTATTTGCGCGAGTCGCTCGGACCGCTTTGGGGATTTCTTTACGGCTGGACTATGTTGTTGGTGATTCAGACGGCGACGATTGCAGCGGTGGCGATTGCCTTCGCAAAATTTACCGCGGTGATCTTGCCATGGTTCTCGGCTTCCGACTGGATATGGAAGATCGGGACGTTCGGTCCCTGGCAGATGTGGTTTGGGTCGCTGGGTCCCTACAACGTGGGAATCAACCGGCAAAATCTTCTAGCCATCGCGTCAATAGTTCTTCTCACGTGGATCAATACGCGCGGATTGCGCGTGGGAAAGATAGTTCAAAATGTGTTTACGGTGGCGAAGGTGGGGTCGCTGGTGGGGTTGGTTCTGCTGGGCTTCTGGTTTTCGACGGCGATGGCGCGGGCGGCGAATTTCACGGATTTCTGGCGCAACGCGGGGCTGTGGGTGATGCATCCTTATCCGCCTGATTATCCTATCTGGACAATCGGAACGCTGACGCTCGTTGGCGTGGCTATGGTGGGTTCTCTTTTTTCGGCGGACGCGTGGAACAACATTACATTCACGGCTGCCGAGGTGAAGAATCCCAGCCGGAATCTGCCGCTTTCGCTGGCGCTGGGCGCCGGCATGGTCATCACGCTGTACACGCTGGCGAATGTGGCTTATCTGAGAGTGCTTCCGATCTCGGGTGATCCGAATGGCGCAACGGCGCTGGCGCGGGGAATCGAGTTTGCTGCTGACGGACGTGTGGGCACGGCTGTGGCGGAAGTTGCGTTTGGACCGGCCGGAGCGATTGTGATGGCGGTGGCGATCCTGATTTCGGGTTTTGGCTGCAACAACGGGTTGATTCTTTCGGGCGCGCGAATTTACTACGCGATGGCGAAGGACCGGCTTTTCTTTCAATCGGCGGGGAAGGTGAATCGCCATCACGCGCCGGCCGCTGCGCTCGTCGTGCAATGTGTCTGGGCGTCGTTTCTTTGTCTTTCCGGCACGTATGGACAGCTGCTGGATTTCTTGATTTTCGCGGTTTTGATTTTTTACATCCTCACATTGGGTGGGCTATTCGTTTTGCGTTGGAAGCGTCCGGAGATGGAGCGGCCGTACCGCGCTTTCGGGTACCCTGTTTTGCCCGCGCTATACCTGGTGATGGCGGTGTTTATCGAAATTCAATTGTTGCGTTACAAGCCGCAGTACACTTGGCCGGGATTAATCATCGTTCTGCTGGGAGTTCCGGTGTATTGGTTGTGGAAACGCGCCGGAGCGAAGGCCGCTGAAGCATAGATTTGTCTGTCAAGTTGAGGACGATCAGCCGGGTTTCTGAGAGGAGATTGCGAATGAGCAATCCGCTGTTCAAGAAAAAGCCGATGGATTGGCTGCTGAACGAAGCCAAAGCCACGGGCGAGCATACGCTGAAGCGGACGTTAGGTCCGGTTTCGCTGACGGCATTGGGAGTGGGTGCAGTTATCGGCGCTGGGATCTTCGTGCTCTCAGGGTTAGGAGCGCACTATGCTGGCCCGGGGCTGATGCTTTCCTTCGTCATATCCGGATTGGGCTGCGCCTTTGCGGGGCTTTGCTACGCAGAATTCGCGGCACTGATCCCCCTTGCGGGCAGCGCATACACTTATGCATATGCGGCGCTCGGCGAATTAATCGCGTGGATTATAGGATGGGACTTGACGTTGGAATATGCGATGGGCGCGAGCACGGTTTCGTCTGGCTGGTCGAATCATTTCATCGAATTTCTTCAGATTTTTCATCTGAAGATGCCTTTGTGGCTGGCCTACGATCACTGGACGGCGCTAGTCACTGCGGAAAATGTGATCGCGCGGCAAATGGCCCACGCCTCGGACCCGTCCCTGGTGCTGGGCAGCCAGTCTTTCCTGACGCGCGTGGGCGACATAATCAGCGCACAGTCTCCAGAGCTGCTACAGCGGGCGCACGATCTGGTGGCCGCGCCTACCCTGTTTGGCGTGGAAATCGGATTCAATCTTCCCGCGTTCTTGATCGCTCTGGTGATCACCGCTGTGCTGGTAATCGGAATTAAGGAGAGCGCCAACTTCAATGCCACCATCGTGATCATTAAGGTCAGCGTGGTGCTGTTTGTGATTATTCTTGGAATGCACTACGTGAGTTCTTCAAACTGGGGACACGATTGGGGCAGTTTCGCGCCGATGGGATTCAGCGGAATTGGCAGAGGAGCCGCCTACATATTTTTTGCCTATATCGGTTTCGACGCTGTGTCTACCACGGCGCAGGAAGCCAAGAATCCACAGCGCGATTTGCCAATCGGCATTATCGCTTCGCTGATTATGTGTACGATCCTTTACATTCTGGTTGCCGCGGTGCTTACCGGCATGGTGCCGTGGAAGGAAATTAATATTGAGGCGCCGCTGGCCGTCGCGTTTCTCGACCGCGGCTTGATTAAAGCTTCTTACCTGATAACCGCAGGCGCGCTGGCCGGGCTCACCAGCGTGATGCTCGTTATGCTGCTGGGCCAGACTCGGGTGCTGTATTCCATGGCCAACGACGGCCTGTTGCCGCGCAAATTCTTTGCCGCGATTCATCCGAAGTATCGCACGCCCTACAAGAACACGATTTTGGTCGGCGTGATCGCGGCGATCATCGGAAGCATCACTCCGATCAACATTATCGGAGAAATGGTCAACATCGGCACGATTTTTGCGTTCATCATAGTGTGTATCTCGATTATGGTGCTGCGCAAAACCAATCCGGAGCAAGCGCGTCCATTCCGCACGCCCTGGGTGCCGCTTGTCCCAGTGCTTGGAATCCTCTTCAATGGCTACATGATGTACAAGCTGGGCTGGGTGAACTGGGCGCGGCTTATCATCTGGCTGGTAATCGGCCTAGTGGTTTATTTCTCGTACAGCCGGTATCACAGCCGAGTGCAGAAGAATGACCGGAGCGCGCTCTAGCTTGCGATAATCGGCTCTTAGAGGGCTATTTACTCCGCCTTGAAATAACCTGGCGTGAGCGGACTGTAAATTATTCGTGCCGGGTTCAGTTGGCCTTCTGCTCGATACCCAAATAGCTCAGAAAAGAGCGTAGAAGCTCGCGCTTAAGTGACTGGTCATCCTTTGGGATCACGGACTGCCAGTTCTTCATATCGTGATCCACCAGGATCAGCTCTATCAGTGTGCTGGTCAGCGTCATAAGAGCAAAAGATACCGCCATCTGCGGGTCGGGGTGCTTGACCTCTTTTCGATGCACCAGGAACAACTCCACCAAGTACCGCAAAGTACGCATCTCTAGTCTGGCCACTCGCTTATAAAACGATGAGTGATCGCGCCCCTGCACGAACTGGCGCAGGGCGCGCAACAGTCTGGCGTTGGCGCGGTAGCTGACCAGCATGCTGGCGATGACCTGCTCGGCAAACACCGGCAACGGAATCTGGCGTGCCATGGCGGGGGTGAGCGCCATGCGCAACCTTTCGTCCTGACGCTCCAGGATGCCGATGATCACCGTCTCCAGCAGCGCGTCCTTGTCAGGGAAACGGCGATAGACGGCCCCCGGCGTTAATCCAGCGTGCTGGGCGATTCGCGGAATGGTGGTGCCCTCCACTCCGTGTTGCCCCAGGACTTCCGCGGCTGCCTTCAACAGCTTGCGGGTAGATTCCCGGCTGCGGGCCTGCTGAGGAGCGAGCGTCTTCTTGGCCATGGCCTCCCTTTATATCAGACTGGCCAAACAATGCTTGACACAAATGTAAATGTAAATATACATTTACATTCTAGGCCGCGCAATCGCATCCGGCAAATGCTTTGGGCGTTCCTCGCCGGCAAAGACAAGGAGGATATTCTTATGGCCACCGCAACCGTTCCGACCGCCGCCATTTCCGCTTCAACCGCGGAGCACCCGCTGCGCAACCCGGCCTATCGGCTGTGGCTGATCGGCGGGACGATTTCGCTGCTGGGCGACCAGTTCTATATGGTGGCATTGCCTTGGCTGGTCTTGCAGCAGACCGGCTCCGCTGTGGCAATGGGCGCAATCATGATGACGGGCACTATTCCGCGCGCTCTTCTGATGTTTATGGGCGGCGCCGTCAGTGACCGCATGTCCGCGCGCAAGATCATGATGGCTACGGCTACGGCGCGCACCATCTGTGTCACAGTCATCGGCGTTCTAGTCTGGCTGCGCATCTTGCGTACGTGGGAGCTGTATGCTCTGGCGTTTGCCTTCGGTGTAGCCGATGCATTTGCCGTTCCGGCACAAACGGCCTACATGCCCTCTCTGTTGAAACGTGAGCAACTGGTAGCGGCATCGTCAGTGAGTCAAAGTACGGGACAGTTGACCACCATTCTTGGTCCAGTTCCGGCCGGATTTGTGGTCCAAACTCTGGGGGCAGCCTGGGCCTTCTTCGTGGACGCGATCAGCTTCTTGTTTATTATCGGAGCATTGTGGAAGCTGCCCGATCCTCCGAAATCTCAGACTGTCCGGAAAGCGATGTGGCACTCGATCGCGGAGGGAATCGCGTACGTGGGAAAAGACGTGCCACTGCGCTCGTTGATGCTGCTGGCCACGATCATGAACTTCTGCGTTGCCGGGCCGATTTCGATTGGTCTGGCGTACTTGACCAAGACGAGATTCGGTTCGCCGGCTGTGTACGGCATTGTGATCTCGGCGGTTGCGGCGGGAAGCTTAGTAGGCGCGCTACTGGCCGGTGTCTGGAAAATTCGCCAACGCGGCGTGATGATTCTTCTGGTGTCGTTGGCCTTGGGTGTCTGCTTGGGATCCATCGGACTGCTGGGGAAAGTGTGGAGCATCGCCAGCGTGCTGCTGATCATGGGTGTAGCGGCGGGAATGGTCAACGTCCACATCGGAGCCTGGGCTATGCAGCGGATCGATGCCGGGGTGCGCGGGCGAGTTGCGAGCGTGTTGATGCTTGCCTCCTTCGGAATAACCCCTATTTCCCTCGCGGTCGCAGGATTCTTGGTTGCGTGGAACCTGAAGCTGATGTTTCTCCTCGCTGGAGGAGTCATGGTGCTTGCCGCCGTCGGAGCTTCGTTCCAAAAGCCAGTGCGGGAGATTGAGTAAGCATCCCGAGCTTCCGTTGTATGAAATCAGCTGACATTTTCTCTGGCGATTGCGCGCAATCAACGTGTAGTAGGGGCGCGTAAGGGTTCTGTTGTCCAGATTTCAGAGTCACGACCTGGGCACTTTGCAGCGATCCGGCGTTTGCCAAATTGATTCGGGGTAGCTGGTTTGCTAAGGTCGTCGTCATGTCCGAACATTCCACCGAGCAGATACGCGAATTGCTCGACTCCCTTTATCGCGTGGATTCGGGACGAATCCTGGCAACTCTGATCCGCTTGCTCGGTGATTTTGATCTTGCCGAGGAGGCGATGCACGAAGCCTTCGCGGCTGCGCTGAGCCTGTGGCCGGGAAGTGGAGTTCCCGGCAACCCGCGACCATGGTTGATTTCGACGGCCCGGTTCAAAGCCATTGATACTCTGCGTCGGCGGGCAAGATTTGATGCGTCGCAAGGCGAGCTCGCGCGATATCTCGAAGCGCGATCAAGTTCGGCCGAAACGTCCAATGAAGAGGACAGCCTTGAGGATGATCGGCTGCGTCTGATTTTTACCTGCTGTCATCCATCTCTCGCGCCGGAAGCGCACGTTGCGCTCACCTTGCGTGAGGTGTGCGGGCTGACGACCGAGGAGATAGCGAAGGCCTTCCTCATTACTCCGCGCACGCTGGCGCAGCGCATTGTGCGCGCAAAGGCAAAGATTCGAGACACACCGATTCGCTACGAAGTGCCGACGCCGCAGGAATTGCCGGAGCGGCTGGGCGCGGTGCTTCAGGTCGTCTATCTCGTCTTTAATGAGGGCTACTCTGCGGCGGCGGGAGCGGAAGTAACGCGGGCCGAGCTAACCGGCGAGGCGATTCGACTGGGCCGGTTACTCACCGAACTCCAGCCGGAGCCGGAAGTCCTTGGGCTGCTTTCCTTGATGTTGCTGCACGAATCGCGTCACGCCGCGAGAACCTCTCCGACCGGAGAGCTGATTTTGCTGGAGAACCAGGATCGTTCGCGCTGGAACCGGCAGCAGATCGCGGAGGGAGTGGCATTGCTGGAGAAGGCGTTGCAGTCCCGCCGCTTCGGCTCCTACACGTTGCAGGCTGCGATTGCGGCTGTTCATGCGCAGGCGGAATCGGTCGCTGCGACCGACTGGCGGCAGATTGTCGCGCTTTACGATCAACTTGTGCGAATTCAGCCCTCGCCCGTGGTGCAACTCAATCGCGCCGTGGCAATTGCAATGCGCGATGGTCCAGAGGCCGGTCTGACGCATATCGACGAGGTGTTGGAACGCGGCGAATTGGCAAATTATTACCTGGCGCATTCAGCCCGTGCAGATATGTACCGCAGGCTCGGCAGGACGGCTGAGGCTCGCTCCGCTTATGAGAAAGCTCTGGCCCTGACCCAACAGGAACCAGAGCGGCAATTCCTGCAAGAGCGGATCCGGCAGTTGAAATAAAAAAAGACTCGTCAGAAGCGCGTTTTACGGCACTTATGTGTCCTCGAGCCGTTCGGGTAGTATTGAGGGCGCAGAAGTCACTTGAGCTTTACAAGAGGACTCAATCATGACGAATAGAGAAGCCGGAATCAATGTAGTCCGCGAAATGATGGGCGACCAGGCGGCTGCAAAACTCAGCGCTTCCGCTGACTCAAACACCTTCGGTGCTCCGATCGCTGCCTACGCAGTCGACCAGGTCTTTGCGGATATCTGGACTCGTCCCGGTCTGGACAGGCGTTCCCGCAGCCTGGTTTCAATGTCCGTCATGATTGCCATGCGTCAGCCTCATGAATTCGCCATCCACATGGGGGCCGGGCTCAACAACGGCCTCACATTGAAAGAAGTCGAGGAAGTTCTCATCCAGGCGCTGCCATACGTTGGCTATCCTGCCATCGCAACAGCGCTGGCTGCTGCCGCCGAGGTAATCAAGGAGCGCGGTCTTGACGCCGACAAAAACTACACTGGCCACCGCGGCCTGCTTTGACACTAAACGGCATCCGCACTTCCGGTGTTGAACGACGCTTGACTTTGGAACCCGAAGCTATCGTTTCGTGAACGACGATATTTCCAAGCTGGCTTGTCGAATTCAGGCGCGGCTGTTCGACTATGTGGTGAAGGCCGGGCAACTGGCCCGTCAGAAAGTGTTTCCCGGGGTGATGCGCTACGCGAAAAATCTGCGAGTCGCGCGTCGATTCCCTGTCACGCCGTTCGACTAGTAAGTAGAGCCACACCGCGCGACAGGGCACACGAAACGGGCGCCTCGCGACTTTCCAGGCCCAGCGCGGCCCAAGCTGCTATATAAAAGTAGCGGCCCTGATACGGTGTCCGCACAACACTTAAGGAGAACACCATGCGTTTCATGATGATCCACTATCCGAAAGTCTACGAAACCGCGAAACCCGGCTGGGTGCCCGACTTCAAAGAAATGGAGGAAATGGGCAAGTACAACGAGGAACTAGGGAAAGCCGGCGTGCTGCTCGCGCTCGACGGGTTGACCCCGCCCGCGACGATGAGCGCGCGCGTGACTTTCAAAGACGGAAAGTCGAAAGTCACCGACGGCCCGTTTCCCGAAACGAAGGAAGTGATCGGCGGCTTCTGGATTATTCAGGTGAAGTCGCGCGAAGAGGCGCTCGAATGGGCCTCGCGCATTCCCGCAAAGGACAACGAAATGGTAGTCGAAGTCCGCCGCCTGTTTGACTTAGCCGACTTCGATCCCGAGACGCAAAAGGAGATCCAAAAGAAGTTCGGCGACGACGTCGCCGCTGAGATGGAGCTATAAAAACTCTCCACGCTTTGTCGAAATCCGGTCCGGCCGTTCGTCTATGTAGTGAAGATAGGGCAACCGCCCGGCCGGAAGGCCGTTTCAGGAAAAGGAGAAACCATGCCGCACTATTTGGTTGCGATTCATCACCCCGACGGTTACGACGGGTCCCTCGAAGGCGAAGCGATGATGCGGGATATCGACGTGCTCAACGAAGAGATGGAAGCTGCCGGCGCGAGAATTTTCGCTGGCGGTCTCTCCCCCGCCAGCAGCGCGAAATCGCTGCGAGCGCAGCCCGGCGGCAAGGTGCTCATCACCGACGGGCCGTACCTGGAGACCAAGGAGCACGTAGGCGGTTTTTGGCTGCTGAAATGCGCGAACATGGATGAGGCGCTGGCGTGGGGACGTAAGGCTGTCGTGGCCTGTCGAGCGCCGGTCGAGGTGCGCGAGTTCCTCGGGCGAATCCAGGATGACAACCCGCAGATCCCCGCGCTCGGTCATGACTGAGGACCCGACGGAAGGCGGGTAACCCAAAGGAGTGGCGTAACCCCGTGCGAAAAGTAATCTACGCAATCAACATGACCCTGGATGGCTGCTGCGACCATACCCACGGGGTTCCCGATGAAGAACTGATGGAATATTTCACAAACCTCGTGCGAGATGCGGACCTGTTCGTCTATGGACGGAAGACCTATGAATTGATGGTTCCTTATTGGCCGGATGTCGCCAAAAGCGATTCCGAGACCAAAGCAGATAAAGATTTTGCCGAAGCGTTTGTCTCCAAAAAGATGGTTGTTTTCTCACGATCATTAGCGAGCGCTGAAGGAGACGATACGAGAATCATTCGCACGAACCTGGGGGACGAAGTACTTAAATTGAAACAGGAGCCAGGCAAAAATATTTTAGTCGGCGGCGTGGGTATTCCTTCGCAACTTATAGCGCTTGGCCTGGTTGATGAATTTCGTTTCGTCGTTATCCCGGTACTTGCAGGAAAAGGGAGACGGTTGTTCGAAGGTATTAGCCTGTTGAAATTACAATTAAAACTTGTGGAGTCCAGGGTTTTTAGGTTGTCTGGAAGCGTTCTGCTTCGTTACCTGAAGCAGTGACAGAAAGGCCTGCGCAGCCGCGCCGCCGGTTCCCACCGGGGGGAGGGGAACAATGAAATACATTTGTTTGCCAATCACGCCGATTGCGAGACGAACTTCAATTTTGTGCATTTCCTTGTTCATGAGCCTGACCTCAGCAGCCCAGCAGAAGCCTTCTCCGCTTTCACCCTATGTGAAGGAAGATGCACCGGTGCTGGTGCTGGAGCATGTGCGCCTCATCGACGGCACAGGCTCTGCACCCCAGGAAAACATGCGCATCGATATCGCTGGCGGCAAGATCGCGGCTGTCCAAGCCTCCAGTGCGCACAGCCCTTATCCGGCCAACGCCAAGGTGTTGGATATGACGGGAAAGACTGTGATCCCCGGCCTGGTCGGCATGCACGAACATCTTTTCTATCCCACGCCGCAGCAACCGCAGGGTGGCGTGGCGTACTATGGCGAGGCACCGGACAGCGCTCCGCGTCTTTATCTGGCAGGCGGCGTGACGACGGCGCGAACTGCGGGCAGCGTAGAGCCGTACACCGACCTGGAGCTGAAGCGAGAGATCGACGCGGGGCTGCTGCCCGGACCCAAACTCGATGTGACTGGCCCCTACCTCGAGGGCAAAGGCACCTTCGCGATCCAGATGCACGAGCTTGCGGATGCGGACGATGCTGCGCGCACGGTGGATTATTGGGCCGCCGAGGGCGTGACCTCGTTCAAGGCATACAACTACGTCACGGCGGATGAGTTGAAGGCGGCCATCGACCGCGCTCACGCCCACGGGCTCAAAATCACAGGGCATCTTTGCTCCATCGGATTCAGGCAGGCGGCCGCGCTGGGCATCGACAACCTGGAACATGGCCTGTCGGTGGATACGGAGTTCTTCCCGGGGAGGAAGCCGGACGAGTGTCCCGGTCTTCTGCCGAATTTGGCATATCTCGAAAAAAGCGTGGACGTGGACGGACCTGAGGTGCGAGAGACGATCCGTGATCTGGTAGCGCACCATGTGGCCATCACTTCGACGCTGGCGGTGCTAGAGACTCTGGGCTCGAATCGCCCGCCCATGGAGCGGGAGAGCGCGGCTCTCAAGACGCTCTCGCCGCAAGCCGCCAAGGAGTATCTGCTAGGCCGCTCTCATACGGCCGAGAGCGACGTGGGCGGGCCGATGGTGGCAAAAGAGATGAAATTTGAGCGGGAGTTTGTAGCCGCGGGCGGACTGCTGATTGCGGGATGCGATCCCACCGGCTACGGCGGCGTTGTGCCGGGCTTCGGCGACCAGCGCAACATTGAATTGTTGGTGGAGGCCGGCTTCTCATCAGTCGAAGCGACCCGCATTGCCACACTGAATGGGGCCATCTACATGGGCAGAGACGCGAGCATCGGATCGATTGCGCCGGGTAAGGCTGCCGATTTGGTGGTGTTGGGCGGCAACCCGGCGGAGAAGATTGAAAACATCGAGAAGCTTGAGCTGGTCTTCAAAGACGGCGTGGGTTTCGATTCTGCGAAGCTGATTCAATCCGTCACCGAGCTGGTTGGCTTGCGGTGAGTTCGAAAATATGTCTGAGGTCCTGGCAAGACGCTTCAATTTCAGAAACGGGAGTCGACGATGAATGAGCTTACGAGGCGTGATTTTGTTCGCGGCGGTTTGACCGCGGGAATTGGAATTGGCATTGCGCCTGAAGTGCTGCGCTCCGCCATCGCCCAGCAGGCGGTCGCGGCCACGCCTTCGCCTGTACCAGTAGCGGCGTCGGATCCCTATGCCATGGTCGATCCGGAGTTGCTTGACGCGGTCAAGAAATTCCCTACGCCGACCTTCACCAGCGAAGCTCTTGCTGTCGCACGCAAATGGCCGCCGGTGCCTCCGCTCCCTCCGCCCGTGCCGCAGCCATTTGAACGGCACATACCCGGTCCATCGGGCGCGCCGGACTTGCGCTTGGTGATTGTCGATCCTGCTCCGGGCACGAAAGGGCGTCCTGCATTTCTGCACATGCACGGCGGCGGGTATGTCACCGGCATGGCCGGACAATTCAATCCGTTTCTGCAAGCAGTGGCACAGAATTGCGGATGCCTGGTCGTTTCGGTGGACTATCGACTCGCGCCGGAAACTCATTTCCCGGGATCGCTCGAAGATAATTACACCGCGCTGCGCTGGCTCTACAAAAATTCTGACGAGTTCGGCGTGGATCGCAAACGCATCGCCATAGGCGGAGAAAGCGCCGGCGGCGGCCATTCCGCGCTACTCGCCATTGCCGCGCGCGATCGCCGCGAAATTCCCATCCTATTTCAGTTGCTGATTTATCCGGTGCTTGACGATCGAACCGGCAGCACTCGCCAAGTTCCGCCGTATATGGGACAGTTCATTTGGAACGCGGGCTCGAATCGTTTCGCCTGGACTTCTTTTCTCGGCGTCCCGGCCGGCTCGCCTGCGGTTCCGGCAGGCGCGGTTCCTGCGCGCGTCGAAAATCTCGCCGGACTTCCTCCCGCATTCATCGGCGTCGGCGCTCTCGATCTGTTTGCGGATGAAGATGTCGAATACGCTCGCCGTCTGATCAATGCCGGAGTTCCGACGGAACTGCACGTAATTCCAGGCGCGTATCACGGCTTCGATCTGCTCGTGCCCGACGCCGCAGTTTCGAAGCGATTCACGGAATCGTGGATGGTTGCTCTTCGGCGAGCGTTTGCCACCGGCGCACGCGAAGTCTGACTTTACTAGCGACAAGCAACTGCATCAATCGATGTGTCACACGGTCTCTGACGGAGGACCCAATGAAATACATCTGTTTGGGATATTACCAGCCTGACAAGTTCGAAAAAATGTCGGAGAGCGAGCGCAACACCATGATGGACGAGTGTTTTAGCTATGACGACGAACTGCGGAAGAACGGTCATTTTGCCGCCGGCGAAGCTCTTCAGCCCCCCAACGCGGCGATGACCGTGTCTTGGAAGAACGGAAAGGTTGTAGTGACAGACGGTCCGTACGCGGAAACCAAGGAGCAATTGGGTGGAATTCTGGTGCTTGAAGCGCGAGATCTGAATCACGCGATTCAGCTGATTTCCCAACATCCGGGAGTGAAGACTGGGCCGTTTGAGATACGTCCAGCTGCGGACTTGAACGAAATGATTCGGGAGAGCGAGCGGCGACGGCGAAAAGATACCCCGCGATGAGGGCGGCACGAGGGAATCGCCGCCTGCCGATCCCCGTAGGCTGCCGCCGGCGCCTTTGGCCATTCATGGCTTTTTATTTTTTTCGTCCCACTTCATGGGCTCCCAAAGTTCCACTTTGTTGCCGTCGGGGTCGATGATCCACGCAAACTTTCCATTTTCGTGGGACTCGGGACCCTTGAAGATCTTCACGTCGGAACGCTTCAGCTGATCAATCATTTCGTCCAAATTGTCGACGCGGTAGTTGATCATGAATTCCGAACTGCTCGGACTAAACCATTTGCTCTCTTTGTCGGCGATGACCCACGCCGTTACGCCGTTATCCTCGGCTTTATCTTCTGACCACTCGAGAGCAGCGCCTCCCCAGTCGTCAAGTTTCATACCCAAGTGTTCGCTGTACCAATTTGTGAGAGCTTTGTTGTCGTTCCTGGACTTGAAAAATACACCACCAATACCGGTGATTCTTGCCACTTTGACCTCCTGGGTCTGGCACCGAATCATGCTGGGCCAATGTGACGGCCTCCGAGCTATCGGACACGCAAAGAGTATATACGAGGCCGCTAGCACCAGTAGGCCCGTTGATCATAGCTTCCGCATAGGCGTGTAGTGATTATGATGTTTTGGCGCCCTGGAGCGCAGTTTCTCTTCGGGCACGTTTTAATTCAAACGACTAAGCGATACCTCGGCTGCGACGGAACAGATTCACTGAGGTGCCGGCAAAGGTGATTGTGCCGGTTGCGATTGCGTCCTTTTCCTCAGGACCGCCGCGGAAATCAGCGTGATGACGAGGCCAATCGGGAAGGGCTCGATGAATGTCATCAGTGAATTGAAGAGCGGGTTTTGGTACTGATCCTTGAATTCCTTCAGATGTTGAACTTGCACCTGGACGGCTGCAGGACTCGCACCGGAGGCCTTGAGCTTCTCAATCGTTTGGGTACCATATTTGTCCATGAAATCGGACGGGAGGAAGTTGAAGTAGACAATTTCCCAGGTCACGACATAAAAAATGCATGAGATTAGGGTAATGCAGATCCCCACGGCAAAAGCCTTCGCGAAGGTGATCTGGCCGTTGCCGATGTTGTCGCGGTACGAGCGGATGCCGAAGAATACCAGCAAGAACGAGAGCACGATGGCGGTGTAGCCGATGACCAAGCCCTCGCTGGAGCTCATCTTGTGCATGAACGGCACAGTGGCCAACATCATCAGCGAGGAAATTACCCCCGAAATCAGCCCGAAGGTCAGCACCGTCTTTTTCATCGATTTGAGTCTCCTTTTCCCTGAATTCCGTGAAATTCGAAGAAAATTCCGCCAATACCGGTCACGCGCTTCATCGGCCTCTTTTACCTGATTTCACTGGCCCGAGTGTAGCGGGAGAAGTAAATATTGTCGTCACCCTTTTGGGTGATTTTGCACGGGGGAGCGAAAAATCACCTTTTCGGGTGGGGTGCTCCGGGCAGGCAAACACCTGACGGGATCAGCGAAATATTCCTCACGCGATTTGCCAATCCTACGGACAGTGCGTCACACGGCAGAGTCCAGCTTACGGTAGCTTGTCGAAAAAGAGATAAATGGCGGCGATCCGGCCGTCCTGCGCAATGATGAAATCGGTCCCGGCGTAAGCTGGCGCCTCCCCCGGGCGGCCTGATACCCAGCGGACCAGCCCGCCATTGCCCGATTCCGCGGGCTCGGTAGTTGGCTGATATCGGAATTCAGGGTGAGTAGCTTTGATCGCGCCCGCGATGCGGTCAATTTCGTCACGGCCACGATAGACTCCCTTGCTGGGATCGTAGAAAACGCAATCTTCAGTGTAGATCTCGTCGATGGCGGCGCGCCGGCGAGCAGGATCGTTTTCACCGAAGACATCACGAAGATTGCGGATCATCAAGGTCGATATGCTGTATGGCATGGCTTGTCTTGTCTCCTGTCCGCATCGAGTGCGGCTTGCGATATCTCGGCGCGGAGCACTCCCTCGTTTATCTGAGGTTGCGTTACGAAGCCTTCCACGTCTTAGATGGCTTACAACGATATTCGTCGCAACCGCAGATGGTTGACTGGATGGGAAAGATAAGCGATGAGCGGCAACGGCGCTAATAACCCTCACATTATTTCGGCGGGCGATGGGAGACGCTGAATCTGCAGTTTCCGGCCTACAACTTCCGCTCGCCACGATATACTGACCTCCGGGAACTCTAAACTTGGCTCCGATTTCTTCACACCGCATTCTCGTACGGTTGCGCAAGACCTCGCCGATCGACCGCATTGCGTTGGCTATCCTTCTCTTGAGCTTGATCGTTCGCCTGGCCGGCGCTTTTGGGCTGCAAGTGCCGTACTCGGGACTTTTGGGCTTCTTCAGTTTTCTCGCGATCATTTATCTGGTGATCCGTCTGATTCCGTGGTTTCGCACGCAGGTGATGTGGCCGCTGCGCAACCGCTTGATCGTGACGTACGTGTTCATCGCGGTCGTGCCCATCATTTTGCTGTTCTCGATGGCGGGCGTAGGTCTCTACGGCATATATCTGCAACTTGGCGCGCATCTTCTTCACGATGATTTGCAGGCACACATCAATACAGTCGCAGCGGATGCGGACGCTTTCGCGGCAGCTATCCAACAAGAGGCGGCAAAAGGAGCCTCGCCTCAGGATGAATCGATACTGTCGAAACCGGATGTGGCGCGCTTGCTCGCAGAGGAGCGGATAGAAAGCCCGGACTTGGAAGTGTATCTAAATCGCGGCAAGCATTTGGTTGAGAAGGGCGACGGCCAGCGCTTTGCAGGGATGGTGGAATGGGCCGGGAAGTCGTCGATCGCTTGCGCGCTAAAGATAGACGGCCCGACCGGCCCGACAACAATTCTAGTGGCGGAGCCGGTAAACTCCGCATTCCTTGACGGACTCGCCTCGGAACTTGGACCGATCAAATTGAATTTTCTGCTTCCGGCGGGAAGCAAACCGGGTGTGCACACCACTTTCAATTTCAACGGACGCGTGTACATTCCCGGGGACGAAGTTTCCAGCCGTCGCCGTGTCCTACCTCCACCCGCGAATTTCCTGGATGTGCCGGTGGGAGGCGCGTCGACGATCGAGCTTTCTCAGATGGAAGCGGACAAAAATCAGGGGCCAGTAGCGATTTTTGCGTCGTTTTCGCTCCGACCATCGGCAGTGAACCGGGAACTCCTGACCTCGGTGGGGGACGTGGGGCCCGTGCTGGTGGAGGTACTGGCGGTTGCGGGCGTCATTTTTCTGTTGCTGGAAATTACAGCTCTGGTTACCGGCGTGGTCCTAACGCGGACGATCACCACTTCGATCGGCGATCTCTACGAAGCGACGTTGCGTGTGCGGCGGGGAGATTTCAGCAAACGGGTTCGAGTGCGGCAGCGAGACCAGCTCGGAGCGTTGGGCGAATCGTTCAATGAAATGACTAGCTCGATTTCCGAGCTGATCGAAGAACAGCGGCAGCGTCAACGCCTTGAAAATGAAATATCCATCGCGCGCGAAGTGCAGGCGCAGCTTTTTCCGCAATCGCTTCCTTCGCTTCCGGGGCTTCTATTAGGAGCAATCTGCCGGCCTGCGCGCGTAGTGAGCGGGGACTACTACGATTTCATAAGACTGGGGCCGAACCGGTTGGGTATCGCACTGGCGGATATCAGCGGGAAGGGAATTTTTGCCGCTCTGTTGATGGCCAGCCTGCAAGCGGCGTTGCGCAGCACTGCGATGCTCGACGGCCAGGGCGGGACCTGCGACCTGGTGTCGAAACTGAACAGGCATCTATTCAGGAACACGTCTGACGATCGCTACGCGACGTTTTTCTACGCGGTGTATGACGAGCAGGCGCGGACGCTGACTTACACGAATGCCGGGCACCTGGCGCCGTTTTTCGTGCATGACGGTAACGTGCAGGAACTGGACGAGGGGGGCACCGTGGTGGGACTCTTCGAGGAGTATCCGTTTACGCAGGGAGTAATTAAAGTTGAGCCAGGCAGTCTGCTGGTGCTCTTCAGCGATGGATTGACGGAACCGGAGAACGTGTATGGCGAAGAATTCGGGCGGCAGCGCGTGCGAGCTGAGATTCTTCGTCAGTCAAATCTTTCGCCGCAGCGTCTGGCGGAAAATCTGATCGCGGCGGCCGAACAGTGGGCTGGAACACCGGAGCAGGCCGACGACATTACCGTGGTTGTGGCGCACATGGGATAGTTTGAACAGGAGAGATTTTCATTATACTGGCGGAACGAAAGGCAGGTAGAGATTGCCTCTAAATGAACGAACAGCGCTGATTACAGGTGGTAGCCGGGGAATTGGCAAGGGAATAGCGCTCGGACTCGCGCGCGAAGGCGTGCGTATTGCCATTTCCTACCGTTCGAACAAGACTGCGGCGCAGAATACTTTGCGGCAACTGCAGGAGCGCGGCGCGGAGTGCTTTGCCGTCGAAGCCGATTCGGGAGATCCGGCGAGGGTGCAGTTTCTGGTGGACAAAGTGGTCGAGCGATTTGGCCGACTGGATATTCTGATCAACAACGTGGGCGAATTCAATTGGAAGCCGGTGGCGGAAACGTCGGTGGAAGAGTGGAGGGACGTATTCACTTCAAACCTCTTCAGCGTTTTCTATGCGAGCAAAGCGGCGCTGCCGGAGATGAGGCGCCATCACTGGGGGCGCATTATCAACCTGGGCGCTTTGGGCGCGGAACGCAGTTTTGGCCAGGGGACGATTTCGGCGTACGCGGCAGCGAAAGCCGCCGTCGTTTCGTTTTCGCGATCGCTCGCGGTGGAGGAAGCCAAACACGGAATTACGGTCAACGTCATCAATCCGTCCAACATTGATGAGAGGGAACTGACCGCGGAGGAAGCGCGCCGCATGCACGACGCGCGCTCGCCGATAGGGCGGCCGCCTTCTGCTGAAGATGTTTCCACGGCTGTAAAGTTCTTTGCCTCCGACGGCGCGGATTTCATTACAGGACAGGTGCTGAACGTCAGCGGCGGCTGGATGCTGTGACGCCGGCAGTGCGTTTACGGCGAAGGCCGTACCCCAGCTTGTGTTTTCTGACGGGATCTGAGTTTTCGATGAGTCTCCAACTGTGAAAATTCTGACAGCAGCGGAAACACGAGAAGTGGACCGCCTGACAACAGAGCGGTACGGGATTCCTAGCGCCGTGTTGATGGAAAATGCCGGGAGAAGCGTCGCAGAGTTCATTCAACGGCGTTTTTCGGATTTGGAACGCCGTGCGATATTTGTTCTTTGCGGCAAGGGAAATAACGGCGGAGACGGCTTTGTGGTCGCGCGACAGATGCTGGATATGGGCGGTACACCTGAAGTGATCCTGTTCTGCGATCCGCGGGAGATGAAAGGAGAAGCGCAGGATAACCTCCGGCGATGGGAGAACGTTTCCGGCGAACTGCATGTGGTACGAACTTCGGCCGAGTTGGGCGAATGGAGATCCAAGCTTCTTTCGTGCGACGTTTTGATCGATGCGCTGCTGGGAACGGGGGTGCGCGGTCCGGTGGAGGGGCTGCTTCGCGACGTGATTGCGATTGTGAACCAGCGCGCTGACGGACCGGCGGTTGTGGCGGTAGACATCCCTTCGGGACTGCAGGCGGATACGGGCGAAATTCAGGGCGAAGCAATTGTGGCGGATTATACGGTTACGTTCACGGCGCCTAAGGTGGGAATGTTTCAGGGCAAAGCCAATGAAAACGTGGGCCAATTGATTGTCCGCGATATCGGCTCGCCGCCGGATTTGGTTTCAACGGTTGGCCGCGGGCGCCTTCACTGGTCCGAGCCGAACGAATTCGCGCAGTTTGCGATGCGGCGAAAACCCGACGGGAACAAAGGTGACTACGGACATGCGTTGATCGTGGCAGGCTCGGTGGGGAAGAGCGGCGCGGCGGTGCTCGCGTCCTGGGCGGCGTTGCGCGCTGGCGCAGGACTGGTGACCGTGGCGACGCCCGAGCCGGTGTTGGCAATTATCGCCGCGCACACTCCGGAAATAATGACCGAGCCGCTGGCCGCCACTGCCGCGGGGACGCTTTCAGTACGCAGCCTGGAAGACGGGCGCTTCGACGCGATACTAAAAGGAAAGCGCGCTTTGGCGATTGGTCCAGGACTTACTACGCAGGAGGAAACTCAGCGATTTATTCGTACCGTGGTGGGGAAACGGAGTTCCGTGCCGGTGATTCTCGATGCGGACGGACTAAATGCGTTTGCAGGCCGCGCGTCGGAGTTGAAGGGGCCGCAAGGATTTATCGGCGTCACGCCACATCCGGGAGAAATGGCGCGGCTCACTGGGTTAAAGACGAGCGAGGTTCAAGCGCGGCGCACGCAGCTGGCTCTGGAATCGGCTGCTGCATGGAATGCATATGTAGTATTGAAAGGCCACAGCACAATTGTTGCGGCGCCTGATGGAAGTGCTTTCGTCAACTCGACTGGCAATCCGGGGATGGGCACGGCCGGAACAGGCGACGTTTTGACGGGAATGCTCGCAGCGCTAACAGCGCAGTTTGGCACCGAGGATTTGGAGCGTGTTCTGGCATTCGGAGTCTATCTGCACGGTTTGGCGGGCGACATCGCGTACGCTGATTTCGGCGAAGCGCCTCTGTTGGCCAGCGACTTGATCCGCGCAATTCCGAGGGCTTACCAGCAATTTTATGCGGCGTCCGACCGTGGCTAGCGCGGAACTGACAACGCATTCTTCCGAAGAAACCATAGCGCGTGGCCGCGAAATTGGCGCACGACTGAAACCGCGAGTGCTGGTTCTCTTGTCCGGGGATTTGGGGGCCGGTAAGACCACACTTGCAAAGGGAATCGTCAGCGGGATCGGCGCGGCTACGGAAGACGAGGTAACGAGTCCCACATTTACGCTGGTTCACCGGTACGATCGCGAGGGACGCGTATATCACGTCGATCTGTACCGCATTTCCGGAGTTCACGATCTGGAGACGCTGGGGCTCGAAGATGTATTTTCAGAAAACGCAGTAATGATTGTTGAATGGCCGGAAAGGTTTGCGCTGCGAGTAGACTGGCCCGTCGTTCGGATTCATCTCGAGCACGTCGCGGAGGATACGCGCAGAATTTCGATTGTGGATGAGGAAAACATCTTGCGTTAGGAAGCCCTTCGACTCACAGGACGAATTAGAAGTCGCGTTTGCGATGACCGCTCACAAACCCATTATCTGGAATCCGGAGTCCACGTAAAGGACGTTCCCGGTGACGCCGCGGCCCAGATCGCTCGCCAGAAAAACGGCTGCGTCGGCAACTTCCGCGGGATCGGTATTGCGGCGAAGGGGCGCGTGCTGCTGAACGAAATCTAGAACCTTCGAAAAATCCTTAATTCCGCGGGCGGAAATAGTTTTAATGGGGCCGGCGGAAATTGCGTTGACGCGAATCTTGTTGGCTCCCAACTCACTCGCAAGATACTTCATGGAAGCTTCGAGGGCGGCTTTGGCCACTCCCATTACGTTGTAGTTGGTGACAACGCGCGTGGAGCCCAGATAAGTGAGGGTCATAATAGCGCCTCCGTCGGTCATCAGCGGGGCGAGCGCTTTCGAGACAGCAACCAGCGAATAGGCGCTGACATCGAGGGCCAGTTTGAACCCGTCGCGCGAAGTGTTCACAAAGGGCTGGTTTAAATCTTCGTGATTCGCAAAGGCCAGACAATGCACAACCACGTCGAGCTTGCGACCCTCGGCTTTCAGCGACGCTGCAAGGCCGTCGATGTCTGACTGCAGCTGCACGTCGCAGGGATAGTAGTTGCCAACCCCGAGTTCGTTTCCGAGTTCCTGAACGGTGGGCTTGGCGCGCTCATTCTGGTGCGTGAGCAGAAGCGTGGCGCCTTCGCGAATGAAGGCCTGAGAAATCGCGTGAGCGATGCTCCATTTATTCCACACGCCCAAAACGATTGCTGTTTTTCCTTCCAGTAGTCTTGGCATGGCCCGTTATTCTACCCGGAATTTCGGGATTCCAAACTACCTTCTATAGTTCGATAGTGGGCCAGTTTGCGACTACGCGGCTTATCAGGAGTGGAGCCTGCTTTGACGTCGGTGACGCCGACAGCAAGGCCGCCATTTTCTCTTCGACACTTAAGATGGATTACGCGGCCACAGATCGGAGCTGAAAGCCCCGCGTCTACATGCTGCCCGCAGAGGAGAGGAAGGTTTTTGCTTGGGCTAGTTCGGGGCGATCGGAGTGGATACCTTCACAATTCTTTAGCAACTGGACGTAATAGGTGTTCGTTTTCTCTTTTTGCTGGACCAGCGTGGCGGCTTGCGCTGCGCCGTAGAGGCCGTTGAAACGATTGGGGTCGGTGCGGAGGGAAATCTCGTATTCGGCCAGCGCTTCTTGCGGACGCTGCAGGTCGAGTAACATGTCAGCAAGCATTTCGCGGGCGGGCAGTTCGGTTTCGGCTTTGCCGAATTTGTCCTGATCGTCGGCTACGGCGCGCAGCAGGCGAACCGCATCGTCGGAGTTGCCCGCGGCGTAAGCGGCCCAAGCCTGCACAAGTTCGTGCTCATCCTTCAGGCGGTCGACGATGTAGGGCTTAGGACCTTTGCGCGTGGCTTCGAGCAGTTCGTCGTAATGCGTCAGCGCGTCTTGCGCGGCGACTGCGTCGTGAAGATGGCCAGCAGCAATGGCGCGTCCCCAGTAGGTGACCAATTGAACGTCAGGCGGCGCGCCAGCGGTGGGTTGCAGACCTAGCGCTGCTTTCCACTGGCGGCGTTCGAGAGCGTACTTGATGGGCCCTTCTGCCTGGCGTAGCAGCAAATAATTCTCAAATTCGGGATCCATTTGTTCGGAGCGAATCGCTGCGATCTGCTCGATGGTGGCTTTGGCGCTGGTGTCGTCGCCAATTTGCATGTACGCGTATTCGAGGAAGTCCATGGAATGCACTTTGTGATGCATCACGTGATGATGTTCAGCCATGCTGTCGGCTACGCGAATGGCCGCGAGGTTGGAGTTAATATCGTCCTGCCAAAGTCCAAGGCGCGCGAAGATGTGCGAAGGCATGTGCACGGCGTGAGGGGAAGACGGCGCGATGCTAGCGTATTTGCGCGCGGCCGGAAGAGCTAGACTGGCCATCGCCGGATTGTCGCAACTGTGGATGATGTAGTGGGCAATGCCGGGATGATTTGGTTGCTCGTCGTAGAGCTTGTTGAGGATGGCAACGGCGGCTTTGGCGTGGGTGAGATTGGGATCGCGCTGGGGACCTGACGCGAGAAGCGAGAGCGCGTAAAAGATGGCGGCGTCGCGGTCGTTAGGATTGCGCTCGTAAACTCCTTCCATCGCTTTGGAGTAAGCGTCGGCACGCTGATTGTGATCGAGTGTATCGGTGTCAGAGTAAAAGACCGAAAGCGCCTGGATGTAGTCGCGTTCGCGGGCGGTCGGCGGATTGAAGGAACGAGCTTTGGCGAGGAGTTCGGCGCCTTGGGCGAGGGCAGCCTTGCTCGGACGATCCCAGAGTTGGTGGTAGAGGGTCATGGCTTGTCCCCAGTAAGCCATCGCGCAGTGTGAATCTTTTTCGGCGACTCCCTCGAATTGCGCGTCGGCCACTTCGTACTCGAACGAATAAAGAAGGGCGACGCCGCGCTCGAATTGAGATTGGACTGCAGGAGCGCAGGAGGTTGGGAACGAGACGGTGCCAACTTGTTCATCGGCGTCGTGATGGTGCTGCGGCTCCTGAGCGACGAGCAAATCTGTTGCGAGCGACAGAGTGCAGATGAAAGCGAGAAGGGCGAGTTTTGGGGCTTTCATAACAACCTCCAACGTGAGGCATGAAAAGCGTAGCCACGACAAGAGGGGATGTCAATGCAGCAGGCGCTCATTGGCGATGAGACGGCCGGGAATTCTTTGAAGTTCCACTTCATATAGACGGTAACGCGACTTACCGGACTCCTGCCACGGCAAGGACCAGCGGTTGGTAGAAACCACTCTCGGCAGGCTGCATCCATCTCACCCGCGAATCCGACACCTTCAAGACAGTTACCGGAAACTGGCCAACTACCTATAGTTCGGCTAACGAAACGATGGAGAGCCCACGCCTAATGAGTATGAATCCATCGAAGCACTTCCCTAAGAATATCGGCGAGATAAGGCCAAATTATGGCAATGATCGCGAGGAGCGACGCGGCTATCTTTTTTGAAGGTTTTGCAATTCCGCTGACTGCAGCGCCAGGCTGGTGGATAGCGCAGAACCCTGCGTTTATCGCCCGGCGGCTGCATCGCTGGCCGCGAGGGCCAAGATAAAGGCAGGGACCCAGGTCGGCGCCGTTTGCAGTACTGCCGGGGATCGACAGAGTCGCAATTCCGAAATCGTCGGAATAACCGCCTTTTTCGTCTATGGACCGGATGCCGAATTCCCCGCTTGACTTGGTGCTGTCGCGAGCATTAACGGTTAAGACTCGCTCCATTGCGTCCCGCATTTTCCCTCGGATAGAGTGAATGTGAAGTGGAATTCCTGCGCCCGCTGAGCGCTCAGGATACACCGCACTCGTATGCCCGAAACTTATACCGCGCCGTCGACCGCCCATCCGGCTCGGATGAAGCTTGAGCCTTACACCGCAGAAATCCAGCTGGCCAGCCTTACCGTGGGCGTTGACAACATACATTATGACGTTTTTCTGAGCCCGCGGTTCGTGGAATTCGTCCGGAAATACCTGTACGACTTGGTCCGCCAGACTGTGAATATCAGCTTGGTGTACGGTAACGACCGGAAGCAGTCCGGCACGCCCGAGCATGCCGCGTTTCGAAAGATGCTGATAGAGATTCTGCAGGCGTCTCTCACCCGGGCGAAATTCCAGCAGTCCATCGAAACCGATCTGCTGCATCAGCTTGCGCTGCTGAAACACATCACCGCCGAGTTGGGCACCCAGTTTTCCAGCATTCTTATCGAGTGCAAGGAATGGATTCGCTCCCGCGGCGAGCTTTTTGAGCACAGCGAGCAGGCTCACGTGATGCGTTCAAAAATAGCTCAAGTCCAGGCGGATAAGAAGAACATCTACAGGATGGTCGGAGAGACGATTTGCCGAGTCTGGCGAGACGTAGAAGAAGGCACGCTTTCGAAATCGCGCCGCGCTCTCTTCGGAGAAGATTTCCACGAAGCATACGAGCTGCTGCAAAACCGGTTTCTGTTTGTTGACGGCGGCAACGACGATCACCTTTTCCTCGAACACTACGTGCTTATGGGCAATTTCGTGAACGATCCCGACCGATTCGAAATCTTTGACGGGCTGCTGCTCGATTTCGTGCGGGACCTCATTTTGACCGGAGACAGCTCGGAGGATTTCAGCAAGGCGCGCAAAACTCACGAGCGATTGCTGGAGCAGGCGCGGCTGCTGCGGTCCGAAATGGCGCACATCGAAGAGGAACAGGAAGAACTCACGGGACGCTCGGGCGAGAGTGGCGACGGTTTTCCGTGGCTCTTCAAGCGGAAAGGCACATCCGCAGAATCACATGGTGAGCGCGCCAACTTGCACGAGAAGTCGTTTTCACTGGAAACAAAACTCGCGGAGCTGGGTTCTCAAATTGACGCGGCCAAGCAGCGCATGAACTTCCTGACCGAGGAGCATCGAAACAGGCTTGGCGACTATTTGAACCAGCCTGAAAATGCGCGCAGGCTATTTGATTCGCAGGCGCCAGGAGGAAAGGGCGAGGCGTCGGCTGCGACTCGCGCGCAGCTTCTGCAAGAATGGGTGCACCGACTGGAGGAGCGCGATCTGCTTTTCCACGTCCTGGCTAGCTACGAACTGAGAAAAATTCATACGGACTACTGCCCGCCGGTCCATTTGCAGGCCCTGAAGAAAGCTCTAGTGAACCGCGAAGAAGCGAAGCGCGTGGAAGCGATCCTGGAACAATTTCCGGCGCGAAAGATTTCGATGAAACGTCTGGATGATGGTTCGCGCGCCATTCGCCGCAGTACGCCGGAGGAGCAGTCCTCCACGGCGCTGCAGTTCGCCAAAGACCTGATGCGGTTCCGCCGGGACCGCCGGAATTATCAGCAGGTGGCCGCATGGATGGAACGAATCAACCTGGTGCGTTCCGAGCGCGCTCGCGAACTTTCTCGCGCGAACAAGAGCTTGTATGAATTTTTGCACCCCGATGAAGGGCGTCCCGCCGAAGATCCGGTCATCAACCACACGGTGATCAAAGCGGACGTTCGCGGGTCGACCGGCATTACCAAGGACCTGCTGGCACGTGGGCTGAACCCGGCTTCGCACATCAGCATGAACCTGCACGAGCCGGTGAAGCGCATGCTGGAACGCTACGGCGCCGCCACCGTTTTCATCGAAGGAGACGCGATCATTTTGGCGATTTACGAAACGGAAGCGACGCGGGCAACGACGCGCGGTGTGGCGCGAGCTTGCGTTTTGGCGCGCGAGATTCTCGCTGTGACGCAAAGCTACAACCAACGCGCGAACGCGTCCGGCCTTCCCGCTCTCGAACTGGGGGTTGGCGTCGCATTTCAGGATTCCGCGCCGTCGCTTTGGACGGATGGCGACTCGAAGATCATGATTTCCCGCGCGCTCAATCTTTCCGACCGTCTTTCGAGCTCTTCAAAAATAGCGAAGCGGCTTTTTCAGAAGAATCCGGCGCCATTCAACGTTTACCTGCTGCAAACTCTGATGGAAGACACGGAAGCCGACGAAGGCGAAGAGCTGCTCGTGCGTTACAACCTGAATGGGATCGAAATCAATGAAGAAGGATTCAACAAGCTAAACGCGGAGATTTCGCTCGCGCCGATGGGCGGCAATTTCCCGATGCCGTGGGGCAAGGAACGCGTGCAGCTATATTTCGGCGAAGTCCCTCTGGGCGACTCGCTCGAACCTATTGTTGTCCGCAAAGGCTTCGTGCGGCAGTTGCTGCCTGGCGCGAAAATCGGCGCGCAGGGAAATCGCCCGTACTACGAAGTGTGCACGGATCCGAAGCTGCTCGACCTCGCTCGCAAAAAGTTTGCCGCCGGCTCCCCGAAAAGTTGAACGGTGTCCGCCATAACCCTATAATTCCACGACGGAGGCGCATGGGGCCCGGTGGTCCTCGCGGCCTTCAAAGCTGCCGTTCGAGCCCTTCGCGGGCGTCGAAGGTGGGTTCGACTCCCACTCGCTTCCGCCAAATGTATTTAGAACGAGCCGCTAGGCCCGCGTCTGCCTTACTGTCCTTTCGTACAGTTTCCGATTGACCACTCAGGTGGCCGATACGCGACATTCCTCTCAGACCTGCGCTCATACTGAAAAAAGAAGCGGTACTTGCGAGAACCTGAGAGGCTATGATGCGCGCCAAACACTCTCCAATTTTCTTGATGCTGGTCGCTATCGCGGTGTTCGCCGGCGCCGCTGAGGGTCAAGTCGCGTCCCCGGCTGGGCCGGGAAGGGCGGCGAGTTCAATTGCTTCGGCACCGCCAGCAGCGAAGCCGACCCAGAACTCGTTAAACGCTGTGAACCCACAAGCGGGACCTGTAGACATTACAATGCAACCGGACCAGCCAACGTCGCTGGGCGAACTTGCGCGACTCGCGCGCGCAAAGAAGAATAGCCAAGCCAAGGCGGTGAAAATATTTGATGACGAAAACATGCCGAGGGCGCCGATCAGTGCAGGCGAGAAAGCTCCGGAGTTTTCGACCGTGGGCCAGGAGTCGTCTTCCGGCGGGAAGGTTACGATCCTCGACTTCTGGGCGACTTGGTGCGGGCCTTGCCGCCACGCGTTGCCTGGGTTGAAGCAGCTACAGGCAATTTACGGCAGCGACAAAGTCGAGGTAGTCAGTATCAGCGAGGATGAAGACGAGGGAGCGTGGAGCACGTTCGTCGCACAGAACCAGATGAACTGGACGCAGCGGCTGGATTCCAATCATCAGATCATGCGCCAGTACGGAGCAAGTGCTCTGCCGACGTATGTCCTGATTGGCAAAGACGGCACCGTCATCCAGCAATATGTGGGAGACGATCCCGGCGAGCCCATCATCGAGCGCATCGGTCCGGATTTGAATAAGAGCCTGCAAGGCAGATCGTAAATTCGCGAGCGTTCGGCGATTCGACTACGCGCGGCTGATGTCCGCGTGGTCGCGCGACGCAAACAATCCCTGGAAGGCAACTGCGGTTAGTAGCATGACGATCGGATCGATAGGCAGGCGGTAACGGGGCAAGACGAGCGACAAATAGTAAGCGCAGGGAAAGACGATTGGAAAGACCGCGGCGGGAAACGCGTACATGCTGCGGCTGCGAAACAAAATCACGATCCCCAGCAGAGCGCCGACAGCGACAAGGACGTTGAATAGGAGTACGAAGCGAAACCACAACGATGAGACGTTCAGAAAATCCTTGACGGGCGTTGGTGTGCCGCCGGACCAGAGCGAGATGATCCGTCTTCCAATTAAGTGCGCCTCGCGCGCGGGATGGGAGAACATGTACTCGACGGCGGTTTGCTGCTTCTCGTGCATGTAAGCGATTTCGCCCATCTCTATGTACTTTGCGCGTTCGCCGGCATCGTAGATCGGGTGAAGTTCAGCGCGGAAGATGTCCTGCGTGCCGTCGTTGTTTCCAAGCCACAATTGCAGTCCCAATACGGACCGCAGCGGAACGAAGCTGTGAAAGATTTCGTAGTTGCGAACAGTCCATGGAACGGAACACAAGACAATGATTCCGATCGAAAGCGCCGCGCGGCCGATCCACTGGCGGCGCTGTTTCTGAGCGCGGTAGGCCAACCACCCGAGCAGGAACGGGAGAAGCGCAATCAGAGTTGCGTTGGTCATCAGCGTAAAGCCCCACAGTAGACCGTAGGCGCACCAGTCGCGAACGCGGGTGGATTCAGCCAACGCCAGGGTGGCCCAAAATATGGCGGCAACCAGAAGCGCCGAGAGTGACGCGTCCCACATGCTTTGAACCGGTATGAGGATTGCGTTAGGAAAAATTGCCCAAAGCCACGCGGCTCCGGCAGCCAGGCCCAATCCGCCGACTCGTTTTCCCGCGAAGAAAACGGGCACGCAAGTAAGCGTGACGAAAATAATGTTCAGGGAAGCGGCGGCGACGAACGAATGAAATGTATAGACCCCGAAAACACGAAAAATTGCGGCGAGGAGCAGTGGATAAATCGGCGGCATCCACGCTGTGGGACCGGTTTCTAGTCGAAACGGAGAGCTGAATCCGTTCCCCACAGCGAGTGAATGGGCAATGTTGCCGGATTCGAAAAGAAACGGAACCACGCTGACGGCTTGACGGGGATGCTCGTGTACGTAATTCCGGAGATAGCTTACCCTGAGGAGCAGCGCAACGGCGAGAATCAGCCAGAGCGAAGTGATTGCCGCGCGAAAGCCGCTCTTCATGTTTTCATTTTACAGATTCTCGGGACACGGCGAACTACGGATTGGACCCGTGCGGAAAATTCCGGGCGCATAGCAAGCCGATCGCAACCGCTTTCTCTTCAGACGAAAGTCGCGATGCTGCAATATACTAGCGGTGACGAGGGCTGAATCGATAGAGCTATCGCGCGGCGCTGGCCCGCGGCGGATGATTTCCATGCGTAAAAAGAAGCGCGTAGTAAAGATCGAAAAGGAAGCGCGCCGCCGCGCTCGCGCCGGGATCGGCATGCCGCCGCCGGAGCGCCTGATCCCGGACAAGCGAAAAAAGCCGCCCAAGCACAAAAAGCCTCTGTTGGACTCAAGTAGAGTTTGAGTTTGAACCTACTGTTGGTTCGAAGGCAGGTTCCGACGGAACCTAGTTTTTGGAGCCTCAGCCAGGCTTGGTTTCCGGAATCACCTCGCCGGGTTTGAACAGCGGCGCGGCTGCTTTGCCTGTAGCTTGAGCCGCGTATGCCGCCATTTCTTCCAGCTCGGTTTTTGAGAATCCAACACTGGTGGATTGAATTTTTCCGTCAGGATTAATCCAAAACATGGTCGGAACGTTCGTCAGCCCATAGTCGTTCGAAACAGGGTAGCCGCGCTCATCGATTAGGGCAGGGAATTGGACGCCGTATTCCTCGCAGAACCTACGAGTGTCGCGCGCATCGTCTTGCGAAATCCCCAGCAGGGTGAAGTTGGCGCCGTGGTAGCTCCGGTGCAAGCGTTCGAGGAATGGCATGGTGAACTGACACGTCGGACAGTGCACCTTGAAGAAGGCTGCGAGTACAGGGCCGCGCTTCAGTGCTTCCGCGAGAGATAACTTCTTGCCGTTCGTATCCGACAGAGAAATCGGCGGAGCAATTTGTCCGCGCGGCAACGCGCTCATCGTCTTGCCTCCGAGAATCTTCCGTATGGAATTCTTAATACCCATGCGCGTTCGATGACTCGCTAATCGCCGATCGATTCAACGCCTCAGTGGATATTCCGCGTTTTCTTTCCCACATAATCCATCAGCAAGTACTGCCCGAGCGTGTACGGCGTGGTGAAGTAGGCCTTCCCGCGGCAAAGCTCGGTAACTTTCTGCACGAAGTGGACCAGGCTGTAATCGCTTGCGAGCATGAACGTATTGATGAGAATGCCGGCGCGCTTGCACTTGGCCACTTCTTCGAGCGTTTGAGTAACGACGAGCGGATCGAGCCCGAAGGCATTCTTGTAAATGCGGCCGTCTTCGAGGGTCAACGCCGAAGGCTTGCCGTCTGTAATCATGATGATCTGGCGCATGTCCTTTTTCTGTCGCGACAGAATTCGTTGGGCCAGACGCAGGCCTTCGCGCGTGTTGGTGTGATACGGCCCGACCTGTACGCGAGCCAGTTTGCCGAGAGGAATTTCTTCCGCGCTATCGTGAAACAGGACGCAATGCAGCGAATCACCAGGATATTGCGTGCGGATCAAATGCGAGAGAGCGAGCGCGACGCGCTTCGCCGGGGTAAAGCGGTCCTCTCCATACAAAATCATGCTGTGGCTGCAATCGAGCAGAAGAACCGTGGCGCAAGAGCTTTGGTATTCGCACTGATGGACCATCAAGTCGGGATAGTCGAGTTCGATCGGAATGCTGGCGCCATCGCGCCGGACGGCGTTGAAAAGGGTGCCGCTGATGTCCATATTGAGCGTGTCGCCGAATTCATAGGACTTGGACGATCCGCCGGATTCGACGCCAGTAGCGAGATCGCGGGTGTCGTGGCGGCCAAAGCTGCTTTTGCCGAGCGATGCGAGTAAATCTTTTAGCGTTTTGAATCCGAGAAAATCGAGCGCCTTGTCGGTGATCTCGAATCGAGCTTCCGTGTGAGGCTGCTGTTCTCCAACTTGTCCACCCGGCGTTTGCGTTGGTGGCGGAGTAACTTGTGCGGCCTGATTCGGCTGCGAAATGTAGCCTTCCGCTTCCATGCGCTGGATGATTTGCTCGATCAGGTCACGTAATTCCTGGTTCTGCGACAAGTCGGGATTCTGGAGCATCTGCTCCATCATTTCCGGCGGCACGAGCTCGCCCTCTTGGAGCGCGCGCAGAATCGCCTCGCGCAGATCGTCCATGATTTGCTCGCGAGAACGTTCCGAGTCCATCTCATAGATGCCGTACTGAGATTCAAAACCACTCTGCAACAGGTAGTCGGAGAGGCGGCTCATCAGCTCTTGCAGATCGATGTCGTCTGCCGCGCCGGGCGCGTATTTTGAGTAGCGAATGTATTTCATGCGATTCTCTTAGCGGATCTAATTGAACTGGCGCCGCGGCATCCGGCCGGACGGTTCACGCGGATCGCGTGGCTCAGGAGTCTTGCGGGCATCGGCGAAATAGCCGCGCTCTTCGCTGCGGTTGATGCGCTTGTGCGCCCACAAGCCTTCTAGAATGAACTCCGCTGCGCTCGTGACGACCGCGGGATCGTCTTTGGCGCCTACGTCCAGGGCAGGCAGATTGTCAAAAAGCCCCTGGATTTTTTTCAGTTGAGCCATTAACTCGGAGCTGGATGCGTTCGTAGGCACCTTCAGTTCGCCGCCCAGTTCGAACCACTGAACCACCGGCTGGAAATTCGCTCCGGTAAAATACTTGGTGAACGTCTTGCCGACGGCGGCACGGATCAACTCACGCGCGATATTTTCGGCGCCACGAAGTTCGCCCTCATACTCCAATTCAAATTTGCCGGTCATGGAGGGGATCGCCGCGTACACGTCTGAAACGCGCGCGACAGCGGTGGAGTCATTACTTCGAATAGCCCTTTGTTCCGCGCTGCTCATTACGTTTTCGAGCGTGCTGATCGGCAGGCGCTGGCTAACGCCCGAGCGGCGGTCCACTCGTTTATCCTCGCGAGCCTGAAAAGCAATCTCTTCCACGACTTCGCGAATGTAATCCGGCAGTTCGGCGGTTCGGTTGCCATCGCGCTTGGTCCAGGATTCTTGCGAGGTGATGGAAATGCCTTCCGCAATCGTGGCGGGATAGTGGGTGCGAATTTCAGAGCCGATGCGGTCTTTCAATGGCGTGATGATTTTTCCACGCGCGGTGTAATCCTCGGGGTTCGCAGTGAAGACAAGAAGGACATCCAGAGCCATGCGTACCGGATAGCCCTTAATCTGAACGTCTCCTTCCTGCATGATGTTGAAAAGGCCTACCTGAATTTTTCCGGCCAGGTCGGGCAGTTCGTTGATGGCAAATATTCCGCGGTTTGCGCGAGGGAGCAGCCCGTAGTGGATGGTCAACTCGTCGGAAAGATTGCGGCCACTGCGAGCTGCTTTGATGGGATCAACGTCGCCGATCATGTCAGCGATGGTCACGTCCGGTGTGGCCAACTTTTCGACATAGCGATGCTCGCGCCCGAGCCACGCAATGGGCGTGACGTCTCCTTCCGAGGCGATGCGTTCGCGGCAGGCTCGGCAGAGCGGAGCGTAGGGATTGTCGTGAATTTCGCATCCTTCTACTACGGGGACTTGCGCATCCATGAACCCAGACAGGCCGCGCAAGATTCGTGACTTGGCCTGCCCGCGCAAGCCGAGCAAGATGAAATGATGGCGTGAAAGGATGGCATTGATGATTTGAGGGATGACCGTGTCGTCGTAGCCGTGAAGCCCGGAAAACAGCGGTTCGCCCTTTTCCATCTTCTGCAGCAGATTTTCGCGCAATTCCTGCCGCACGGACCGGCGCGCGACTTTCTCTTCCGACCAATTGCTTCGGCGAAGCTCGCCAAGAGTCTTTGGCAATGAATTCATGAGGGCCCCATTTATTACAATACGACTCGGCGCCAGCAGATCGGCGCTTCATTCTTATTATAGTGGAACGCGAGACGCGTGCATAATTTCGTTTGGCGAGGCTAATTCGGACCGTGACCGTTGCCAGCCGCAATTTTTCGCAGGCGTTGCCTTTGCGCCAACTGGGGCAGGAGTTCGTTGATTCGGAGCAGCAGGAAAGCTTGACGGGCGGTCTCGTCGCGAATTTCGAGCAGGTGCTGTTTTGTCTCCAGCTCGAGGGGTAAGCGCGCGGCCATTTGAAATGAGAGCGATAGGTCGTTGTCCCGGCTGGAAACGACCCATGGCTGGCCGAAAACAAGCGCGTGGCAGACCTGAAAGCGCTCGATTAGTTGCGCTTCCTTTGCGGAATCTTGAGGGAGAATATCTTCAGGCAGGTATTCAGCAATGGCTTCCTGGTATTCCCGTTCACGCAGCATTTCGACCAGTCGAAATAACGCGCGCCCTTCGCACAGGATATCGACGCGTCCATCAGGGTATTCTTTTAGTTTCTCCACAACTTCCGCGGTGCATCCGATCTTTGCCACTTCTGTGCCGGTCGCCAGAACGACTCCGAACTCAATTTTCTCATTGATGCAACGCGCGATCATGATTCTGTAGCGCGGCTCGAAAATATGCAGGGGCAGTGGCATGGAGGGGAAAAGCACCACTTCGAGCGGAAACAGCGGAATACGAGTGGGTCTCATCGTCTGCGGCCCGTCTGTCGAACTCGCTTAGCGCAACAAAGCCAGCGCGGCTTGCATTTCATCTCTTGCGTGCATGTCGCCGGCGTTTTGTGCGACCACGACTCCATCCGAGAGCAGCTTGCGCGCTTCGTCGAGCCGGCCCACTCGCGCCAAAAACTGGGCGAACTGATAATAGCCCGCGACGTAATTCGGATTCGTTTCGAGAAGTTTCTTAAAGTTCTCGTCGGCGGCTGCGTCTTCGCCGGTCTTCGCGCACTCGAGTGCCAGGCCGTAGCGTGCGAACGCGTCCGTTGGTTTTTCAGCAACAAATTGTTCCAGTATTTCCCGGCGCGACTTCTGTGTTTGGGTCATGGGTTGGATGCAGGTATTATAGCGGGGTTGAAGACGCCGGCCAAGCGCTGCGGCGCCTCCTCAATTGTGGGAGCATTTCGCGGATGCCCAAACTGACAAGACCGAACGGGGCGAAGGAAGAAGCACCGGCATCGTCTTCACACCTTCCGGGCAAGCCGGTTAGCACGTCCATGTCTGAAATGGTCGAAGCCGTACTTCCGAACGACGCGAACGCTTTAGGTAATATGCTGGGCGGCAGGGTGATGCACTTCATCGACATTGCCGGCGCGCTGGCGGCGCATCGCCACTCGAATAGCCACGTGGTAACCGCGTCGGTGGACTACCTCGATTTTCGATTTCCAATTAGTGTGGGCGAGATTATCGTGCTGAAATCCAGCGTGAATAGAGTTTTCCGGACTTCGATGGAAGTGGGCGTGAAAGTGTTTTCCGAAAATATCCTGACCGGCGAGCGCAAGCACACCAGCAGCGCGTACGTCACATTCGTGGCGATTGATTTGAACCGGCAACCGCACGAGGTGCCTCCGCTGATTCTGGAGACGGAAGATGATCGACGGCGATTTCGCGAGGCGGGAGAGCGCCGACGGGTGCGCTTAAATATGCGCCACAAGCGGCCGTTGTCCGACGCTTGATTCGCGGAATTGTCGGTTTAATGCGGACCGCTGCGATTCACGATTTAGTCTGTAAATAATTCTGAACGGCTTCGGCAGTTTGAAAGCCGTTTTCCACGCACTTGCCGATGGACGGGCCTTCCAGATAATTCCCAGCGAAGAATATTCCGGATAGCTTGCGCTCAGCATCGCGAATTGATTCCACTACATGCCCGTGACCCAAATTGTACTGAGGCAAGGCGCGAGGATATTTCCAGACGGCGGAGGCTACGGGAGATCCAATGATCTTTAAGATGCGCTCATTTTCGCTTTGAATGATTTTCGCGATTTCTTCTTCAGGATTTTCGGCGATTTCCGGATTTGTCGCGCCACCCGTAAAGCTCGTCACAGTGATAGAGCCTCGCGGAGCGCGTCCGGGAAAAAGCGAGGAATTCCAAACCGTGCCCAGGGTGTGCAGTTTTTCACCGCGGGGCACCAGAAAACCGAATCCATTCATTGGTTCGCCGACTTGTTGCTGATAATACCCGGCAGCCACCACAGCCACTGGTGCATACGCAATGCCGGAGAGGGTGTGGCCTAGTTGCGCTGAGATCGATTCAAGCAGGTGTGCTGACACGTAAGCGGGTGTTGCGAGCACGATCGACGCGGCGTGCAAAGTGCCCAGATTCTCGCCGCTCTGGATCTGGAGTTCGTGCGTTTCGCTTCCCGCAGATCCGAGCCGATTTATGGAAACTGCCCGCGTCCGCGTACGCAAGCGATCGCCAAGCTTTGCAGCCATTGCGTTCGGCAGCGTTGCCACGCCTTGCTGAAACGAGCAGAGTGACTCCGGTTCCCTAGGGGCTTTGCGACTGCGCGCTTTTTTTGCTCCGCGCAGCACGCTCCCGTATTCGCGTTCCCACTCATCGAGTGATGGAAACGCCGCTTTCAGACTGAGCTTTTCCGGATCGCCTGCATAGACGCCGGAAACGAACGGTCCGACAAGGTACTCCAGGATTTCATCTCCGAATTTCCTTCGCGCAAATGAGGCCACGGATTCTTCGCTAGCCGGCGGGTGGGTTTTACGAAAGGGCTCGGATAGTATCTTCCAGCGCGAACCTGCGCCGAGCAGGGAACTGGTCAGCATGGCTTGCGGAGAGGTGGGAATTTTCTGCAGCCGGCTGTGGAGCAGAATGTAGCGAGCGGCGGCCGGATCCGCTTTTTGCAGCTCGCTTTCGATGCCCAGTTCGCGGATCAACCGGAGCAGGATTTCCGTGGTTTGAAAGCTCTGAGGGCCGGACTCAAAAAGGAAGCCGTCCTTGTGAATCGTACCCAGAAGACCGCCTGCGCGATCCGCGGCTTCCAAAACCGTTACTTCCACGCCTAGCTGGCTCAGTCGATGCGTGCACGCCAAGCCCGCAAGCCCAGCGCCGACGACGATGACATGTTTGGAACCGGCCATTGTGTCCGTTGACTAGAGCGTTTTTGAGAAGAGCGGCCGTCGATCCATTTGTTGCTCGTGAAGGTAGCGATCGAAAGTCATGGCAACATTGCGGATGAAAATTCGGCCGAGCGGCGTAACACGGATTTCGCCTGGAGACAGCGCGACGAGACCTTCATCCCGCGCGGTTTCCAGCCGAAGCAGCTCTGCTGCGAAATATTGGTCGAAGACAATGCCGTACTCAGCTTCGACTTCATGTTTGGGAATTATCGTGTGGCAAAGCAGCCGTCCAATTACCGCGCGGCGCAAGAGGTCGTCGTGGGAAAGCCGATAGCCGCGCATGGTGGCAATCCCTCGCTTGGCGATAGTGGATTGGTAGCCCGGGACCTCGCGACGATTCTGCGCGTACGCTTCGCCGATCGAACTGATCGCGCTGACGCCCATGCCATACAAATCAGCGCCGGCTTTCGTGGTATAGCCCTGAAAATTTCGATGTAGCGTGCAATTTTGCTGTGCGACAGCCAACTCATCACCGGGCCGCGCGAAGTGGTCCATACCGATGTACAAATATCCGGCGTTGAGAAATTTCTCCAGTCCCGCGCGAAAAATGCGGAATTTCTCCATTCCGTCCGGGAGATGGGCTTCAAACGACCCCTGCTGCTTTTTAAGCCAGGGTACGTGAGCGTAGCTGAACATCGCTACGCGGTCGGGAGAGAGCGTCAAAGCTTGATCGATGGTTGCACGAAAACTGTCGGCGGTTTGATACGGAAGCCCGTAGATCAGATCGATGTTGATGCTCTGAAACCCAATTTCTCGCGAGGCTACGATCAAATCTCGCGTCATTTCGTAGGGTTGGACGCGGTGAATCGTTTCCTGGACTTTTGGCTGGAAATCCTGAATTCCCATGCTCAGCCGGTTGAATCCAAGCTGCCGAAGCGATTCGAGTTGCGCGCGGTTGGTCACGCGCGGATCCACCTCAATTCCAATCTCGGCATCCGGCCCAAAAGAAAACCGGTCGCGGGTGTACTCGAAGAGATCTTCCATTTGCGGCACGCTCAGATAAGTTGGAGTTCCGCCGCCCCAATGAAATTGAATCACCGGGCGCTTTTCCGATACGTGCTTTGCGACGTGGTCGATTTCGCGTTTCAGCGCCTCGAGATAAGGAATGGCGACTTTCTTGTCTTTTTGTATGGAAACCGTGCAGGCGCAGAACAAGCAGAGGTTTTCGCAAAAAGGGATATGCATGTACAGCGAAAGCGGAGTCGCCAATTCCTCAGCGCGCGCATAATATCGTTCGAGGTCGTCGGGGCCAAAGTCTTCTTTCCAGACAGGTGCAGTTGGATAACTCGTGTATCGCGGGCCCGGCCGGTTATATTTTTCGAGAATCGCGTCGGAAATCTGCGCGACCTCACCGGCGTGAAGGGATGTTTCGGCGGGTTTTGTCGCGTCGTGGGCCATGGTCAATTCGCGTTCCCGGTATGTGCCGGTGTAGGTATCGGCACGGTCCGGCCAGCCTCCACAAATGCTTTCGCGTTGACCACGGGCGTTGTGGGCAAGATACCGTGGCCTAAATTCAGAATATGGCCCAGCCCTGCGGTTTTCTGAATTGCAGCCCGCGCAGCTTTTCGAATGTTCGCTTCTGTGCCTAGCAAAATCGCGGGGTCCACGTTTCCTTGCAATGCCATTTGGCGGCCAACCTTGCTTCGCGCCTCCGCAAGATCCGTGTGCCAGTCGACGCTAAGCACGTCGGCGCCAGTTTTCGTCAAGGCCTCGAGCAAATGCGCGGAGCCCTTGGCGAACAGAATCTTCGGGACAGCTTCGCTGCCTTTCGCAAGTGATTCCAGCACCATACGGGTGGCAGGCAACTCAAACTGTTCGTATTCCTTTGACGTGAGCTCACCGGCCCAGGTATCGAAAAGTTGAACCACCGCAGCCCCAGCCGCAATTTGCATGTGTAAATACGAGGCTGTTGCAAGAGCGATTCGTTCGAGGAGTTCGCGCACAACGGCGGGCTGCGTGCGCAACATTTCCCTCGCCTGTGAGATGTCACCACGAGTGCAGCCTTCAATCATGTAGCACGCAAGTGTCCAGGGGGCCGCAGCGAATCCGATTACTGGGACGTCCGGCCCAGCTTCCCGGCAGATGGCGCGAATCGCATCACCAACAAATCTTGTTGTGGTTTCAGGATCGAATTCGCGCAGATGCCGCACCGCGTCGGCGCTTCTCACTGGGTTTGAGAGGACCGGCCCGGAATCCGGGACGTCCAAGGGCAGTCCCATGGCCTCAGCGACGACTAAAATGTCCGAGAAAACGATGATTGCATCAACGCCCAGCACACGAAATGGCTGCATCGACACTTCCGCGGCGAGTTCCGGCGTCTTGCAGATCTCCAGGAACGAATGTCGGGCTCTGACGGCTTGATATTCCGGGAGATAGCGTCCTGCCTGACGCATGATCCATACCGGTACGCGTTCGACCGGTTGGAATCGGCAAGCTCGCAAAAAAAGTTCCTTTTGAGTCACACTCGCGCGAGTCATCTGGGGCATAAGTTCTACGCAATGATATCAGATGGCCGACGGGCTGGCACGCGGACGCCCATTTCTGCGGCGGCTCCTGGTAGACGCCGTGGTCGGGCCCTTTCGGCGGTATAATGTTTTGGCAAACAGGGAGCTTTCACCCGTAATGGCACAACAACTGGGCTATCTGAGCCTGGCACTCTACCTGGCGAGCTTTCTTTGCTACGCTCGAATTTTGTATGTGGCCAACATTTGGGTGGGGCGATTGGCTACGTTGCTTCTCGCATCTGGAATTGTGGTGCAGTACTTCTCTCTTTACGAGCGCTCGCGGGTAATCCAGTCCGTTCCGTATGACGATCTCTATGGATCTATGTCTCTGTTCGCGTGGCTTCTTGGAATCACCTACCTCGGCCTCGAAATATTCCATCGCCAGCGATCGGTCGGGGCGTTTGTCACGCTGCTGCTCGTGGCATGGGTTGCCGGCTTGGGTTTCATCACGCCTGCCGCACCTGCTGTGCGCGTTTCAGCGCGCGGGCCGCTGTTCGCATTTCACGTAACGCTGAATACTTGGGCCTATGCGGCATTTGCGCTTTCCTTTGTTCTCAGTTTGATCTACTTGGTGCAGGATCGAGTCTTGCGTTCGCGGCGCTTGGGAGCGGCGTTCTGGCGGTTTCCGGCGCTGGATGTACTGGACCGAATGGCGCGCAGCAGTGTGTACGTCGGCCTTGTGGCTCTCACTTTCGGAGCAGCAATGGGTTTTGTCTGGGAACGCCGGCTTAGCGGAGGATATTCATTCGGCGATCCGAAGGTAATCGTAACCTTCGCTATTCTGGGAGTTTACGCAGCGTATCTCATGCTCTCGCATAACGCCGTGTGGCGCGGCGCGCGCGCGGCTTTGCTATGCGCCATGAATTTCGTGATCGTGATGTTCAGCTATACGTTTGTAAATTTGTACCTCACAAAGTTTCACCGGTTCTTTTGATGCCTTCGCTATCGAAAGCAAATTCGAAACAGCCGGGCGCGATTCGCATTCAAGTTGCGCTGATAGGTTGCAATCATCGGACTGCGCCGGTTGAGTTGCGCGAACGTATCTCGTTTACGCCGCAACAAGCGCTGCAGGCCGCGGACGAATTGCGCGAGCGCGGAATTCTGGAAGAGGCTGTGGTGCTCTCAACCTGCAATCGAAGCGAACTCTACGGCGTTCCCGGCGATGCGAATCCGACACCGGCGGAAGCTATGGAAGATTACTTCAGGTCCTTTCATCGCATCCCCAGCGCAGACCTTGCCGGGCGAATCTATCGCTGGGCTGGACCTGACGCGGTGCGGCACCTCTTTCGGGTAGCAGCCGGAATTGACTCAATGATGCTGGGCGAGGCCGAGATTTTGGGCCAGCTTCGTACGGCTTACAGCCAGGCACTCGATCACGGCGCTACCGGGCCGGTACTGAACCGTGTTTTCCAAGGTGCGCTGGAGGTGGGCAAGCGGGTTCGTAGTGAGACTGAGGTAGGGACGCGTCCCATGTCCGTTGCGCTCGCGGGAGTGAAGCTTGCCGAGCGAGTTTTTGGGAATCTCAAAGGCCACTCCGCACTGATTTTGGGCGCGGGGAACGTGGCCGAGCAGGTGATTGAGTGCTTGCGCAATCGCAGCATCGGCAGTTTGCGCGTTGTAAACAGATCGTTGGATCGCGCCGCCGAGCTGGCAAAAAGGGTTGGCGGAGAAGCCGTGGCGTGGGAATCGCTCGAATCCGTGCTGGGACTTCCTGACATTCTGGTCACATCCGTAAGTTCCACCGGGCCGGTTCTGACTCGGGAGCTTTTGGAACGCGCAATCGCCGCGCGTTCTGGCCGACCCGTGTTCGTAGTTGATCTAGCAGTTCCGCGAAATGTCGCTCCGGAAGCGGCGGGACTCTACAATCTTTACCTTTATAACGTTGACGATCTCGGCGAGATCGTCGAGCAGAACAAGAAAGCTCGCGAGTCCGAAATTCCGCGGGCGGAAGCCATTATTTCCGAGCACATCGCAAAATTCGAAGCTTGGCGTACAGCGCTGGAGGCGGGTTCGATTGTCGAGGATCTGCGCGGCCAATTTCATAAGCAACGCGAACTGTTAATTCGCGAGAAGCTAGCGGAGATGGAAGATGTTTCGCCGGATGAGCGCGCGCGCATAGCGCATATCACCGAAGAACTCATCGAGCGAGTGCTGGAGCAGCCCTCGAAGAAGGTTCGACACGGCCGTGGAATGCGGGGCCGTTTGGCTGGGCTGGAAGCTCTTCGCCATCTTTTCGGCCTCGACGAGGAAAAAGATTGAAGATTTTGCGCATTGCGACGCGCGGCAGCGCACTCGCGTTGTGGCAGGCGAATCATATCGGCGAACGTCTGGCGCAGCTGCACGGCGTCGGCTTCGAACTGATCCGCATTCGCACTTCCGGGGACAACTTTCAAAGCGCTTCGGCAGCGCAGGTTAGTCAACAAACAGGGACGAAGGGCATTTTCATCAAGGAACTGGAAGAGGCGCTTCTTGCGGAAACTGCGGACCTGGCGGTTCACAGCATGAAAGACGTGCCCACAGAAAATCCCGCGGGCCTTATTTTTCGGGCAATAACAAAACGCGAAGACGTGCGCGACTGTCTGATTTCGCGCGATGACTCCGATCTGAAGAACCTCCCGTCGGCTGCCCGCGTGGGCACTAGCAGTCTTCGCCGTCAAGCACAACTGCGGCATCACCGGCCGGACCTTGAATTGCTGGAGATGCGCGGCAATGTGGACACGCGGTTGAAGAAAGTGGCGGCGGGTGAATTTGACGCAATCGTTCTTGCAACCGCCGGCATAAACCGGTTGGGAGCGCGGGACAAAATCACGGAAATTCTTCCGGCGGAAATTATGCTCCCTGCTGTGGGGCAGGGCGCCCTTGGAATTGAAATTCGCGCGGACGATCGTGAAACATTGAACCTCGTTGCAGGGCTTGATGACCCTGAGAGTCACGCAGCCGTAACGGCGGAGCGAGCGTTGTTGCGCGAACTTGATGGAGGCTGCCAGGTCCCTCTCGGTGCTTGGGCGCGGCGGGTTAACGGCGAGTTGCGATTGGAAGCGGGCGTCTTTACCGTCGATGGAAAGGAATCTGTACGCAAAGTATTGCGCGGACGCGAGGAAGATGCCGAAGATCTCGGCGTGCGGCTCGGCCAAGCTCTGATTGAAGCCGGTGCGGACAGGATTCTGCGCCTGGCGGGGCGTTCCGTTGGGAGCAGTTAAGAAGCCGCTGGATGGGAAGCGCGTGGTAGTCACGCGCGCGACGGAGCAGGCGCATGAGCTGGCCCATTCACTCGAAGCGCTGGGCGCGGACGTCCTGCTGCTGCCCACTGTGAGTTTTGCGGCAGTCGAAGACTCGCGAGCTCTCGACGCGGAGATTCGTCGGCTCGCCGAATTCGACTGGATTCTCTTTACCAGCCAGAATGCGGTACGATTCTTCAGCCAACGGATTAATGAACTGGGTTTGCGTGTGTCCGCGCTGCAGGCGCCCAGGCCTCTGGTAGCCGCGGTTGGCCCAGCGACCGCGGTGGCAGCGACAAGTGAAGGGTTTCGAGTGGATACAGTTCCGAAAAATCACAGTGGCGAAGCTCTTGCCCAGGAATTGTGGAGCGCGATTGGTGATCGCAAAGTTCTCTTGCCGCGAAGCGACCGCGCCGACGATCGTTTGCCGAACGCTCTGCGAGAGGCTGGAGCGAAAGTGACCGAGGTCGTCGCGTATCGCACCGCTGCGCCCGATAGTCTTGACGCGCAAATTCTGAAAAGAATCCGGGACGCTGAGGTTGATGCGATCGTTTTTGCCAGCCCGTCTGCGTTTCGCTTTTTGTCGAAGTGTATTGGCGCCGCAGATCTCGCCGAGCTTTCGAACCGCCTGCAATTCGCGGCGATCGGTCCTACAACGGCTCGTGCTCTGCGAGAAGACGGAGCACGTGTGGAAATCGAATCTAACGAATCTTCGGCCGCGGGTTTGGCGGATTCCATAGCGAAGTTCTATCAGCGGCAGAATTCAGCGGCGAGGCGCGTATGACATTTCCCGTACACCGGCCACGACGCCTTCGCCGCACCGAGGCGCTGCGAGGACTCGTTCGGGAAACGCGGCTCACTACCAGCGGACTCGTGTATCCGATGTTCGCTTGCCCGGGCAAGAACATCCGCACCGAAGTGAGCTCAATGCCGGGCATCTACCAGCAATCGGTGGATCAGATTGTCGAAGAGTGCCGCGAGGTCGCCGGCTTGGGAATTCCCGCCGTGATTCTTTTTGGCTTGCCGGAGCACAAGGATGAGCTTGCTTCGGAGGCTTACGACGCGAATGGCGCAGTGCAACGGTCGATTGAAGCCATTCGAAAGGCCAAACTCGAGCTGCTGGTTATGACGGACGTTTGCCTATGCGAATACACGAGCCACGGGCACTGCGGCGTGATCAAAGGCGACGAGGTACTGAATGATCCTAGCCTGGTACTGCTGGCCGATGCCGCTCTTTCGCACGCCCGTGCGGGGGCCGATATCGTAGCGCCTTCGGACATGATGGACGGCCGCGTTGGTGCGATCCGCCAAAAGCTCGACGAGAATGGGTTTGAGAATGTGGCCATACTTTCTTACGCGGCGAAGTATTCGTCCGGATTTTATGGTCCATTTCGAGAAGCCGCACAGTCTACTCCGCAATTTGGAGATCGGCGAAGCTATCAGATGGATCCTGCGAACGCGCGTGAAGCGCTGCGGGAAGTCGCGCTGGATCTGGAAGAAGGCGCGGACATGATTATGGTGAAGCCGGCAATGCCGTATCTGGATGTGATTCAGCGCGTGCGCGAGAAATTTGATGTTCCGGTGGCCGCGTATAACGTGAGCGGGGAATATGCGATGGTGAAAGCGGCGGTGCAACGCGGTTGGCTTGACGAAAAGCGCGTCGTGCTCGAGATTCTTACCGGTATTCAGCGAGCGGGGGCGGAAATAATTCTGACGTATCACGCGAAGGACGTTGCGCGCTGGCTGAAGGCTTGCTAACAACTGCAGGCAATATTTTACGCTGAAACTTCCTGCCTTCAATTTCCCTGAACGGAAGCGAGACTCTCGCGTGCCGCCGCGATGGCGCGATCGATGTCGGCATCGGTGTGCGCGGCAGAGACGAATAGCGCTTCGTACTGCGAAGGCGCAATGAAGATGCCGCGGTTGAGCATTTCCTGGAAGAAAGCGGCGAACCGCGCGGAGTTGGAAGTTCTTGCATCCGCGTAATTGCGAACCGGCCGCTCTGTGAAAAACATCGTGAGTAGGGAACCCACGAAATTCACCTGACCGGGCACGTTTGTTTCTTTTAGAGCAGAGCGCAAACCGTCTGCAAGACGCTGCGTTTTGCGATTCACATCAGCATAAAACCCTGGAGCTTCGAGTTTGGGAAGCGTTGCGAGACCTGCGCGCATGGCGAGAGGATTCCCGGAGAGCGTCCCAGCCTGATAGACGGGCCCGAGCGGCGCGATCTGCTCCATGATGTTGCGTTTGCCGCCGTAGGCCGCAACAGGAAGGCCACCGCCGATAATTTTCCCCATCACCGTGAGGTCAGGGTCGATATTGTAAACGCTTTGAGCTCCACCGTAGGCCAAGCGAAATCCGGTGATGACTTCGTCGAAGATCAGCAGAGACTTTTCTTTTCTAGTGATGGCGTGCAGTCCTTCGAGGAAGCCCGGAGCCGGCGGAACGACTCCCATATTTGCAGCAACGGGTTCTATGATCACAGCCGCGATTTTTCCGCGATGCTGCTTGAACAGGCTTTCGAGCGCTTCCAGATCGTTGAATGGCGTGTTTAGTGTGAGGCTAGCGAAAGCCTGAGGAACGCCAGGAGAAGCGGAAATGCCGAGGGTGGCAAAGCCCGAGCCCGCTTCAGAGAGAAAGCCATCGGAGTGGCCATGGTAACAACCTTCAAATTTGACGATGACGTCGCGCTGCGTGAACGCACGCGCCAGCCGAACGGCGGACATTGCGGCTTCGGTTCCGGAGTTGACGAAGCGGACCATTTCGACGGACGGGATTGCACTCGTGACTTTCTCGCCGAGTTCGATTTCCAGTGGCGAGGTCATCCCAAAACTTGTGCCGCGAGAAGCCTGATCGGAAACGGCGGAGACGATATCCGGAGGCGCGTGCCCTAAGATCAACGCGCCCCAGGAGCAAACAAAGTCGATGTACTCGCGGCCATCCACGTCAAACAGGCGCGCGCCTTTCGCGTGGTCAATAATCAGTGGCGTTCCGCCTACGGCGCGAAACGCGCGGACGGGGCTGTTGACGCCGCCGACGAGAGTTCTCTTACCGCGCTCGAATATTTCCGACGAACGAGGACGATCCTTTTGGGGTCTTGAGCCTTTGGGGTTCTTCATCGTGCCGCTAGCCATCAGGAGAGCCATCTTAAGGACACGGCACGCCTAGCGCAAGTGCAGCTCGCGTGTTGCATCAGAGCGCTTGGCATGTCTGGGCGAAAGATATTCGAAACAGACACTGTGTTGCTGATGGAACTGCGAAGGCGGACCCCGCAATCAGCCGGGAAAGTGTTTTCCAGAGTTCAGCCCTTTAGCCCATTTAATGGGGCGTCTTGGATCCCGCCACCAGACAAATCTGCTGCACACAAAGCAGTTAGGCGGAGCAGGTGGATGGTGCCAAGTGTGCATTCTGTATTGCGCAGTCTAGGCCAGGAGTTACCCCTTCCATGTTGTTAGCTGTCGCGGTGGTCTTCATTGGATTTCAAGTGGCGCAGCCGATTCTGCCGGTCCTGGTTTCGCCCTCAGTCGCGAGCGCTTCTGCGCCGGGGGAGACGACGGATACGAAATTAGCGGTCCCGATGATGAACCCGACCATTTCAAGCGCGAAGGATTCCAAGGCGCCCGAAGAATCAAGCTCCACGTCTTCCGGCGCTGCTCGCTTGAAGATGGATTCAATTTACGCGAATGACAAGGGGCCACAACCTGGTGCAGCCACCGTCACGGTTGCGCAAAACTCGCAATCGTTTTCGACGATTCGAATTCGGGAACAGAATGAGAAGGGGCACGCGACTCGAGAGGCGGAATCGGTGCCTTTGCGTCGTGAGTGGCTGACGCTAATGGTTTTGGAACACGGCGCGGCCGCGTTCGATGCCTACTCGACGCGCGATGCAATTTCACGCGGCGCGAAAGAAGAAGATCCACTGATGCGGCCGTTCGCACACTCGCCCGCGATTTATGCAGCGATACAAGTGGGTCCGGTTTTGCTGGATGTGCTTGCGCGCCACATGCAGCGCAGCCAATACAATTTCGAGCGGCGCACGTGGTGGGTGCCGCAATCAGTAAGCACGGGGGTCTCGATTTTTTCGGGAGTGCACAATTTGAGAGTGGTGGGGCATCCGTAAGCGACGGTATCAATTCGCAGGAAATCTTTCTCTGGCGGGGAAGATAAGCAAAGGACACCCGGTTTCTCTCTCCCGGGTGTTCTTTTTTTGTGGCGAGAAGAATTGCGTATATTGCATGGCCAAAAAGCCGCGCGGCCTCAGGATGCATCGAAAACCAGGAGAAATCAGTAAATCATTTCGCGACTCCGGCGGCCGCGCTTGCCACAGCCGGAGTTGCGCCAGCCAATCGCTTTTCGGTCCAGTCCGCAGCCCGGCGGGATGCTTCCACCGCACCATAGACCAACGACTCAGGTCCGACGGAATCTGTATTCGCAAAGAAAACCCGCTCAAGGGGCCGGTTCGCCGCCGGAATTATTTTCGTGAAGACGCCGGGGGCAGACAAAAACATCGGATGGCCGCGGCGATAGACATGCACCTCGATTGGTTCGGGGGAGAATTCGGGCAGGAGTTTCTGAAAATCGCGCAAGACGTTTTGTGCGATTCGCCGGCAGCCTGTAACTTGCAGAAGTTTGTCCCGGTGCAATTCGGATACGGGCGTGTAAAAGGTGAGAATATTGTTTTTCTGTTTGTAGCCTGGCTGCTTTTGCATCACCCAATCGGCGACCACGACATCGCAGAATGTGTTCCCGGGGCACCAGGTATCGTAGGCACGGTTGTAGACAGGCTTGTCGTAGATCGCGTTGATCACTAGATACGGGCAATAGCGAAATGACCGCATGGCCTCCGTCTGATCGTCCGAAAGCCCGGACACGATCCGCCAGGTGATCAATTTGGGCGTGGCCATCACCACAAATTTGGCGGCGACGGTGTGCAGTGCGTTCCCATGAAAGTAGGTGACGTGAACTTCCGTTTTCTGCGGGTCTACCGAGACGATTGTCGCGCCGCCGATCATTCTGCCGGAAGATTTCGCTTGAAGGGTTTCGGAAAGCTTTAGAGCCAGTGTGGCGTTACCGCCTGGCAGCGTTATGCGCGTGTCGTGTTCGGCTGCACCGGCCATGTCTTTCAACTCATCGAGCGCAACCATTGTGGAAGTGTCGTCCGACGTAGCGCCGTAATTCGACGGGCCATAGCTGTCCCACCACTGTTTTACTTCGGGAGCGTATGTTTTTAAGTATTTCGAGAGTGGAATGTTGTCGAATTGTTTCTGATTTTTGTCGGCCCCAAGCTCAAGCATGTCTTTTCTAAATTTCTTGAAGCTTTCGCGCACCGAAGCGGGGTAGGGCAGCTCATCGAGGCCCGCGCCCCATGTGTCCGCAACCCATTTGCCGTTGACGATCGTTGGATCGGGGCAGTTGATTGGTAAAGGAGCCAATCCGAGTTCGCGCGCGAGATGATCGCTTGCAGTGCCGGCGTAGTCAAAAGCCGAACCGGTACAAAACGGCTGACCCTGATAATCGCCCAGGGTCGCGTTGCCGCCCCAGTGAGGCTCTTTTTCGAGCAGGAGAAAATCGTGTTGGCGCAGAAAATAAGCGGCGCTCAAACCGCTGACGCCACCGCCGACGATCACAACGTCGTGGCGCTTCGAAACGGGAGGCTTGGCGAACGTGTGAGCGTCGCGAACCTGATGGCAGATCTCGTAATGATCGCCATCGAGTTCGGGGACAGGGGAATCTTCGGCGGCGAGGAGAGAAAAATCCACGGGACATCCCGCAGCGACAGAACCTGCCACAATAAACTTCAGAAAGTCTCTTCGAGTGTCGCTCATGAATGTTCTCCTTCGAGAGAGGAAGGCAGCAAAACTGCCGCTGCGGGAGACTCGCCGGCTTGTTGCGTGCGCGTGCGAAGCCTGTACCAAATAAGAATTGTGCCGATGGAGAACAAAAGAATCAGAGTGGAAATCGCGTTGATCTCGGGCGTGATTCCGCGACGGAGGCGCGACCATATTTCGAGTGGCAATGTATTGTCACGCCCGATGAGGAAGAAGGTGACGGCGATTTCGTCCAGGGACAGCGTGAAAATCAAGAGAGCGGCTGCGATCAGCGAGACGTGCAGATTCGGGAAGGTTATTCGCCAGAAAGTTCTCCAGTGATTCGCGCCGAGATCCAGCGAGGCTTCTTCCTGCGCGCGGTCCATCTTTTGCAGGCCGGCGAAGATTTCGGTGGTAGCGACAGAAATAAGCGCAGTGCCATGGCCTAACGTGACGGTAACGAGGCTTAGCTTCATTCCTACACCGACAAACAACATAAGTAGCGAGAGACCCGTGATGATTCCCGGGAGTATCAAGGGGAGAAGGACAAGGCGGCGGAAGAGCGCTTTTCCGGGGAACTGTGCGCGGTCCAGTGCCAGCGCTGCAGGCAATCCGAGGCCGAGCGAAATGGCGACAGCAACCGCCGCTACGATTGCGCTGTTGAGGACGGCGTCCCAGAGAGAGGCGTCGGCAAAAAGCTGGCGGTACCAATCGAGAGTCCAGCCGGAGGGAGGAAATCCTCCAACGCCGGAGCCGTTGAACGAGTACACGACCAGCACGACGATCGGAAAATAAAGAAATGCGTAAACGAGCAGCGCGTAGGTGATCAGGAGGGGAGCGCGCGAGGACTGGAATGCGCCGCTCATGAAATTGTGAACCTCTTTTCAAGCCGCTCAGTGGCGAAGAGAAGGGTCACCACCAGCAGCAGCATGCAGAGGGAAATCGCCGCGCCGAGCGGCCAGTTGTAAGCGGCGCCGAACAAACTGACCACGATGTTCGAAATCATGATGCCGCTCGGACCACCCACGAGAAGAGGCGCAAGGAAATCTCCCAACGTCAGGACGAAGGCAAACGTGGCTCCTGCCAAAATGCCCGGAAGAGAGAGCGGCAGAATCACACGTACAAACGTTGAGAACGGTGACGCGCCAAGATCGTGCGACGCTTCGACTAGGTTGCGCGGCACGTGTTCGAGCGATGCGTAGATCGGCAAAAAGGTGAAAGGCGTGTAGATATGCGTCAACGTGAGGATTACGGCGAACGGACTGTAAAGAAAGAACTCGACCGGCCTGTGGGTGATATGAAGGTATTGCAGGAATCCGTTCAAGACGCCGTCGCTGCCGAGGATCGTTTTCCAGGCGTAGCCGCGCACTAGATAGCTGGCCCACAACGGAATAATCACAAGCTGGTAGAGCAAGTCCTTGCGCTTTGCTGCATGGAACGATAAGTAGTACGCGAGCGGATAGCCAAGCAGAAGAGCCAGTAGAGTAACCGCGCCGGCGATTCTGATCGAACGGAGAAGCACGGTGAGATAGAGCGGATTGCGGAACAACTGGGCATAGTTCTGCAAGTTCCAGTTGTGCACTATTACTTGCAGAGACGAAACAGACCAAAAGCTGTAGCAGAAAAGAATTGCGTAAGGAATGAGCAAGAAAACCGTGACCCATACCAGAGGCGGGATTGTGACGGCTGTTTTGTATGCGCGTGAGTACATAAGTTAGCCGCCGTCGTTCACCCGCACAGCGTCGCTTGCGGCGAATTCAAACTCCTGCCGGCCATCGATAGGTCCTGGGCTGGGTATTCGCGCGCGTATCAAGTGTGAGTTGCCGCAATCGATTTCCAGGAGATCCATCGCGCCGCCGAAAGTTTGATTTTGAATCCGGCCCTGGAAACGGCTTGTGATGCCGGAGGATTTGACTGCGGGAGGCGCCGAACTGAGGCGGATACATTCCGGACGTAGAGAAAACGTAGCGGCTCCGGACGGTTCCACTGAAGGCCAAGCGATGGAACCAGCCGTCGCGATCCCGTCGCGGACTTCCGCGCGCAGAAGGTTGGTTTGACCGATGAATTGCGCAGCATAGGCGGTCGCGGGATGTCCGTAAATCTCGCGCGGCTCGGCAACTTGTTCAAGCCTTCCGGCACGCAGCAGGGCGATGCGGTCGGAAAGCGCCATCGCTTCTTCCTGGTCGTGAGTGACGAAAATAAAAGTGATGCCGACTTCGCGTTGGAGCAATTTGAGTTCAACTTGCATCTGGCGGCGCAGGTTCGCGTCAAGCGCCGAGAGAGGCTCGTCGAGCAGGAGAACGCGGGGCCGATTGACCAGAGCGCGAGCCAATGCGACGCGCTGCTGTTGGCCTCCGCTTAATCGTGAAGGCGCGGACTGGGCAAATTCGCTCATTTTCACCATCGCCAGGGCTTGCGTAACGCGAGTGGGAATTTCACCGTGAGGCACGGCTTTGGCGCGAAGGCCGTAGGCGACATTTTCAAAAACTGAAAGATGCGGAAAAATCGCATAGCTCTGAAACACGGTGTTGACCTGACGGCGATAGGCTGGAGTTTGGTCCAAGCGTTCGCCGGCCATCCAGATTTCACCGCCATCCAATTGCTCAAATCCAGCAATCAAGCGGAGTAAAGTGGTCTTGCCGGAGCCGCTCTCGCCGAGGATGGTGAGAAACTCGCCCGAGGCCACATCCAGAGAAATTCCGCATAGGACCAAGCGCTTGGCAAATTGCTTTTCAACATTTCGAATGGACAGCAAGGCTTCCGCACCGGATCTCGGCGCGGCGTCAGATGAGGATGCCGCGTTCAAGGACGCTCTCCGGCAGCGGCGCGATTGTCGAATGTCCTAGGACGTGAAGCACGAAAACAACGCTTGGCGCTGGGTGCGCAAAACGGGTTGGAGCTCACTGCGCTGCCTTTACTTCATTCCAGATTTCGTTGTACTTGTCGCGGCGCGGATATTGTTGCCAGAAATAGATGCGTGTCATGTATTCGTCCACGTTATCGAGATGCAGGGATTTTCTCTGGTCGCCGGTCATGAATTGCGCCGCTTGCGGATTGGCCGGATCGTAGCCGGTGACGTCGGCGACCAATTTCTGGGTCTTCGCCTCGATCATGTACTCGAGAAACGCGGTGGCTAGTTCTTTGTTTTCGCTTGCAGAAGTGATCATCAGGTGATCGATCCATCCTGTAGTATTTTCTTTGGGGATCGTTTCGCCAATGGGGAAGTTCACTTTGCGAAGATTGTTGGTCATCAAGGGCCAGCCCATACCCGCGACGATTTCGTGATTCTCGAAGAGGTTGGTGAGTTCGCCTCCGGTAGCCCAGACTTTCCTGATATTTGGCTTTAGCTCGATCAACTTTTTCCTGACGTTGTCCAGCTCTTGATCGGTGAGGTTGTAGAGGTGGCTTGGATCAGGCTTGTCGTAACCAAGAACCTGCGCCGCCATGCAGATGGTTGATAAATCGTCCCAAACGGAAATCTTTCCCTTCAGATTGGAATCCCAAAGCACGGACCAGCTATCGGGCGGCGTCTTGAAAAACGTCGTGTCGTACAAAAGGGGATTCGGTCCCCACACGAACGGGACGCCATAGACGTTGCCGTTGATACGGACCAACGGCGCGTTGCGCAGACGGTCGGAAAGCTGTGGATAGGACGGCAGCTTTGAGAGATCGAGCGGAGCAGCGAGACCGGCCGCTGCGATAGACGTCACCACGTCGCTGGAGGGCGAGATCACGTCGTAATTGCTCGCGCTGCCTCCGCGGAGTTTTGCCACGAGCTCGTCGCTAGTGCCCATGTATGCTGCGGTGACCTTGCAATGGTGCGATTCTTCAAAAGCGCGGACGAATAAGGGATCCGCGTAGCCTTCCCAGACGAGAAGGCTTAGCGTCGGAGTTTTCTTTGCGCATCCTATAGCTGCGAAAATCAGGACCGCGACAACCAGCGAAGTCAGCATTGAGCGTTTGTTCATGACCTGGATTTCCGGCTCTTGGTTCAAGATAATCTCCGAATTTCTATTTGCTGCGCGTCAAAACGTTGGAGGTGTGTTGATCCACAGCACCAGCGTTTCTTTTTTGCCTGGATTCTTCCAGTGATGTTCGTTGCTGCTATCGAAATAAAAACTGTCGCCTTCTTCCAGCCGGTGTTTTTCACCGCCATCGAGCACGATTTCGAGCGAGCCGCGCAAAATATAAAGAAATTCCTCGCCATCGTGGGCGTAGGATTCTCCGCTGCCGGCCGAGGGAGCGATACGAAACAGGTGCGGTTCCATCATTGCGGCATTGCCCCACGATAGAAGTTCCATCCGGACGCCGGGACCGGCTTCGAGGACCTTTCTGTCAGCAGGCTTCACGCGGCCGGGATTCGCATCGGAAGGATTAAAGAGCGAGAGAATATTTACGTGGTAGAAGCGGGCCAGGCGCCGAAGGGTGGCGACTGATGCAGTCATTTGGCCGCGCTCGATTGCGCTGAGGAATCCTATCGAGACGTCGGTCGCGCGTGCCACCTGCGAAAGAGAGGCTTTCCGCTGCAATCGCAGGCGACGCAAACGCAAGCCGACCGGGCTGGCCTTGGGCCGGTGGCTAGCATGCGGCAACAATTTGTGAGTTTTGAGCAAGTGAACGATGGCGGGCGCATTCATCCCGCGCGCGCGCCGGAAGAATTGAGCGCGTTTCAAGATGCGAACGTCGGAATGCGTATAGATGCGATAGTGGCTGCGAGTGCGCCTGGGAGCGACGAGACCGAGATTCTCCCAGGTGCGAAGGATTGAAGGAGAAACGCCGACGATTCGCGCGACGTCGCTGATTCGCAAATAGCCGTGGGCGTGAGCGTTCTTCGTCGTGCGCTTCTGAGACGGCCTCAAATTCAGTTTCCCCTTGACAACCCCTGGGCCTTCTTCTAAGGTTCCCGGATTATAGTAAGGTTTTTTCGAAAGCTGCAACTGAAAAGTCGGGTCAGGCGTCTCGGGGGGTCGGTGGCGCCAGCTTGTCCTAGAGGAGCGGCGATGACTTCGAAAACGGGGACACGGGTGTGTCTATTTGTGTTTGTGGCATTTCTTTGGAGCGGAGCGGCGTGGGCGCAAACAAACGGAACAATTCGCGGGACAGTTGTGGACCAAACCGGCGCGGTCGTTCCCGGCACCGTCATCACGGTGGTGCTAAGCGGAACAGACACCACACGGTCCGTTACTGCTGACAAAGAAGGCTCGTTCGACATCCCCGAGCTAGCTGTCGGTTCCTATGAGCTGAGCGCCGAAGCCAAAGGCTTCAAGAAGTACGTCGAGAAAGACATCGTTGTGACTATTGGCCACGTGAATCTTGTCACGGTTAGCCTTGCGGTCGGCGGAGCCGCTGATACGGTCACGGTGGAGGCGAACGCCTCACAAGTTGAAACGACAAGCACACAACTGGGCGCGGTGATGACAGACACGGCCATACGCGAACTCCCCATGGCGACGCGCAATGCGTATTCCTTGCTCCAGTTGCAGCCTGGAGTGCAATCGCAGGTAGGCGCGGACTTGTTTTTGGGCAGCGATAACGCGGGAGCTGTGTCAGTGAACGGAGGCCGCGGCCGCTCCAACAATTACATGGTGAACGGAGGCGACGGCAACGACATATTCATCAACGCCCCAGCGATTCAGCCTTCACCGGATGCGATTGAAGAATTTCGAGTCATCACCAACACCTTCGATGCGGAATACGGGCGCAACTCCGGGTCGGTTGTCAACGTGGTGACGAAATCCGGCACGAACAGTTTGCACGGCGATTTCTACGAGTTCCTCCGCAATCAGGCGTTGAACTCCAAGGGTTTTTTCGACCCTTTCCTGCTGGACTATAAGCAGAATCAATTCGGCGCTACCGTGGGCGGTCCCATCAAGAAAGACAAGACATTCATTTTTGCTTCGTATGAAGGGAACCGGCTGATTCAGGGACAGTCGTCCGGGAACATAGCGCTTCCGACGGTTGGCGCTAACGGAGAGGCGAACGGCAATTTCTCGGGCGGACCCCTTTTCACCGGAACGCTCACTGATCCGCCGTTTGCGGCGCTCTTGGGAGCCCGAACTACTGGTAGTACTACAGGAACAACGTGCTCGCAGGCCGTGGCTGCGGCAGGGGGAGCGCCGATCGCCGCGGGAACTCCGTTCGCGAGCATTTTTCCAAACAACCAAATTCCAATCGAGTGTTTCGATCCGACCGCACTTGCGCTCTATCAGAAGTATGTAGCGCCGTTCTCGACGGGTCCCAATTGCACGAGCGCCGGTTGCAACATTCCCACTTCCGGGGATCAGCGGGAGCGTGGCGACCAGTTCACCGTGCGCTTTGACCACAAAATCAATGCGTCTCAGCAATTCAGCGCTTACTACTATTTTGACGACGATAACAGCAGGGTTCCTTACTCGACTTTTCAGCTGGAGGAGCCTGGCGGTCTGCTTCCCGGTTTTGGCGCTCTTAATAGGACGCGGGTCCAGCAGTGGAATCTGAGCCATACCTGGACGATCGGCTCAACCGCCGTAAACGAAGCCCGATTCAACTACTTTCGCGAAGGCCAGCAAGGCAATAACCACCCGCTAAGTACTCTTCAAAGCGTGCAAGACTCTTGCGGCCCCGCAATGGTGAGTACCTGCTTTACGCAGACCAACGCGCAGTTTCCGACTCCCGGGACAAATCCGATTGGCATAACAAGCGACATTCCAGGAAGCCAGGGCGTTCCCAACATAAGCGTCCTGGGAGGATTCATCATCGGGAATAACTTTGAAGGTGAACTTCCTCAGGCGGGAAACACCTTTCAATTCACGGATAATTTCACAAAGTCACTCGGCAAACATACGGTCAAGTTTGGCGGAGACTTTCGACGCCAGCAATTCAATCAGTTCTATCACTTCAACATCAATGGTGACTTCACGTTCCTGAGCGATTCGAACCTTTGCGCTCCGGCTAACCCGAACCTTTCTTGCGACTCGCCCATCACGAACGACGTAGGTTTTCAAGACGCTTATCCCGATTACTTCATCGGTACGGCCAATGAATACACGCAAGGTGCGGCACAACGCCAAAATGATCGGAACATCGGGTTGTATCTTTTCGCGCAGGACAGCTACAAGCTGAAGCCCAACCTAACGCTCAGTTACGGTTTGCGATGGGAGCTGAATACCCCATATCACGATCTCGGCAACCGGCTTCAAACTTTCCGTCCTGGGCAGGCGACGCAGAAATACCCGTGCCTTCTGAACTTGAACAACCCTAGCAACCCTAGCGCCGGGATCATTTCTGCAGCCGCAGGCGGCAGCACGGATTGCAGTGAGACCGGGCCGGCAAACTCGGTTTTCCCGCTTGGATTGGTATTTCCGGGCGATAAGGGTGTTCCAAGCGGCTTGACGAGCACCGACTACAAAGGCTTTGCGCCGCGCATCGGAATTGCATGGAGTCCCGGATGGACGGAGGGCTGGCTCGCGAAATTGACCGGCGGCCCGGGAAATTCCAGCATTCGAGCTGGATACGGAATTTTCTACAATCCGATCGAACAGCTCGTGTTGGCTCAGTTCAGTGGGGAACCTCCTTTTGGCGGCAGCATTGACCTCTCGAATCCAAACTTTAACACTCCATTCCTGCTCCAGGACGGAACCCAGAACCCCAACGTTTTCGGACCTGTTTTGAACCAGACGCCGAAGACTCCGTGTTTCCAGCCTACCGGGCCGAACGGTTGCGTAGACTGGTCAGCGTTCCGACCCATTCTCCTGTTCGGAGAATTCGATCCGCATTTGAAGACACAGTACGCCGATCAATACAATTTGACGATTGAGCGCCAGTTAACCAAGTCCATGGTGCTTCGCATGTCGTTTGTCGGCACGCAAGGGCATCATCTGCTGGCGGTTCATGATGAGAATGCGGGAAACATTCAGACTTGTCTTGGTCTCATGAATCTCGCAGCCGCAAACCCCAACGCCGTTCTCACGGCTCCGTTGGCGGCAGGTGGCGTCCCAACGTCCTGCGGACCTTTCAGCGCGGATAGCGCGTACTTCATTCCTGGCGGAACAGTAATTCCTGCAGGGATATCGGCATTGCCGCCCGAGCCTTTCCACGTTCCGTCAATTAATTGCACTGGCCTGGTTTTGCCCTACACTGGCACGCCGGGAGGAAATCCGGGATGTCTTCCTGCGGGTACCGTTCCGGCCGGCGGGATCACGCTGGTCGGCACACGGCCTTTTTCCTCACCCAATTGCCAGCCATCTACCGGGGCCGGGTGCCCGGCGGACGGCGTACCGGTATTCAGCAACATCTTCGCCGAAGGAACGATTGCGAACTCCAATTACAACGCTCTGCAGCTCTCGGTCGAGAAGAGCTATTCCCACGGTCTTTTGTTTCAAGCTTCATACACCTTTAGCAAGGCGATTGACCAAGGCGCTTCGTTTGAAAACGAACTGAATCCGGTGAATTTCGCCGCCACTCGAGGATTATCTCTGCTCGACGCGAAACACAGGTTCGTATTCAGCCCTGTGTGGGAACTACCGGTACCAAAGTATGATGGGTTCAAGGGTAAGGCTTTGGACGGTTGGGGAATGTCCGCGATTATCACCTACCAGACTGGATTTCCCATTCGCGTCCAGACGCAGGACGATTTGGAATTGGAGAGCAGCTTCAACTTTGAAGACGCCAATACTCCACAAATCACTGGTCCAGTCCAATTCATGAATGCCAGGTCCAGTTCAAATCCGAGTCACGTCTTCTTTACGGGTAACATCAGTGATCCTGCGCCGGGAGCCTTCGGCAATCTCCCGCACTCGCTGTGCTGCGGGCCGGCGTTGAGCGATACCGACTTAGTGTTGTCGAAAAAAACTCCCATCAACGAGCGATGGAACACGGAGTTTCGAGCGGAGTTTTACAATGCGTGGAATCACACGCAACTCAGCAATCCTGATGGAAACTTTTCCGATTCTACGTTTGGCGAAGTGCTGAGGACTCGGGAAGGCCCGCGCGTGGTTCAGTTTGGGTTGAAGTTCTTGTTCTAGGAGATTCGCCAGGTTCAGACAGAGCGAGGGTGCTCGCTGCGAGCGGCGCTCTCGCTTTTTTGCATACGGGCGGGTTAATAGAACACTCTTGAGGGGCGCTGAATCTCAGCGCGGAGTGTGAGCCAGAGTCAAGTGTATGGCGGAGGGTGTAATGCACGAAGGGCTTCAGAAAGAGATCGCTACATACGAAAAGCGCACTCCGGGTTCGCGCAAGGCGCATAAGCGAGCGGAGGAAAGGCTGCCACTCGGCGTGGCCAGCAACTATCGTGCCTACGATCCGTATCCTATTTTCGTGCGCGACGGGAAAGGCGGGCACATTCACGACGTCGACGGCAATGATTACGTTGATTTCAATCTGTGCTTCGGCGCCTTGATGGCGGGGCACTGCAATCCTGCCGTGATCCGCGCGGTTCAGGAAAAACTCGGCACCGGGACGATGTTCGGAATGCCGCACGATCTGGAATGGGAGCTGGCCGAAGAAATCTGCAAAAGATTCCCGGTGGAGATGGTGCGTTTCAGCAATAGCGGAACGGAATGCACCATGCACGCCGTGCGCCTGGCGCGGGCCGCCACCGGAAGAGACCGCATCATCAAGATGGAGGGCGGCTATCACGGATTGCACGATTCCGCCCTTGTGTCGGTGAAGCCGAAAGCGGAAGAAGTGGGCGACGCAAATTTCCCGACTTCTGTGCCGGGCGGTTTGGGCATAACGAAGGCGACTTTGCAGAACACGCTAGTCGCGCAGTTCAACGACGCGGCTGGTGTTGAGCGGCTCTTTGCAAAATATCCGGGAGAAATTGCCGCGGTTATTGTAGAGCCGATCATGATGAACGTCGGAATATTGATGCCGGATGAAGGCTACCACCAGGCCCTTCGCGAAATTACGAAGAAAAATGGCGCTTTACTGATTTTCGATGAAGTGAAAACAGGAGCGAAGCTTGCGCGCGGCGGCGCCTGCGAATATTTCGGAATCAAGCCGGACATGGTCTGCCTCGCGAAATCTATCGGCGGCGGATTCTCACTGGCCGCCTTCGCGTCCACGCGGGAAGTGATGGGCCTTATCTCAGACCACAAGGTTTTCCACGGCGGCACATACAATACGAATCCCGTTGCTATGGCGGCGGGGTTGGCCACATTCAGGGAAGTCCTGACGCCCGCCGCTTACGAGCACGTGAATCGCCTGAACAAAAAATTGCTCGATGGCTACAACAAAGAACTCACCAAGACGAGGTTGCAAGCCTACGTCGTCGGCGCGGGCTCAAATGGCTCGCTGATGTTCGCTCCGACGCCAATTCATAATTACCGCGACTGGCTGAAAGTCGATAGCGAATTGTGGCGGCATTATTGGTTCGCAATGGTCAATCGCGGGGTGATGGCGCAGCCGTACTGGTGGGACGAGCAATGGACGGTGTCAGTCGCGCATACTGACGCGGATGTGGATCGTCATCTGGCGGTTTTCGCCGAAATCGCTCCGGCGCTTGCGCAAGCTCAAAAAGAGCCGCACGCGGCTGCAAGCAGCGCGCATTAGATTGCGCTGCCCTCGTCTGAAGAGGCGGCTAAAGACCGGCGCGACGGCTCGGTTTCATCCTCGCAAGGAGTAAATTGCCAGAGCTAACTACTCCGCAAATGGAAACCGCGCAACTAAAACGCGCGCTGGGGCGCTGGGACCTCGTCGCGCTCTTCGTTGTGGCAGTATTCAACCTGAACGTGGTGCCGAGTATTGCTGCGAACGGCGGTGTCACGGTTTGGCTCTGGATTATTTCTCTACTTATGTTTTTCTGGCCCCAAGGTATCGCCGTAATCGAATTGGCTCATCGCTATCCTGGAGAGGGCGGCGTATATCTTTGGGCTAAAGAGGTATTCGGCGAGTTCCACGGCTTTCTGTCCGGCTGGTGCTACTGGACTAACAACATGATGTACGTGCCGACCGTGATGCTGTACTTCGTCGGCGTGTCGGTATTCGTGTTTCCGAGCCATCAAGCCTTGGCCGACAATAAAGGTTTTGCTGTGACGGCCTCGATTGGGCTATTGGCGATTCTCGTCGTGCTGAACATCGTGGGGCTCGGCGTGGGAAAATGGATTAACAACGTCGGCAGTATCGGCACGGGTATCGCCGCAGCCGTGTTGGTTGGACTAGGAATCATCGTGGCGCTGCGCTTTGGCACCAACGTTAGTGCTGCGGATTTTCGCATCCCGGCGAATCCGCGATTCCTGCTGAATTCGTTCGGCGTGATTTGTTTTGGTCTTGTGGGCCTAGAACTTGCTTCTGTGATGGGGGATGAGATCAAGGACCCGGAGCGGACGCTGCCCGGAGCAGTGGTCTGGGGCGGAGTACTTTCCGGGTTTCTATACATCGCGACAACGCTGACTTTGCTGATTGCAGTGAGCAAGAATAACATCAACGTCCTGCAGGGAATCGTTCAAGCGGTAAGCCACATGGCCGCGAAAGTCGGCGTTGTGTGGATTGTTGCGCCATTCGCGTTGATGCTGAGCATTTCCATTGCAGGGATTGGTTCTGCATGGCTGGCTGGTTCGGCGCGGATTCCGTTTGTCGCGGGCTTGGATTCGTATCTGCCGAGCTGGCTGGGAAAAGTTCATCCGCGCTATGGAACGCCTTACGCGGCCCTGATCGTTCATTTTGTGGTGTCCACCATTCTGGTGTTGATCAGTTTCCTGGGCTCCGGCGTGCAAGAAACTTTTCAGCGCCTGCTGTCGCTGGCAGTCGTGCTGCAGTTGCTTCCGTTTCTCTACATCTTTGCGGCGTTGCTGAAGATCGCCGCGAATCCGCTGGCAGGGAAGGGTCACTATAGTAAGAGCGTGCTCTGGCTGGCGGGATCGAGCGGGTTGCTAATGACGATTCTCGGGATGATTTTCGCTTTTTCGCCGGCGCAGCAAATCACTTCCGTTCTATCGTACGAATCCTGGATGTTTGGCGGCACCGCGTTTTTCATTGGCCTCGCGGTGTTTTTCTTCTTCGTGTATGGCCGGCGGAAAGGCGCTGCGCAAGCGCGCAGTTAAACGATTTATCATGGGTTGTTGCGGGAGATGATTATGGCAAGCGAAGCAAAGTCCGGCGTTCACAGGCATCGGATGTACATCAATGGCCAATTCGTCGAAAGCGCCGGCAAGAAATACTTTCCGGTGGTGGATCCTTCGACGGAAGAAATAATGGCTGAAGTTCCGGAAGCGAATGAAGAAGACGTGAATCGCGCCGTCGCCGCGGCCAGGGCTGCCTTCGATTCCGGAGCTTGGCCTCAAACAACAGCTCAGGATCGCGGCCGAATTCTTTTTCGGCTCGCCGAACGGATTCGCAAGGAGGCAGGACAGCTTGCTGAACTGGAAGCGCGCAATTCCGGAAAGCCCATTGTTGAGGCGGAATACGACATCGCTGACGCGGCCACTTGTTTCGAATACTACGGCGGGATGGCCACAAAGATCCTCGGCCACGTTAACCCTGTGCCGGACAACGCGCTGAGCCTTTCTCTTCGCGAGCCGATCGGCGTCGCCGCGCAAATCATTCCCTGGAACTATCCGCTCTTGATGGCCGCATGGAAGCTGGCGCCGGCGCTTGCCGCGGGTTGCACCTGTGTTTTGAAACCAGCTGAACAGACTCCGCTCACGGCGCTGGAATTTGCGGGTTATCTCGCCGATGCTGGATTACCTCCGGGAGTGGTGAATATCATCACTGGTTTCGGTGAAGAATGCGGCGCGCCGCTGGTGAAACATCCCGACGTGAACAAAGTCGCCTTCACGGGCAGTGCGTCGGTGGGAAAAGCGATCATGAAGGCGGCGGCTGACACGGTGAAGCGCGTCACGTTAGAACTAGGCGGCAAATCGCCAAACATCTTTTTTGCCGATGCGGATTTCGAATCCGCAATTGATGGAGCGCTTTTCGGCGTGTTCATCAATCAGGGAGAAGTGTGCTCGGCGGGAAGCCGGATTCTGGTGGAAAAATCTATATATCCGAAATTCGTGGAAGCGATGAGCGTAAAGGCGAAAACGATCCGGCTGGGTCCGCCGCTCGAACGCGAAACCAAAATGGGCCCGCTCGTAAGCAAAGATCAATTCGACCGCGTGCGTTCGTACCAGGAACTGGGCAAGAAAGAAGCGAAACTTGCAGCCGGCGGCGGACGCTCCGCCCCGATGGCTCGGGGCTACTATGTGGAGCCCACGATTTTCTACGACGTGGATAATTCTGCTCGCATTGCACAGGAAGAGATTTTCGGCCCGGTCGCAGCCGTGATTCCATTTGCGGATGAAGCCGAAGCTCTTCGAATCGCCAATGCGACGCCCTATGGGTTGGCTGCGGCGGTTTGGTCGCGCGATATTTTCAAGGCGCTACGGATGGTAAAGGCTCTCCGCGCCGGAATTGTCTGGGTAAATCACATGCAACCTACATACGTCGAAGCGCCCTGGGGCGGGTACAAGCAATCAGGATTTGGGCGAGAACTGGGCCCCTGGGGAGTCGAGGAATATCTCGAGACAAAGCAGGTCCACATCAATTTGAACGAACAGCCGATCGGATGGTACTGATATGCCCACGATCCAGTTGCGCACGCCTATACCTGGTCCAAAATCGCAGGAATGGATGCGGCGGCGGGAAGCTGCTGTTGCGCGAGGGGTTTCGCATGCCACCTCGATTTTTGCGGCAAGGGCCGAAGGCGTCACGATTGAAGACGTAGACGGAAACCGCTTCCTCGACTTTGCCGGCGGCATCGGAGTCGTGAATGTGGGCCACCGCGCTCCGAGCGTCGTGGATGCAATCCGAAAGCAGCTCGATGCATTCGTGCATACGTGCTTCAGCGTCGCTCCGTATGGGAAATATGTGGAATTAGCCGAGAAGTTGAATTCTCTGGCCCCGGGAAAATTCCCGAAGAAAACAATTCTCGTTAATAGCGGAGCGGAAGCCATTGAAAATGCCGTGAAAATAGCGCGCTGCTACACGCATCGCCCGGCGATTATTTGTTTTGAAGACGCCTTCCACGGCCGCACGATGCTCACCATGTCACTTACAAGCAAAACTCACCCGTACAAAGCGGGGTTTGAGCCCTTCGCGACCGATATTTATCGCATCCCTTACGCATATTGCTACCGATGCTCGTATTCCCTGCAATATCCATCGTGCGGGGTCTTCTGCGCGCACCATCTGGAAGATACCTTCAAGCGCGTGGTGGCTGCGGAAGCCGTGGCTGCCGTAGTTGTAGAACCTGTGCTGGGCGAAGGTGGATTCGTCGCGCCTCCCACTGAATTCTTCACGATCATTCAGGAGATCTGCCGGCGCAACAAAATTCTTTTCATCGCTGATGAAGTGCAGACTGGTTTCGGCCGCACTGGCGCGATGTTCGCCTCCGAGCAGTACGGAATCACGCCCGACATTCTAATCAGCGCGAAGTCAATCGCCGATGGGTTGCCCCTGGCTGCGGTGACTGGCCGCGCGGAAATCATGGACGCACCGGGCGTCGGCGGCCTGGGCGGGACTTATGGCGGCAACCCGCTGGCTTGCGCTGCGGCGCTTGCTGTGATTGAAACATTAGAGCGCGAAAATCTGTCAGCGCGCGCGGAAAAGATCGGCGAGCGGTTTGATTCGCGTGCTCGCGAGTGGAAAAAGCGTTGGCCGCTCATTGGAGACGTCCGTGGACTGGGCGCAATGCGCGCGCTGGAACTCGTCCGGCCCGGTGCGACGCGAGAGCCCGCAAAAGAGGAAACGGATAAAGTCCTTCGGCAATGCCTCGAGAATGGCCTCATCCTGGTTTCCGCAGGAAGTTATGGCAACGTTATACGTCTTCTCATGCCGCTAGTGATCACAGATGAGCAATTCGACGAAGGCTTGCGCGTGCTCGAAAGCGCCCTGATGCACGTTGCTGAGTCGGTCGAGGCTGCGCAGCACCGCGCCTAGGCTCGTCAGGAATCAGATTTCGCCACACCGCTTGGTGTTCCCGCGCAGGGTAGCTACCTGCCGTCTTGCCGCCGCGAGAATGCGATACTCAAGCTGAATCGGGGTTTGCACCGACGCGCGGAAAGACCAGGGATGCTGCGACCGTCGCGGCTAGAATTATTGCGATGACCACGAGAGACGTGGCGGCGGGAATGGGGAAGTGCTCGCTCACTATCATTTTCGTGCCCACAAATATCACGATCGCAGCCAAGCCTTGATGGAGAAATCGGAAGCGCGGAAGAATGTCAGCGAGGGCGAAGTAAAGCGCTCGAAGACCCAGAATCGCAAACACATTTGACGAATAAACGATGAAAGTGTCGCGCGTGATCGCCAAAACTGCCGGCACGGAATCGACCGCAAAAATAATGTCCATTGCTTCCACGGCGACGAGCGCGAGAAACAATGGAGTCGCTTTCCATCTCCCGCTTTTTCTGACCAGAAATTGTTGTCCTTCGTAATCATCCGCTACAGGAATCACTCGACGTGCTGCGCGAACTAACCAATTGCGTTCCGGGCGCAGCTCCCGCTTGCGAGGCAATAGCATCCTCACGCCAGTGATAAGAAGAATGGCTCCGAAGAAATACATGATCGGATGAAATGCCTGGAGCAGCGTGATACCCGCAAGGACAAATATGGCCCTTAACACCAACGCTCCGGCGATTCCGAAGTACAACACTCTGTGTTGTGACTCGGCCGGGATTCTGAATGCTTGAAAGATCAGCAGGAAAACAAAAATATTGTCCACACTAAGCGACTTTTCAACGAGGTAAGCGGTCAGGAACTCCACACCCGCCTGCGGCCCGCGCGAAAAGTACAACCAAAGATTGAAAAGCAACGCCACGCTGATCCAAGCAGCGCTTTCGATCAACGCCTCCCTGAATTCAACCTTGTGCGCCCTGCGGTGAAACACGCCCAAATCGAGCACAAGCGCGACGACTATCGCTATGCCAAAAATCACCCAGACGTGTATTGGGGTTCCCATCATGTTCGTTTGTCGACGACTTAGGCTGGTCAAAAGTCTAACCGTCGTGATGCCATGGGAGAAGCTGAATGTTAGGCCGGTTTCGAGTGACCGGCGAATGACTGGGCGTTCTACTATTCAAGCCATCATGTTTTGAGCGTTAAATGCCCTCGTGGCGCGTTTCTATTGACTACTAGGCTGAAGCTACGCACTGCATGCAACTTTTGCCCTGGTCGGGGGTTAAAATTGAGTGAAACAGCCACAGCCTCGGTCGTGCCCGACGCACGGTTTGACGGATATCTGGAAGGTCAGCTAAATGAACAAAAGGACATTTCCTGTTCAAAAGCGGCTGGATGCTGGTGGCGTCGGCCTTCTAGCGGCTACGCTGGGAGTGGCGCTGGCGGCTGTCGCGATTCTTGCCGTTGGCGTCTCCAATGCCAACGCGGGCAACGAAGAAAGCCGCGAGGCGAGTATTTTTGCCTGGCATCCGGGCGCGATTGCCAGCGAACATTCCAATTCAACGAATCTAGACAAGAAATTCAAAGGCAAACTTCCTATTACCCAACTTACCGAGGACGAGGCAATCATGCACACCATGAACCGCCTCGGATATGGGCCGCGGCCTGGAGATGTGGAACGCATTCGTAAAATGGGTCTCGAGAAATGGATCGATCAACAGCTACAACCTGATTCAATTGACGATTCTGCGCTCGACCAGCGCCTGCAAAGATATCCCACGCTGAATTTATCCGCGAAGAAACTGATCGAAGAATATCCGCAACCAGGGCAGGTAATTAAGAAAGAAGGAATTACGAAAGAGGAGTACGAACAGCAACTGAAGGCGAAGCAGCGCGATGCCGAGTCGCAAGTGATCGTCACCGGAAACGAGAATCTGGATAAGGCGCAGCAGCAACTTGCGAAACTTCAGGGCCCGGGCCGGATTGTCGCCGAGCTTTCCATGGCGAAGGTGGACCGCGCGGTTTATAGCAACCGCCAACTGCAAGCCGTCATGGAGGATTTCTGGTTCAATCACTTCAACGTATTCGCGAATAAGGCCGAGGACAAGTGGCTGCTCACGTCCTACGTTCGCGACACGATACGCCCGCACACCATGGGGAAATTCGAGGACTTGCTGCTCGCGACGGCAAAGAGCCCCGCCATGCTGATCTATCTGGATAATTCCCAGAGCGCCGATCCCAATGCCGTGCGGCGGATGGACGCGGAAAAAGCGATGCGCCGGGCGCGCTATGGCGGCGCCTTTGCGGGCGGAGTGGCACCGACGCCGGGAACGTTCCCCGGCCCTGTAACGTCTTCGCCGGGCACTGGCGCGGCCGCTCCAGCGAAGAAGCAGGAGCGCGGGCTGAACGAAAACTACGGGCGCGAAGTTATGGAGCTGCACACCGTCGGAGTCGACGGCGGCTACACACAACAAGACGTGATTCAAATGGCGGAATGCCTGACCGGTTGGACGGTGCACGAGCCGCGCAAGAATCCTGAATTCTTCTTCGACGATCGCATTCACGCGCAAGGCAAAAAGGTGGTGATGGGACGCGTGTTTAATACTGGAGGAGAAAGAGACGGTGAAGAAGCGCTGAAGATGCTTGCAAACCATCCTAATACCGCAAAATTCATTTCCACCGAGCTCGCCCGGCATTTCGTTTCCGACAACCCACCCCCCGCGCTGGTGGAGCGAATGGCGGTTGAATACTCCGCGACGCAGGGAGATACTCGAAGCGTCCTGAAGACTATGATTTATTCGCCGGAATTCTGGTCCAAAGAAACGTATCGCGCGAAAGTGAAGACGCCGTACGAACTGGTAGCAAGCACGGCGCGAGCGCTGAATGCCGAAGTGACGATTACTTTGCCCATGTCGCAGTGGGTAGGCCGCATGGGTGAGCCGCTCTTCCTATGTCAGCCGCCAAACGGGTATTCAGATAAAGCCGAGACCTGGGTAAATACTGGCGCACTGCTGAATCGGCTGAATTTCGCGCTTTCTCTTGCAGGCGACAAAGTCGCGGGCGCGACCGTGGATTTGAAGTCAATGTTGGGCGATGCGGCTCTGCGCGATCCGAATGCAGCGCTTTCGCAGTCGATTGACGCGTTTCTCGGCGATCAAATCGCGGAACAAACGCGCGCCACTCTCTCAGCGCGCTTGAACGACCCGCAAATTCTGCAGGCCAGTCTTGACGATCCGGTGAAGCAGGTGAACCAAGGACTAATTGCCGGGCTGGTTCTCGGCGCACCCGAATTTCAACGCCGATAGTGAAGCAGTGAGTAGAGGTTGCCCGTTTTTCGGCTACGGAGAATTAGGATGAATATCTCGAGACGGTACTTTTTGAAGAGTGGCGGCGTCGCGATGATCGGCATGGCAGCTTTGCCCTCGTTCTTGCAGCGCGCCGTGGCGGCAACAGATGGCCCGAACAAAAAGAAAATGGTCGTCCTGTTTCAACGCGGCGCGATGGACGGCTTGAACGTTGTGGTGCCCTTCGGGGAACCAAATTACTACCACATGCGTCCGACGATCGCGATTCCGCAGCCGAAGCAGGGCGGATTGGACGCCGCGCTCGATCTTGACGGTTTCTTCGGTTTGCACCCAAGCCTTGAGCCGCTGATGCCGCTGTTCAGGAACAACCAGCTCGCGATCGTGCAGGCCGTGGGCTCGCCTGATCCTTCGCGGTCCCACTTTGATGCGCAGGACTTCATGGAATCCGGCACGCCTGGACTGAAGTCAACCGAAGATGGCTGGCTGAACCGCGCGATGCAGACCATTCCCGAAGTAAAGCCCTCGCCCTTTCGCGCTGTCGCATTCGGTCCGTATCTTCCGCGAACCCTGCAGGGAATTGCGCCGGCCGTCGCGATACCCGACTTGAAGCAATTCAAAATAAACGGGCCGCAGCAAACCGTGGAGGGCGGCTTCGAAGCAATGTATGCGCAAACCGTGGATCACGCTATGCGCGGCGTCGGCAACGAGACCTTTGAAGCCGTGGACCAACTGAAGAAAATTAATCCCGACACATATCAGCCCGATAACGGCGCGCAATACCCGAAAGGCCGTTTCGGACAGAGCTTGCAGGAGATTGCCGAACTGTTCAAAGCAGACGTCGGACTTGAAGTGGCTTTTCTCGACAGCGGAGGTTGGGACCACCACGTAAATGAAGGTGGCGTGCAAGGTCAGCTATCGAACCTGCTACGCGACCTGGGGCAGGGAATTGCCGCGTTCCATCAGGATATGGGCGACCGCATGGGTGACGTTGTGTTCGTCAGCATGTCGGAGTTCGGTCGCACCGCGCACGAAAACGGCAACCGCGGCACGGACCATGGCCATGCGAACTGCATGTTCGTGTTGGGCGGTGGAATTAAGGGCGGCAGAGTCTATACACGTTGGCCTGGGCTGAGCGAAGAGCATCTCAATCAAGGCCGCGACCTTGCGGTGACCACTGATTACCGCAGCGTCCTTGGCGAAATCATCTCAAAGCATCTGGGCGACCGCGACCTGAAGAGGGTGTTTCCCGGCTTTGCCAACGATCCGAGTCAATTTCTTGGCTTAGTCAAGACGTAAAGCGAAAGAGAAGCTACTTTGGTGGCGCGGCCTGCGGAGAATCGGATGCGCCGTTGAAAATCTTGCTGATCCGATCGTAGTTTTTCTCGACGAAAGCCGCATTGTCGGGCAGCACTGAGTCCGGGTATTCCTTGATCGTTCCCGCCTTCTTCATATGAACCGCTGCTGCCGAATTGATCAACGTGTAAGTCATCACCACGAAATCGCGCGGAGGCAGGCCGGCGCCCTTCAGCGCACTCGTTATAGCGGGATATTTTCCAATCGTTGTAACGCTGTCCGCAATGGTATTGCTGGGGTTCCTCGAGTTGTCGTCGTCCATCTGCTTTTTCAAAGCTGGGTCGTCGTTTTGCGCTTTGCGAATGGCTTTCACCGCGGCAGCATACTTGTCCAGTTTATCGGTAGTCAGAACGAAATTCTTCACTTCGTTCTTTTCGGCATCGATTTGAGCTGCAGCCTTATCCTCTTGCGCCGCGGCACTGATACCCAGCAGGAGGAATACGGCCAGCGCGAGGCCAGTCACCCTCGCGCATTTCGCATTCGCCATGTTCAACCTCCCGGACTCGGCCTGTTACTCCGCAGACTTAATCCGCATGCCGTAGAACGACCGGTAAACGAAGCAGAAGGACACCAGAAAGAACGCGGCAGCCAAAACGTGCGTCAACGTTCCTCCAGTTTCCAGCGTCAGCTTTACCGCCAACTCGACTGCCAGCAACCCGAACAGTGTGGTGAACTTAATCACCGGATTCAAGGCCACGGAAGAAGTGTCCTTAAAGGGATCGCCAACCGTATCTCCCACTACCGTCGCGTCGTGCAGCGGAGTGCCTTTCTGTTTGAGTTCGACTTCAACGATCTTCTTCGCGTTGTCCCATGCAGCGCCGGCGTCCGCCATGAAGATAGCCTGGTAGAGGCCAAAGATGGCGATAGAGATTAGGTAGCCGATAAAAAAGAACGGTTCAACGAACGCGAACGCCAGCGTAGCGAAGAACACGGCGATGAAAATATTCAGCATGCCTTTCTGCGCGTACTTCGTGCAGATTTCCACGACTTTTTTACTGTCCGCCACCGAAGCTCTTTCCGCACTCTCAAGATTAATGTTGGCTTTGATGAACTCGACAGCGCGGTAAGCGCCGGTAGTTACGGCTTGTGTGGATGCGCCAGTGAACCAGTAAATCATCGCGCCTCCCGTCACGAGCCCGAGGAAAAACGGAGCGTGCAGAAGGGAGAGCTTGTCTACGTTTTCGGTGATGCCGTTCGTGAGAGCCATGATGATCGAGAAAATCATGGTTGTGGCGCCCACGACCGCGGTGCCGATAAGCACCGGTTTCGCGGTAGCTTTAAACGTGTTCCCGGCGCCGTCGTTGGCCTCGAGCAAATCCTTGGCGCGCTCGAAGTTTACGTCCATGTTGTAATCCTTTTTCAACTCCTGCTTGATGCTCGGAATGGTCTCAATCATCGAAAGCTCGTACACCGATTGAGCGTTGTCCGTAACCGGACCGTAGGAGTCAACGGCGATGGTGACGGGCCCCATTCCCAGAAAGCCAAAAGCTACCAGACCGAAGGCGAAAACTGGAGCCGCAATCATCTGCGCCGCAGCCCCGAGCCCTTGCAGGCTCACGAGGTAACCGAGCGACATCAGCCCGACCATCGCAAGGCCGAGATAGTATCCGGAGAAATTGCCGGCCACAAAGCCCGACAAAATGCCCAAGGACGCGCCGCCCTCCCGCGCCGAAGTCACCACTTCACGAACGTGCCGCGATTCCGTGGATGTGAAAACTTTTACCAGCTCTGGAATCACAGCCCCGGCCAACGTTCCGCAGGAGATGATCGTCGCAAGCTTCCACCACTGCGTAGAGTCGCCGCCCAGGTCCGGAATGATTACCGACGAGACGGCGTAAGTGATCGCGATGGAAACTATCGAGGTGATCCAAACCAGCGAAGTGAGCGGAGACTCGAAATTCATCTCATCAGCTTTCAAGAAACGAGCCTTGGCGATCAGGTCGTTGATAAAGTAGGCCAGCGCGCTGGCCACCAGCATGGCGATGCGCATGACGAAAATCCACACCAGCAGCTGTACCTGCACCGCCGGGCTCTTCACCCCCAACAGAATGAACGTGATCAGCGCCACTCCAGTTACGCCGTAGGTTTCGAAGCCGTCCGCGGTTGGCCCTACGGAGTCGCCCGCGTTATCTCCCGTGCAGTCTGCAATTACGCCGGGGTTGCGCGCGTCATCTTCTTTGATCTTGAAGACGATTTTCATCAAATCGGAGCCGATGTCAGCAATTTTCGTGAAGATGCCGCCGGCAATACGCAAGGCTGCAGCGCCGAGCGACTCGCCAATAGCGAACCCGATAAAACAAGGACCGGCGTAGTCACCGGGAACAAAAAGCAGAATCAGAAGCATCATCAGCAGTTCCACACTTATCAGCATCATGCCGATGCTCATTCCCGCTTGGAGCGGAATCTGATAAAGCGGAAAGGGTTTGCCGCGAAGGCCCGCAAAGGCAGTCCGGGAATTTGCGAATGTATTCACGCGAATGCCGAACCAGGCCACGCCATAGCTTCCCGCAATTCCCAGAACGCTAAACAAAAATATGATGATTACGCGCGCAGCCTCGTAGTGCAGCAGGACGCCAAAATACAGCACAATCACCACGGCGATGAAAAGCTCGAGGAGCAAGAGAAACTTGCCCTGAGTGATCAGGTAGGTTTTGCACGTCTCGTAAATCAGCTCCGAAATTTCGCGCATGGCGCGATGAACCGGCAGATTCTTCAGCCGCGTGTAAATCACCAGGCCGAATACCAGCCCGAAAATGCAAAATAGGATTCCGAAGAGCAGAAGCTTGTGCCCGTCCACGCCCCAGCTCAAAAAATTCACTTGCGACAAATCGGGCAGCTTCAGATTGGCTTCGCCGCCAGGCGTCTCACCCGGCGCTTGCGCTCGAACTGTCGCAGCCCCAACCAACGTCACAACCGCCGCGGCCGCGAATTTCAGCATGGCGCGGAACGAACTCAAGCCCTCACGTGACAGAAGAGCGCGCATTAAAAAGCCCCCACGATGCGGGTGGTCACACGTTTGATAAAACAAGAGCACATTCGGCCTTCCTCCGGATGAAGACTCCTTGGCGGGAGCCTACAGATTACGAGAAGATAATAAACAGAATCGACTTTTGTAGCAGGATTAGCGACTTTCGTCAAGAAAAGAGGGCGCTCGCCACGAATTCAATTCGAGTTATCGGGCAGCGACCTAGCAAAGATTGCCTTTTTGCTGCATCCCCGGCTGAAGGGGTAATTGAGACCGCACAAGTATTCCGGGAATCGTGGAGCTTGCTGCCGGCTGCGGTTAAACTTCCACCGGAGGGACCCAGCATGATGAGACTAAGGTTTCTGTTGGTATGCATGGTTGTTTTGCTGCTCCCGAAATCGCAATCCGGGCAAAGCACTTTGCAGTCGGGGACCTATCGTTTCGAGGACCTAACCTCGAAAAAAGAGGCAAACGCAACCTTTCGCCCCATCCTTGACGGCGTCACTCATAATGGGGTACACCTCCACGTTCACGAGGTCTTTCTTCTGCCCGGAAGTTCGCCGCACCACGCCCATCACCACCCGCAGGAGGAAATGTTTCTCATCAGCGAGGGCGAGGTGGAAGTGACAATCGCCGGCAAAACGAGCAAGCTCGGGCCCGGCTCAGCCGCCTTCGCGGCGGCCGGAGACGAACATCAAATTCAAAACGTCGGAACAAGGCCGGCGCAGTATTTCGAAATTATCCTGGACCCGCCGCACTGAGGGCCGTGCAACACCGGGATGCCGCCAGAGAAGTAATTTGGTCGAAATCCTTATCTTGCAGTCTAGTCCTGCGGTGCCTTCGCCAGAGGGACTTCAAAAAACATCAGCGGTTTATTTCCCGGGATCACCGCCGCGTCAGGTACGTAAAGAACGGACGCGCCGGCAAGCGACATATCGCGGCTCAAGTCGAAATACAGAAAGCCATGAATCGTGGCCATGGGGGGAACCACATCCGCATCGAGAGCAAGCGGCCGAAGGATGTCTTCGATTTTGGCCGATTTTTTATCGCCGCCCGGAAGGGAAAGGCTAGGAATGCGCGGGTTTTTCGGACCTGAAGGGCCCTGCGGATGGGCGATTAAGTATGCGGCGTCCGATGGCCGCATCGAGTCGATATCCTGATGGTCGCCGTTCCGGAAGTGAACTTCGAGCCGAATCGTATTGAGGTCGACTCGAATCGGATGGTCCGATTCATTGCGGAGAAAAACTTCAACCGGAAGAATTCCTGCCCCGATCGGATCTGCTTTGCCGAACTTGTCCTTGGCGCGCGCGGGTTCGTCATAGGCATCGGCGAGTACGGTCATTCCCTCGTGGGTATCGTGCGCTAGAGAAGGCGAGGGCTGTGGCGAAGTGTTCGGCGGCGTTTTCGAGGCAGAAGACTGGGCGAAAACATTAGCGCACATAAGCAAGAGTCCGACGGCTAGCGCGCTGGTTCGAAGCATCTCTAAGTTTCCCCGGTCTGCGATTTCGATGCGTGGTTTCAGCGGGAAGTTGTGCATGTTCCCGCTCGCTGCCACTATAATACCTCGTTTGTGTGCGGAGTCGCGGGCGGACGTGCGTGACATGCACAGTCACAGCGAGTCCCAACGACGCTTTCCTAATGTATTTCCTATATCGAATTATCACGGCAGTTGGCATGCTTGTGCTCGCGCCGTACTTCGCGTTGCGTGGGTGGCGGCGCGGCGAACATTCTGGTGCGTTCCGCGAGCGCTTGGGACTATTGCAATCTGACGTCTTTGCGTCCGCGAGGGGGGATGCGACAAGCGAAATTGACCCCGTGCCTGAAGGAGCTATTTGGGTACACGCGGTTTCGGTCGGAGAGGTTCTCGCCGCGAAGCCCCTGATAGAAGGCCTTAAGCGCAGATTCCCGGGGCGGGCGATCTTCGTTTCCACCACCACAGAGACCGGCCAACGGCTTGCGCGCGAACGGCTGCAGTCTGCCGATGCCATATTCTATTTTCCTCTCGACTGGGTCGTGCCGGTACGAAGTGCGTTACGAAAGATTCGTCCGTCGCTCGTGATTGTAATGGAAACGGAGATTTGGCCGAATTTCTTGCGCGAAGCACGGCGGTCCCGCATACCCGTGATTTTTGCCAATGCGCGCATCTCCGAAAAGTCTTTCTCGAGGTTCGAACGGTGGCGATTTCTTATCGGAGAATTCTTCCAGCGCACTCTCCAGGATCCGGAGCTTTTTCTAACGCAGAGTGAAGAGGACGCGAAGCGTCTGGTCAGCATGGGTGCGCCGGAAGAGCGCGTGGAGATCACCGGGAACATGAAATACGACGTCGAGCCTCCGGCGATAGGCCGGTTCGGTGCCTGGCTTGAAGCGCAGATTCGGCAGCAAGAGCGCTGGCCAGTGTTGATTGCGGGAAGCGTTGTGGAAGGAGAGGAACAGGCGGTGCTCGCCGGATATGATGCCGTCCAGAGGCAGTGGAGGCGAACGCTACTGATCCTTGCGCCTCGAAAACCGGATCGATTTAATGCCGCAGAAAAACTTATCGCCGAAGGCGGATGGAATACTGTGCGGCGCAGCCAACTGAATCTTAGTGATCCGTTAGACGAAAGCGCGGACGTGCTGGTACTCGACTCGATTGGCGAACTCGCAGGGCTATATTCGCTGGCTGATGCTGTATTCGTGGGAGGTTCGCTAGTCCCTTTGGGAGGGCACAATATCCTCGAGCCCGCGTGCTTTTCGCGTCCGCCGGTTTTCGGACCCTCGATGGAAAACTTTCGCGAAATGGCGGAACGGTTCCTGGATGCGCATGCAGGAATACAAGTAGCGAACGGAGAGCAGCTCGGCAGAGTCTGGGTGCAATTGATCGAAAACAATGCCATGCGCGAACGCATGGGCAAGGCCGCGCGCGAAATATCCGAACAGAATCGCGGCGCGACGGCGCGCTCCCTTGAACGCATCGCTGCGGTGATGGCTCAGAGCGATGGCGACAGCTCCGGTGATGGCACAGACGGTATGAAAGCTGTCGAAGGCAATAAGAAAGGAAGCGCGGCGTGACGCTGAAGGAATCGCTCCTGTGGCCCCTCTCGCTGCCTTATGCTGGGATAGCGCATCTACGAGCGCGAGCCTACCGGAAGGGAATTCTTCGCCGGCGCCACTTGGACGGAGTCGTCATCAGTGTGGGAAACCTGACCGTCGGCGGAACGGGAAAGACACCGATGGTGTTGTGGATTGCGGAACGGTTGCTTGCGGAAGGTAAGAGCGTCGGGATCCTCACGCGAGGGTATCGCGGCAAGACCGTCAGCGGGTCTGTCGAAAAATCTCAAACCGCTGACGATTCCGCGCCTGTATCCACCAGTGATGAAGTTCAGCTTCTGCAATCGCGTTTACAGAATCGCGCGTTATTTGGTGTTGGCGCGGATCGTTACAAGAACGGCGTCGCGCTCACGGGTCGTGGCGTAAAGTGGTTCATTCTCGACGACGGTTTTCAGCATCTGCAGCTAGCGCGCGCGGTTGACGTCGTTTTAGTCGACGCGAGCAAGCCCTTCGGCGGCGGGCATTTGCTGCCGGCAGGCCGTTTGCGCGAGCCCCGCGGCGCTCTCAAGCGCGCTGACTTGATCGTCATCACGCGCAGTACCCACGCCCCAGCCGTCGAATCCGTCATACGGCGGTATTCAGATGCGCCCATCTTTTACGCTCGCACCGAACTATCTTCAATCTATTCGCGTTGGCAACCTGAACACGCGGTCGCGGAAGGCCGAGCCAAACCGCTCTTTGCCTTCTGCGCAATAGGCAATCCCGCCGCGTTTATCGCCGATCTACGGGACTGGGGTTTCCAGATAGCCGGATATAAATCTTTCCCCGACCATCACCGCTATTCTCCGGCGGATATCACGGCGATCGAAAAAGAAGCCAGAAAAATGGGAGCCACCAGTCTCATCTGCACGGAGAAGGATCGTTTCAATCTGGACCAAGCTGGGCCATCGATGGATTTGCTAGTCTGCGCTATTTCATTGCGCGTGGATCAGGAAGAGGACTTTTGGCGCGCGCTAATGGAAAAAGCGCAATCCGCCGGTGCTAATGCCCGTCCAGGCTGAGCTCTCATCGGTCGAAGAAAACGTGCGCCGATTGGCACGGTAAGCGGCGCTGTGATACGTTTCCTCGCAACGATGTCGAGTTAGGAATCCATTCTAATATTCGAGGAGACTCATTGAACCCTGGGGCGAGGAGAACAAAGCGGCATCCAGGCAGAGTGGCGCGGGCCTCCAGACGCGCTACCGACGCGACCGTCGACCTAACACGCCTCCTCGACATCGTGGCCGCTTTCCCGCGGCAGACGATTTGCGTAGTGGGAGATTTTGTATTGGACCAGTTTGTTTCCGGCGAGATCTCTCGCGTTTCTCGTGAAGCTCCCGTGTTGATTCTGAGGCATCGCCGCACCGAAGCTTACCCTGGCGGCGCCTCCAATGCCGTAAACAACCTCGCGGATCTCGGCGCGCGCGTTCTGCCCGTTGGCGTCGTCGGCGATGACGAAGGCGGCAGGACCTTGTTGGATTATTTCCGTCGTAAGCGCGTGAACGTGTCGGGCATTCTTCGCATTCGCGACTGGGTGACCTCCACAAAGACCCGTTATCTCGCCGGATGGACGCACACCACCGAGCAGCAGGTTCTTCGAGTGGACCGCGAACCTCGCGAACCGCTGCCGTCGCGCATTCAGGATTCGGTCGAGCGAAAAGCTCGCAAAACGGCGAGGACCGCGGACGCAGTGCTGATTTCCGACTATGGCTTGGGAGCCGCGTCGCCTGTTCTTGTCCGGAACCTCAATGCGAAACGCATCACGCTCGACTCGCGTTATCGAATCCTCGATTACTGCGATGCCGGAATCACCGCCGCGACGCCCAATGAACCTGAACTCGAAGCGGCATATCATGCGGCTATCGGCGTTGACGCGCAAAAACTGGAAGAATTGGGCCGGCGCGCGGTTTCCGATTTGGGTCTCGAAGCGCTTCTGGTTACTCGGGGCAAGGATGGCATGGCCCTCTTCGAAAGCGGCGCCGGCAACGAAGCACGTTCGCACAACATTCCGATTTACGGTGCAGACGTGCCCGTCGACGTTACCGGAGCCGGCGACACGGTGATCGCGGTTTTTACCCTGGCGCTTGCAGCAGGAGCTTCCTATCTCGAGGCGGCCCATCTCGCTAATTACGCCGGAGGAATCGTGGTGATGAAGCGACGAACTGCGACCGTGACGCGTGCGGAACTCAACACGGTGTTGCGCCGCGAAGCGACAACGCAGCGCTGAAGATTTTATGGACACCCGCGAAAAAATACTTTCACGCGAAGGCCTGCACGGCGTGCTCGACGAGCACCGCCGCTCCGGCCGCCAGGTGGTGTTCGCCAATGGCGTTTTCGATTTGCTTCATGTGGGCCACGTGCGTTATTTGCAAGCCGCGCGAGAAGAAGGCGATCTACTCGTCGTGGGAATAAATTCCGACGCCAGCACTCGATCGTTGAAAGGCGCAGGACGTCCAGTCTTGACCGAGCGCGCGCGTGCATCGCTGGTGGCAGCCCTCGCGGCGGTAGACTACGTTGTAATCTTCGACGAACTTGACGTGAAAGCTCTGCTGCGCGAATTTCAGCCCGACGTCCACGCGAAAGGCACCGACTACACGGCGGATACGGTCCCCGAACGCGACCTCAGCGCGCTCCTCGGAATTCGAGTGGCAATCGTCGGGGACGCCAAAAACCATTCCACGCGCGACCTTCTTGCGCGGTTGCGCTACGGGAAAGATGCCTGAGATACGGTTTCCGCGAGCTCGGCTCGTGCCGCTGGACGACATTGCGTCCGCGCTGCCCAAGCGCAACGCCATCCACAATCTGCTCTTTGACGAAACGACTTCCTCTTACAGTGCGTCCCACTCGCTTGCCATGCTTTCGCTCACCCTTCAGCGAATTTGTGATGCGTGCGCCACGCCCCGCCTAAGGCTTCTTTCGTGAGCGAGCCAAGAAAATTCTGGATGCGCTGGCGCGTTCGCATCGGCTATCCCGTGGCTGTTTTGTACTTGATGCTTGCCCGGCCGACGCCTCATTGGATTGCAATCGGCACAGGCGTCGCTGCCCTTGGATTGCTCGTTCGAGCGGCGGCTTCAGGTGAACTGCGCAAGAATCGGGAATTGGCTACGTCCGGCATTTATTCGCGTACGAGAAATCCCCTGTATCTTGGCAGCGCAATTCTCGCTGCTGGGTTCATCATCGCTGGACATTCCTTGTGGGCTGGTTTACTGGTAGCTGTTTATTTTTCCGTTTTTTACTACGCGGTGATGCGCAACGAAGAAGAGGATCTGCGCGCACAATTTGGCGATGCTTTCCGACAGTATTCAGCGAGCGTCCCGCTTTTCTTTCCAAACGTTTTCGGAGTCGAGAATGCTCCGCCGGAGGGCGAACGTCGAAATACCTTTTCCTGGCAACAGTACCGGCGCAATCGCGAATACAAGGCGCTAATTGGAACCATCGGCGCACTGGCGATCGTGTGGCTGCGGATGTGGCTGCGAGGCCGCTACGGCTATTAGAATTGGCCTTACTGCAGACGGTAGATGGCGTGCATCACGCGTTGAAACTTGGGGCGGTACAACAGGTCGAAGGCGCGCTCTTTGCCGGGGAACATTTCGAGCGCCACTCGGCGCGTCGCCGCAATCATTCCCGAGGCTTCTTCCGGCGTTAGGTCTCCTGCCGCAATCGATTCCAGCGTCAGCTGAACCAAAATCCGCAGCCTTCGGATACGCCTGCTTTCATCGTCTATTTGTGCCTGTGTAGGGCGAACGGCCGGGCTATTCTCGGTGGGTTCCATGATTAGGTCCCGAAAAATCCTTCGAAACGTATTATGAGCTTGGCCTCGAAAGCGCGCAATAGTACTGTGGAACAGTGTTCTGAGATATTTCCCGGGGAACTCAAATGACCGAACATTCTTCGCACAAACCGTCTCACGATCCGTCGCAGGAACGGGTTGTGGTTGCTTACACCGCCGGCACGGCCGCGGAAGCCATGGTGGTTCGCGGCCTTCTCGAGAGCGCTGGGATCAGCTCTCCCGGTTCCTCTTCGAACGATCCTTTTCCGCTGCGCGAATCGCCTGAGGGAACCCACGGCGTCGAAGTCTACGTCCTTGAGCCGCGTGTGGAGGAAGCCCGCAGGCTTATCGCCGAATACCAGAATGGCAATCAATCTTCCGCTGAATCCGAAGAATAGCGCGGAGCAATTCCCGAAATTCCGCGGTTACGCTGCACCTCAATTCGGATGTGATTCCGCGAATGTGCGTACGTCGAGAGTGTGCCCGTCCGTTAACGCCGTGACTTCGCCGTCGCGATCGGTGCGCAGGAACCGCACGCCCGCTCGCGCGTAACGGGCAACCACGTCTTCCACCGGATGTCCGAATTGGTTTCCGTCTCCCACGGAAACCACCGCCACGCGAGGAGCCACCGCCGTTACGAACGCTTCGATCGATGAAGTCTTGCTTCCGTGGTGAGGCACTTTTAGGAAGTCAGCGCTAATCTCGGAACCATCGCGCACCAATCCTGCTTCAACCTTCTTTTCAATGTCGCCGGGAAGCAAAAACCGCACTGCGCCATCCTTCAGCCTAATTACCAGTGAGTTGTCGTTGGAAGCCTGTGGAACCGCAGAAATATCCTGAGGCCAAAGCACGTTACCTTCGATTCCGCCGGACTGAAAGTCGCTCCCGCGCTGTTTTTCGACGATTTTAACTCCCTTTGAGCGAGCTTCTGCGAGTAACGCCTTGAATGCAGGCGTTTCTTCATCGCGCCCAATCCATAATTCTCCGATGCGAAAATTCTGTAGCACACTTCGTAGGCCGTCGATGTGATCGTGGTGCGCGTGCGTAAGGGCGACTACATCCAGCCGCTTCAGTCCCCGCGACCACAGAAAGGGTGAAACAACTTCCTCGCCGACGTCTGTTCCCGAATGGTATCCGCCAACGGATTCTGACCCGGCCTGCCCGCCGCCGTCGATCAACATCGTTCCACCGTTGGGAAATGCGACAAAAATCGAGTCTCCCTGGCCAACGTCCAGCACTTCTACTTCTAGTTTGCCGGGCTCGAGATTCGGTGCGAAGGGATGTGACGCTACCAGCAATGTAAGCGAAGCTACAGCGATGGCCGAAGCCCATTCAGCAGGCCGTATCGGCGGCGACAGCTTTCTCCGGGCACTGGGATTCAATCGGAGCGCGGCCACGGCCCGAGCGCACATGGCAAGACAAATGAACGCGGCGAAGAAGGCTACCGCCAGCCATGTCGGCGGTCCTGGAATTCGATACGATAACCGAGGCCAATGGCCAAACCACGTGACCGTTGAAAGCAGCAGTCCAGTGAAAAAACTGAGAGCCTTCGCAAACAGCAGCGCGATCCGCGACCAAATAAACGATGCGAGTAACGCTACAAAACCAAGCGGAACAATTATTGCCGTAAGCAGCACGGCAGGAATGTTGCTCATTGGCCCCGCCAGGCATACGCGATGAAAGTCCTGCGCCAGCAGCGGAAGCATGCCCCACTGAATTACAAACGAAAGCAGCACGATGTCCCACAGCCGTAGGGCCACGATCACAGGTGCTGAGAGTATTCCGTTTGCGCGAGAAGCGATTCGCTGCGGGAGTCGCGACGACAACCAATTCGCCATGGAGCGCATATCGATGCGAAATTGAGTGACTTTGGGCGGGTGCGCTCCGTCGCGCGTGACGTCGCCTAAGTGCCGCAAACCAGCGCGGTAGGGTGCACTCGTTCGCTCCATCCAAGGCAACGCGAGCGCCGCGATTACTCCGGCGGCGAGAAACGAAAGCTGGAAACTCGAGTCGGTCAGCGATGACGGTTTCCACATGAGAATCGCGAGAGCCGCCAGCGCAATCGTGTTGAGTAATTCAACGCGACGGAATAGCGGGCGCGCGCATAAATAAAATGCTGCAATCAACGCCGCGCGAAGAATCGGCGGGCGATCCTGCACGATCCCAACGTACGCCGAGAGCGCGACGAGCGTCATTACAGCGACCGCGATCGATGGCAATCGCAAATGCCGGCCAATCCAGTACAGAAAAACCACCAGAGCGCCCACATGCAGTCCCGCAACCACCAGAACGTGATAGGCCGCAGTTTTCTGGAACGCGAGCACTACGTCTGAATCAACGAAGCTCCGGTCGCCCAACAGCATGGCGCGCAGCACGGCGCCGCGCTCGGGCTGGTCCGCGAACAGGGAATCGACGCGCGCGAGCAGATTTCCCCGCGCCCGCGCCAAGCGCTGCTGCATCGTCGGAGCAGGCTGATCGATCAGTTGAAGCAGCTCACCGCTGCGCAGCGAGCCAACGACGTCAATCTTCTGTCTTGCCAGAAATCCGTGGACATCGAATGCGCCGGGATCGAGATAATTGCGTGGCGGGCGCGCTTTCACCAGCGCTTCCACTCGGTCGCCCGCACGGAGTCCTTGCGGAGGATCAGTCGCGCGTGGACCGGTGTAGAAATTCACACGCAGGCCGCCGCTCGCGGGAACTTCAACGCCTGCGGACTCCACTTTCTCCAAATCTATTTCGTAACGAAGTCCCCATGGCAGTCGAAGAGGATCTTCACGCAGACGCCCGCGCCAGCGCAGCGGAATGGTCGTATCGACCGCGTTCCTGAAGATAAGCCGCGAAATGTGGTTTGCGGGAACAGCGGCGCGCTCCACTCCGATTGCGAGCCCGCCAAGCGCGAGCCACGCGATTAGTGCGAGACACCAAGCGAACGCCCCGCGTTTTTGCCAGATCAGAATTACGCCTGCGGTAATCGCCACGGCGGTGACACCACACCAAATCCTCGGCGAGGCCTGCCATCGGCTCGCGATGCCTATACCTGCGGCAAAGGCCGCGGCGATCCACAGCGCGGGCAATTTCATTCGCGTCGGCGCAAACGCGCCATTGTCTCCATATGAAAAGTCTGGGGGAAAAGATCGAACATCTGAATTTCGCTGCAGTCGTAGCCCGCTTCGGCGAGCACTGCGAGATCGCGCGCCAGCGTGGGCGGTTCGCAGGAAACGTACGTAATGCGCGCGGGCTGCAAACGTCCCAGACGCTTCGCCGCTTCCGGCGCTAACCCGTCGCGCGGCGGATCCAAAACCACAAACTTCGGGCGCTCCTTGTTTCGATCCAGAAATCGTTCAACATCCGCTGTTCGAACCTCAATCGTGCTTAGCCCGCGCATGTTGGTTTCCAGGTCGCGAACAGCCGCCGGATTCGATTCGACGGCGATCACTCGTTCGAAATGTTTCGCCAGCGGAACGGAAAATAGTCCCACGCCCGCAAACAGGTCGAGAGCGAGGCGGCCGTTCTCTTCGTCGCAAACCGTTCGCACAAGGTCGTCAACGAGAAATCGGTTCACCTGAAAAAATGAAAAGTGGCCGACGCGGTATTTCACACCGGCAGCTTCAGTCTCCAAAAAGCCCGGGCCGAAAAGTTCCATCCGGTCGTGGCTGGGATCGTGAAACAGGATGCTGGCAGCTTCCGGCACAACGCGACGAATCGTTTCGGCGTGTTCCTCGATCCGTGAGGGGAATCCGGCAAAGTTAGCCGTGAGCAGAAGTTTTGAGCCGCCCGGATCTGTCGTTTCGCGAGAACCTTCGTTGCTGAATGCTTCGATCTCGCGAAGTTCTCGCGGAAGTTCGCCGGCCGCAAGTGCCGCTCGCAGCGCCAGCAACGTTTTCAGAAGCAGCGGGGAGAGAATCGCGCATTCCTCGACGGCGCACAGAGCTGTCGAATTAGCGCGAAAGTAGCCGATATCAAGTTTTGCGAGGCTTTTCTTGGCTGCGCCCGTATTCGCCTGAGTTGAGCCATCGGTCGAATCCAGCGGCGGGCGAATTTTCCACTGGGCGCGATTGCGGTAGCCCCACGGTGGCGAAGCATGCGTTTTGATCTCGCCGGTCCAGTCGATTCGGCCAATGCGCCGGAGCGTCTCGCGCAGAATCTCCGCTTTGTACGCCGACTGTGCATTGTAAGGAATGTGCTGGTAATTGCAGCCGCCGCAAATGCCGAAATGAGGGCACGGCGGCGGAACGCGCTGCGGCGAAGGTTGCAGCATGTTGTCCACGCGCGCGCGCACGAATTTCTTTTTATGCTCTACAGGCGACACCGCGACGCGCTCCGCAGGCAAAACGAATGGAACGAAGACGGTGGACCCTTCGTGATGTGCCAGGCCATCACCGCCGTAGATTAGCTTCTCGATTGTAACGTCCATTGGTGGCATGAAGGTTGAGTGCGGCTCCCGCGCCGCGCGAGGAACACGGTTGCTGGTCAGGTCAAGTAAAACAAACTCAAGCGCGGCACGTTGAAATGCTCGAAAAGCCGTTTCTGAACGTATTGCCGCTCCAGCTGCGCCAGCTGTTCCGCGGACATCTTACGCCGGTAAGGCGCCAGCGAGCGATCCATTTCGCGACGGATGGAAAGCAGCGCTTCTTCATCTGCATCCGCCGAAAGCGCCGCCGACAATTTCTCTTCCAGCACGGTCATGCGGCGTTCGAGATCTTCGAGATCGAGCGCACCCGAGGAATCGAGCAGCACAAGAAGTTCATCGAGGCGCTTGGCAGTATCTTCGAAACGAGCGGGAAGTTTCTCTTCTACTTTCCCGGTCCGTTTCCGCAATTTTACCGAGGCAGCACGCAGCCGCGCGGCATTGCGTTCAAGATATTTTCGCAACTCGTCGCGCGAAAAAGTTTCGGCGGCCGGCCGCGAAGATTTCACTCTCGGTCCGGCGCCCACCGTAGCTTCCGCCGCCTCCGCCGCTGCGTCGGCAACGGCGTCAACACAGTAGGCCAGGCTCTTGAGTTGGCGCCCGCCCGCCGAGCGCCGCGAACGCTGCCAACTCTCGAACGCCCGGTCTATTCCTTGCAGCACTGCTCCGAGCGGGATGCCAGCTTTCTGCCATGTTTCCACGATGGCCCAATCCAGCGGGGAAACCAGCAGGTGCGCGCCGCGTTTGCGCCAGAAATAATCTTCGATTTCGGTGAAATAATTGAAATAGTTGAAAGAGTTCATTTCGTCGAGTTTCTGCGGGAGTTTTGTTCGCGCGGAAAATCTGCCCGGAACGGCGCGATAAGATTTAGTTTTTCGGCCTCGGCGGAACGGATGCCAGTTTATGCGTCTTGCCCCGCTCCTGATCGCCGTCCTGGTTCCGGTCCCAGATGATTCGCAAACCTTCGAGCGTCAGAAACTCATCAATGGTTTCAATGTGGCGTGACGCACTTCCGATCAGCGCGGCCTGCCCGCCCGTCGCGATGACCTTCGTCTTCGCGCCCATGGCTTTCTTCATGCGGTCGAGGATGCCGTCAACCAGATCTGTATACCCATAAAAGAGTCCCGCCTGCATCGAAGCCGCAGTATTCGTGCCGATGATTTTTCCCGGATCCTTGATTTCCACGCGAAACAACCTCGCAGCGCGAGCGAAAAGCGCTTCGGCGGAAATTCCAATGCCCGGCGCGAGCACTCCACCCAAGTATTCGCCGCGTGCCGATACGGCGTCGAAGTTAATCGCGGTTCCAAAATCCACGATGATGCACGGGCCGCCGTATTTCTCGAAGGCGGCGACGCTGTTCACGATGCGGTCCGCGCCGACCTCTTGCGGATTGTCGTAATGCACGGGCATACCCGTTTTAATTCCAGGCTCGACGAAGAGCGCCTTCTTGCCGAAGTATCGCTCAGCCATTCCCGCCAGCGTGGAATTCAGCGGCGGAACGACCGAGCTGATGATTATTCCGCCGACTTCGCTGGGATCGAGTTCGGCCAGCGTGAAAAGTTCGCGGCTTAGAATTCCGTATTCGTCGATGGTCTGATCTCGTGCGGTCGTCAATCGCCAATGGGCTACGAGCCCTTTGGGACCGAACACGCCCAGAACTGTGTTTGTGTTGCCGACATCGAGTGCGAGAAGCATCAGGAAGCCTCCGCGACATCGCCAGAGAGCACGGGCTCGATTCCGCCGCCGTCGTCGCGCATCACGCGCAAGACGCCGCTGGATTCCAGGCCCGCCGTAGTGCCGGTGAAAACTTCGATGGGAGTAGTGATGCGCACTCGTTTCCCCTGAAAATAGCTGGAGACTTCGGCGAAGCGGCGAAGGATCGGCCCAGGCCCGTCCGCGATGAACTGATTGTAGTAGCGGTCGAGGTGGCGCAGCAACCGAATCAGGATTTCCAGCCTTGAATGAATTTTCCCGGTCTCCATGCGCAACGAGGTTGCGAGGTCGGCGAGCTCAGCGGGCATTTTCGTCTGGTTGACGTTGATGCCGATGCCGATCACGGCATAGTGCATGCGGTCCGGCTCGGCGTGCATCTCGGTGAGGATCCCGGAGAATTTCCGGCCGTTCACCAGCAAATCGTTGGGCCAGCGAATGTCGGGGAGCACATCGAGCTCCTCGGCGACCGCGTCGCGCGCAGCGAGGCCGGCAACCAGGGTGAGCAGGGGAGCTTGCGCCGGAGAAATCTGCGGACGCACCAAGATGCTGCAATGAATTCCCGCGGACTTCTCCGAAAGCCATTTGCGTCCCGCGCGGCCCCGTCCGGCAGTCTGTTCTTCGGCCAGCACGATGGCGCCGTGGGGCTCGCCTTGCTCGCCGAGGTGCATCGCCACGGTGTTCGTCGAGTCGATTTTGAAGAAGTGATAGATACGGCGCGCGAACGGTGTGCCGAACAAACGCCGGGTCAAAAGCTGCGGAACGAGAATGTCCGGAGCGCGCTCGATGTGATAGCCGGTCCGAGCGTGTCCTTTCACACGCACGCCCAACTCGCGCATTTTCTGGACCCAGCGCCAGACCTGCTGACGCGTCACGCCTATTTCCTTGGCGATTTTCTCGCCGCTGATAACGATTGTCGAGTTCTCCGAGAGGAGCGTGAGCAGCGCGTCGATGCGGCGGTCGGTTGTCCCTGGCAAATTCGCCATTCTTTTGGTGGGCATAGGGAATTTGAAAGGATACTTGAGCGGAGGCACGGCTACAAGCCGCGCCACCTGGAGTCGCTGTGGCCGGACGCGAAATGAACGCCGAATTCCTGACGGAGTTCATCGTCGCCTGAGTCCTTATTTTGGCCCTGCCATCAGGAAGACAAATCCATCAACGTTATAGGTGACTTTGCCGTCTCCCGCGGCAACCGGAGGGACGATGCCGGCGCGAACTTTCTTGATGGCGACTACCAGCTTGGGCAGTTGCGAGGGATTACTTACGGGAATGTTATGCGAAGGAAGCAGCAGTTTAAGTTGAGGCGCCAGCGCCACGATTCGCTCGACGGAACGAACGTAGGCGTCGAGATCCGTTTCAGGACGGTATAGCCAGATTGGCGCGTCGTAGAAAGTGTCTCCTGTGAATAGCAGGCCATTCTTACGGTCGAGCAGGCAAATCGCATCGGGTGTATGCCCGGGTGTCGAGATTATTTCCAGCGTACGGCCACCAAGATCGACGGTGTCGCCATCGTGAATCCAGCGGGTGATGTGGAAGGGACGCGTGGCGTACGACTTCGCGTCAAATCCCGCGGGCCACTGGCCGCAGAGCGACCCGGAAGCGAGTTCGGCTTGCGCGTCGGCTGTGGACCCCTTCGCGTTGGTGCGTGTGAAGGCCGTGTCCATTCCATAGATTTCGCTGAATTCCCAGTTGTCGCCAACGTGATCATTGTGCGTATGCGAATTCAGCACCACCATTGGCAGAGACGTACGCGATTGAACCACGCGCTTGATGTCGCCAATGCCCAGGCCGGTGTCGAACAAGAGCGCGCGCTTGTCCCCCAGGATCAGGAAGGAAATTGCTTCCTCGAATTGATGCGGCTCGTAAATCGCAAAGACTCCCGGCGCGACTCGATAAACCTCAAACCAAGGATCGGGTGAGGGCACGCGCTCGAGATTTTTGTATTGGGGGCGCGGGAGTTGCTCGCACCAGTCAGGTGTCACGTTACTCGCCGGCACTTGTGCGCGAGCCGACGGCGCGGCAATAACTAACGTGAAGAGCGCAATTGCGATGGGGATGAAGCTGTTTGCTGTACGGGCCGGCATCAATGCGAGAGTATAGCGCGGATTGAAGCTTGGGTTTCCCGGCGCGTGAACGTAGAAGTTCGAAGCGAACGATCCTGGTACGCAAAGTCAAAATCCGTAGCCTGAGGAGCTAAGCGTTCGGGTGGACGCGGAAAAGTCGCCCACCCGCCGGATTTCTTAGTGAAACTGGGCGCCGGTTGCTATGGTTGCAGAGTGAGTTCGATTTGCCTTCTGATGGGATGCGGTTTGGGGTCGCCGCACTTGGTGAGGGCGGCGTCTTCGCATTCACGCTCGATTGTTTGCAGCGGATTGTCGATGGTGGCAGACAGGATCTTGCCGTCGGCCAGGCTCAGCTTTATTTCGACGTCGAATGTTTCCTTGCCCACCGCTGCAAGGTATTTTCCGTCTTGGGTCTTCTGAATCTGAACCCAATTGTTGGGAGTATCAGCGACAGGCTTTTGCATCCAGTCGGCCGGGAGTTTGACTTCGGGTTTTTCCGGCGGGACATGACGAATCACCAAGGTGGCTGTGTTGGCGGGCTTGTTGATCTCCTTAAGCGTGAAATCAAAATCGATGGAGTCTTCACCGAGCAGGACGTAGTTGCCATCCGCCCAGGAGTTGGGAGTGCCGCGCTTGAAATAGAAATGATCTCCGGCATGTTTGAGCTGGCCGGCTTTTTCGGCGAGCCACAAATCCACATAAAACGTCAGCATGTCCGTAATGGGACCGATAAGCCCGGTGTCGACGTTCGCGAGATTGGGGAACGAGGGGTTGTGGTTCGGGTCGAGCGTGACCTGCTGGCGCATATCCAGAGTGGCAGGGGAGAGGACAACCTTTTGGTTGTCGGAAATCAGGTTTGACCAGCGATACTCCTCATAGTAAGTGCCGGCGGAATCTTTAATCACGATTCCGTCAGCCTGAATTTCATAGTGCCAGGCCTCGTTGATACCTTTCATCTTGTAAGTAAGTTTCTCTCCCTCATGATAACGGCGGAGCAGAACGTTTTGGTCATTCGGCGGAGCTTGTGCCGGAAGCAGGCCAGCGGCGACGCAAATCAGGAGAACGGCAGCAAGAGTGTTCAGCGTGTGTTTGATCATGTGGTTGTCCTTAGCCCTTGGCAAAAGAGTTTTATTTCTTGTTTCAGAGTCTTCTCTGTGAATTGAAAAGGAGGCCCTTCAACTGCCCAGAGCGCGGTCAGTCCCAGATGAATGGTTTTGAAAATGACCACGAGCTCCGGAGGGTGCACGTCTTTACGCATGAGTCCCCGTTCTTGCAAGCCGCGGAACAAGGCTTCCAAGGGAGGGTCGATCGCTTTCTGCATCTCGAACATGTAGGGAATGAACTGCTCGGTGCGGAGGAACATTTGTCCGAGGAAGACGCGGACAAACTGGTGGTACGGCTTCTTCATCCGGAACTGAAAACGAATGAATTCGGCGAGGATTGACTGCAAGGAGCCTTTCGATATGACCAAGCGGCGAACTTTGGCTTGCACTCGCGTTTCGAAATCCACCATGAAAGCGACCACGATGTCTTCCTTGGTAGAGAAGTAGTTGTAGATGGTTCCTTTACCGATGTCGGCGGCGTCTGCAATCTGGTCCACGGTGACGGAGTCGAGTCCGTGTTGGGAAAACAATTGAATGGCAGTGGACAGGATGTGCGCACGCACGGCGGCCTTTTTGCGTTCCCGCCTGGGCTCAGCCTTCTGCATGACCGTAGTCATTTATGACCATAGTCATAATCTAAAGCAAAGAAGTTGTCAAGAAGAGTGCTGGTCCTAATAGACTGCAATTCGGGCGGGTTGAGGCGATCTGGGGGCTTCTGATATTCGATTCGGCGGTCTGCTAACTGGCTTCTGCACAAGCTCGCGCGCGGTCGAGCAGAAAGTCGCGTTCGCGTGCGTTGCGGGTGAGCGATGCGGCGCGCTCGAACTCCGCTTGCGCTTCGGCGAAGCGGCCCAGCTTGAAAAGAAAGTCACCGCGGACACTGGGCAAAAGGTGATAGGCCTTGAGAGACGGCTCCGAGACGAGCGTGTCGATGATCTCGAGACCTGCCGCAGGGCCGAACGCCATGGCGACAGCGACCGCACGATTCAGTTCCACGATGGGTGATGGCGTGAGCTGACCGAGCTCTTCGTAGAGCGCGACGATGCGTGGCCAGTCTGTTTCCGTGGGCAAGCGCGCTCGCGCGTGACACGCTGCGATGGCAGCCTGCAGCGCGTACGGGCCACGCGCGCCGCCGAGTTTTTCTGCGCGCTCGAGCGCCGCAAGACCACGACGTATGAGCAGTCGGTCCCAGAGCGCGCGATTTTGATCGAGCAACAGGATGGGCTCTCCCGACGGGCTGGCACGTGCGCCGGAGCGCGACGCTTGGATCTCCATCAACGCGACGAGGCCGTGGACCTCTGGCTCCTTGGGAGCAAGCTCCGCCAGGATACGGCCGAGACGGAGCGCTTCCTCGCAGAGCGCGGGTCGCATCCAGTCGTCACCCGCAGTTGCCGAATAGCCCTCGTTGAAGATGAGGTAGATGACTTCGAGGACCGACGAGAGACGGACAGCAAGTTCGGGCCCCCGCGGGACTTCGAAGGGGACGCGCTCTTCGGCGAGAGTGCGCTTAGCGCGAACGATCCGCTGGGCGATCGTCGGCTCCGGTGCGAGAAAGGCTCGCGCGATCTCTTCGGTGGTCAGCCCCCCGAGCAAGCGGAGTGTGAGCGCCACACGCCCCTCGGTGGAGAGAACCGGGTGGCAAGCGATGAAGATGAGGCGCAGGAGGTCGTCGCCAACCTCATCGTCAATCGCGGTGTGGAGGTTCTCCACGGCCGTCTCCTGTTTGCTCTCAAGCTCGCGAACAATCTCCGGGTGCTTGCGCTCGAGGAGTGCGTTCCGCCGGAAGTGGTCGATCGCGCGATGCTTGGCGGCAGCCATCAGCCACGCGCCGGGGTTGTCCGGAACGCCCGACTCCGGCCACTGCTGGAGGGCAGCAACGAGCGCGTCTTGCGCGAGCTCTTCGGCAAGGCCGACGTCGCGGACGATCCGAGTGAGTCCCGCGATAATCCGGGCCGACTCGATCTTCCAGACCGCGTCGATTGCGCGATGTGTATCGGTAGTCATCACGGCTACCGATAACACCACGTTCAATCCATGAGCGCAAGCCGAGGAAATACTTCCTCGCGGCTGTCGGCACGACCGCGCGTGGCTACGGTTTAGGGTCGAAGGCTTCCGGTCCTAATACTTGGCGGACTTCGGTCTCGCCCTCCCAACCCGGCCAGTACTTCTTGTGAAGTTCCATGAACTGCTTCGCTCCCTCGATTGCTTCTTCCTTCGATTTCAACTCAAACATCGCGAAGCCGCCGACGACTTCTTTGGCCTCGGAGAAAGGCCCGTCGATCGCGGTTACCTGGCCGCGAGAAACCCGGACGGAAGTACTTTTCGCAATTGGGGACAGGCCGCCGCTTTGGATCAGCGTGCCGGATTTGGCTGCCTCTTCGCCCATCCTCGCCATAGCGTCCAGAAATTCCTTCGGAGGCGGACCAGGATTTTCTCCGTGCTTTACCAGCATCAAGAATCGCATCGTCGTATCTCCATTGTTCATTTAGGATTGTGAGCCGGTTTGCCGGCCGATCTTGACCGGCTGAACCTGGGCTCTACTTATGCGTCGAATGAGCTTCGACGAAATCGACAAGTCAAAACGATTTTTTCCAACTTCCTTCGTGAATCCGTTACGCAATAATACCGTTCCGGCGATAACGGCGAGCAGAGGCCAAAATAATAACGGTATTTGGTAGAGACTCCGCAAAAAATCCTGATGATCGAAGAGATAGGCCTGCAGCGTATGTGAGGCCGCCAGACCGACCGCGACCAATACGCCGAACGTCTGGGCGCCCTCAGCAGAAATGCCGAGGAGGCGGGTCACGTGAACAGCCGCCTCAGTCAAGTGCTCGGACTGGATGAAGACCCCGAAGCCGATGAGCGCCGCCCCTGTGATTAATTTGAGGTTCTTAGACAGTGTGTTCTGCGTTGCCATAGCTGCCTCCTGAAATGGTGCTTGCTCTACTTGAACGTCGAACGAGGGACTGGAAAATCGACAGGCATTTTCTTAGGGCGCTCCGCGCGGGAAAAATGGTCGTCCACTCGGAAGCTGGGTCGCTTCCGAGAATGACTGCGGCGGCGCTGCGCTACGCGAGTTGGTTGAGCCGGTCGAGGAGTTTTTGGTGTTCGATTTGGCGCGATGCTAGGGTGGTGCGGAGGTCTTCGACGATTTTGGCAGGGGCTTTGCTGGTGAATGATTCGTCGGCTAGGCGAGCCTGTTTGGAGGCGAGGTCTTTTGCGAGCCGGTCGATTTCTTTTCGGATGCGCGTGATTTCTGCGACTTTATCCACGCCTTCGCCGTAAGCAATGTAAACATCGAAATTCGCGACAGAGCGAATTAGGCCGTGTGACGGATCAAATTCGCGACGTCCCGCCCAGCGAATCTCTGAAAGGTTCGCAAGTCTCTTCATGGCGTCTTCCTCTGAGGTTATGGGATAGCCTGTTTCTGTGTCGCCCGGAGTGATAACCGCCGGAATCTTCTGTTTCGGATCGATTTTCATTTCAGCCCGAATGTTACGCGCGGCGATGATGATGTTTTGGATCACGAGCATTTCTTTCTCAGCCAGCGGATCGCTCCAGTCAGCGCGAGACTCTGGGAATTTGTCTAGTGCGATGGACTGAGCACCCTGAGGCTGAGGCAAGCGGTGCCAGAGTTCTTCAGTGAGGAAGGGCATCACGGGATGCAGGAGGCGAAGGGCTGCTTCCAGTGCGGCGAAAATATTTCGCCAGGCTGCCAGCGCGACTGCGTGGTCTGTTGCAGCAAGTTGGGGCTTCACCCACTCGATGTACCAGTCGCAGAAATCGCCCCAGAAGAAGTGGTAGATAGTCTGACAGGCTTCGTGAAAACGGAAATCCTCCAGGGCGCGACTGACTTCCTCCGACACCGTAGAAAGGCGAGAAAACATCCAGCGGTTCGCTAATGCGCCGCCTCCTCCCGCAAGGTACGGTGCTTTGGCCCGGATTTCCGGGGCTGCAACTTCTTCTAAAGTTATGCCAGCAGAGGCTTCGGCTTTTTCGAGATTCATGAACAGGAAGCGGGCGGCGTTCCAGATTTTGTTGGCGAAAGCACGGGCGCCGAGGATGCGATCTTCGCTGAGGATGATGTCGGTGCCAGGGGCGGCCATGCTCGCGAGCATGTAGCGCAGGGCGTCGGTGCCGAATTTGTCAGTGAGGCCGAGAGGGTCGACTCCGGTGCCTTTGGTTTTGGACATCTTGGCGCCTTCGGCGGTGCGAACGAGGGAATGCAGGTAAAGGCGATGGAAGGGAATTGTCGATTTCGGATCCGCGGCACGTCTCGTATCTGGCTTACTCGCGGCGCTTTCAAAACGATCGGCGCTCAATTGGAGACCCATCATGATCATGCGGGCGTCCCAGAAAAATAAAATGTCGTAACCGCTGATTAGGAGGCTGGTGGGGTAGTAGGTGCGGAGGTCTTCGGTATCGTCAGGCCAGCCGAGTGTGGAAAAAGGCCAGAGCGCGGAGCTGAACCATGTGTCGAGGACGTCTTTGTCCTGGATGAGCTTTGCGCTGCCGCATTTCGGGCATTTTTGCGGCGGGCTGGCGGCGCGGGCGTGGCCGTCGACGATCTCGACGCGCGAGTCGAGCGCGGGGACCATTTCTTTACAGTCGGCGCAATGCCAGATGGGAATGCGATGTCCCCACCAGAGCTGGCGCGAGATGCACCAGTCGCGAATGTTTTCAAACCATTGCAACAAGATGGTGCGCTGATTGTCCGGCACGACTTCGATCAAGCCGTCGAGGACAACTTTTGCGGCGGGACCAGCGAGCGGCTTCATTTTCATAAACCACTGTGTGGAAACGCGCGGTTCGACGATGGCTTTGCAGCGGTCGCATGTGCCGACGGAATGAGTGTGCTCGGCGGTTTTTTCGAGCAAATCCAAATTTTCGAGGTCGGCGATGATCCGCGCGCGGGCGACGAAACGTTCGAGGCCGGCGTACGCGCCGGCGGCTTCGTTCATGTGCGCGTCGTCAGTCATGACGTCGATTTGCGGAAGATTGTGGCGCTTGCCGGTTTCGAAGTCGTTGGGATCGTGCGCGGGTGTGATTTTCACCGCCCCGGTGCCGAATTCACGGTCGACGGACGTATCCGCGATGATGGGGATTTCGCGATTTGCGAGCGGCAGCAATACTTTTTTGCCGATCAGATGCTGGTAGCGCTCGTCATCGGGATGAACGGCGACGGCGGTGTCGCCCAGCATTGTTTCGGGGCGCGTGGTAGCGACGACGACGTGCTCTTTCGTTCCCCCGACAGGGTAGCGGATGTACCAGAGGCTGCCGGTACGTTCGTTGTGGACAACTTCGAGATCGCTGATGGCGGTGAGGCAACGAGGGCACCAGTTGACCATGTAGCGTCCGCGATAAATGAAGCCATCGCGATAGAGGCGCAGGAAAGCTTCGAGCACGGCGCGATAGAGCGCGGGCTCGAGAGTGAAGCGCTCGCGGGTCCAATCGCAGGAAGCACCGAGGCGAATCATCTGCTCTTTAATTACGCCACCGCTTTCGGCCTTCCACTTCCAGACGCGGCGCTCGAATTCTTCGCGGCCCAAATCCTGGCGCTGGATACCTTCTTTGGCGAGCATGCGTTCAACGACGAATTGCGTGGCGATTCCGGCGTGGTCCATGCCGGGGAGCCAAAGGGTGCGTTCGCCGCGCATACGATGCCAGCGGACGAGCATATCGATCTGCGTGTGTTCGAGCATGTGGCCGATGTGGATCGAGCCGGTAACGTTGGGAGGGGGAAGGGCAATCGAAAAGGTGCGGCCGCTGCCGTCGCCGGAGTTTTCGGCACGAAATAATTTCTCATCGAACCAGGCTTTGGCCCAGCGCTCTTCGATTTCCCGCGGCTCGTAGGCTTTTGGTATTTCTCTCGGCATCATTCCCCCGGAGCTGATTTCAAGCTGACGATTCCAGACAGCCGCTTGCAAGTAGAGGCGAGACGGCGTGCTAGGCGCCACGCGAAGAGTCTTCAATATTAGGGTCGGATGGTTCGCGCGTCAAATGACACCGTAAATTTATCGGTGATTCTTCGTTCGAAGGGGATGAGGATGTTAAGATTCCCACCCCTCAAGGACGAGGCAAAATGGACAAGAAAAACTTTCTGTTCGTATCACTGACGGGCCTGATCAGCGACATCGCGTGGCAAATCTCGAAAGAGGGCCACGAGGTCCGCTATTTTATTGCGGACAAAAAAGAACGCGATATCGCCGACGGCTTTGTGGCCAAGTCGAAGGACTGGGAAAAAGATAAAGATTGGGCGGAGATTATCATCTTCGACGACACGCTGGGCCAGGGCGAAAAAGCGCAGGCACTCCGCAAAGAAGGGAAGCTCGTAATCGGAGGAACGGCTTACAGCGACAAGCTGGAAGACGACCGCTCGTTTGGCCAGGAAGAATTAAAAAAGGCGGGCGTGAATATCATTCCGTACGGGGAATTCGACTCCTTCGATAATGCCATCGAGCACGTTACGCAGAATCCCAGCCGCTATGTGATCAAACCGAGCGGCGAAGCGCAGAACGTCAAGCGCCGTCTATTCGTGGGGGAAGAAGACGACGGGCAGGACGTAATACGCATGCTGGAGGCGTACAAAAAAGCATTCTCCGACGAAATTAAAGTGTTTCAGCTGCAGCGTCGCATGATTGGCGTCGAGGTGGCTGTTGGCGCGTTTTTCAACGGCAAGACTTTCATCTATCCCATTAACATTAATTTCGAGCACAAGAAGCTCTTCCCCGGGGATATCGGCCCGCCGACGGGCGAGATGGGGACTTCGATGTTCTGGAGCGGGCCGAACCATCTCTTCAACCAGACGCTTTTGAAAATGGAGCCCAAGCTGGCGGAAGAAGGCTACGTGGGTTACATCGACGTGAATTGCATCGTGAACAATAACGGCATTTATCCGCTGGAGTTCACCGCGCGGTTCGGCTATCCGACGATCAGCATCCAACAAGCCGGAATGATCACGCCCATCGGCCAGTTCTTTTGGGACCTAGCGAGCGGATTGGATCCCAAACTGAAAGTGCGCAGCGGATTTCAGATTGGCGTGCGCGTCGTGGTGCCGCCGTTTCCTTTTGACGATGACGAAACGTTCGATGCATTCTCGAAAAATTCGGCGATCGTTTTCAAGAAGGCGCCCGCGGATGAAACGCACATTGAAGACGTCAAGCAGCTCAACGGGCAATGGCTTATCGCCGGAACTTCGGGCGTCATCCTGATCATCGTCGGCACTGGGCAGACCATGAAGCAGGCGAAGGCTCAAGTGTACTCGCGGATCAAAAACGTCCTAATTCCCAACATGTATTACCGCACCGACATCGGCGATCGTTGGGAAGAGGACAGCGACCGCCTGCACAACTGGGGCTACCTGCGATAGACGCGGCGAGCTTGCGACGGGCCTATGCTTAGCTTTAGCCAGTCACACCTAATCGAAATTTGCCAATTTTCCAGGACAACTAGTGGTTGCCGGAGGTTGCGGCGGTGTTCGCGACGGTAACTACAGCGCGGCGTGAATCCTTGCTGACACTCTGTGCGGCACCAAAGTCCATTAGAATCACGTTATGAATCTTTTACATATACTCATTCTCGCTATCGTGCAGGGGCTAACCGAACTGCTCCCAGTGTCGAGCTCGGCGCATGTGGTGGTGACTGAAAAGCTGCTGGGGCTCGACCCGTCTTCGCCATCGATGACTTTGCTGTTGGTGATGCTTCACACCGGCACGATGTTCGCCGTGATCGTTTATTTTTGGAGGCAGTGGCGAGTCACATTTTTCCACAGCGTGGCTGCATTCAAAAAGTTCGCGGTGCTGATCATTTTGGCGACTGCACTTACCGGTGTGATCGGCGAAGCCATAGTCAAGCTTATCGAGAAGACCGCGTTTCGAGGCGCGCCACATGCGGAGATTGAGGATTTGTTCAGCCATCTCGATTTGATTGCTCCGGCGCTGGCGGCCGCCGGAATCCTGATTCTCGTCGCGGGCCTCTTCGAAAAGCGGAACTACGCCCGACCTTTCGACGGATCGAAAGATCTAACTGCAAAACAGGCGGGAATCATTGGAGCAGTGCAGGGGCTTTGCTTGCCGTTTCGGGGGTTTTCGCGCTCCGGTGCGACGATCTCGACGGGAATGCTTTTAAAGGTGACGAAGGAAAGGGCGGAGTCGTTCAGTTTCGCGCTAGCAGTCGTTCTGACCCCGCCAGTGGTGGCAAGGGAGGCGCTGCGTCTCGTGCGCGCCGAACACATCAGGGGAACGGCAAGCTTTGCCTCGGCCGCGTTGCCAAGCTTAATTGGTGCGGTCTTTGCGTTCCTCGCTGGGCTTATTGCACTGAAGTGGCTGAGCCGGTGGCTCGAGGGTGGGCGCTGGTATCTATTTGGGATCTACTGCCTCATCGCCGCAGCAGCCGTGCTTTATCTCCATCATTTGGGCTACTGAGCAGGCCAAAAGTACCCGCAATTCCGCGTAACGAGAAAAATACCCGGAGAATTAGGGGGAGCAAAAGACAGGCGGGCTGAGCGGCTTACCTGTCCTTTTTTGAAAGTTCGCTGTGAGCGAGATTTTCGACCAGCGGCTTTACGCCTTGCGAAAACAAATCCTGAAGCTGAGGCCGGAGCTTTTCCAGGACTTTCTGCACTAGCGCATCCACCGTTTCGGAACTGGGTTCACTCGGAGTAGCGTCCACTTGAACCTGAGGCGGCATAAGGAACGCGATTCCGGAGAGGGCTTCCCGATTCGGCGGCGGCAGGGTGGGAATGCGTTCATTGAACTCTTCAACCGCCGGTTCTTGCGCGGCTGGTTCGAATACGGAAGGCTCCAGCTGTTCTGAATCTGACTGCCCATTCTCTTCTTGCGCAGGAGCCGGAAGAATATGCTGAGCCGGCGAAGACTCTTCCTGGTGCGGCGCGTAGTCCGAAGGCTGGCTGTGATGTTCGTCAACTAGCAACGGTTCCGGAGTCGCATGGTTCGAAGCCGCCTGATCGGCGCCCGCAGGCGCGATCATCAACTGATGTCCGAAATCCGAAGAGCTGCTTGGAGCAGGCGAAGAAGCGGTTTCTTCGACCGCATTCTGCGCATCGCGCGATTCGGACGGGAAGTGATAGGAAGGTCCAGATTGCGTCCGCGCATTGTTGAAAAAACGATCTTCTGAATCGAAGTGTGAACCGAATTGCGAACCGTGGCCGTGTTCCGTTTCCCGGTCTGAAATTTCCTCTGCGTGTCCATGAGGCTCGGAGATACCGCCGTGATTATCGGACGAGGCCTCCGCATGGTTGTCAGCCTGCTTCGCCTCGGGTTCCGAGTGTGAAGCGTTTGACTCATGCTGAGGCGGAGTCAGGTTCGACATCCAACCGCCATTCGGATACTCAGACGGCGGCGGCGCCATCATGTCCATCCACTCAGTGTGTCGCGCAGCGATGCTCGGAACGGGTTCCAGGTGCGCCTCAGGCTTCGGCTCGTCACGCACTTCTTCTTTCGCTACGACGGTTGGCGCCGGGGTTTTGTCCGGAGCAGGCTCCGGGAACCACATGGCGTGCGAAGTTTGCGGCGCATCCTCGACCACGGACGAGTTGGCAAATACCGCCTCCGCTGGTTCTTCCACAGCGAGAATTTGGGCGTCGGACGGCTCGGCAGGTTCCATAAAGTGATTCGGTTCGTTGGCGGACGGTTCCCGATCGTCAGAGTCCTGCGCCTCGCGAATGTGCCTTGGCGGCACGTCCTTTTCGGAGGGAAAAGCGCTGGTATCGAGATCGGTGCCGAAAGGGTCCTGCGCGTCCTGCGCGATGTTTTCAGGGACGTCGAAATCGGCTGCATTACGCCGCCAGTCGCTTACGGTTGCGATGTGGTCAAAATCGTCGTTCGCTTCAGACTCTTTTGCCTCAGCGACGGGAACTTTCGACGCCTTGGACTTCGAAGCTTTCGATTTCCTGGAATGTTTTTCCTCTGGCTCTTCTTCTTCGTCTTCGGTGTCATCACCGTCGAGTGCGCGCACGCCTTTTCCGAAGCCATAAATTGCGGCGGCTTCCTCAGGTGTAGGTTCTGGGAATTCAGGCAGCGGCTTGGGTTCGCTGCGCAGAGGAGCTTCCATCACTTCTACCGGCGCGGGAGGCTCAGCGATGATCTCTCTTTGCTTTGCCAGTTCCGCAGCGATTCGAGGATTCTTTTCCAGTACCGACATCACCATTGCGATCAAGGGGTCGGGCGGAACGAAGGGCTTCTTGAGAACGCCATCGGCGCCCACGCGCCTAGCTTCTTTTTCGTCCAGGGGATCGAAGGCGCCTACCAGCAGGATGACGGGAATGTGCGCGTATCGTGTGTCCTTCTTGATGAACTCGCAGACTTCATAACCGTTGCGCACGGGCATGAAAACATCCGCCAGCACGAGGTCGGGATTTACGTCGGGAAGGCGCCGCACAGCCGCTTCGCCATTGCCGACAGCAACCACATCTACGCCGCGCTCTTCCAACGCAAGCACGACCATTTTCTGGATATTTGAATTGTCGTCTGCAACCAGAATTCTGGGCACTGTCTTCCCCTGGAGGCGGGCCCCGAAGGCGACACGCCCACCCCTTTCACTCTGTATTGCAGCATTCCGAAACGCAGGCGTCAACAAACTCGAAGTACAGTCGTGCTACAGTTGTTAGCAGGGAGTAAACAGGCAGTTACCAGGGAATAAGCTTCTTGATCCCCTTCTTTTTCTTGCTGGTGGACTCTTCCTTGGGGTCGGCGTCTGCAGCCTTGGCTTGGGTGCCTGGGGCCTGACTGGACGCTGGAGCCGCCGTAGTAGGGGTCCCTGTGCTCTGTGGCGTAGTGGAAGTCGATTCGGTGGGCCGAGGGGCGGGTGAAGTTGTCGGAGCCGGTTCCGGTGGCGCGGCTGCGGGCGCTGAGTTATCGGCCGCCGGCGGCGAAGCAGGTGTCGGAGCCAGAACCGGGACGTTGCCCGAAGGCTTTAAGTTCGTATCATTTGCGACCGGAGGCGGGTCAGCAGTCGCTGGCGAACCAGCGGCTGCAGCGTTGGGATCGTTCGGCGGAGATATGATCTGAATGCCCATGCTTAAACCAGAATCCGGAGCTCCTGCCGGCTTGGTGGCTGCGTCAACTGGCGCGGCATCGGTGGTCTGATCCGCCGCCGGAGCGCCTCCGTTCGTCCCTGCGATTGTAAATGAGGGGCCTCTCGCGCCCGGCTTTAGGATGTCAGTCGCCGAGATTGCGTCGTTCGGAGGATTCATCTGCGGCGTCCCCTGGTGAGCCGAGCCGGAAACGTCGGGACTGCCCTTAATCATCGCCATTGGAACCCTGATAACCGCGCTCTGACGGTGCTGCTCGGCCCACAATTGATCGCTCTTCATGCGCTGTAGGGCCTGCGGATCGGGTGGCGGAATCGGCAAGCCCATGGCTGTAAGACGGGCCCGCGCATCGACGCCGCGCTTGGACAAAGGGTAATCCTGGAGGATACGGTCGTAGCATTTTGCCGCGAGATCGCCCCAGTGATTTTTGTCGTCTTCATTTTTCGAGGCTAGTTTCGCTCGGGAGTAAACGCTGCCAAGCATCCAGAGCGCTTCATCCGTTTGGCTGTACAGCGGATAGCGGTCGGTCACTTCCACCAGGCGAGCCGCTGCGGCTCGATAGTCCGTCTTCAAATAATAGTAACGAGCGATTCGAAACTCGCCGTCGCCCAGCACTTCTTGCACCTCGCGTAGATATTGTTCCGCTTTGGGCAGCAGAGGACTGTCCGGGTATTTCAATATGAAAGCCTGGAATTCATCTTCAGCGGCTTGAGCCTGCGTCGAGTCGCGGTCTGCCTTTTCCATCATGCGGTAATGAGCCATGGCGACCTGCATTTGGGCGTAAGCAGCTTCAGGCAGGAAAGGGAAAAATGTTATGAAGTCTTTATACTCTGAAATCGACTGCGTTGTGCTTGAAGTGCCTCCCTCTTTGTAATAAGAGTCCGCGACGGCGAGCTTGGCCTTAGCCAGGTACTCGCTATCCGGATAGGTATTGATCAAAGTTTGCAAAGCGAGGCGGCCTTCTGTATAACGCCCGGCCTTTAAGTCTGCCTGGGCGCGATCGTAGAGCACTTTGTCCGGTTCCGCCGAAGCGTCGGTGACAGGCTTCGCGTCTGGTTTTTTCGTGGGTTTCTTCGCCGCGAATCGAGGCGTCTTTTTTGGAGCAGTTTTCGGAGGTTGCGCCGGTTTCGTCGGGTCTTGCGCCGCCGGAGCTGTAACTGGCGCGCCTTGTGAGGATTGCGAGGCAGGCGCTGTTTGCGGCGCGCCTTGATCGGATTGTTGAGCGGTCGCTGTAGGGCACACCTGTAGGAAGAGAGGAGTACCCAGCATTAGGATTACGAGACAACGTGTTCGCCTGAAGTTTGCTGCCATCACACCCTTGAAATCAACTTCGTCCCAAATTGTACCGCCCAACTCGTCAAACTTTGTGGCTCAGAGCTTCGCTCGCAACCTTATGCAACTGCCGCGTTGCGCCTGCCGGATCGCCTGTATGAAAAATCGAAGACCCCGCAACAAACGTATTCGCCCCCGCTTGAGCAAGTTCGGCGATGTTTCCCAGATCGACTCCCCCATCCACCCCGATCCGGAAACTGGCATTATAGCGCGAGCGCAACTGATTCAGCTGGCGAATTTTTTCGAGCGCGCCGCGAATAAATTTCTGGCCGCCGAACCCGGGGTTCACAGACATCACCAGCACGGTATCCACCTTGTCGAGCACCTCGGTTAACATAACGACCGGAGTAGCCGGATTGATGACCGCGCCCGCTTCCGCTCCATGTTCGCGAATCATAGCCAACGCGCGATCCAGATGCGCAGTGGCCTCTTCATGAACCAGAACGCGGGTTGCCCCAGCGCGCACGAACCGGTCAATGTACTCTTCGGGTCGTTCGATCATCAGATGCACATCAAGGGGCAAACGGGTTGCTTTGCGAAGTGACTCGACCACGGGAATGCCGATAGAAATATTGGGGACGAAGTGGCCATCCATCACGTCTACGTGGATAACTTCCGCGCCGGCCTGCTCCACGGTGCGGATTTCGTCGCCCAGCCGCGCAAAGTTTGAAGCCAGAATGGAAGGCGCGATTTCGATGCGTGCGTAGGTCATGCGAGTACGCGGATTTTAGCACAGCAAGGACGGCGGTTACTCTGCAAGCTGCAGCTCGATCGTGGTGCTGGAGTCCACTCGGGCGCCTCGTGCAGGAGTTTGCGACGCGACCGTGCCGTGCAGCGTTCCAGGGACGGGAGAAAATGTGAGCTTCGTAACTTTGAGTCCTGTACCGGACAGTTTTGATTCGGCCTCGGCGAGGGAGAGGCCGATCATCTCCGGCATCACGTAGGCCGCGGGCCTGGATCCCAGCGACACGAGCAAATCGATATGAGGACTGGTGAGGTCGGAAGCGCCGGGCGCGGGCTGTTGCTGGATCACAGTGTCGTCCTGACCGATCGGAAGATAGGCGCTGGAAATTTCGCCCAATTGCATGCCACCGCGAAGGAGTTCGATGCGGGCTGCTCGCAGGCTGCGGTCCACAAGAGTCGGAATGGTGGCTTTTTGAGGCCCAAGACTGAGCATCACGTGCGCGTACTGCCCGGTCTTCACGCGCGAACCCGGCGCCGGGCTCTGCCGCACCACTACATCGGCGGGGAGATCGTTGTAAATGCGGTCTTCAACTTTGAGCCCCACTCCGCGTCCTTGCAATGTACGAAGCGCTTCGACAGATTTCATGCCGACCACATCGGGCATTGCGACTTCGCGGCCCTGGATCGCGAAGCGGACGGCGGTCAATGCGCTCAGAAACGCCACCGAAGCCAGAATAAAGGCGATCATCGACATACGAAAAAGCCACTGCAGCCGATCCCGCAACTTCATCGCTTCGTGCCTCCGAACGTAAAGCGTAACACGATGGATACGCTACGCCGGTTCTCTTTAATGTAGTGTTTTGCTATCACTTAACCTTTCTTTTCCAATAACGCTGCGAAGAAGCCGTCTGTTTGATATACGCCCGGGATGGTGTGGAATTGGCCCGCGTCGTCAAACAAGTTCTTGGCGTCGACGGAGTAAGCGAGATGGGGGGAGAGCGAGCGCGCCGCATCGTTTGCCGGCACTCGGCTGACGGCCGGAAATTTGCGAAGCGCTTGGGCAACTACGTCCTCGTTCTCTTCCGGCTCTAGCGAGCAAGTGGAATATACGAGGCGTCCGCCTGGCGCAAGCTGTTTCAACGCTGCGGCCAGCAGGGCAGACTGTAAGTGAGCCAGCTCGGGCAGTTGTTCAGATTTCAGCCGCCAGCGAATTTCGGGATGACGCGCGAGGGTTCCGGTGCCGGAGCAGGGCGCGTCGACTAGAATGCGGTCAAACTCGATGCCGAAGGGAAGCGAGTGCGCTGCGTCTAGTTCAATGAGGCGAATAGTGGGGAGCGCGAGACGCTTGAACTGTTCGCGCATGGCGCGCAACCGGTGCGCGTGACGATCCGCTGCCACCACCAAACCATTCTTTCCTGCGGCGCGCGCGAGCGTTGGCGTCTTTCCTCCAGGGGCGGCGCACAAATCCAAAACTCGGTCACCTGGTTGCACGTCGATAAGCAAAGGAATCGCTTGCGAAGCTTCGTCCTGAATCGAAATGTCTCCGCGCTGGAATGATTGTGTGCGCGTTGGGCTACCGCCTGTCACCGCAAAGGCCGCCTTTAAGAGAATGCCGGATTCCGAGTGCAGGCCCGACTTTTGCAGGGCATCCAAGATTTCATTCTGACTGTCGGCATGATGGAGCGAGCAGCTCAGTCGCGGCGTTTTGTTGTTGGCCTGCAGGAGAGACACGGTTCGCGGCTCGCCAAACCGGGCGAGCCATCGCTTTACCATCCACTCAGGATGAGAATGAACGACCGCTAGACGGGCCGCGGTCGAAATGTTCGGGGGCAAAAACTTTTCCAGGGGTTCTTTCGCTTCCCTTGAGGCGCGTCGCAGCACCGCATTCACGAGCGACGCCGCGGAAGTCTTGCGCGCGCGCTTTACAAGTTCCACAGACTCGTTCACCGCGGCTCGCGCAGGCACCCGCTCCAGAAAGCGAATCTGGTACAGGCCCATGCGCAGCGCGATGGCCACGGGCAAATCAAGGCGCGCGACCGGCTTCTTCAGTGCGCGCTCAAGCAAAAAATCCAGAAGCCCGCGCCAGCGCAACACGCCGAGCGTCAGCTCCGTGGCGAGCGCGGCGTCATCAGGGCGCACGCCGGTTCCAAGCTCCGTGTGCAACACATCGCTCGCGTATGCGCCTTCCGCCTCCACGCGGCGCAAGACTTCGTAAGCAATCTTCCTGGCTACGCTGATTGGCATTGAGCTTGTAAGTGCCTCCTGAGCTGGCGAGGCACGTCCCGCTGAATCTTGAGTTCGATCTAAAACAGAGCCGGACCGCCGCTCAGAAATTATTCGCCGAAGCGATCGCCGGGCCTCAGGCGCGCGCCGTTTGCGAATTCCAGGGCGGTGATGCGTTTGCGTCCCTCGAGCTGCACGAATTCCAGTTTGAGCGCGGTGCCTTCGCCGCACGCGACGGAGACGTTGCCGCCGCTGGCAAGAATCTCGCCGGGCGGGCGCGTTGTTCCTGCGGCTGAATCCGCTTTTGAGACTGGCCGGCCCCAGATGACGCAATTCTTTCCGCGGAACGATGTGAAGGCACCGGGCCACGGTTGCAAGCCGCGAATACGGTTGTAGATTTGCTGCGCGGGAAGTGACCAATCAATCCGTCCTTCTTCTTTTTTCAGCGGCGGCGCGAAACTCGCCAGCGAAGTATCCTGAGCTGTCGGCACAATCGTCCCGCGATCGAGTGCGCGCAAGGTTTCGGCCACTAGCGGCGCACCCGCTTCGGACAGCCGCGCATATAGTTGCGGCGCGGTTTCGTCCGGGCCGATTTCGGTTTCGAAGTTCAGCAGCGTGGGCCCGGTATCGAGGCCGGCGTCAATGCGCATGGTGGTGAGGCCGGTGCGAGTTTCGCCATTGATGATCGCGCGGTGGATGGGCGCCGCGCCGCGGTACTTCGGAAGCAGGGAACCGTGCAGGTTGATCCAGCCCAGGCGCGGGATCTCGATCAGCCGCTGCGGAACGATTTGGCCGTAGGCGATGATCACGACTGCATCTGGGCCAGTTCGAGTGAAATATTCGAGGGCTTCGTCCGATTTGATTTTTTCGGGCTGGTACACAGGAACGCGAGCGGAAACCGCCGCTTCCTTTACCGGCGAGCTGGACGTGGCGTGGCCGCGACCCCGCGGCCGGTCCGGCTGTGTCACAACGCCCGCGATTTGAAAATCAGGTTGTGCGAGCAAATGACGTAGAGAGGGCAGGGCAAACTCCGGGGTGCCGCAAAAAATAATTCTCAGCGGCACGCGCGTCCTACCACTCGCCGGCTTTTTTCAACTTGCGAATCTTGCGCTTGATCATGTCGCGTTTGAGCATGCTCAAGTGAGTGATGAAGAGAACGCCGTTGAGATGATCGATTTCGTGGCAAAACGCTCGCGCAAGCAATCCTTCGCCGCGCATTTCGAATTCTTTACCCGTGACGTCATGTGCGCGAATGGTCACGTACTGCGGCCGCGCTACGTGCGCGCGAAACCCCGGCACGGAGAGGCATCCTTCTTCTTCGCGCTGCTCACCTTCGGCGTGAATGATTTCGGGATTTGCGCAGACCAGTTTGGCCTCGGCGTTTTTTCCGTTGCTCACGTCGATCACAGTAACGCGCAGGCTCAATCCGATCTGCGGCGCAGCCAGACCCACACCGTTCGCCGCATACATGGACTCAAACATATCGTCGACGAGCTTCTGGAAATCCGCGTCAAACTTCTCCACGCGCTTGGTCGGCGTCTCAAGCACCGGATCCCCGTATTTAACAATTGGGTGAATCATCTTCGCTGCATCTGTCCTTCGCGCTTGCGTCTAACAACAACTAAAACTCGTCGAGCTGTTTCTGATACCCGTCGAAGTTTCGGCGCGTCTCTTCCAGTGAATCCCCGCCGAATTTGTCCAGGAAGGCTCCGGCCAATTCCAGCGCGACCATGGCTTCACCGATCACGCCTGCGGCGGGAACTACGCAAACGTCCGAGCGCTCGTAGGCCGCCTTCACCGACTCTTTGGTTTTCAGGTCGGCCGTCTGCAACGGACGCCGCAAAGTTGAAATCGGCTTCAAGTACCCGCGCACAATGATATCGCCGCCATTCGAGATGCCGCCTTCTATCCCGCCGGCGCGATTGGAAGAGCGAGCAAACCTCTTGCGACCCTTATCGTAGCTTATTTCGTCCTGCACTTCCGAGCCGTAGCTTCCGGCGTTTGCGACGCCCGTTCCGATTTCGACGGCTTTAACCGCCTGAATCGACATTGCCGCACGCGCCAATTTTGCCTCGAGCTTTTCGTCCCATTGCGCATGGCTTCCCAGCCCCGGCGGAATCCCGTGCGCGACAACTTCAAAAATTCCGCCAACCGAATCGCCCTCTTTCAGCACGCGATCCACTTCCGCTTTCATGCGCGATTCCGTGGCCGCATCCACACAGCGGAGAGGCGAATCCAAATTCGCGCACGCCGCGGAGATTTCCTGCCAACTAGCTTCGCGTTCGAGGCGCACGTGGCCTACGGCGATCGTGTGGCTGAGAACCGCCGCCCCAAACTCGCGCAAAAGTAATTTTGCAAATGCGCCGGCAGCCACTCGGGCAGCCGTCTCGCGCGCGGAAGCACGTTCGAGAACGTACCGCGCATCGTGGAAATTGAATTTCAGCGCGCCGGCCAAATCCGCGTGTCCCGGACGCGGAGCCGTCAGCGGCCGCTGGGAGTCTTCGGCGCCTTCGCTATCTTCCACCGGAAGCGCTTTCTCCCAATTCTTCCAGTCGCGATTTTCGATCCGCACCGCTACGGGCGCGCCGATTGTTTTCCCATGGCGCACTCCGGCGAAAATGTCCGCTTGGTCCTTTTCGATGCGCTGTCGCGCTCCGCGCCCGTAACCGAGTTGCCGCCGGTGCAACTCGCGCTGAATGAACTCCGAATCTACCGCCATCCCCGCGGGTAGTCCGGAGATCCACGCCAGCAGGGCTTGCCCGTGAGACTCTCCGGCAGTAACAAATCGCAGCATTTTTCCTGGTCGCCTGGATCATCGGAAGTCCGCTGAAGCGACGAAAGATTCTACCGAACGCACTGACGCGCGTAAAGCCGCTCATCACACAGTCATCTTCTGCGTGTGCTTGCCGATCTTGACGATAAAACGCTCGCGCATGTTTGCTTGACGGCGCACGTCTCGGACGTTAGGCTTCCGAGGACTTCGGTGATTACATTGCGCCGAAGTTCCACCAGATGCCCGAAGAGAAGGAAACATTAGAGCCGGTCTTCTCGGCTCTCGCGGAAGGCATAAAACGCCAGGTCCTGGTGGTACAGGATTACGCGAAACTGTCCTTCGAGTCCGTGGCAAACATTTTCACTCCACCGCACTACTGGGCGGACACGCTGGAACAGATGGATATCATCGGTGTCGGTTCGTTGCCGATCATCGTCCTCACCGGATTTTTTATCGGTGGCGTGATGGTGTTGCAAACTGCCGCGCAATTTGAGCGGTTCGGTGAGACCGCCCTCACCGGCGACGCTGTAGCGCTCGCACTGGTCCGCGAACTAGGGCCCGCAATCACCGCTCTTCTCGTTGCCGGGCGTAACGCATCGGGAATCGCGTCCGAGCTCGGCTCGATGGTGGTGACTGAGCAGGTTGACGCGATGCGAGCGTTGGGCACTGACCCGATTCGCAAGTTGATGACCCCGCGCGTTGTCGCCACGGTGCTGATGCTGCCTCTGTTGACCGCAGTCTCCGATTTTGTCGGCTTGGTTGGCGGATTCCTGGTGGCCTACTTCACACTCCGGCTGGGCCCCGTGCAATTCTGGACGCGCGCCATTCAGTCGCTCGATTTCGGCGATTTGGTGCAAGGGCTTTCGAAGCCTTTCATTTTCGCGTTCATCATCTCAACGGTTGCGTGCTTTATGGGACTTCGAGTGAAAGGCGGCACGCAAGGAGTGGGTCGCGCGACAACGTCGGCAGTGGTGGTTTCTTCCGTTATTTTGCTGGTGACCGACACATTCATCACTCGCGTTCTGCTCTGGGCCTTCAGCAAATAGCGCCCCTTTTAGCGCGGTCAGGGCGTTCTGAAACTCTCATCGTCAGGCCGACGCCAAAAAATCCTGGTTTGCATCTATAATCTCGGGATGACGCCCGTCGTCCCGCCTGGCGAGCCAGGTGAACAATATGGCCAGTCCGTTCCGGGCGAGCCGCTTATCTCCTTTAAGGATATTCACATTGGCTTTGAGGAAGGCGACGTCCTGAGCGGCGTTTCCTTCGACGTGTGGCCGGGCGAGACGAAAATTCTGCTGGGCGAGGGCGGTTCCGGCAAAACTCTGCTTATGAAACTGGCGGCGGGGCTTCTGCGGCCTGACTCTGGGAACGTGACGGTGATGGGCCAAAACATCGGAGAGATGCCGGAAAAGGAACTGCTGAACTTCCGTCGACATATTGGATTTGTATTTCAGGAAGGCGCGCTTTTCGATTCGATGACAGTGGCCGAGAATGTTTCCTTTCGCCTGGACGAAGAGAAGGTAGATGAATCCGAAACTGAAACGCGCGTGCGGGAAGCGCTGCGCTTTGTTGAAATGGAGGCGTCCCTCGAAAAATATCCGGGAGAGCTTTCAGGCGGGATGAGGCGGCGTGTTTCGATCGCGCGCGCGTTAGTGGATCGTCCGCCGCTCGTTTTTTACGATTCGCCGACGGCGGGCCTCGACCCGGTAACCTGCCAAACAATCATCACGTTGATCCTGCGCGGGCGCGATTCGCAAGGGGTGACTTCGCTGCTTGCTACGCAGCGGGTTCAGGACGCTTTCGGTTTGGCGCACTTTCGTTTCGATGAAGCAACGGGACATATCGTGCGCGAGAAGGCGGATGGCGAACGAGCCTCGCGAGTTTCCGCGGTCGAGAGTGACGGAATTGCAAATACCGCGATCCCGCCGACTAAGGTCCTGGTGCTTCGCAACGGGAAAATTTATTTCGAAGGTCCGGCGGATGAGCTGTTGCGTTCGTCGGACGTGTATTTGAAGGAATTTTTGGCTTCGGCTGAATAGCATATCAACGCGGATCTCTGAGGAGGAAGGCGATGGCGCAACGCAAGCAATTGACGTGGGCGGAACTTCGTGTGGGATTGTTCGTGTTGGCCGGCTTGTTCATTATGGCCGTGGCGATTTTCTACGTTACCGGCGCGGGAATATTGGGGCCGAAGTACCGCCTGACTACGTATTTGCCGGAGGTGGAAGGCGTGACGACGGGCGCACCGGTGCGCCTGGACGGCGTGGAAATCGGCAACGTGGAAACGATCCGCCTGACGGAGCATCCTCAGGATCGCATGCACAACATCGAGCTCATTCTGCGGATAGACAAGAAATTTCAGGACTCGATTCGCACCGATTCCGACGCGAGTTTGATTACGGAGGGATTGCTGGGCAATCGTTACGTCACCGTCTCGCGCGGATTGAACGGAACGGTGCTTCCTAACAACGGAGTTCTTCCAGGCAAGGAAGAAGCGGCCATGAAAGCGATGGTGGAGCGCGGCGCTGAATTGATGCAAAACTTGAGCACCCTTTCGGACGACTTGCGGGGAATCGTCGATAAGGTGCAGAACGGCCAAGGCACGCTGGGCTTGTTCATGAACGACCCGTCATTCTACAGGCACCTGGACGCAACGGCGGCGCGGCTGGACGCCATGACGACGTCGATTCAACAAGGGCAGGGGACCATCGGCAAGCTTGCTTCTTCGGACGAGTTTTACAACAAAGCCAGCGCGACGCTGGGTCACGTGGACGACGTGGTGGTTGCCGTCCAGCAGCAGAAGGGCACGATTGGCCGGTTGGTCTACGATCCCGCCATGTACGACAGCGCGAAGAGTTTTATGGACAAAGGAAATGGAGTGCTGGATGACGTGCGCGCGGGCAAAGGCACGCTCGGCAAGGCTCTGCACGATGACGCGCTTTACAACAACTTGAGAGATGCGTCTGCCAACGTGCGAGACGTCTCGGCGAAGTTGAATTCGACCGAAGGCACTGCCGGGAAATTCTTCACAGACCCGAAGCTTTACGACAACATGACCGGACTGACCAGCGATTTGCGTCTGATGATCAACGATTTTCGGAAGGATCCGAAGAAATTCCTGCACGTGAAGCTGGCGGTCTTTTAGATACATGCCACGCGCGCAAGCTCCATCGACCGGGTAAGCGAAACTCTTTCGTGAGCACTCTCGAATTTACGACTCTGGTTGCGATCGGCTCGCTGCTGGCCGGGATGCTTGGTGCTCTGACGGGGCTGGGCGGCGGAGTCGTCATCGTTCCGCTGCTTACTCTGGCGTTCGGCGTGGACATTCGTTACGCGATAGGAGCTTCGCTGGTCTCCGTGATCGCGACATCCTCCGGATCCGCTGCTGCGTATTTGAAGGAAGGCTTCTCGAACATGCGCGTGGGCATGTTTTTGGAAATGGCCACCACGATTGGCGCGATAACCGGCGCGTATCTAGCCGCGAGTACACCCACCAGAGCGATTGCGATTATTTTCGGAATCGTCCTGTTGTATTCCGCTTACTCCGCAAACAAGCCTCCGAAAGATTTGCCGACGGACGAGCCGCCGGACCGTTACGCCACGCTTCTGAAATTGGACGGGAGCTACCCAACGGCTGTGGGAGAGGAGCATTACCACGTCCGCAATGTTCCGGCCGGCTTTGGCCTGATGTATGTCGCGGGCGTGCTCTCAGGGCTGCTGGGAATCGGGTCCGGAGCGGTGAAGGTGCTAGCGATGGACCAGGCCATGCGCATTCCGTTCAAGGTGTCTACGACTACAAGCAATTTCATGATCGGAGTGACGGCGGCGGCCAGCGCGGGGATTTATCTCCACCGAGGATACATTGACCCGGGAATAGCCATGCCAGTTATGCTGGGCGTTCTGGCGGGTGCGTTGATCGGCGCGCGAATTTTACCCGGCGCGAGGGTGCAAGTGTTGAGACTGGTTTTCAGCCTGGTGATTGCGGCGCTGGCAGTGGAAATGATTTTCAAAGGTGTGAAAGGATCTTTTTAGAACATGTCAGCAAGCCAGGCTTGGGGCGACAAGCGCTTCGAAGTGATGATCGGGAAATTGTTGCGCTTCGGAGTGATCCTGGCGGCTGCATTTGTGTTCGCAGGCGGAATCCGTTATTTAATTCACTTCGGAGGCGCAGCGCCGGATTACAAAGCGTTTCGCGGGGAGCCGGGCGCTCTGCGGTATACGCGCCAAATTATTCACGACGCCGTGGATTTGGATGCGCGAGGGCTAATTCAGCTGGGGCTGCTGCTGTTGATCGCGACACCGCTGGCGCGCGTGGCGTTTTCGGTGATCGGTTTCGCGTTGGAGAAGGATTGGATGTACGTCGGGATCACGCTGATCGTGCTGGCGTTGCTGATTTACAGTTTGAGCAGCAGTTAATCTTGATTTAGACGGACAGGGGCTGCAGCGTTTCAGAAGACACGCCGCAGCCCCGCCGGGTTGTGGTTTATTTCTTAGGTTGATAATCTACCGTTTTCCAGCGTCCTTTCCGTTGCGCGCCGTCCGACCCGACTTAGCAGATCTGACGGTTATTGGCAGCGACGGCGTGGAAATCTGCTGCCTAGTTACCGAGGGGCGGGAAACTCACCGCTCCCTCGCTTGCGATTTCCACGCTGTTGCATTCGCGCTTCGGCTTGTAGTCAGTGCATTCGCGAACCGGGAAAAGGACCTCTCGCGGCGGAAATGCGTAGCCGCAAACGATCAGAACTTCCCCAGGTTCGTAACCCCGCACGGCGTGCGAGAACACGCACGCAATGCAGAGACTCTTGCGCGGCGGCGGTGGCACGTCCGCTAGCGACGGAACACGCGCTCCGAACAATTCGGCCCGACGCAGCCGCGGAAAACTCAGTTTGATCAATTTTGGTCCTCCTTTCCCGTCGTGCCGGGCCCGCAGGCCGGCAAACGCGAGACGAATCAAAAGAAACACAATCGGGAGCGATTCCGGAAGCAAACTCGAACATGGAACAGACGCAAGCGGACGAATAGCCGCCGTTGTCCTTATTCCGATTTCAGAGGCTAGGATTCAGGAA
>Ga0209330_1000007_pt1 | contig 117230 bp, 85 predicted proteins | sample JacPinW_OM2H0_O3_FD_187969 | JGI IMG/M metagenome (GOLD analysis project Ga0209330, IMG submission 187969) | Forest soil microbial communities from Algoma, Ontario, Canada - Jack Pine, Ontario site 1_JW_OM2H0_O3 (SPAdes) (version 2) | ecosystem: Environmental > Terrestrial > Soil > Boreal... | reverse complement strand
ATTGCGGGCTATTACGGCGGCTGGGTCGATGAACTGCTTATGCGCGGAGGAGAACTGTTTCTCGCATTGCCCTGGCTGTATCTTTTGTTTGCGGTGCGAGCGGCATTGCCTCTGCACATTTCGCAATGGGAAGTATTTCTTCTGTTGGTATCGGTGATGGGACTAATCGGCTGGGCTCGCCCTGCGCGGCTAATTCGCGGTGTTGTGTTGAGCGCAAAACAACGCAATTTTGTGGTCGCCGCGCGAGGATTCGGAGCTTCGGACGCGTATTTGTTGCGGCGGCACGTATTGCCACAAACGTACGGAGTGCTGTTGACACAGATGACGCTGCTGATTCCGCAGTATGTGCTTGCCGAAGTTACGCTCACATTCCTGGGTCTTGGCGTTGGCGAGCCCTTGCCGAGTTGGGGCAGCCTGCTATCGTCTCTGCAGCAGTATTACGTTCTTTCCTCCTATTGGTGGATGTTTTTGCCCGCGCTGCTCTTGATTCCCCTGTTCCTGGTTTTTTATACCGCCGCCGATGCTCTGCAGGAACTTCACAAATCGGTCACGCTGTAAAAGCGATTCAATCTCTGCTAAGAAGTTAAGGTATGGGGAGAGCCTATCAGTGCGGGAAATGCCTGATTCTTGCGATCGCAATCGCAATCGCTTGCTCTTCCGCGCGAGCTCTGCCTCAGCAAGCGGGCGAAGAACGAATGATCGCGGACGGCGGCCCAGGCCACGCGGGTGGCAGACTAGTGGTTGCGTTGCGTTCGGAACCCAAAACCCTCAATCCCGTTCTGGCCGTCGATGAGCCTTCCAGAGACGTGATTCGTTGCCTGACCGCTGATTTAATTCACATCAATCGCGGATCCTTGAAGACGGAGCCGTCTTTGGCAAAGTCGTGGAGCGTTTCCCGCGATGGCAGGCAATATACGCTGCACCTTCGTCATGGATTGCGCTTCTCGGATGGCGAGCCCTTCAACGCGGATGATGTGGTCTTCAGCTTTCAGGTTTACCTGGACGAAAAAATCAATTCTTCGCAGCGGGACTTGCTGGTAGTGGGCGGAAAGCCGATCGTCGTGGTGAAGTTGGATGCGTACACGGTTCGTTTTGAATTGGCGCAACCTTATGCCGCTGCCGAACGATTGTTCGACGGCGTCGCGATCCTTCCGCGGCATCTTTTGGAGAGTGCCTATCGCAGTGGAGGTTTTTCCCAGACATGGAGCCTTTCCATGCCGCCGAACCAATTCGCCGGTCTTGGGCCATTTCGACTGAAGGAGTACATCCCCGGGCAGCGCGTGGTGCTCGAGCGGAATCCGTATTACTGGAAGGCAGACCGCACCGGAAACCAATTGCCGTATCTGAATGAAGTCGTGTTTCTCTTCGTCGCCAGTGAAGACGCGCAGGTGATCCGCTTCGAGTCTGGAGATACGGACGTGCTCAGCCGATTCAGCGCGGAAAACTTTGCGGTGTTGCAGAAAATGCAATCGGGGAAAGGCTATCACCTCGACGATCTGGGGCCGGGACTCGAATACAACTTCTTATTCTTCAATTTAAATGATTTGACTCCGAAAGGGGTTCCGGAGATTGCTAAAAAGCAGGCTTGGTTTCAAGATCTGCGTTTTCGCCAGGCTGTATCGAGCGCGATAGATCGCGACGGAATCGTTCGACTGGTTTACGGAGGGCGGGCGACTCCGATATGGGATCAAGTAACGCCGGGGAACAAACTGTGGCTAGACGATAAAATTCCCCATCCAACGCGATCTGTGGAACACGCGCGCCAACTCTTGCAGTCCGCGGGGTTTTCCTGGAAGAGCGGCGCTCTAGTTGATCCACGCGGCAGCCCTGTCGAATTCTCGATCCTGACCAGCTCTTCGAACGCCCAACGCATGAAAATAGCCACAATCATTCAAGACGACTTGAGCCAACTGGGAATGACGGTACAAGTAATCCCGCTGGAGTTCCATGCAATGGTGGACCGGCTGCAAAATACCTACAACTACGAAGCGGCGATAATGGGTCTGGTAAGCGGCGATGCCGATCCCACCTCGGAGATGAACGTGTGGCTATCGAGCGGCGAAACCCATCTTTGGCACCCAAATCAAGACAAGCCGGCAACGCCATGGGAATCCGAAATGGATCAGTTGATGCAGGAGCAACTGGTCACGCTGGACTACGCGAAGCGGAAGCAGCTATACGATCGCGTACAGGAAATCGTGGCTGATGAGCTGCCGGTGATTTGTCTGGTGAGCCCTAATATTTTGGTGGGCGCGAGCAACCGTGTAGGTAATTTCCGGCCAGGCATTCTGGTGCCTTACGCGCTGTGGAATGTTGAACAGCTCTACATCCAATAAATGGCGAACGCGAGCCGCTCCGCTTCCCGAAGAACTCCATCGTTAGATGAGTTACGTGCCGCGTGGCCCGATCCGCGCCTGGTTCGAGAGTGCCTAAGAGGCAGCGAAGAGGCCTGGTGCGCTTTGATTTTTAGATACAAGAACCTCATTTTCTCCATCCCTGTGAAATATGGTTTCTCCGCGGATGACTCGGCCGATATTTTTCAGGCAGTTTGTCTGGATTTATTGTCCGAGCTGCCCAAGCTGCGCGAAGTGAAAGCTTTGCCGAAATGGATCATGCAGATTACCGCACACAAATGCTTTCACAGAAAAGGGCAGGACCGGCGCACGGAAAGTTCTGACGCGGATGATAAGCAACTCGAGCAGAGTGCGCCGCCACGCGCGGAGGAGATTCTGAGGCAGACGGAAGAGGAACAGAGCCTCCGGCAGGCCATGTCTGAACTATCGCCACGCTGCCGCCAGCTTGTGCACATGCTTTTCTACGACGAGCCTGCTCGGCCGTATCAGGAGATCGCCAAGACGCTGGGCATTGCCGTGGGATCCGTCGGATTCATCCGGCAGCGCTGCCTGGAACGACTGCGCAGGAACTTGCCGGAAGCAGGCTTCTCGTGAAGGAGGACAAGAAGAAGGAGCCTCTTTCCGAGCGATCGCTTCGTGAAATAGCAGGTCTCAAAACAGAATCCAGCCGCAACAAATTCATTGCGAGCCACCGGCGGGTACTTTCCGACAGCGTGGTGCGGCAACTGAATGAAGTGGTGCGAACCAAGTTGCGCGAAAACGCCCGCGAAGCACTCTTTCTAGCCGAAGCCAGTGTGGCCATCTCGCGCCGCTTGCGAAACAAAGAGGCCCTAGGCCGAAGCTTGCGCTCCAAGGCGAACGCCCTGTACATGCTGGGAGATAATCAAGAGGCGCTGGACTTCCACCGCGAGGCTTTGAGTATTTTTCGGGAGATCCACAATCCCGAGGAAGAAGCGCGCACGCTAATTCCCTCCATCCAGCCCTTCATACTGCTGGGAAAATATGATGAAGCATTTTGCGCGGCAGAGGGCGCCAAGAAAATCTTCCGGCAACTAAACGACGACAAGCGCTGGGCGCATGTCGAGATCAACGTCGGCAACATTTACCACCGGCAGGATCGTTTCGAGGAAGGGCTGGCTTGTTATGAGCATGCATACGGGATGCTGCTGCCTTTTCGCGATTCCGAGGGGCTGGCCGTCGCGTTGTACAACATGGCCGTTTGCCTGATTACACTGAATGATTTTCCCCGGGCGCTCGCCACCTACCAGCGAGCGAGAGAAATGTGCGTCAACCACGGCATGACGCTGCTAGTGACGCAGAGTGACTACAACATTGCCTACCTTTACTATTTGCGCGGCGAATATAGCCGGGCGATCGAGATGTTGCGCGCCACGCGGGAAGAGTGCGAGAAAAATGGAGACGCGCACGTTTTGGCGCTGTGCTATCTCGATCTGTCGGAAATCTATCTGGAATTGAACCTCAGCACGGAAGCGATGGATTCGGCCCATGAAGGCTCTTCGCGTTTCCAGAAACTAGGGATGGGATACGAGGAAGCGAAATGCCAGGCGTACGAAGCCATGGCATTGAGCCAGATGGGGAAGGCGCTGGGCGCGCTGGAATTATTTTCGCAAGCGCGCAAGAAATTCGTCAGCGAGAAAAATCTGGTGTGGCCCTGGCTGATGGATTTGTACCAAGCGGTGGTTCTTTACAATGAGGGAAGGCTGTTTGAATCGCGGCGGCTGTGTTCCAGCGCGGCCCAGTTTTTCGACGATTCCTTCCTGCCGAGCAAAGCTGTGCTGTGTCACTTGCTTCTCGCCCGGTTATCTCTGCGAACCGGAGAATTGGCGGCAGCGCAAGCGGAGTCCTCCCAGGCGATCGAGCGGCTCGCGCATTTGGAGGCTCCGCTACTTCACTATCAGGCACATTTTTTGATGGGTCAGGTTCAACAAGTATCGGGAGATCTTCCAGGGGCCTACGATTCTTTTCAAAAGGCGCGGGAATTTCTGGAGACCCTTCGCAGCAGCCTGCGGGGCGAAGAGTTAAAGATCGCGTTCATGAAGAATCGCCTGGAGGTTTACGAGAACCTCGTCGAGCTTTGCCTGATCCGCGCGGAAAGACCTAATGCGGCGGAAGAGGCTTTCGGCTATATCGAACTGGCGAAATCGCGCAGTCTGGCGGAACTTCTGAAACGCTCGGGACCATCGATTCGGCCTGCGGACTCCGGCCAGAGCGAACTGGTGCGGCACATTCGGGAGATGCGCGAGGAACTGAACTGGTATTACCGCCGCATTGAAGTGGAGCAATTGCGCGCGGAAGCGCCATCGCCCGATCGGATCGAGAAGCTGCAGAACGAGGCTCTGGCGCATGAAAACGAACTGCTGCACGTGCTGCGGGAATTGCCACAATCGGAAGAGCACGCGAGCCACGGCCCGGCGATACGTTCCCTGGAGAACATTCGTGCGTGCCTACCCCAAAAGGCTGCGCTCGTGGAATATTTCAGCCTGAAAGATCAGTTCATTGCTGCGGTAGTGACGTCCGACGGGCTGAAGATCGTGCCGATTACGCCGGTCTCGCGCGTGGTCAATCTGCTACGGATGCTGCACTTCCAGATTTCGAAGTTCAAGTTAGGCGCGGAATATACGCAGACGTTTGAGAAATCCATGCTCAGCGTGGTGCAAGCACACTTGCGCCAGCTTTACGAAGAAGTCTTGGCACCCGTTCGTGAGCACTTGCCCGGCGGCCACTTAGTTATCGTGCCGCACGGTGTGCTGCATTATCTTCCGTTTCACGCTTTATTGGACGACACGGGATACCTCATCGATTCCTTCACAATTTCCTATGCACCCAGCGCCAGTATTTTTGTTCACTGTCAGGAAAAGCCCGCGCACGTCGCTGGCGCGTCTCTCGTTCTAGGAGTTCCAGATGTCCAGGCTCCGCTTATTCTGGAGGAAGTGCGCGCTGTGGCAGAGATCTTGCCCGAGGCAGAATTGATCCTAGGAACTGCCGCCAACGAGCAGGCCTTGCGAGAGAGGGGTCTGAAGACCCGGCTGATTCATATCGCCACGCACGGCAGATTTCGGCAGGATAATCCAATGTTCTCCGGGATTCGGCTCGGCGACGGCTATCTGAATCTTTACGATCTTTACCAGCTGAAGCTGGACGCTGAATTGGTGACGCTGAGCGGTTGTGCCACCGGGATGAACGTGATTACTCCCGGAGATGAATTACTGGGCTTGATTCGCGGACTTCTTTACGCGGGAGCACACTCCCTGCTCTTGAGTCTGTGGGACGTTCACGACCAGAGCACAGCAGATTTCATGGTCTGTTTCTACCGGCGCTTCCAGGAGGGCAACGGCAAGGCCTCCGCCCTGCAGGGAGCGATGATCGAACTGCGCGAACGCTACCCCCACCCCCACCACTGGGCTCCTTTTGCGCTAATCGGCAAGGTTTCCACCGTCTGACGCCCCCGGCAATTATTTTGATACCCCCTATATTTTTTGAACGACTGCTCACCCTTATGAGTTGTGGTGGAAGTGGGCGCCGGGTCTTTACCGGCGAGGCCAAGAAATCAAATCGGGGGGGAGCGGAATGAAACACTATTCGCTGGAAAAGTGGGTTGATTTTGCACGAAACGTTATTCGCGAGGATGAAAAGGCAGAGATGCAAAACCACCTGAACACCGGTTGTACGGAGTGCTCGAGGGAGTTGAATATGTGGCAGCGTTTGCATCAAGTTGCGCAACGCGAGTCCGCGTACGAACCGGTCGAGGGTGCTGTTCGCACAGTGAATGCAATATTTGCGAACCGGCGATCGCACCCGCGCGAAGCGAAACCTGGAGTTGCAGCGTTGCTATTCGATAGCGTTCGCAGCCCTTTGTCGGCTGGGGTGCGATCAGCAGCCGGAAGCGCTTCACGGCAATTGCTTTACGGCTCCGACAACTATCGGATCGATGTACGAATTGAGCCGCAGTTGGACAGGGAAAAGGCCGTACTTATCGGTCAGGTTCTCAACTCGTCTGATCCAGACGAGCATATGTCCGAGGTGCCTGTGACTCTGCTGAAAGGCAAAAAAATCCGGGCTGAATGCGTGACTAGCCAGTTCGGCGAATTCCAAATGGACTGTGACTTGGAGGGCGGTTTCCGACTAATGGTGGTACTGCCCGGCCAGAGAGAAGTCAGCCTCCCGTTAATTGAACCCAAGTTCGGCCAGGACGACAGGCTCGCGCATCCAGTTGGTGCCAATAGGGTTAGACAGAGACTACGATTCAAGAAAAAAGGTACTAGAACTAAGGATTGATGTGAACAGTACCGAAAGTAGCCGTCTGTACCATTGCCTGAAATGTGTGGCCCGAAGAAACTGGGATACAAATTCAAAGCAATGGAGCTACTGCCGGGCGCACAAAAGGAGATAGTAATCATGAGGCGTCTAATCGGACTTCTTATACTGCTTTCGCTGGGGTTCTGGGGCCAAGCTGCGAGTGCCCAGGGACTCCTCGGCGGGGTTCTCTCTACCGTTGGACAAGTATTGTCCAACCAGAGTCAACAGGGAGTAATTGTCCGGACGACGCTTGGCCTTCAAGGTTTGCGGAACACTTGCTTGTCCAACGGGTGCACAGTGGTTGGCAATCTAGACGGGAACGCCAACCAGCTCTTTTTGGTGCGCCCCGCGAAGGGGCTGCTTCCGCAACTTCTTGCGGGAGTGCTGCAACTAGTGAATGGAATTCTCGACGCGGAACCCGACCAGATCCTGGTGATCCCCCCGAACCAGAATAATCAAGCCACGGCTTCCACAGCTCCGCAAGGATTGTGGGACACGACGCCCGTGAATTACTACGGGAACACCGTAACCGACGGATATGTGAATCAACCCGCCGCTCAGATCATTCGCGTGGCGCAAGCTCACAGTGTGTTCGGAGTCGGCGGCGCCGGAATCGTCGCGGACATTGATACGGGTGTGGACCCCAACCATCCGGCGCTGCAGGGCGTGTTGCTTCTGGGGTACGACTTCACCCGGAACCAACCCGGCGGCTCGGAGCTGCCGGATGTCTCGCTCTCTGCTCCGCCTCCCTGCCCAACTTGTGCCGCGGCATACGTGAATCAGCACACGGCGGCGATGCTGGACCAACACACGGCGGCCATGCTGGACGGCTCGCAGTATGCGGCGTTCGGGCACGGCACGATGGTGATGGGCATCATTCACTTGGTCGCGCCGACCGCGAACCTTCTGCCTCTGAAAGCGTTCAGCGCGAACGGAAGCGGATCCCTTTCGAATATTCTGGCCGCGATTTATTACGCGGTGCAGAACAATGCGAACGTCATAAACATGAGTTTTGACTTGACGACTAGCTCAGCCGAGCTCCGAACTGCGATTAACTACGCCAACAGTCACAAAGTCATTTGCGTGGCTTCATCCGGAAACGATGGCGAACAAGAAATGGTTTATCCCGCCGGGTTGCAGTACGTGATGGGCGTAGCTTCCACGAACAATGAAGATCAGCGTTCGAGTTTTTCGAACTACGGAAACCAAATAGTGTGGGTTGCGGCCCCCGGCGAAGGCGTAATTACCACCTATCCGTTCGCCACTTACGCTGCAGGTTGGGGGACGTCGTTCAGCTCCCCGATGGTTGCCGGAACTGCGTCTCTGATCGCCAACATGCAACCCTCCTTCGGCGAGAATCAAGCCGCTTGGACCGTTGCTCACGCGAAGTGGATCGGGATCAACATGGGCAACGGGCGTCTGGACGTTTACGGCGCTTTGTCATCCTTAAAACCCATCCAATCGTTGCTGCAGTAGGGCGTTCCAATGGGGATAGACAACATCGAACGAACAGGCACCAACGAGTCGGATGCTCGAATCGAGGGCGTGACAGGCCACGAGCCCGAACTCCCTACAGGCCCGTTGCCGAAACTCTCGCATCAGTGGGCGCCTCCATCTCTGAATGTAAAGCTCGTAGAGGAGCAACTCACTGCATTGCGTAGTTCTCTGATTTGCGCGTTGAATCAACTCCTGGACTTGAAGGACTTAAATACAGGAGTTCACAGCACACGCTTGGCGGAATGGGCTCTTCACGTAGCTGGAGAACTTGGGCTGGACCGTGAATGCTTGGGCGATATCGAGGTTGCGGCGCTCTTGCACGATATAGGGAAAATCGGAATCTCGGATGCCATCTTAAACAAACCCGCCAAGTTGACCGCAGAGGAATACGATCTCATGAAGAAGCATCCGGAATACGGCTGGGCCGTCTTGCGCCAGATTCCGGGGATGGAGCGCGCCAGCTTGATGATTTTGCATCATCATGAAAATTACGATGGCACGGGCTATCCTGGCGGATTGAAGGACGAAGAAATTCCGATTGGATCGCGCATCGTTTCAGTAATCGACGCTTTCGATGCCATGGTTTCCAACCGGCCCTATCGCCAGGGTATGCCGTTTGAAGAAGCCGAGCGACGTCTATTAGCTGCAAGTGGGACGCAGTTCGATACTCGCGTGGTGAATAGTTTCCTGCCACTGGCGCGAGCGGAAATGTCATCCGTGTTCGCCGCGGCCGGTACGTCGGTCACTGCTATCCTCTAGCTTTACTTCGCAGGCCCTCCTTTCGTGCTAGCCGGCCTTTTGGGAATTGATTTTGCGCGAATTTCGGAAGAGACACTTCGCAACGCTTCGGGGCTCGGATTGCCGCGTTGATGGACCATCGGGTCTTTTCCTCGGAGAAAAATTTTGGATTTCGGAAAAGAAAAGACCTTGTAAAATGGTCAAAGAGGCAATTCTCGGAGCCTGTGCCGAGGCTTTGCCTAGATAAGAAAAGACTGTCTACCGCGGTTGCAAATCGAGAACTTTGACGTCTTGAGGTGATCATTAATGTGCAGAAACATCAAGATTCTTTTCAATTTCGATCCGCCCGCTACTGAGGGAGAGATTCGAAATGCTTCGCTTCAGTTCGTGAGGAAAATTAGCGGTTTTAGTAAGCCGTCGCAGGCGAACGAAGCCGCGTTCGAGACTGCCGTCGATGAGATTGCCGAAGTCTCGAGCCGGCTTCTCCGTACGCTGCAAACGAATTCATCGCCCAAAAATCGAGAAGATGAAGCCGCAAAAGCGAGAGCTCGCTCCACGGAAAGATTCGGTACTTCTGCCCGAGCTTGAACCGTCGCTACTTCTCAGCACCTTGGGCGCATGCAGTCTGCCCGCGCAATCAGCCTTAGTATCGGTCGCAGTGTGCTGCCGTGGCACTAAATTGAGCTGTGAGAGAATTCTGTTCCATGCGTCTTCCCCCTAAGCGCCAAGCAAAAATCTAGGTTTTCTGCAGGACAGCAACGCACATGCAATCAATTACTTGGGCGTATACCTTCGATACACCAGAAACTCACCTCACATGCATTGACGCCCAGAATCTATTCTGAGAGATTGCGGCGTATACCGGAGGGAATTGGGTGTGCGGTTCGTTTGGAATTGTTGAGGTATCGATGCAACGTTTTCATCGAAAGTGACACTACTTTAGGTCGAATGAAACATGTCTGACTCTTGGCTGACACTTACGACGAGACGGCATGCATGAGCGGGATAGTCATTGAGAGTTGGGCCCGCGAGTTCCCAGATTCGCGGTGGAGTAAGAAGTCCTGTGACTTCTAGTACTGTTCTGTTCTTTCGAATACGGTAGAGGATCTGCATTTTCGCGGGACACGAAGTGGTTCTAATCGCGGCAGTTATTGATAAAGGAGAGTCAAATGCGTAGAGGAATTTTGCTGGCGTTGTTTGTTTTGTGCGTGGCAGCCACGAGCAGGGGTTTGTGTGCGCAGACTGTTTTTGTCTCCACGGGCCAAGGAAGCCAAATCCTGAATGTTAACGGGCAGACTGGGACGTTCACAGTGGTGTCCTCCGGGAACCCGTTTCAGGGCCTGAATCCAAATTTTTTCCCTGAAGGGATGACAGTTGGACCTGACGGAAAAATCTACGCCACCGATCCAACCGATGGTCTGGTCGTCAGGATGAACCAGGACGGCACCCAGCCGGAGGCCGCATTCCGTTTTGATTGTGACAGCGGTTGCCCGGCTAATCCGCAGGGACCGAGTTTCAACCCTAGCTCAACTGGAGACCTATACTTCAATTCGCTGCGTAGCAACGTCGGCGACGGCAACGGTCTATGGGTGATTACCGGCGCCGGGGCCGTGCCGTTCGGTGGATCGTTTAGCGCTCCGGTGAATATTATGCCAGACACTTGCACAGTTCCCGCTTGCTTCATCCCTGCTAATGGCGCAGGCACGGCGTTCGATAGCGCCAACAACTTGTTATTCGTTCAGCAAACGGCTACAGGAGCGAGTAACCCGAATTCAGTGCTGAGTTTGAGCCCGCCTTACACGTCGGGCGCAGCTCCGACTTCTCTCTTAACCGAGCTGAACAGTCCGACCGGTGTAGCGTTGAACCCAGCCAACGGCTTAACCTATGTCGCAGACACTTTCAACGGCAGAATCTTGCAGATTAGTACGGGGCTTCCGTACTTCAGTAGTTTTGGTCCGAGCAACCCGAATTGTGAGGAGGGCCAATCAGTTCCGGAATTGCCTCTCTACATGCAGTTCGACAGCGCGGGTCATCTATTTGTTGTGACGGCGATCAATGCGGTCGGAAATTGTGGACAGCTTTGGAGGATCGACCCACCGGCTCCGGGCGGACTCGCTACCGGAACGATGGTCCTGGATCTGGTTCCAGCGTTTAACAGTGACCCACCACTCGTTGTCTCGGATCAAGCGATCGGGGTCGCTCTTGCTGCTTCGAACACAGTCACCGTAGGGCCGTTCGCGGTCTCTCCAGGCACCACAGTCAACTTCATCGACGGGACCTTCATCAACCAAAAAGTGACCATTCCTCCCGATGCGAACATGAATGGCGTCGCGTTCATGCAGATGAGCTTCATCCAAGTGTCTCCCGCAGTGTTCAATGCAACCAGGCTCACAGGCGTCGAGGGCAATACCTTTTCGGGTGGCAACCAAGGTCCGTTCAGTTCGCCGCCCACAACCTGCACGGTCATCACGGGCACGGTTGACAACAGCAATTGTGTGGTCATGGAGGCTCAGTGCTTCAATGCGAGTCATGTCGCGCTTCCCACTTGTGCCATAACGGCTCCGACGACTCTCATCACACTGACTACTTCTTATGAGACGCCGTTCCCACAACCGACGCCGGGATTCCTTATCGCCGACGATGGTCAGAACAATTGGGCGAACATCCTCATCGCGTTTGACGCGAGCGCATTTAACGTAAACGACCCGATCATGAAGGGGGGGACTAAGAGCTGCCAGGAAGATACTGTGATCGTTAATCTTGGAGGCCCAGTGACCCCAACGCCGGCGAGCGTGAACTTCGGCAACGTTACTCTCTTCGGGTTCCCTGTGAGCGTTGTTACCGTCACGAACACCGGAAGCACAGCCCTGAACATTAGGAGTAAACTCGCGGCTGTCCCCGGTGGAGATTCGGACGACTTCGGTGCCTTAAATTTGTGTTTAAAACCATTACAACCGACCAAGAGTTGCTTCATCCTGGTGAGCTTCTTCGCAGATCCGGATGACTTCAACCCGCAAGCGGCCACGTTGGACATCACTAACAACGCGCCTGGCAGCCCTCAGCTAATAGTGCCGTTGTCTGCCACGGTCGTGCTGCCTAAGAAGAAATAAGCGGTACCGGCTGAGAAACATGCTGCATTGAAAGGCTGTGATCCGGGTTAGAACTCGACCCGGTCACAGCCTTTTTATTTTTTTTCACCTTGAGACCAACGGTTGGATTCGGTATAAATCACGTTCAGGTCGGAACGTTTCAGAACCGCGTCGCTTCCCGTGTCTTTCTCAATTTCGTCAAGATACCGAAGCGCGTCGCGGTAGTGGCCTGAAGCCTCCGGAACTTTGCCGGTGAGGCGGAGGACGGTAGCCAGCAAGTAGTGGGTCCTGGCCAGCATAGCGCGCAGCCCTAATTTTTCGCTTTGGTTTAGGGCGCGATCAAGTCCTTCGCGGGCGCGCGAATAATCCTTGGCGGTCACCTGGGCCTCGGCCAAATCAATCGAGCACGCGACCGATAAATACTTCAGACCCAAGCTGTCCGCCTCCCGAACCAATTCTTTTAAGGAGCCGATTGCTTCTTGCGTATGTCCTTCCATGACGCTGGCCTTCGCCAGCCGAAGCTTGGCCTCGATGATCTTCTCACGATCCTTGCTTTGGGACGCTGCTTGGAGGGCTTGTGCGTAGAGTGTTCGCGCTGACTTCGAGTCACCTCGGTAGAAAGCGACGTCTCCCTGAAAGTTGAGTGTCTGGGCCACGATCGCTTGCGCTTTAACCTCACGTGCCAGACTTAGTGCTTCAGTCAGGGCTTTCTGAGCGTCGTCCGGGCGTCCGGCATCGGCAAGCGCGCCGCCATAGCCGCTCAAGATTTCCGCCATCGTGTCGCTGCGATCTTGAAGCTCCTTAAAAGCCTTAACGGCGTCTTCCTTGGAATTCAGAGCGGCCCCGTAGCGCCCCTGGATGCCGAACAGGGAGCCAATACTGGACGAATCGATGGCCGCGTTCCGCTTGTCGCCGGTTTTCCGGAACATATCGAGGGCGCGATGATACTGGCTGAGTGCTTGGTCATATTGCCCTAGCTTCGTTTCAGTCTCGGCCAGGTTGTAAACCGTCTCGGCGATTTCGCCCTGGACCTTCAATTTCTCGCGCAACTCGAGGGCTTGTTGGAAGTATGTAAGCGCGTCATCGTACTGCCCTTTTGTGAAGTACACACCGCCGATGTCGTTCAGGCAAAGCGCCTGATAGCTTTCGTCGCCCGAATCGCGCTGGATTTGCAGCGACTCCTTGTACATCTGGAGCGCTTTGTCGTTTTGGTCGAGGCCCGAGTAGAAGTTGCCCAGATCGATCAGGGTGTCGCCGACCTCCTTTTTAGCGCCAATTTCCTTTCGCACTTGCATGGCCTCGTTGAGGCTAGCTAGGGCTAACTGCGGTTTACCAAGGAGCGAATAAACTTGGCCCATTTCGTTAAGGCTGGCGGCTACGCCACGCTTGTGGCCGATGCGGCGCTGGATGGCAAGCGAATCTTGATAGTTGCGCAGGGCTTCTTCCGGCTTATTCATCAGCCTGTAGGCAATTCCCATATTTTGGAGAATGAGAGCCCTCTTCTCGTCGTTCCCGTTTTTGATGGCAAGAGTCAGCGCGTTGTTGAAATATTCAAAGCTGTCCTGAGGATTGCCGCTCTTAATGTCCAGGACTCCCATCGCCCAGAGCGCCTCTACGGATTGCGGGTCGGATTTCAGCACCGCCCCGTAGTGCTCGCGGGCCTTTTGGAACTCGCCGGTATCTTGGTAAAGCGACCCAAGCGTGAACTGGACCGCGGTATCATCCGGTGAAGCCTTGGCTAAATTCTCATAAGCCTCTATAGCTTTTGGGTAGTCCTTCATAATTCGCGCGTGGCTGGCGCCGATCTCATATTTCTCACGAACCGGAAGACTCTCCGCCAATTCAACGGCCTTTCGAGAGACCTGCTCTGCTTCGCTGTCCTGCCCTAGATTTGCGTACGTCTGCCCCAGCTTTGCGTATGCGAGAGCAAATTCCGGATCAGCCTGAGTGGAAGCCTGAAAAAGTTTCAGGGCTTCGAGATTATTTCCCTTGCCAGCGAGGTCGACGCCTTCGCTGTAGAGCCGGATTGCGTCGAGCGATTTCGAAGAAGGCTTGAAGGACTGCGCTTTGAGCTCGTCCACAACTTGCGGCGACAGAGCCAGGTTTTCGCGAATCTTTTGCGCGAGGTCGTCGACAGCCGTAAGTAAATCTTTTTCGCTTGGCGCCTGTGCCTTGAAGTTGACGGTGCGATCCTGCTTCAAATTTCGCAAAGTGGCGTCTATGAGAATTTGATCTCCGAATTTTGCATATTGCCCCGACACCACCGTATCGGCAGCCATCATCGATGTGATCTGGCGCAGTGTCGCGGCATCCGAAGTGGCGTCAGGCGTGATCTGAAGATCGTGCAGCACCTGGCGCAGCCTATCGGAAGACACGGGATGTAGATGAGCAGACTGTCCCACGTCCGTGCTCAGCATGTCCGCTAGGCTCGCGCCGAGCCAGTTGAGCGATGCGTCTCCCGACGCATTTCGAAACGGCAGAATCGCAAGCGCAATGGCAGGCTGCCCCGGCTGATCCGGTTTTGCTCCAGAGCGGAATTCAGGTTTTTTGACTACCACGAACGCGACCACTGCAATTGCCACAACGAAAGCGGGCACAAGCCATTTCGCGAACGGAGCCACCCTGCGAAGCTGGCGTTGTATCGGAGTTGCCGCTGAAATCGCCGTTCCCGCCTGCCACGCGTCCAAATCTTTGGTGAATTCCGCGACGCTTTGGTAACGCCGCTCACGGTCAATCTCAAGGCACTTCACTACCATTTCGCTAACGGCTCGAGGAATTCCAGGTTCCAGCTCCACTAGTGGGCGCGCGGGTTCGTGTGTCCGCTTCCAAAGCGTCGCCATGGCGGTGTCAGCTTTGAACGGAGAGGATCCCGTCAGCAATTCATAGAAAATAATCCCCAGCGAAAATAGATCTGACCGCGCATCCAAATGCTGGCCCTTGGCTTGTTCCGGAGACATGTACTCAGGAGTCCCCACGAGCGCGCCGGTCTGAGTCATTCCGCCGCCCGCTTCCATACCGCGGGCGATCCCGAAATCCATCACCGAAACTTTTCCTTGCTCATCGACCATGATATTTTGGGGTTTGAGGTCGCGGTGAATGACTCCCTCCACATGCGACGCTTCGAGAGCATTGCAGACCTGGACGATAATCTGGGTAGCATCCTTCGGTGTAAATTTTCCTTTTTCGCGGATCAAGCCCTTCAGGTCCCGTCCATCGATGAACTCCATGGTGATGAACTTCATGCCATCTGCTTCGCCCAGATCGAAAATGCGGATCACGTTTCGATGAGTTATCTGGCGCGCCAGCACCAGTTCCTGCTTGAACCTATGCAGCGCATCGGCGTTCTGCGCCAACTCAGGACGGATCACCTTAACCGCGACCAGCCGATCGACTTCCCTGTCACGGGCTTTGTAAACCGTGCCCATGCCACCTTCTCCGAGTAGCTGCAGAATTTCGTAACGATGGCCGAGTACGCGGCCTAGCTCGATAGGGGTTGAAGACGCTGTGCTTATTGGGGCGGCCGGAGCCGACCATCCGCTCATGCCGTCTACTCTGCGATTGGAAGCTCCGGGGGTGCCAGGTGTGGTGCTCGGAGTGATAGTAAGTGTGCGGTCGCTAGCGGGCAGAGGGGTGCTGCAGGCTGTGCAGACTAGGATGCCGGGAGGATTCGTCAATCCGCATTGCGGACATTCCATTGCAACTTCCTCGCTATTTTGAGTCGACGGTACACCCTGAAAGGGCCCTTTACAATAACCATGACATCAGAAGTTCTACACTCAAAACGGGAACCTCAGCCGAAATTTCGCACTAAATCACTTCAACGAGTGCTATCAAGGAGGTTCTGGATAGCCTCACCAATCGCTTTCTTGGAGGCTGCTGAAAATGAAGCGCCGCGATGAAGCGTTGAGCGAGATTGCCGGGCAGAGCTTCGACGTCTGCGTTATCGGGGCCGGCGCGACGGGATCGGGATGCGCCCTGGATTCGCAATTGCGTGGCATGAAGACCGTTCTTCTGGACGGCAGCGATTTCGCCAGCGGAGCCTCCACCGCGGCCACCAAGATCATCCATGGAGGCGTGCGCTACCTGGAAGAAGCCGTGAAGGGGTTGGACATTAAGCAGTACGAGGTCGTCAATCGTGCGCTGCACGAGCGCATCCACATGCTGCACAACGGTCCGTTTCTTTCGCGGCAGACGGAATTTCTCATCCCTTGTTCCAGTTGGTTCAGCGTTGCGTACATCGCACTCGGAATGAAGCTCTACGAGTGGATTGCCGGGAAAGCCAGACTTTTTGCAAGCCGATTTCTCTCCACGACGGAGACGCTTAAGCGCATGCCGGGCCTGGCGCCCGGCCAGCTGCTAGGAAGCATTGCTTACGCCGACGGGCAGTTCGACGACGGGCGTTACAACATCGGATTAATCAACAGCCTGGTGGAAGCAGGCGGCACGGCGCTGAATTACGCGCGGGTGGTTTCGTTCACAAAGGATGCAAACGGGAAGCTGGAGAGCGCCGAAGTCGAGGACCAATTTTCCAAGAAGCGCTTTGGGGTTTACGCCCGCCGATTCGTCAATGCTACCGGTCCTCAGTCGGACACGATTCGCGAATTGGCAATGCCGGGAATCCCCCCGCGTATACGGTTGAGCAAGGGCTCGCACATGGTCCTGCCGCTCGATGTGTTTCCCACGAACGACGCTCTGCTGATTCCCAAAACCGACGATGGGCGCGTACTTTTTGTCGTGCCATGGTTCGATCGGCTTTTAATCGGAACCACCGAGCAGGAAGTAGCCATTAATGATGAACTATATCTTTCGAAAGAAGATGTGGAATACCTACTGCAACACGTCAACAAGTATTTAGCAAATCCAATCCGCGCCGATCAAATTGTCAGCGGCTTTGCTGGAGCGCGCCCCTTGGTCAGTGCAGGGGGCTCGCGCGACACAAAACAGCTTGCTCGCGATCACGAAGTAGAAGTGAACGCGCAAACCGGATTGATCAGCATCATGGGCGGCAAATGGACCACTTATCGCGCCATGGCTGAGGACACTATTAACGCCGTCCAAAAATCTCTAGCCCGGCCGGTTACGCCCGGCGTGACAATCGATCATCCGATCTGTGGGTCGAAGGGTTATACCGCGGACTACTGGCGGTCCTTGGTGCGCGATTACGGGGTTTCGGAGTCGGCCGCAAAGCACCTCTCGCAAAAATTTGGCACGAATGCAAGCAAAGTGATGCAGGTTGCGAAAGACGATCCTGCCTTGGCGACGCCGGTAGTTCCGGGATTTGCGCCCTTGCGCGCGGAAATCGCCTACTGCGCGCGGCATGAGATGGCCATGACCATCGAAGACGTGTTGATGCGCCGAACCGGACTCCAATTTTTCAGCTGGCAAGCTGCCATCGCGGCGGCAACTCCTGCGGGAAAAATTCTAGGGAAGGAACTCAACTGGAGGGCGGACTTCGAACGATCGTGTGTGGAAGAGTATAGAAACAAGATTAGCCGGTTGATTCGTCTAGCCGGACTACCCGCGGAACGCCCAGCAGCTACGCGTTAGTCCGCGCAGGTCGCGATTCAGCGAGGAGAGTAACGGTGACGGCATACCTAGGCGCCATCGATCAAGGTACTACGAGCACTCGCTTCATTGTTTTCGATCGTTCCGGACGGATTGTCTCCGAGGCGCGGAAGGAACACATGCAAATTTTCCCAAGGCCCGGTTGGGTCGAGCACGATCCGGAAGAAATCTGGCGCTGCACACAGGAGGTAATCGACGAAGGCATGCGGGCCAAAGGGCTGAGTCCCAGGAACCTTGCCGCCATCGGCATTACGAACCAACGCGAGACTACTGTCGTTTGGAATCGCAAGACCGGTCGGCCGGTCCACAACGCTCTGGTCTGGCAGGACACGCGCGTGGAAGATGCCGTGGCAGAATTCTCGCGCAATGGCGGTCAAGACCGCTTTCGGGAGAAGACCGGTCTGCCGCTGGCGACGTATTTCAGTGGTTTGAAAATTCGCTGGTTGTTAAAAAACGTTCAGGGCGCGCGAGAAGCAGCCCAAGCAGGAGACTTACTCTTCGGGAATGTCGACAGTTTTCTCGTCTGGAAACTGACCGGCGGCCCAGGAACTGGAATCCATGTCACCGATGTGACCAACGCCAGCCGCACCCAACTCTTCAACCTAAGGACTTTGACGTGGGACGAGGAGATGTTGAAGGTATATGGCATTCCGGAAAAGATGTTGCCCAAGATCGCATCGAGCAGCGAAGTGTACGGTCAAGCTCAACTCGATTCGATCAAGGATGTTTCCATCGCGGGAATTCTCGGCGACCAGCAAGCGGCGCTGGTCGGCCAGACATGCTTCAAGGCAGGTGAAGCGAAGAACACCTATGGGACGGGCTGTTTCATGCTGGAAAATACAGGAACCGAGCTCGTTCATTCGAAATTTGGACTGCTCACCACAGTAGCCTACAAACTTGGCGACCAGCCCGCGCAATATGCCCTCGAAGGCAGCATCGCTGTCACCGGCGCGCTCGTGCAGTGGCTCCGCGACAACCTCGGGCTCATCCAGAAAAGCGCAGACATTGAGCCTTTGGCGAGAACCGTGACAGACAACGGAGGTGTCTATTTCGTTCCCGCGTTTTCTGGATTGTATGCGCCGTACTGGAAGACCAGCGCGAGAGGCGTGATCGTCGGCTTGACGGGCTTCGCTCACAAAGGCCATCTAGCGCGCGCCGTCCTGGAAGCCACCGCGTTTCAAACACGCGAAGTCCTAGAGGCTATGGAGAAAGATTCACAAATCCGGCTTAAGGTCTTGCGAACCGATGGCGGAATGGTCGAGAACGATCTTTTGATGCAATTTCAATCGGACATCCTGAACCTTCCCGTCGTTCGCCCAGCCATCAAGGAAACTACGGCGCTGGGAGCCGCTTACGCCGCCGGCCTCGCCGTAGGTTTTTACCGGGACATCGACGAACTCCGCGCGAATTGGGCCGTCGACCGTACTTGGAATCCTAATATGGACGAAAAAACTCGCAATGGTTTCTATAAATCGTGGAAGAAGGCAGTAGCTCGTTCCTTCGACTGGATCGAGTAAAACGGCGTTCGCCATGAGCGAGTCGGAAGGTAGTGCCTCTCAACGTCCGCGCTTTCGCGGCCCCTGATGAATGCACAGCCTATGGCGTTGTGCGAACTGTCCACTTGGAGCGTCCAGGTTATTTATTAGAATGTTTTGCGGAAGTTTGCCGCTTACGCTGCTAAGGCTCCTGTAGACTCAATTCCGGGCCTTGCCTAATGAACTCCTCTCGGTCATCCGCGCTCATCTTGGGCGCTTGGTTGTTTTTTGCCGGTGGTTACGTGGTCGTCGGTCTATTGCTCCCGTCCGGCTTGACGCAAACGGCGTTGAGCTATTTCTTGGCGTGTCTAATCCCGCTATTCGCGAACACCACATTGCTATGGAACGCCGCCTCGCCCTACCGGCGACGAAACGGGTTTTGGATGCTCCTGGCTTTGGGCTGCACTTTGTGGCTTGCCGGCATGTTGGTGATTACCTACACACGCCTAGTCATTCAACAGACTTCCCATTCGCCCTTTTATGTCGATCTTCTCTTCTTTCTTCACACCGTGCCATTCATGGCGGCATTAGCTTTGGCGCCGCATGCCAGGAAAATGCGCGAAACGCTGCGCTTCGGTTTACTCGACTTGATTCTTCTGTCGATTCTTTGGCTTTACGTCTATATTTTCGCGGCAATGCCTTGGAAAAGTATCTGGCCTGATTCCGCATTGTTCAACTCGCGCGATGTCGGCAGCTACATGGTTGAGAATCTGGTTGTGGTAATCGGCTTCGGACTTCTTTTTTTTCGCACCAAAGGCACATGGCGAACAATTTACGGCCATCTTTTCGGGGCAACCTCTCTCTATCTTGTAGGATTTGTTTTCACGGCCATGGGTGTGGTTAGCCCGAGAATCTACAGCGGATCGCTGGTTAGACTGCCGGCATTCGCAGCATTCGTGTGGCTTGGGATTACGGGAATTGTTGCGCATGATCTCGCGTTCGAGCCGGAGCCTCCGCCTTCTCCGCCGCGGAGGGATACGCAATGGCCTGTGCGGCTCGCTATGCTGGGCGTGCTCGCTGCTCTAGTATTGGCCGGCTGGGATGTCTTCGTCAGTGACGCTCCTGCTCCGGTCGTCAGATTCCGTTTGATCGTTACCTTAATTACTCTATTCGTCGGCACATCGCTGGTTTTCCTCCGCCAGCATATGGTCTATCAGGAGCGTACCAGCCTGGTGCACGATCTCTGGGAATCGCTCGAAAACGTCAAACGGCTGCAAACTCACTTCGTGCAATCAGAAAAGCTGGCCTCGCTCGGACAGCTTGCCGCCGGCGCTGCGCACGAAATAAATAATCCGCTTACGGCTATCCTTGGTTACGCGGATGTGCTGACCGTCGAGAATCCTCGAAACACGCGGCCCAACGTGTTAGGAGAAAAAATTCGTGAGCAAGCCAGACGCACAAAGGATCTGGTTAACAACCTCCTCAGTTTTGCGCGACAAGTGCCGGCTGAAAAACAATTGCTCGACCTCAACACCGTCCTTACGGGAGCCGTGCAGCTTCGCAACCTGGATCTGCGCGAAAAAAATATCCGCATAGAACTCGAAAGCCGCAGCGTGCTTCCGGCCGTTCGAGGCGATCCGAATCAGTTGCTTCAGGTTTTCTATCACCTGATCAGCAATGCGGTGGACGCCATGGAGACCAGCGGCGGCGGCATACTCATGATCCGTACCCTGCGTGAGAGAGGTGACGTGATCATCGAATTTTCCGATACCGGCCCCGGCATGGTGGAACCCGAAAAGGTATTCGATCCGTTTTACACGACAAAGCCAGTCGGAAAGGGCACCGGCCTCGGCCTCAGTATTTGTTACGGAGTCATGCAGGAACACGGCGGAACGATTCTGGGATTCAACCGTCCCGAGGGTGGATGCACGTTCCGTTTGGAGCTGCCGGCGGTCCTCGCGGTTTTTCCGCAAGCATCGGCATTGCCAGTTGCGCCTGTCAATACGCGCTAATAGCGCAGATTGATCTCGCCGAGTAACGCACGAAGCCCGAATTCTGGAATTCCGGCGAATATGCTAGAGTCCAAAACCTATGGACGTTCCAGCAATTGCAACGCAAGGCTTGACCCGCCGCTTCGGAGACCTCATCGCAGTGCAAGACGTCAATCTTTCCGTCGCTCCGGGCCAATTCTTCGGATTTCTGGGCCCGAACGGCGCCGGAAAATCGACCACCATCAAAATGCTTACAGGCCTGCTCGCGGCGAGCTCGGGCAGCATCCAGGTTCTCGGCCTCGATCTGGCGAAAAATTCTGTCGAGGTAAAACGCCAAATCGGAGTCGTGCCAGAAGGCATGGCATTGTTCGGGCGGCTTACTGGCGCTGAATATTTGAATTTTGTCGGTCGCATGTATGGACTCGATCGCGAAACCGCAGGCAAACGCACGGCCGAGCTTCTCGATTTCATGCAGCTTGCCGAGCAACCCAAAACTCTAGTCACCGACTACTCCCACGGCATGCAAAAAAAACTTGCGCTCGCAGCGGCGGTGATTCCCGGGCCCAGAATTCTTTTTCTCGATGAGCCTTTCGAAGGGGTGGATGCAATCGCATCCGGCACGCTCAAAGCCATGCTCCAACGCATGATCGCGCGGGGCGCCACGATTTTCCTCACTTCGCACGTTCTTGAGATCGTCGAACGCCTTTGCAGCCACCTGGCTATCATTCACAAGGGCCGTTTAGTTGCGCAGGGTTCTCTGGAAGAGCTTCGCGCGGGCGTCGAAGCACGAGCCGCTGCCGCGCTGGTTGGTGCAGCGCCCGTTGGGTCTGCCGCTTCGGGACCGGGAGAAAAACTTACGCTCGAGGAGATTTTTCTCCGTATCGTAGGCGGCACGCGGCGCTCCGATCAGGAGCTTTCATGGCTGGGCTGAGTTTCTCGCCCGGAATGCGCGGGCAGTTCGCTGCCATCGCGCGAGTTCGGTGGCAGCTTTTTGTCAATCGCCTGCGCACGATTCGCGGCCGTCTCGAAATGGTTGCCCGCGGATTCATGTTTCTCGGCTTCGCGGCGGCCGGCCTGGCAGGTGCGGCCGCCCTCGGCGGGCTCGCTTGGCTTTTTGTTTCACGAGGGCGTCTCCCATGGCTCCCCATTCTGCTCTGGTTCGTATTCCTGTTCTGGCAGCTCTTCCCTGTGATGGCCACTGCCTTCGGCGAAACCGTTGATTCATCAAGCCTGCTTCGCTTCCCCCTTTCGTTTTCTTCTTATTTCCTGGTTCGCTTGGTTTACGGCGCGCTAGAGCCCTCCACCTTCCTCGGAAGCTTCTGGCTCTTGGGATTGGCAGTTGGAATCGGAATTGCTGATTCTCGATACTTCCTGTGGTCTGTCATCGTCCTGCTGGCCTTTGCGATATTCAATATTCTGCTCGCTCGCATGATTTTTGCCTGGGTAGAGCGTTGGCTGGCCCAACGTCGCACGCGTGAGATTCTCGGCGTTGTTTTCTTTATCTTCATCATCTGCTTTCAATTTGTCGGCCCACTGATGAGTCGACTTGGGCGAAACGGGCCTCCGGAAGTGTCCAGAATCGGAATGCGGGCGTTATCATACGAGCGAGTTCTTCCTCCGGGTCTGGCAGCGGCGGCGATTTCCCAGGCGGTGCAAGGCGCATTCGCGCCGGCGCTCACAGCGTTCGCCTTGGAGTGCGTCTACGCGCTTGCGATTCTGTGGCTGCTGAGTGTTCGCCTTCGCGCGCAGTATCACGGAGAGAATCTAAGTGAAGCGGTGGCGCGCAGCACTGCGCCCAAAGAAAAACGCGCGATTCGCCTCGGCTGGAATGTGTCAGGCATTTCAGGTCCTGTTGCGGCGATATTGGAAAAGGAATTTCACTACCTCTCGCGTAGCGGGCCCATGTTGTTCACGTTTGTGATGCCTGTAGTCATCCTTTTAATCTTTCGTCTAAGTCCCCAGACCTCGGCGAAGCAAGCCAATTTCCTGGCGCACGCGTCCGATTTCGCGTTTCCCATCGGCGCCGCATACGCCCTGCTCATCCTGACAAATCTGGTTTACAACTGTTTCGGAGCTGATGCCGTCGGTATGCAGTTCTTCTTTGCTTCTCCCGTGAGCTTTCGCGAGATTCTGTTGGGGAAAAACCTCGCGCATGGGCTGGTGCTTGCGGGCGAGATAGTAGCCGTCTGGATTGCCGTATGTTTCATGTATCATCCGCCGGCCGTGGATGTAACGTTTGCGACGGTGACGGGAGTCGCTTTCGCGCTTCTTCTTAACCTAACCGTGGGCAATCTGCTTTCGATTTATGCCCCTAAAAAAATAGACTACGGAGCATTCGGCAAGCAGCGCGCTTCAACGACCACTGTCTTTGCCAGCTTAGGCATTCAGGCTGCAGTGTTCGGATTGGCTGCCGTCACCCTTCTAATCGCTAGAGCGTTTGGAAGAATTTGGATCGCGGCTGTCATCTTCATGATTCTTGCGGGGCTGGCATCGATTGGCTACGTTCTGGTGCTGAATCGCGCCGACCGTATCGCGCTCGACCGCCGCGACGCAGTGCTCGCCGAGCTTTGCCGCGCCTAAAACGGCAATGTCGAATCGGTCAAGGACTTGAATTCCACGTCCCAATACGATTTGCACCGTAACGGTCTGTAGGATACATTCTCGTCGCCTCTCGATTTTGTGTTTGCGTGGCCCGAGAAATCTTTCGAGGAATCTATGAACCGCTCACGTCTTATAGCTTTCATTCATTTAGTGCTCGTTTTTAGTTTGGCGAATTCCGCACCAGCCGAAGCACAGGCGCCCGGTCCATCTGATCCGAAGACGTCGCGCGGAAACCTGATCGCAGATCTGAAGAGTTTCGTGGAGACTCCGGGCCTTTCCGGCTATGAACATGGACTCGGCCAAAAAATCCGTTCCGAAATCTCAGCGCGCAACCCTAAGACAGACAACCTCGGCAACATAATCGTAACAATCGGCAGCGGGGCGCCGAACCGCCTTATCATTACGCCCATCGACGAGCCCGGTTTTGTGGTCAGTGGAATCACCGAAGACGGCTACCTGAGAGTGCAACGCCTTCCGCAGGGCGGGCTGCCGCCAATTTTTAATGAACTCTACTCCGCCCAGCCAGTGAAGGTCGAAACAACGGCAGGCAAGTGGATTGACGGCGTCGTTGCTGGTCTTTCCGTCCACCTTCAGGGTGGCCGCTCGAATGCACCGAAATCAAGCGATCTCGAAAATATGTATATCGACATAGGCGCCAACTCCGCCGCGCAGGTCCGCAAAAGCGGCGTCGACTTTCTCAGCCCTGTGGCGATCAATCGCAACCTGAGCAGTCTCGGCTACGGCAAGATGGCCGGCGCGTCCATCGGAGATCGCTTTGGAGCTGCGGCGCTTGTTGACCTCCTCCACGGCATCGATCCATCAAAGGTGAGAGGCACACTCACGATTGCCTTCGTCGTTCAACAATGGACGGGCGCTCGTGGCCTTCAGCGCATTTTGAGCACGATGAAACCCGACGAAATGATTTACGTCGGCCGGCTTCTTCCCGGCGGTCCCGTAGCGGGAATGGAAGGTGTGCGTCGTGCTCCGCGTCGCGAGCCGGGCAGCGGCGTTCTCATCGGCATGGAGGAGACAAACGGCACGCCGGCAGGTCTCGCTGCGGATTTGAAGCAGCTCGCGGATTCGAACAAAATTGCGATTAACACCGATTTTTCCGCTTCTCTGATGCCGCGTAGTTTTCTTGCCGCGCCGCCTATGCCAGCGAAGTGGGCGCATCTGGGAATTGCAACGGACTGGTCAGACACGCCTGCCGAGTTAATTGATAAGTCGGATCTCGCCGGGTTAGAAGGTCTCCTCCAGCTTTACGCGCAGGGAAGCTTGGCGGCTGAAACGGAAGCAAGCGGGGGATCTGTAACAAAGGATGGGATGACAATCAATCATCCTTCCAACGTCGAAATTCTCCGCGTCCTGATTCCCAGTTATGGCGTGAGTAATCACGAAGGACCCGTTCGCGAGGACGTCAAAAAGCTTTTGCCAACTTGGGCAAAGCCGGAGACCGATGAAGTAGGGAATTTGGTTCTGCACCTCGGCACGGCCGCAGACGGAGGTAAATCGCCGCGGATTCTGGTGGTCGCGCACATGGACGAAATCGGTTTCGAGGTGAAATCGATTTCGAAGGATGGCCGTCTGGAAGTCGTATGGCGAGGTGGCGGAGAGCTCAGTTTCTTTGCGGGTCATCAAGCGCTTGTCCACAGCGCCAGCGGAGACAAGGATGCGATCGTTGAGCTTCCAAACGGCTGGGATGAACCCAAGTTTGAATGGCCGCGCGGACCGGAGAATGCGATTCGCGTGGACGTGGGCGCGCGCACGCCCGAAGAAGTGGAAAAACTCGGCATAAAGATCAGTGATTCCATCACCATTTCAAAAGCATATCGGCCGCTCCTTGGCACTCGCGCAAACGGACGCGCCTTCGACGACCGTGTAGGTGACGCTGCCCTGATCTCCGCTGTTTGGGCGTTGGGAGGTCCGCTGAAGGGCCGCGACGTCACATTCGTGTGGTCCACCGGAGAGGAAGAAGGTCTGCTTGGGGCAGCCGCCGTTGCGAAACGTCTCGCGGCGGAAGACCATGTACCGGATTACGTTTTTGCCGTGGATACTTTTGTGAGCTCCGATTCGCCGATCGAATCAAAACGCTACGCTGACGCAGAAATTGGCAAAGGATTCGTCATCCGCGCAGTGGACAGCTCGAACATCACCCCGCTGGATTTGGTCGAGAAGGTCATCAAACTCGCGCGCACGAACCAGATTCCGGTGCAGTACGGTGTTACCGGTGGCGGCAATGACGGCTCGGCTTTCGTCCGCTACGGTTCGGTGGACATCGCTTTAGGCTGGCCATTGCGATATTCGCATTCTCCGGCTGAAGTGATCGATACGCGCGACGTGGACTCGCTCGCGCAAATCATTACCGTTATCGCAAAGGCCTGGTAGCCGGCCGACACGCGGATAATCTCGGACCGTTTCTGCGACATATGGTGAGGTTTTGCGCCTCTGCTATAATCCCGCGGCGTGAATGGATCCAAACCAAACTTCAAGCCGCCTCGGCATATCGTAGTTGAAGGGCCCATACGCGTGGGCAAATCGACTCTCGCAAAAGTTCTCGCGGAGCAGCTTCACGCGCGTCGCATTTTCGACTGCGAAGACAACCCGTTCCTCGGCGATTTCTACGATGAAAAAAACGGCGCCGCTTTCCGCGCGCAAATGTATTTCCTTTACGAGCGCCATCGCCGCCTGATGCAAACTCAGCCCGAGGATGCCGCTGCGCCGATCGTCAGCGATTTTCTGTTTGAGCGAGACAAAATTTTCGCTTATCTCAATCTCGATAATGAAGAACTAAGGCTCTACGAACGTTATTTCGACATGCTGGCGTCTTCGGTCCCGGCGCCCGATCTCGTGATTTATTTGCAGGCCAAGCCTGATGTGCTCCTGAAGCGCGTGTCGAAAAAGGGCGACCCTGCTGAGACGCAAATCTCGCCTGAGTATTTGGAAGCTGTAGCGAATGCCTACGAACATTTCTTTTTCCGCTATTCCACTTCGAACTTGCTGGTCGTCGACACTTCGGAGATCGATTTCGTCGAGCGCAATGAGGACCTGCAGGAGCTTCTGCGGCGGCTTCGCCAGCCTGTGAAAGGCACGCAATACTTCCTTCCCCTGGGGCAAAGCTAGAACTCAGTTTTCGTTTTTTTGAATGTTTGAAAAAAGGGGGCCGGGACAGGTTCACCCGCCAGTGACCCCATCCCGGTTTACGGCAAGGAGGAGAGCGTTAGCCGATGAAGCTTCGGCTTGTTTAGGCCGCTTTATGCGGGCCGGTAAAACGATGTCGCCATTTCCCCAAGGTCGAATTCAACGGATGACTGCGGTGCAGAAAAGTAAGCACCGGCGGCCGGCGCATACCGATTTTCTCAAGCGCCCGGCGAATCCGGAAATCGCGTCCCGCGGAAACCATCCCTTTTTCCAGGGTTTGAATGGCATCCGGAGTTCTTCCGGCCTGGTAGTAAACTTCGGCCAGGTTCAAATAGAGCTGGGCGTGATTATGTTTCATCCCCAACGCTTCTCGGCAGAGCGTTTCCGCGTCCCCGAAGCGTTTTTCGGACAGTGCTGCCAGCAATCCGGTGTAGGAAAGGTAAAACGGGTTCTTAGGCGCTACGCCCAGTGCGCGCCGCGCATGCTGCAGTGCCTCATCGGCATGGCCGTCGCGAAGGTGTTTCAAGCATTCTTTGAAGTCGTTCATTCCTGCATCTGCCGGGGATGTAGTTCCAATCCAGTGGGACATAGGCTGGCTCCTTCTTGACCCCACAGGACACTAGCGGGGCTGAAATGAGACTATCGCCGGGAATTGTGGATGGAAATAGAACGCAGGGCCAGTTTTCGGACTAGAACGCTTACTGGCCGTATAGACAGGCAAAAAAAGGTCATTGCTGGGCCGTCAGAGTTTCGTGCAAATCGGGGTCGCCCGGCATTCGCGACAGACGATTTAGCGTGGCGGTTGCAGATACTGATTGAACCAGCCGACCGCGCGCTCGATCACGTCGCGGTTATGGGCTGGATCAGCGAATTCGTGGCCCTCATGGGGATAAATGACGAACTGGGTGGGCACACCAAGCGTCTTGAGCGCGTGCCAGAACTCGTAAGACTGCGGCGGCGGGCACTCTCCGTCGCTATCACCTACGACCACTAGCGTCGGCGTCTTCACGTTCTTGATAAACGTGATTGGCGAGCTCCTCGCGTACACCGCGGGATCGTCGTAAACGTTTGCACCGAAAAACGGCGGCATCCACTGGTCGATTTTATTTTCGCCGTAGTAACTCAGCCAGTCGGAAAGCCCCGCTCCCGCCACGGCGGCGTGGAAACGGCTGGTTTGCGTCACCCCCCACATAGTCATGTAGCCGCCATAGCTCCAGCCGGTGAGACCGATGCGCTTGGGATCGATTGGAGCGGATTTTATCGCTTCGTCCACTCCGGCCATGATGTCGCGGAAATCGCCGTAGCCGAAATCTTTCACGTTCGCTGCGGTAAACTTTTCTCCCTGGCCATAGCTTCCGCGCGGATTTGGCTGGAACACGAAGTAGCCCTGCGACGGCAAGGCCATTGGATAGCTCCAGCGCGTGGGCCATTCGGGAGTGACGGCCCAAGACGGCCCGCCGTGTACCCGCACAATGAGCGGATACTTTTTCGACGGATCGAAGTCGCTTGGGTACGTCAGCCAGCCCTGCACTTTGCCGATATCGGTTGTCCAATGGAGGCTCACGGATTTGCCCCACGCGGGACGCAGACCGTCATTTCGGTGGGTAATCTGCTTCCACTCCCCTGATTTTCCCGCCCACACCTCTGGCGGTTTATCGAACGACTGCTGAACGAACCCTAGCGTTTGCCCGTCGCTTGCGATGGAGAACTGCATTCCAAAATCACCGGAGAGAATCGAGCCCGTGAGAAATATGTCTTGGGCATTTCCGGTGCTTCCATCGGTATTCATTTCGTGGATGGCGCTCGCGCCGTCTGCATACTCGGCCATCAGAAGTTTCTTGGAGTCAGGAGTCCACGTCAGCCAGCTTGCGGTTTGGCGCATATTGGGAGTCACGTTCTGCGGGCTTCCGCCTGACTCTGGGACAAGGTAAACGTCGCCGCCGACAATCGGCTCATCGCTCATCAGGCCGCCGATGAAAGCGATTGTTTTTCCGTCAGGCGACCACTTAGGAACGCCAATCTGCATGCCGGGTTTTGCGACGAGATCCGTCATTGCACCGGAAGCTGCATCTATTTTGAATAGCCCGGCGATGTACCAGTTGTCGTCGCCATTGCCGTGCGCGGCGCTAATCACCAGGCGTTTGCTGTCGGGCGCCCAGTCGAATTCGTACACGTACAGATCCGCGGGCGAGATTTGTCGCACGGTTGCAGCGGCGAGATCGACCAGGGTCAGCCGCTGCTCGAGGAATTCCTCGGAGACAACACCTTCGTCCGGAGTTTCGGCCACCAGCGGACCGGCGGCCCGCGTTGCGTTTTCGGTGAAAAGGAGCGCGACCGTCTTGCCGTCGGGCGACCACCCTGGGGTCGCGAGAAAACCTTTTAGATGCGTCAGTTGTTTCGCATTGGCGCCCGAGGAATTCGCGACGAAAAGCTGAAGCTGCCCCTGTGTTGCGGCGTCGGATAGAAACGCAATACTCTTGCCATCCGGCGACCACGCAACATCATGTTCCTCGTACGCGGTTTTGCCATCCCCGGCCGTAATCCGCGTTGTCGCGTTGGGCGCGCTGAGTCCTGCCACGTAAATCGCCGAATTCGCCGAGCGTACTCCGCCGGGTCCAGGAAGTGATTCTACCCAAGCCACTCTGTTTCCATCGGGAGAGATCTCAGCCTGCTGAAATACATGCACGTCGAACATCGCCTTCATGGCGTCGTCGAGCGACTTCTTGTTCGCCGCTGAAGGCGTGTTCGAAGATTGCTGCGCGCACTGGCTCGGCATCGCGATTGTGATGATTGCCAAAATGGCGATTAAGAGATAACTGACTCTTGTCATTTTCTCGCTGGGTTCTGCCGTACGCTGTAAAAACGAGATTGCGTTCATGGTTCCTCTTTTCAAACGCCGCCATGTTGCGCGGTCCTTGCCTCAAAATCAAGGCCCGGCCTGGATATCCAGCAAGGCCTTCTTGTCTTTCTTACCTTGCGAACCGGACACTCTGCGGCTATCCTCCGCTCTGAGTTTCCGAGGTTCAGATGGATTTTATCTGCACGCAAAAGCTGAGTCGCAAAATCCTTTCGGTGACCTACGCGTTGATTCTGCTGGCGCTGTTCCCGGCAACAGCGTTCCCGCAAGCTACGGAGACACAAAGTCCGCAGACGCAAACCGCGCAGCCGCCCTCGGATATCGTCGAGCAGGGTAAATTCGTCCTCCACAAATTTGAAAATCCCATCGGCGAGGAAACTTACCAAATCACGCGCGACGGAGCTTCCCTCGCGGTAAAAATGGATTTCAAGTTTACGGACCGCGGCACACCTGTTCCGCTGAAGACCACGTTTCGCGCCGCGAAAGACTTGACCCCCGAGGCGTTTGAAATCAAGGGCCAGAATTCTCGAGTGACTACCATCGATGAAGCCGTGGAAGTCCAGGCCGCTCAAGTCCGCCTCCGCGATCGTGGCAAGTGGACCGAGGCCGCGCGCCCTTCACAGTTTTTCACCATAGCAGGTTACGCCCCCACAACCATGCAGATGCTGATGGTGCGTTTCTGGGCTTCGCACGGTTCACCCGCGGAATTAACCACTCTTCCTAATGGCCGAGTAAAAATTGAGCCTCGCGGTCAGGACGTAATCAGCGTCGGCGGAAAAAGCGAGACGTTCGACCGTTACACCATCGAGGGTTTGATCTGGGGTCGCGAGACGCTGTGGTTTGACTCCAACAAAAATTTGGTTGCATCCGTCACCACTGACGCCGAGTTCGACCATTTCGAAGCCATTCGCGACGGCTACGAAAGCGCCTTGGGCACGTTCGTGGGAAAGGCCGGCTCTGACGGCATGGCTGCCCTCGCTGACATCTCCAAAGGAATCTCAGGAAGCCACGCGGAGATTCTGGCGCTAGTCGGCGGGACATTGGTTGACGGCACAGGCAAAGACCCGGTGCCGGATTCGACGGTCGTGATCGAAAAGGGGCAGATACTCGCCGCCGGGCCGCGTAAGCAAGTGAAAATTCCGAGAGGTGCTACGAAAGTTGATGCACGCGGCAAAACGATCCTTCCCGGGCTTTGGGACATGCACGCGCACTTCGAGCAGGTCGAATGGGGACCGATATACCTCGCGGCTGGCGCTACTACCGTTCGCGATTGCGGCAATGAATTTGAGTTCATTACGGCTGTGCGCGACGCGATTTCGCAGGGCCGCGGGCTTGGCCCACGACTGCTGCTCGCCGGGATCGTGGACGGCTCAGGGCCGTTAGCTCTGGGCGTCGCTCGTGTGGACACGCCCGAGCAAGCGCGCATGTGGACCGACAAGTACCACGATGCCGGCTTCCAGCAGATGAAGATTTACAGCTCGGTGAAGCTTGAAGAATTGAGGGCCGTAGCGGAGGAAGCGCATCGCCTGGGCATGACCGTGACCGGCCACGTTCCCGAAGGTCTTGACGCGTATCAAACCGTCGATGCCGGGCAGGACCAGATTAATCACATTGAGTACATTGCGGACATCATGATTCCGCCGAGTCCTGCAAACGCAAGAACCCTGGATCGCCTCAAAGCGCGCGGGGACATCGACCTGAATTCACCCGAAGCTCAGAAGGCAATTGCGTTCCTGGTTCAACACGGCACGGTGGTAGACCCCACCCTCTCCATTTTTGAATTCCTTACCGCGAACACTTTGAAGCCTCCCATCAGCATCGAGCCCGGAGTCGCGAAAGTGGCGCCAGAGCTTGCGGGAATCCTCTCAGGTACGTCGCCGCCTTCGATCGCTACACCCCTCGTCGAGAATATGTTTCAGAAGGAAGTTACGATTGTAGGGGCTCTCCACCACGCGGGAGTTCTCATCGTTGCGGGAACGGATCAGAACGTCCCCGGCCACAGCCTTTATCGCGAGATCGAATTGTACGTTCAAGCAGGATTTACGCCGATGGAAGCAATTCAGGCGGCTACGATCGTGCCGGCTCGTGTAATGGGCCTCGACAAGGAATTGGGAACGGTAGAGGCTGGAAAGCGCGCGGACATAATCGTAGTGGACGGTAATCCGCTGGAGTCTATTCACAACATTCGCAAAGTCGAATTCGTCATCACCAATGGCACGATGTACAACTGCGCGGAGCTGTGGCGCAGTGTAGGATTCAAACCATAGGCTACTGATCCTAGCGATACCGTCGCATTCTTGGGGGAGCAATGGAAAAATGGACCCGCAGGAAATTCTTTTTTTCCACTTTGGCAGGCGGCCTTGCCGCGAGCACCCGCCGACTCTTCGGAGCGGCTGTTCCCGCGACTGCCGGACCTTTGCCGCAAGCCGGCGCGCAAGGTTCGGGGCAGGGCATCCGCCCGCTGATTGTTTCCGCCGCCAATGGCCTTCAGCATTTGGAAGATGGCATGGCGATCCTGAAATCCGGCGGTGACACGCTCGACGCCGTGCTCGCCGTGGTCACCAAAGTGGAAGACGATCCAAACGATGATTCAGTCGGGTACGGCGGCTTGCCAAATGAAGATTGTGTCGTTGAGCTTGACGCATCCGTGATGCACGGCCCGTCGCGGCGCGCCGGTTCCGTCGGGTCGATCCAAAAGATTAAGAATCCATCGCTCGTAGCGAAAACTGTGATGGAGAAGACAAAGCACGTCTTCATCGTCGGTGCTGGTGCAGAGAGGTTTGCCGTCGATGAAGGCTTCAAAACTATGGATCTTCTCACCGACAGGTCGCGAATTGCCTGGCTCGCATGGAAGGCCTCGTCATCGGCGAATTGGCGTCCCGGTCTGGATAGTCCGGACTGGAAAGAAAAACTCGCGCAGCTACTCGACACTCCGGAAAAGATGGCTTGGCGCGAACATATTGAAGATGTGGTCATGCACCCGCCCACCGGGACTATAAATTGTCTTGCGGTAGACGCGAAGGGAGATATTTCCGGCACGACAACCACCTCGGGACTTGCATGGAAGATAGCGGGACGTGTTGGCGATTCTCCCGTAATCGGCGCCGGGCTCTTCGTGGATAACGACATTGGCGCAGCCGGCTCGACCGGGCAGGGCGAAGAGAATATCAAAATTTCCGGCGGCCACACGATCGTCGAGATGATGCGCAAGGGTATGTCTCCCACCGACGCGTGTCTGGAAGCTTTGCACCGTGTAGCTCGCAATTACAAACCGTTCCCCGACCGCCTGAAACAATTTCATATTCAGTTCTATGCCTTGAATAAAAATGGAGATTACGGCTCGGCAAGTCTATGGGGAATGCATCCGGGAGGCCGGCGGATACAATTCGCCGTACATGACGGCACCAAAGCGCGGCTCGTTCCGTGCACCCCACTCTTCGATAAAGAAGGTGGCGATTACTAAGGCCCGGAAGAATCCGCGTGAAATGGGCGGGTCGCGGCGGGCGAGGAATTCTTTTCGGACATGAGAGAAGCGCCGCTGCCAGCGGCTCACTTAACTACATCCGAAACAAAAACCAAGCGGATGCCGCGAGCCTCGAGTTGCGGAAGAGCCTCAGCAAGTGTAGCGATCGTATCCGGCCTCGGATGTCCGATTGCGATCGCGAATCCGTCGCGGTTCGCATCATGCGCAGCAAGATCGAGTTGACGGAGAATTGCATCGCGATCCGCGGAGTCATCGAGGAACACTTTTCGCGAAGCGGCCCGCACTCCCAGACGCTTCGCCGTGTCGTACGCCACTGTGGAAGCTAGTGTGCGGCTGTCGACAAAAAACAGTCCGCGCCGCCGCAGTTCCGGCATCAAGGTGGCCATCAACGCAGGATCCGCCGTGGCGCGCGACCCTTGATGATTGTTCACGCCGACGGCGTGCGGCACCGTTTCGAGCATTCCCGCCAATGCCGAATCCACCTGCTGTTCATTCATTCCCACTCGAAGCTCGACTTCTTCTGTTTTCGCCGCGTCGCTCTCGGACTGCATCGGAAGATGCAGCATCACCTGATCTCCCCGCAGGTAAGCCTCTTCTGCGACTTCCATGGACAGCGCCAAATGCGGGAGGACGGAAACGGTGAGTGGAAAGCCGAGCGCAAGGATCGAGTCAGCAGCCGCACGATCGTAGCCTAAATCGTCAATGATGATTGCGAGCCGGCCATTTCCGCCGCCCGGCTTCACCGCCGGATGAGAGTGAAGCGTGAGCGGTGTGACCACATGAATCGTATGCGTGCGAACGTCGTTGTAGGCATAGTCAAAGCGCGTGACACCGTCCGAAGTAGTCTCTGAGACTGACAGTTGATGACGGCGCGCGATTTCGTTCAATCCTTGTGCGATCGCTCCGACCTGCGAAGCATCGAAGAGCGAGATGTAAACGTTATCGGCGGCCAATTTCGCCGGCATTCCAGTTTTGGATAGTTGAAGCTGAGGACGAATTGTAACCTCGGGCTTACGCCCTGAAATTCTTTGCGTGGAGGTGACGATTTCCGTCGTGATTGCCCGGAGTTCAGTTTTCGATATTTTTTTCTTTCCGCATCCGGTGAGGACGAGAACCACTGCCACGCAGAGGACAATCAGAATTCGCCGCGCATCTGAGACCCGCGGGAACGCAGGTCCCAGACACGCCTTCACGATCAGCTACGCAGCCTTTCGCGCGGAGGTTGCACTGCCTTGCAAAACTTCGATGGCTTTCTTAATCACCGGATCGTCTGCGGAGACGGGTTTCTCTGAAGGAACCGGCTGGCTCTGATCGTTCGCCGCAATAACCTCGTCGATCGAGGGATGAACCTCGGCGGTGGCGGCAACTCCGTTAGCGGGAATCTCCTTGTTGTCCGGAGTGTAGTAATTCGCAACAGTCAAAATCATCGCAGAACCATCATCCATTTCAATCAGCTTCTGCATAGATGCCGTACCGTACGTGCGATCGCCCACGGTGTCCCCACGATGATTACCAGAAATAGCCCCAGCCACGATCTCAGCGGGGCCCGCGGTACCGATCCCGATTAGCACCGAGACTGAATCTGTCCAAGCAACTTTCGACGGCTCCGCCGTGGATACAATGGGATTGACGGTCTGTCCCTTGAGCGTAGTGATCGTGCCGGATGGAACAAAAAGCTGCGCAGTAGCGATTCCTTCCTGAGCTTCACCAGATGGGCAATCGCGCAGGTCCAGAATCAGTTTTTTGACGCCTCGGTGCTGAAACTGCGCCAGCTTTTCCCGAATTTGCTTGGTCATGCCTGCGTCGAACGTTGGTACGCGAAGATAAGCGATATCGCCTTGGAGCTTGTCTTCAAGAAGTTTCGGTGCGGGAAGCTTTTCCAGCGTGAGGTCCAGGTCTTGCGGTTCCGTCTTTCCGCGACGGATTACGGACAGTTTCACCACCGTGCCGGGCGCGCCGCGCAGCAGAAGCTCGGCTTGTCCGATCGCCATCTGGCCCGTGTTGAAGCCCGCGATTTTTTCGATGATATCGCCGATGCGCAAGCCGGCTTTCGCGGCCGGTGTATCCGGCAGCGATCCGAGCACTCCAATGTAGCCGCGCCTGATGAGCACGAGTCCGGTCTCGCCCGCAGCCTTCGTCGAGCTCTTTTCCTTGTAATCCTTATATTCGAGCGGACTGAGGTAAGCGGATTCCGAGTCCAGCGAATCGAGCAATCCGTGGAGGGCGCCGCTGGTTACTTGAGCCATGTTGGGGTCGTCCACGTAATCGTTCTGTACCTTGTCCAGCACTTCGCTGTACACGGTGAGCGCGCGGTAGGCCTTCTCGTCGTTCGACCGGGCGCGAAGATAACCAGCGGCCACGAAGGCGATAGTTAGCAAGGACAGGATGATGACAATCTTTCTCGATAGCGGACTCATTGGTTTTCCTTTTCCGCCCAGTTTGCAGCGATGTCTGATTAGACGCGGGCTCGCTCCACCGGTTTGCATCAAGTGTAGCGAACGCGAGCCTCAATTATATCATTCGAGCCCCAGTTTCTCCTCGTTTGAATCGCCCTCAGATGTAATTTTCAACGGCAACATCGCGAAGCTACTGTTGGTTCTGCTCTCGCCCTCCGAACGGCACTTTGCGCCTGGTCGCTCCGCTTGCAAATGTGGTCGACGCCCCGCCTGATTGCCAAGTACTACCGGAATTAGTATTTACAGCTTTCCAATTCTAATATTTCAACGATTAGGCTATTTGCCTCTTGAGGTTAACACCTTGTTTTTCAACGAAACTTTGTGCTTGCCGATTCGTTCCAACCTTGGTATACAGCGTGCATGTGTTTTGGACAGCGCGGGTCTGTACCAAACTAGAAATTTAGTTTGCACAAGTCTTCTCGGGGTGGGGGACTATAGCGTGCGGCAAATTGAGGCTTCCGTTCTAGGTTCCATTCAGCACAAATATGCCGTGGTGCGCCGCAATCTCTCGCCGTCGTCAGCAGGATGCGAATGAAAATTGAAAAGGGGGAGTCCGTGAATACATTCTCTTTGAGCCGTGCAGCACGCCTAGGCGTGTGGTTTACTCTGGCAGTTTTTGCGCTAATTCTATCGACGGCAGGGCCGGTCCGCGCGCAGGTTAGCAGCGGATCGATATCCGGGTCTGTTACGGACGCCACCGGATCTCTGGTTCCGGACGTCGCGATTATCGCGACGAACGTTGACACCAAGGAGCAAGCTAAGACGCAGTCCGATAGGGCCGGACTCTTCCAACTAAACTCGCTGGCGGTCGGAAACTACGACATTGAGTTCACGAAGCAGGGATTCAAGAAGACGGTCGTGGGCGGCGTTACGGTTGCCTCCGGTGTGGATCATGGGCTCGGTACGATTGCACTTCAACTAGGCGCGGTGACGGTAACTGTTGAAGTGTCTGCTGCTCCTGCTCTGATGGAAAGCACTCAGTCGCAGATATCCACTACACTTTCCTCGCAATACATCACGGACTACGCCGGGTTGCAGGAAAACCAGGGATTGGATTTTCTTGCTCTGCAGCTTCCCGGTGTCGCCATGACTCGCGATCAAGGTTTTTCGAATACAAACGGCGTGGGCTTTTCCGTCGATGGAATTCGCGGGCGCAATAACGACCAGGAAATCGACGGCCAGAACAACAACGACAACTCCGTCGCGGGTCCCGGACTCTTTGTCTCCAATCCCGACTTCGTCGAGCAATACCAAATTACCACCAACAATTTTGCTCCCGAGTACGGCAGGAACTCAGGCTCGGTTGTGAATGAAATCACTCCTTCCGGCAAGAATAACTGGCACGGAACGATTGCGGGTTCCGAAGAAAACCAGGATTTGACCACCCGGACCAACATTCAGAAGAATTGCGTGTTTGGAGACTGCTTGGGCGAAACCCCATGGTTCAATACTGTGTTCGCCTCCACAACGGCTGGCGGACCCATCATCAAAGACAAGTTCTTTATCTTCGGCGGATTTGACACAAATATTTCGGAATCAAGGGCTGTCGCGCAGTCGGGTTCGTTCCAGCCTGATCCGACCGGGCTTGCCGAACTGGCGGCTTGCTACCCGAACAGCGACAGCGTTGCTGCACTCCGCAGCTTTGGCGCCTTCGCGATCGGCGCGGGAAACCCAATAGCAGTCGGCACACCAGGGGTAGTTACGACTGTGGGGGCGAATGGAGTTACTCCCTGCGACGTTGAAGTCTCTCAGTTCCAACGCACTATCGGAACACCGGCTCATGAATATGATTTCCTCATTAGACCAGATTGGGTGGTGGGTTCGAACCGGTTCTACGGAAGATACATATACAATAAAACCACCTTTATCAATTCGAGCGGCGACATTGCCGGGGGTTATTTCTTCAGCGTTCCGGCGCTTTCCCAGTCGCTTTTGGTTGGTTGGTCACGGCCGATCACCAGCAACATGACGAATGAGTTCCGCGCAAGCTATAGCCGCTTAAATGTTGATTTCGGAGGCAACACTTTCGGCAATACGGTCCCGCCGGCATCAGGTTTGGCGAATGCGTTGGCCAGTGTTGGAATCAGTCAAGCAACAGCGCAATTCCCCGACAGTACCTGTTCGACGCCGCCGTGTCTTCAAGGCGTAACATTTGATAATTTTGGGCCCGCCAATAACATTCCGCAAGCTCGCATCGTCAACAGCTACCAGCTACAAGACAACTGGAGCTATGTCCACGGCAGACACCAATGGAAGGCGGGCGTGAACGCGACATACCAGCAATCGCCCAATGTTTTCCTGCCGAACTTCAATGGCACATACAGCTTCAGGAATTTCACGGCTCCGGCGGGGGGATTTACGAGCTTCAATGCTGCAGACGCCACAGTCTGCACGTTGCCGGGAGGGACCCCGCTAAATACCCTATCGGCCTTCGCCTGCGATATCCCGGCAACTATCAACGTTACCAACGGTCCGACCGAACTCGGATTCAAGGAATACGACACGTTCCTGTACGTCGGAGACGACTACAAGCTACGTCCGAATCTCACGATAAATCTGGGGCTGACTTGGACATATTTCGGCCAGCCGGCAAACCTCTTCCATCAAAACACCGTCGCGCAGCAGACCGGTCCGAACCCGTTTTGGGATCCGGCTCTGCCATTGTCCGTTACAACTGCTCCTTCGATTCCGGCGCCAAAGAACCTTTGGGGCCCAGGAGTGGGTTTTGCCTACACTCCGCATTGGGGCGAGCGTTGGTTCGGCACCGACAAGACAGTCATCCGGGGCGGATACCGGCTATCGTATGATCCCCCGTTCTATAACATCTACTTGAACATAGCGACGGCGGCGCCTCAAGTGCTCGCGCAGGGTCTAAACAATACCGGCCCTAACGGAGTGGTGGCCGGTTCACTTCCGTTGGTGGCGGATCCGATTGGAACGAACGTACGAGCTCAGTTGGCGCCGGAACTGACTTTCGGCGTGTTGGATCCACGTTCGTTCAACCAGACCAGGGTCTCGCCGCACTTTACAGCGGACGGCGTGCATAGCTGGTCGTTTGGCATTCAGAGAGAGCTTGGAAAGGGAGTGGTCTTCGAAGCTCGCTACGTGGGTAATTACGGCTTCAACCAGTACCAATCGATTAACGCCAACCCGTTCATCCTTGACACGTTTGAAGCCTTCCCCAATGTGATTCCCGCAGGCGATACCCCGTGTCCAGCAGCCAACGCGGTTGTTCCCACCGCCATAGGACGCGTGAACTGCAACGAAGGAGTAGTGCGAGAGCGGACCAATACTGGCTACTCGCATTACAACGCCTTGCAGCTCGATTTGCGCTCCGCGCAGCTATTCCATCAGTTGACGCTTCACTCCAGTTACACCTGGAGCAAGACAACCGACAACGCCAGCGAGATTTTCAGCACAGGCGGTGCCGGAACGACTCTCGCGTTCTCACAGAGTCTTACAAACTTTACCTCTAGTGAGAATGGGCTTTCAGGACTGGATTTCCCGCAGAGTTGGACTTTGAGCTTTACAGAAGCTCTTCCGTTCTTCCGGCAGCAAGAGGGTCCGGTGGGACATCTGTTGGGCGGGTGGATAATGACTGGAAACTATATTCTCCAATCCGGCCAAACTTTCACTGCGAACCAAGCCCAGGACGGCTTCCTAACCACATCATCAGCAGCGTTCCCAGGCGGCATTGGTATGGATGAGCCATTCGACGCGAACTTTATCGGGACCCTTGAGACGTTGCGGCCATTCCTAGGCAGTAACAAGGCGCCGGCGCAGCAAGTCGGGATCTTCGCGGGAGATGAGTGTGCTCTCACCGGTACCACAGGCTGCGATCTTGCACCGAATACGTTGATTTCGTCCAACCAGGCGAATTTGACGGGAGCGGAAGTCCCAGTGACGAATAAGCAAGTCCGCTTCATCGTCAACGGGGGAGTTGCACAGCAGATTTTTGGCACGCCATATGGCAATGTCGGCCGCAACACGCTGCGCGATTTCCACACGAACACCGGGAACTTCTCGATGATCAAGAGGTTTAAGATCAACGAGCGTGCACACTTTGATTTCCGCACGGACTTTCTCAACGTGTTCAATCATCCCAACTACGCAAGCGTTGACCCTTTCATCGAGGACGCCGGCTTCCAGTTCCAGGGTCCCACGGGCTTCGCCAATCCGAAGCTTACGTCGGGCGGGAACCGTACGATTGCGTTCGTTGTAAAGCTAGTCTACTAACTCGAAAACTGGCGCGGCCTGTCTGACCTAGACCGGCTGAGCCAAACGTAACACTCAGAACCGTGGGAGCCCAAAAGCTCCCACGGTTTTTTTTATGCTAGGGGCTACGAGGAGTCATTCGAGTTATCTCCCGCGAGGATCTCATGCTTAGTGGGGCGAGGGAGCGCTTGACGGCCAGCAGCCGCGAGAGTGCAGCTGCCCCGGATCGCTCTGCTGGCGCCTTGAGGGGTTACTTGCGGGCGAAGGAATGACGGCCCGCGGGGAGCTCAAACGCGTCAGGTTCCATTACCGGCGACGCGGCGGTGATATAAGTCTGCGAGATGCGGTCCTGCCAGGTGAAGTGGTCTTCGTCCCACAAAGCCCACAGGAAGCCCAGCATCATCGTCGCGCCGGAGAGTACGTAACCGAAGCTCCGCCACAAAAGTTGGCGAGTGTCCGGCACGGTACCGTCCAGACGTACGGTTGTAAGACAGAGAAGCTGCATGCCGGGCGTGGCCTCCGCGCAGGTGGTAAAGAGAAAGAAATAGAGCGCGTAGAAGAGAAAGAAGGCCGCGAGATAGACGATGGCGTCCCCCTTTTCAGCCAGGAGCTGACCCCCCAGCGAGCGGAATAGCCCCAGAAATCCTATATAGGTGAGACCCAGAAACAGCGCGTCAAGCAAGCCGGCTTTGCGGCGTATGCTGAGATTCGCAACGGGCACGAGGGCTGTTTGCGGGTGCGCGCGGTCGTGTGGAGCATTCGAGAAATCCAGCTCCGGCTGAACGCAGATTTCCACGCGCTCGGTTTGTCGTTGAGTCGATCGCGCGCGCGTGCGCTCTACTTGGCGCTGGCGCTCTCGCTCGGTTTCGCGTAGGCGTTCTCGGGCAGCCTGTTCTTCATCGACTCTGGATCGGCGCGAGAAGGGAAGGCCTGACTGCGAATCATCGGGGCGCAGGTGACCGCGGCGTGCGCGATAGTCTTCGAGACGCCGCGAGACTTCCCGCCGCCATTCCGGCTCGGCTGATCGCGCGCCGGCCAAAGCTGCGTGCGCGGAAGCGCCGAGGCCGGACGCACTTGTACCGACGGTTACCGCTTCAAGATTTTCGCCGCGTTCGGCGAGAGGCGCATCACAAAAAGAGCAATTATCAGCGTCCTCGAGCAAAAGGGCGCCACACTCCGTGCATATTCTAATCACTGGTCCGTTTTGCGCTGCGGAAGCTCCAGTGGCGGAACGGCGACCATGGTAGCACGACCATGGGTAGGGTAGCAGGGCCCGCTAGCGACCGAGTGTCGCTTATCAGGCAACCCAGGCTGGCGCAGGTTGTTCTCAGTAGAGGCTCGCGCGTCCAGGCCGTCGGCGCGATTGCGGCTGCGGAGGGCGCGTGTTAGTCTCAGCTTTCTTTTTGCGCTCTTGGAAGGATCAACTTCGGCACTTTTCGCTGATGCCTGACGCTAAAATCACGCCTGCTCTCCATAAGCTGCGCTCTCTTCTCGTTCTTCTCGCTATTTTGTTTGTGAATTCGCGCCCGACTGATGCGCAAGACACTCCGAAGTCTTCGCAGCAAAAGACCGCAAAAAAACAGCCAACCGTTGCTCCACAGGCCGACGCGAACGGAGATCAAATCGCAACTCTGGAGGCCGGCCAGCAGAGCGAGGTTGGCAGGGTTACGCACGCCGACGGAGATGTCGATTTGCGTTATCAGAACACTCGATTGCGCGCCGACCATGTGGAGTACAACAACGACACCAAGGTTGCTATTGCGCGTGGGCACGTCCAGCTTGATTACATGAACCAGCACGTAGAAGCGGACGAAGCGCATTATGAAATGCGCACCGGTCACGGAACATTTTTACACGTGCGCGCCACGTTTTCGATTGACCGGCATCCGACACCGACGTTGCTGGTTAGCCCAAACCCACTTTATTTTGAAGCGGAAGAAGCAGAACGCCTGGACGAACATACATATCGCATTAAGAAAGCCTGGATGACGGTTTGCGATCCGGATAAACCCACCTGGAAATTTTATGCCCCGGAGGCCACCGTTTATTTGCAGAAGTCAGTGCACCTGGAGAACGGCGACTTTCGAGTCTTTTCGGTTCCCGTTCTATATCTTCCGTACGCGACCTTTCCAGCGGGAAAAGAGCGCGAATCCGGATTCATGATTCCGAACATCGGCGACAGTTCGAACAAGGGATACATTTTCGGCGAGTCTTATTATTGGGCGCCCACGGATTGGATGGACGCGGGTCTCGGTGGAACTTATTACAGCAGAAGAGGCTGGGGGCAACGAGCGGACCTGCGAATGCGCCCATGGGAAAATGCGAAGCTCGACGCGACGTACACAGGCGTAATAGACCGGGGCCTGGAGCAGCCGCAAGTGCCGGGAGAGCCGCCGGTACCTGCGATCAACCAGGGAGGTCATGAAGCTCGACTACTCTTTACTGCCTTGCTGCCCGATGGATGGCGCGCCGTAGCCGATTTGGACAATTTGAGTTCATTAACGTATCGGCTGGCGTGGAGCGAGACATTCAGCCAAGCGGTGAATTCGGAGGTACGCAACTCCGCTTTCCTCACGAATAATTTTCGGGGATTCAGCCTGAATTTCGCCGCGCTAGGCTATCAAAACTACTTGAGCGCATCCCCCGATACCTTTGTTTCGCTGCGGACTGCTCCGGAAGTACGCTTTGGGTCGGTAGACCAGTCGACCTTTCACCAGCTTCCTATTTATTTTTCCTTCGAGGGGTTTTCGGATGCAGTGCATCGCAGCGATACCGTCGAAGCAAAGCCGTTGGATACTCCGAATTTTGTCGGACGCAGCGAATTGGCACCGAGTGTGACGATGCCCCTTCACATCGGGTCTTGGCTGGCCGTGACTCCGACTTTTACCCTGAGGTCCACATACTATTCGGGACAGCAGCAAAACGGGGACTTCGTTGATAGGGGATTTTTTCGAACGACGGAAGAATTCTCTCTGGACTTGCGCCCGCCCTCATTCGACCGCATCTGGACCAGATCGGGCACGAAGTGGAAGCACGTGATTGAGCCGGACATTGTCTACAATTACGTGAACGGCGTAAACAATTTCAGCCGCTTCATTCGTTTTGATGAAGACGAAACCCTGACCGACACAAATGAAATCCAATACGGAATCACGCAGCGGCTTTACCGTCGCAAAAAGGACGGCGACGCCGAAGAACTGGTGAGCTGGCGTCTTGTCCAGAAATATTTCTTCGATACGACATTCGGAGGAGCGCTGATCAACGGGCAGCGCAACGTCTTTCAAACCTTGGACGACATCACGCCCTTTGCGTTCGCTGATTCTCCGAGGCGCTTTTCCCCGATCGTGAGCGACCTGAAAATCGAACCTGGCAAACACTTCGACACGGAATTCATTTTTAATTTCGACCCCAAACGTAACCAACTGACCGCGATTGGCACGCTTTTGAAGCTCAAGCCCTACAAGCAGTCATTTCTGACACTCGCGCACTTTTCCACGACGAATCTTCCGACCCCTCCCGATGAGAATCCGCCGAATTTCGTCTTTGAGTCCCGCTCGAACCAGGTGCGCGCGCTGGTGGGGTATGGCGATCTGACGCGGGTCGGGTTCAACGCCACCGCGGGTTTGAGCTACGACTTCACGCAGCAAGCATTTCAAAACCAGATTCTTGAAGCGAGTTACAACGGCTCCTGTTGTGGATTTGGTTTTGAGTACCGCCGATTTTCATTCGGTTCGATTCGCAACGAGAACCAATATCTTGTGGTTTTTCGCATCGCCAATGTCGGTTCTGCCGGAACGCTGCGGCGGGCGGAGAAGATTTTTTAGTGGGCCGTATGACCTCAAGCCTGGAATGCGAGTTGGCCTTTCTTTCTATCCAGCAGGCTGCGCGCTTGCTGCGGCGCAGGGAAATCTCCCCAGTAGATCTCGTAAACGCGTCCTTATCTCGCATCGAGAGGCTGAACCCGTCGATTAACGCGTTCCTAACCGTGCTTGCTGATCGCGCTCGAAAGCAAGCTCGGCTGGCCGAGAGCGAATTCGTCCGGACGAGGCGAGCAAATTCCGTGAAGCTGAGCAACCCGCTTTTCGGTATCCCTATTTCGCTGAAAGACAATTTTTGGACGCGAGGAATCCGCACGACGGCTGGGTCGAAGATACTGGCAAAGTTCATCCCGAAACAAGACAGCGACGTTGCCTTGCTGCTGGCTGGCGCAGGAGCGATTCTTCTGGGCAAAACGAACATGCACGAATTTGCTTATGGGATCACAAATGATAACCCTCACTACGGCGCGGTTCACAATCCCTGGGCGCTCGATCGCATTCCGGGCGGCTCAAGCGGCGGTTCGGCTGCGGCGACCGCAGCGGGGATGTGTTTTGCCTCTGTGGGAACCGATACCGGCGGGTCCATCCGGATTCCGGCCGCTCTATGCGGCATCGTGGGCCTGAAGCCAACATATGGACTTGTGAGCGTTGCAGGCGTGATTCCACTGGCCGAGAGCCTGGACCACGCGGGACCACTTGCGCGAACCGTCGCGGACACATGCATTATGTTGCAGGCGATTGCGGGGAAATATCCCAAGACTGCGGCCCCGGCCGATCTTCGAAGACTAAAGCGAGGAGCTTCGCGCCCATTCCGCCTGGGGTGGCCAAGAGAATACTTCTTCGAGCGAGTTGACCCCGAAATTCAGCGCGCAATCGAGGCCGCGGCTGGCGTGCTTAAATCGACAGGCGCACGGATCGAGGAGGTCTCGCTTCCTCACCTCGAGGATTCGCCGGAATCCAGCGCGAACATCGCTCTGGCTGAGGCCACGCGTTACCATCAATCGCAAGGATTCTACCCTGCCCACGCAGCGGATTACGGAGCAGAAGTAAGCAACAGGCTCGAGATGGGAACCCAAGTGCGCGCGGTGGATTACATTCGTGCATTTGAAGTAAAGCGGCAAATGGAAAACGATTTTGAATCGGCGTTTCAGCGGGTAGACGCGATTCTTGCGCCCGCGGCTCCAATTACAGCCCCGCGAATTGGCCAGAGCGAAGTAACAATCGCAGGTGAAAAGGAAACAGTTCGATCCGCGCTTGTGCGCCTGAACCGGCCAGCAAATATGACTGGCCATCCCGCCATTTCCGTTCTGTGCGGATTCTCGCCGGATGGTTTGCCGATAGGATTGCAGCTCATAGGGCCGCGCTGGGGAGAAGCGCGTTTGTTCGAGATCGCGCTTGCGTTTGAGGAAGCGACGGAGTGGCACACGCGGCATCCGGAGTCCCTCGTAAGAGGGTGAAGAATCGTGAGCTCTCAGGCCGGTAATCACTAGAGGATGCCCGCCCTAGAGTCTTCTGTGCCCTGCGGCCAGCGTCAAAAAGCGTAGCCGCGCGTCTAATGAATGTGTGAAAATACAATTCTGAGCCGAGTCTGGCATCCCTGAATTCCAAGAGGTCCGACAAGATCCAATGGGCGTCTCCGTACTTGCCGCGTTTGTCGCAGGATTAGTGTCGTTTCTTTCTCCGTGCGTGCTGCCGCTAGTGCCGGGGTACATTTCTATGCTCTCGGGGATCGGTGTCGAGCAACTCAAGGAAGGGCAAACTCCGCGCGGCGGACTGCTCACTTCTGCTCTCGCATTTGTGCTCGGATTTTCCATGGTCTTCATCACATTCGGCGCATCTGCGAGCGCGGTGGGATCGTTTCTGGTGCGCAACCGGAGCTTGCTGGCGCCTTTGGCCGGAGCATTGATCATTTTGTTCGGACTGCACTTGGTCGGGTGGTTGGCGAAGATTTCTTTGCGTGCCGGATTTGTGATTGGGCTGATCCTTGTTGCGGTAGGTGTGGCATTGAACATGCGGCCCGGAATCGCAGGGACTACTCTGAAAGCCGTCCACTTTTATTCCGTTGCTGTCATTTTTCTTTTAGGGCCGGCCATGACTCGCTGGTTAAATCGCGACATCCATTTCCGGCATCTCGGCGGCCAGCCGGGAATCATCAGCGGATTTCTGATGGGTTTCGCCTTCGCGTTTGGATGGACGCCGTGCATAGGGCCGATTCTCGCGGGCGTGCTTGCGATTGCAGCTACGCGCGAAACCATCGGAGAAGGAGTGTTCCTGCTGGCGTGCTATTCGGCGGGACTTGCGATTCCGTTTCTTATCACCGCTCTAGGTATAGGCGGTTTTTTGAAATTCTATCAACGCTTCCGCCGCCACTTGCATACGGTGGAAGTGTTCAGCGGTGTGCTATTGATTGCCGTGGGTGGCCTCGTATTCATGAACCGTCTGATATGGCTTTCGGGTAAACTGGCATTCTTAAATAGGTTTTCACGTTGATGGGAGCTGAGCGAATGCGAAAGACGCCGAATCTTTTCTTACTGCTGTTGCTGCTCACGTTGATAGTTACCACCAATTTTTCAGCGTGTAACTCGGGAGCAGCCAATAGCAAGCCCGCAGTTTCGAGCGAGGCGAAGCCGGACGAGCCGGTCGTGACCTTCAAAAATTTGGAAGGGCAGGATGTGCCGCTTGCCGGTCTGAAAGGAAAAGTAGTGATTGTGAATTTCTGGGCCACGTGGTGTGAACCCTGCCGCGTGGAAATTCCCTGGATGATCGGTTTCCAGCGGAAATATGCTGACAAGGGTTTTACGATTGTTGGCGTGGCAATGGACGACGAAGGAAAGAGCGTAGTCGCGCCGTACGTTCAAACCACGAAGTTCGACGTAGACGGCCAGTCGATGACCATGAACTATCCCATCGTGCTTGGAAATGATGATATTGCAGCGAAATTCGGGGGGCTGCTCGGATTTCCGACCACCATCGTGATTTCCCGTGACGGGAAGGTTCAGAAGCGGTACATCGGTCTTGCGGATGAGGCAGATCTCGAAAAGGAAATTAAGGGACTGCTCTAAATGATGGACGAACAGGAGTTCCAAAGGAAATGCGATGCGGCTTTTGAAAGCTTGCGCAATCGTTTGCTGGAACTGAGCGATGAAAATGAATTTGAGGTTGAAGGTGGAAGCGGAAAACTGGAAATCGAGTTCGAAGATGAGGACGAGACCCGCTTTGTAATCAGTCCGAACGCGCCGGTGCGCCAAATTTGGATTTCCGCGCTCACCACGAGTTTCAAACTTGGGTGGTCAGAATCCGCGCAAGCATTTGTGCTGGATAAAACAGGCGAGACGCTGAGCCAGGTAATGAGCCGAATTCTCACCGAAAAGACTGGGACGACGGTTCAGGTCTAGACAATGGTTCACTTTCGACGGATCTTTACTCTTTTAACTTTTTGGCTCTTTTTCAGCGGTACTGCGTTCATCACTCGCGGGAATGCGGCTTCACCCTCACCTTTGCCGCAGGAACCTCCGAATCTTCCGAATGCGTCGGCGGTCGTTAAGCCCCGCATATTCGTTTCGCTTGACCCCGTTCCGCGCGGAAGAGAATTCAAGCTCGCCATCCTAGTGGACATTGCTTCCGGTTTCCACATGAACTCACACAAACCGTCGGAGGACTATCTCATCGCGACAGCGCTGACACCGAAACTCCCCGCCGGTTACGAATTGATTGATACCATTTACCCGAAGGGCCAGCTTGAGAAATTCAGCTTCTCCCCGAACCAACCTCTGGATGTCTACTCCGGCAGTGTTACTTTGCTGCTCAGGTTGTCAACGAAAACCAGTGCCGAGCTCGGAGCGACGGAGATTCCGATAATATTGCGTTACCAGGCGTGTAACGACTCCACATGCTTGCCGCCCGTAAAATTCCCTCTAACCGCGAAGTTTGAACTGGCCAAGGAGGGTGCAACATCACACGAGGTTCATCCCGAAATTTTTTCCAGGCTGGTCCCTGCCCGCTGAACAATTCTTCTTTTCTATGTTAATTTCAATCCGATTGATGTTCAGAGGAAGCCAAGCGTACTAACGCGCGGATATAGCAGGCAGAGCGCGGTGGAGGCGTGCAATCACTCGGTCTTTGCCGAGCACAACCATCGTCTCAAAAAGGGGTGGTGCGACGGCACGTCCTACGATTGCTACGCGGGTAGCATTTATAAGCAAGCCTGCTTTGACGCCCTCGGACGCGGCCACACTGCGCAGCGCCGCGTCGCAGGCATCGTGATTCCATTCCGGCACCGCTTCGAGCGCTTCTGTGAGTTTCGGCATCAGCGCCGGAAGCTTTTCATCTTTCCAGAATTTTGCTCGAGCTTCCGGATCGTATTCGAAATCGTCGGTAAAGAATGCGCGAGCCCAACTGGTGAAGTCGCCAAGCAGGCGCGTTCGGGAGCGAATCAAATCCACGGTGTGCGCAAACCATGCGCGATCCGAAGTAGCCCACGCTTCCTTCCACAACCCCGCGCGCTTCAGCTCCGCTTCCACATATGGCAACAGTTCCTCGACCGGCGGCTTCTGCAAATATTGTGTGTTGAACCACTCAAGTTTGGCGCGGTCAAAAATGGCGTTGGTGCGGCTCACTCCCGAGAGTGTGAATCGCTCAATCAGTTCGTTCGTCCGCATGAATTCAGAATCATCGCCCGAGGACCATCCGAGGAGAGCCAAAAAATTGCGAAAGGCCTCCGGAAGAAAACCCTCTTCCGCGTAAGAACCGACGCTGGTGGCGCCATGGCGTTTTGACAGCCTGGTGCGATCCGGCCCCAGAATTAACGGTACGTGTGCAAATATGGGCGGCTCGGCGCCAAGCGCTTCGTAAATAAGCACCTGCTTGGGCGTGTTGGACAAGTGATCGGCGCCGCGAATCACATGCGTGATGCGCATGTCAATGTCGTCCACTACCACGCTGAGCTGATAGGTGGGTAAACCAGAAGATCGCAGCAGAACGAAATCTTCGATTTCGGCATTCTGTACATCTCGTGGACCGAAGACGGCATCCTCAAAATGGGCGGTACCTGTTCTCGGAGTGCGAAAACGTATCGCTGCGGGCACACCCTCCTCTTCTTTTGCGGCCCGCTGCTCCGGCGTCAGATCCCGGCAAGGGCAGGCGACCGCCTTGGCGGCCTTTCCTTCGTCGTCACCTTCACCTTCGTGTTCTTCGGCAGCATCGCCGCCGGTATAGGCCGCCGGTTTGCAATAGCAGGTGTAACCGGCTCCACTCGCCAGGATGCGCTCGGCAGCCGAACGATACATTTCGATGCGCTGCGACTGGAAGAACGGGCCTTCGTCCCATTCGATTCCCAGCCACCGCAGAGCCACCAGAATACCGTCGACCAGTTCCGGCTTGTTGCGCTCGACGTCCGTGTCTTCGATACGCAGCAACAACGTACCGCCCTCATGTTTAGCAAAAAGCCAGTTGAACAAAGCTGTGCGTGCTCCGCCCACATGGAGAAAGCCTGTAGGGGATGGCGCAAAACGCACACGCGGTTTTTGAGCGGCTATCATCTTCGGTCAGTAGAGTGTCTGTCAGGCAAACGGTAATTTTAGCGGAACGGTTGAGCAAAATCGAGCGGCGCTCCAACAAAACGCTGCACAGGGTTCGAGAGTACCCAGGTACTCTTGACGGATTTGACAGCAAATCCCATAGTTTGAACGTACTGTGAGTCCCGTTGGCAACTGGGCTGGTTGCGCTGTTTTGCTCAGTTTTGGATGGAATTAGGGCCGTTGACCGCCAAGAAACTTGACCGGACACCCAGACGGGCGCCCCGCAATTTTCTGCTATTCTCAAGAGAAGTATCGGGAACATCAGCCGGAGCTATCATTTGCTGAGCCATATCAACATGACCGCGACTGTGCTTCTGGCAGGTGCCTTCCTGCTGGCGCTGTTCTTTTCCTACATATACCAGCAAAAGCGCCAGGATTACATGCTTGTATGGGCTGCGGGATGGCTGCTCATTTCTCTCCACTTTTTGGTTCCGGCACTCGGCTCTTCGTTGGCGCTTCCCGCGTGGGTTGAGACTGCAGATGAGTGGTTGCTAGCCGCTGCGGCGTTGGCTTTCTATTGTGCAGCGAGAGCGTACTCACGCCTGAAGGTCTCGTGGGGCGGCATCGCAGGACTTGGTGTGGCCGCCGCAATCTGGGCCCTGGGTTATGCGCGCGGCTGGGTAAATGTGCCATTGGGATTGGGTGTTGGACTCCTATTTTTCTTTATCGCGCGAACTTTTTGGGAGGAAGGGCGCAAACAGGAATCTCGCGCTGACCAGTTTCTAGCGATCACTTTCGTAGGATGGGGACTTCTGCGTCTGATCGCGGTTTTTCAGGAAAGATTGGGACCATTGGCGGGGCAGAATCTGTTACCGCTAGTTCTGCTGCCTGAACTCTTCTCCGGCGTGCTGATGGTAATGGCAGTTTACGAAGAAGAGCGCCGGCGAGTTGAACGAAACATGTTAGCGCTGTCGAATCTGAACCTGGCGACCTCGAGCTTTGCCGGGGGTGAGATTCAGAAGATGCTCGCGCAGGCGCTCGACCGAGTTTTGAATGTTGTGCGCATACCAGCGGGCGCGCTTTGCCTGCATTATGGCGAAGAGAACGGTCCCACTTCAGTGGTGGTCACCGGCTTGGGGGACACGTTTTGCGCGACCATCCAAGAAAACAATCTGGACGATTACATCGTCAACTTGGTGGCGCGCCTTGGCGGACTTGTTGTGCTGCGTGACTTGGAAACGGACTCAAAGTGGGCAGCTCTGGAGAAGGAAGAATCTTTTCGTCACGTACGAAAACTTCTGCTCGGCCAAAACCTCCGCACTGTAGTGGGAATCAGCCTGCAGGCTAAAGAACGCGTCTTTGGAGTGCTGTTACTCGGGACTCCGGACAATCGGAATTTCACTCCCGCGGAATTGCGGTTGCTTCTGGCGTTGGGCCACCAAATCGGAATGGCGGTAGAGAACAGCTATTTGGTTCAGCAGACCTCTCGGCGCAGTGAAGAACTCCACATTCTGAATGAAATTGGACGCGCTTTGAGCTCGACTCTCGAGCCTGACGCCTTGTTCGATCGGATCTATTCCGAGATGAAGCGTCTGCTCGATGTGAGCAGCCTCTTCATCGCGTTCTACGATCACAAGACCCAGCAAGTGCGATTTGAAATCGATGTAATGGACGGCGACCGCTTGCCTAAACGAGTTCGAACCGCCGGAAACCATTTGACCGAGTACGTTGTGAACACTTGCCAGCCCCTCTTGATTCGCGATCACTATGAGGCTGAGGCTAAACGCTTGGGATTCGAACCGACTCGTCCGGCCGGTTGTATTTGCGCGGTGCCCCTAATTCTTTACAACCGTGCGATCGGCGTGATGGCAGTGCACAGCAAACAAGAACGGGTGTTTGATGAAGGCCACGTGGAACTAATGCGTGTGCTGGCCAGCGAAGCTGCGGTGGCACTTGAAAACGCGAGGCTCTTTTCAGAAGAACAGAAAAAGTCCCGGCACCTGATGCTGATCAACAACGTCTCCAGCCGGGCGATTACGACTTTGGACCCGGAGGAGATGCTCGCGAAAATCGCCGCGGAGATTGAGAATGGCCTGAAGTATGACCACATCGGCATCGCCACACTCGACTATTCAGCGAAGGAATTGGTGATTCAAGCGGAAGCTGGAGCTCGGCGGGACGCCGTGGGGCGGCGAATTCCGCTGGGCGAAGGTCTGGTGGGACAGGTCGCTCGCACGGCGCAGGTGGCTATTGTGCGGGAAGTGAGTGCATCATCACCGCGCTTGGTCCTGCCAAGCTCCGTTTCGGCCATCGCGCTCCCTGTAACTTACGCCGAACAGTTGTTGGGTGTTCTGTACATCGAATCTTCCGAACCTTGCGAATTTGAAGAAGAAGAAGGGCTGCTGCTCCGGACGCTCGCTGATCTTTTTGCCGGCGCCCTGCACAACGCTTTGACGTTTCAGAAAGCGCAAGAGCAAGCGATCACCGACGGCCTCACCGGTGTTAAGACCCACCGGTACCTTATGGAGACGTTGTCATCTGAGTGGAAACGCTCGACGCGTGCGAACCGACCATTCGCGTTGGTCTTAATGGACCTCGACCGGTTCAAGTTCGTAAATGATTTTTACGGCCATCTGGAAGGCGACGTCGTGCTCCAACGCGTGGGCCACATACTGGAACAGAACTGCCGGCGGTCCGATGTGGTGGCGCGTTATGGTGGAGATGAGTTCGTCATTCTGATGCCTGAAACTACGGTCGAGCAAGCCCGCCAGCTCGCAAGTAAGCTGCGGGGTTGGGTGGCGTCTGATCCGCTGTTGCGCGACAAGAATATTACCGCCAGCTTTGGTATCGCCGGATTCCCGGTTCATGGCTCAACGCCTCAAGAGCTTATCCAGGTGGCAGACTCTTCCATGTACCTTTCGAAGCATCAAGGTGGAAACTCGGTATCGAGTGCGGAGGAAGGCGGACCGAATGATACGAAGAGATGGAAAAAAGACGTGTTGGAAGCTTATCTAGGAGTAACCCTGAAGCGTCTGTTTTCCACTGGGCCAGAAGCCTTCGAAGAGATTTATCGGCGCCTCGAGCAATTCACGCGTTCACTAAGCGAGCAGAGTGGGGGCGTACCGCCCGACGCGCTGCCGGTCGCGGTTGTTGAGACGGTTACTTCACTCGCGCTTGCGATTGATGCGAAAAACCACTACACCCAAGGACATTCCCAAAAAGTCTCCGCGTATGCCGTTGTAATCGCAAAGGCGCTGGGGATGAACGAGCAGGAAGTGGAGGAGATCCGGCTGGCGGCGCTGCTTCACGATATTGGTAAAGTCGGAATTCAGGAAACGATTTTGAATAAGTCAGGGCCGCTGGATGCATCTGAATGGGAAACGATGAAAACCCACGCCGAGTTGGGCGCCAAGATACTTGAACCTTTGCAGGCCATGAATCGAATTCGCCTGATGGTTCGGCATCATCATGAATTTTTCGACGGCACAGGCTATCCAGATCGCCTGGAAGGCGAGAAAATCCCGCATGGGGCGCGCCTGATCGCGATTGCTGACGCCTACGATACGATCACTTCCGAGCGCACCTACAAGAAGGCGCGCACTTCTGAAGATGCATTTTGCGAACTCGAGCGTTGCGCTGCAAATCAATTCGATCCCAAACTCGTTCGGCTCTTCATCGATACCATGCGGCGTTCGCCGCAAGTTCGGATCGAGGCGATCGTTGGGGTTCCTGACGTCACTGATAGTAGCGCCCTGTAGTGCGATCGCGGAACTTCGGTATTTTTGAAACTCACCATCGCACACGAACAATCAAGGTTCAGTAGTAGCTGAAAACTTCCCAGACAACAGTGCTGGACGCCTCGCTTAAGCCTGGATACAGTTCCATCTGCATTTTGCCTGATTTGCGTGAGGAGGTATTCGTGCAGACAGCTACAGTCAAGTGGGTCGCAGGAGAAGAGTTCGTTGCCAAGTTGCCTTCCGGGCACTCGGTATCATTTGACGCAGATCGAAAACACAATTCTGCCCCAGGCCCGATGGAAATGCTTCTAGGCGCATTGGGGGCATGTAGTTCAGTGGACGTGGTCATGATTCTAGCGAAGAAGCGCCAAAAGCTGACTTCGTTGGAGATCCAGATTTCCGGTGAGCGCGCAAGCAAGCCGCCGGCGGTATGGACAAAAATCGAAATGGTTTATCGGCTAGCGGGGGATTTGGACGATAAAGCGGTACGAGATGCGATTGAGCTGAGCCAGTTCAAATATTGCTCCGTCGCAGCGACGTTGAGAAAGACTGCGGAGATCACCTACAGCTTCGAACTTGTACCTTAGCGGCGCCCTTGCGAAGAATCGAGTTGTGCGTGTTTTGCTTGTCACGTGTACAAGCGATTGCATACAATCGCGGGCTAAAGATTCCATCCTGGAGAAGCTGAATGGGCAGACGCATAGCCGCGAAGATTACCGCAGTCGCCGGATACGTTCCCCCGCGTGTAGTGACCAATTTCGATCTCGAAAAAAGAGTGGACACGAATGACGAATGGATCCGCACGCGCACTGGCATTCGCGAGCGGCATTATGCGGAGCCTGGTGTTGCCGCTTCGCATCTCGGCACCGAGGCTGCGAAGAAATTGCTTGCAGCAAACGGGGTGCAACCTGAGCAGATTGACCTGATCGTCGTAGCGACGGTCACTCCTGACATGTTATTTCCGGCTACCGCGTGCTTGATTCAGGATCGCCTGGGCGCGAAAAATGCTTGGGGTTTCGATCTTTCCGCTGCTTGCTCGGGATTTGCCTACGCGCTCACGGTGGGCGCTCAATTTGTCGCCAATGGACCCCACAAAAAGGCCCTCGTTATCGGAAGCGACGTGATGACTTCCATTCTCGATTACAAGGACCGCGCCACTTGTGTTCTTTTTGGAGATGGGGCTGGAGCGGTTCTTGTGGAACCTGCTACCTCTGACGCGGAGGGCATTCTGGACTTTGCACATGACGTGGACGGCTCGGGCGGCTGCAACCTCTATATGCCGGCAGGAGGTTCGTTGAACCCCGCGTCGCTAGCGACGGTTGAGAAGCGCATGCATTATGTCCATCAAGAAGGCGCGCAGGTCTTCAAGTACGCGGTCCGGCGAATGAGCGAGCTTGCACTGCAAATCCTCGAGCGCAACGGTTTCACGAGCCATGACCTTGCGCTGGTGGTTCCGCACCAAGCGAACCTGCGCATCATTCGGGCCATGCAGGAACGGCTGGGGGTAGATGATTCGAAAGTTCTCGTTAATATAGACCGCTTTGGAAATACTACTGCTGCCACAATTCCGCTGGCTCTAATGGATGCGCTGGAGCAGAAGCGCCTGCGCAAGGGCGACCTGGTGCTGGTGATCACGGTCGGCGCGGGCTACACCACCGGCGCGATCCTGATGCGCTGGGCGTACTGACCTCCGGCCAATTACTCTCCCCTGAAATAAAAAGGCCAGCCAAACTGCGCCGGCCTTTTTCCAGTTGCGATAATAAATCTTGACTAAGGAGCGACAACGTTAGTGTATGTAGACAGGAAAGCGTCCGGACCACTCGTATTGGTGCCTGGCGCAATTGAAAAGATTTGTACACCGTTAGTTACAAAGGCATTCGTACTCGTGCCGATGGTAAGCGTGCCGGTCCCGTCCGGAAGGATTGTGAATGTGCCAGGGACGGACGCGCCGGGTGTGAGGAACGGTGGATTTAGTGTTACAAAGGTTTCGTCTTCAACGGCCGAATAGGTGCTAGGGGCCGTGAAGGTAGCCGAGCCGGAGAATGCTCCGTTTTGGCCGTCAACATCTTCCCAGCTCCCGAAGGCATACGTTCCGCTAACGCTTGCCGCAGTGAAGGCCGGAACCGTAGCACTCTGGTTTACCAAGATACCCGATACTACGTTTGGCAAGATTGGACTCGTTGCCGTATCCTGTCCCACGCTGAAGCCCTGAATCTGTTCAATCCCGTCTCCTCCGCTCGTCAGGTAAACGACCGGCGGAGTGGTGTCGGTACCCGAGTCCGGGTTAAAGGAAACGCGCCCCGAGGATGGATTCGTTGTGTCCACTGTGTAAGTTCCGGTGAACGCGGGAGTGGTCACGGTCCCAGCATCGGTTTGAGTAAATGAGACTGTCGCAGTGTTCCCTGTGCTTGAGAATTGTGCCGTTCCAACGCTGACAACATTCGTAAAGCTATTCTGATCGAGTCCTTCACTGGCAAGAACGGAAAATCCGTTCAGCGCACCTGCCGCGAAGGTACCCGGCGTATCGAGCGCCCGTCCGCTAAGAAGCGGCACAGTTGCGCTAACCGCATCGTCGAGTAGCACGTAAAAGTCGTTGCCGTTGAGCACGTAAATGACCGCATCAACCGCTGACAGAACCCCCGGAACGGTAAAGCTAGCCGTCGCCCGACCGGTAGTAGTGGAAACGCTGTTAATCACACCTGACCCGCCTGTGATTTCCCCTGAGAGCGTCCCAGCGTCATTGAAGTCGGCAAAGATAGGATTGAGCGTGCCGCCCGCGTTTGTGAATGACCCCGCAATTGCGGCGCGATCAACATTGAAGTCCCATCCGTCTAAGCCAAACGCAAAGTTCGCTGCCAGTGAACTGACGTTGAAGGCGGTCGAGTCCTGCACGTGCATGACTCCGCTAGCCGATGTCCCGCCGCCGGCGACATTGTCAAACTCAATGATATTGCCTGTCGTGAAAATTCCCGCAGTCTGCCCTCCAAGCGCGAATTGGAATACGATTCGAGATGGAATCGGAGGAGGCGGAGGCACTACGCCTTCGTGCTTTATGCCGAGCCGTGACTTAGAACTGGCACGCCTCACGGCATTTCCTTGCACCTTGCGGTTGGCTGCGGGTTTTGCAGCGGCCCCCGTGTTGAAGACCAAACTCAAGCAGCCGCGGGTATCATTGTTGAGGTCAAACGAGTAACTGCTATTTGCTATGTCCAGACTAGTTCCTGCCTCTTGTGGGCCGTTGGTGAATCCGTTGAAATCAACGTCGCCGGCCGTGATGCCGCCAAGCCCATCGGTGGTGAAGCTCCCTGCGATAACAATCGGCGCAGGCGTACTGTCGAATCCTTTAAGAAGGAATGCATAAGACGTCCCTGCCGGCAGAGCTGCGTTATTAGTTCCCGTTGGGCAAGCGCTCGCATTCGAGTTCACAACAACAATGGTGTAGTTTACGAACGTCGAATTAGGCGGCGTCGCGGAGTCAGTAACCGTAATCTGGACATGAAAAGTTCCCGCAGTGTTCGGCGTGCCGCTGATCGTTACGGTGTTCGTCGCTGTCGTCGCACCGCTAGAGGTTCCGCCGCTGAACGCTAAGCCCGGGGCCAGAGCTGCCGCGGTGACCGCCCACCTATAGGGTCCAATAGTGGCGGGATTTACCGTCAGTACTTGATTCGTCGCGGTCCCTACAGTCAATTGTGGCAGCGAAGCTGGTGTAATGGTCAACGCCGGGACTGGGCCAATGGTGAACGTAAAAGGAAAAGGAGCTGAAGAAGTGTTTTTTGAGTCCGTGACCGTTGCTGTACCTGAGACCGTTCCCGTCACTAGAGGCGTTCCCGAAATAGTGGCTGTATTACCGGAGAAAGCAAAAGTGAGGGTCGCGGGCAATCCGGTTATATTCCATGTAAAGGGAGCCACGCCTCCGGTAACGGTCAGCGTGCCGCTATACGGTACGTCAACATTGCCATTTGGCAGCGTTCCGGAAATCACGGGCGTCGATACGTGATGGTGACCGCCCCCGCCACAATTAACAATTGGAATAATTAGAAGAAGACCGGCGAAAAGTAGAAATGCGTTGCGGCGCAGCATAAAGGCCTCCCGGCAGTCGGCACGAGCCGAAATGCAAGAAATTCTTAGATATCCGAATTTTCTGGAATCCCAAGTTCGAAAGTAAGAATACCAATCCACCCCAAACAGTGAAACGTTGCCTAAACTCTCTGGTACAGGATTCTAACCGCTTTCCTTTCCCTTGCAAGAGCAAAGGAAGAGGAAGACTCAAATTGTGTAAAAAAGAAGGGGATCGGCGCGCCGACCCCCGGGCTCGCTGAACGATGCAGTCTAATGTCCGATAAGAATCAGAACCGGGTTCGTGTCCTGCGGCGTGGTTGTGATCATTACAACACTGGTCGGGGACACAATAAAGAAATAGCCCGTAAAGCCGGTTGGAGTGGACAAAGTCATCGTTCCACTGCCATCCGTGGTACCTGTGGAATTGAGGACGTACGTGCCCGTCTCTGCAACCGACGTGTTACCGGACGTCGTGCTCTGATCCTGGGTTCCTCCCACAGCCGATATCCCGTCGAAGCTCAGAAAACCGGAGAGGTCGCGGTCTGCGCTGACAGCGGGTGCCGATGTGCCGTCTATCAACGAAGTTGATTGTATCGTTTTTACGTTGAACGGACCTGCGGACTGCGGAGCAAAAGAACCAAAAGCGGGGGCGTTCTGCACAATGCTTACGCAGAACGCTTGATTGGTATTGATCAGATAAAAAACAGGTTCGAAGGAAGAGTTGAACTCGATTGACCCCTGGACCCGTCCCAAGCTGTCGGATGAGCCGTACGGATCCGTAGTTGCCGTGCCATTTGTGGAGAAGATTGTGCCGGCCTGGTTATCTTCTTGCAACACTTGGAAGCTCGAACCGCCGCTTGTAGCTGAAATTTGGACGACCTGGACTTCGGGGCTAAAAGTATTACCGGAAATGATCTGTCCGCTCAATCCTCCCACCATTGTTCCATTCAAGACACCCGTGGTCACGAACGGCTGTCCGATTTGCTGCATCATCTCACCGACGCTTATATAGGGTGTGATACCGCTCACCGTGTCCGTTTCGATCAAGAACGCGTCGCTGGACGTGATCGGATACACGCTGTAGTTGGGATTGTTCAGGCTTGCAGAAGTCAGCGCAAGACTGCAATGCGTGCTGTCCGGTCCAGAGTTATACGAGCCCGACACTGAGTTGTCGCGGGTGGTAACTAAGCCAGGAGTATTTGTGTCCATTTCGCCTAGCGACAAAGATCCTGGTATTGCTGCAGCCACCGGCGGTACTGCTGTAAATCTTCCTGCAAATGCAAGCGGACCTGGGGTAACAAACTGACTGGCAAAACCTGACCCTCCAAACGCGAAATCTCCTGAGTAGGTGTTAGTAGCCGTATTACTCACGACGCATGACGTCACAGTCTGAAGCTCGATCCGTCCCGAGCCGCGAGTTGTGGACGAGTCAAACTCAATAAACCTGCCGTTCCCGTTTGCATCAACTGAGAATGCAAAAATCGGCGCTGTCGGCAAACTTGTGTTCGTGAACGTGAGAGTCCCGCGTCCATCTGTCCCCGCTGTATATGTGCCGGCCAGATTCGGGAAATTGAGAGGTGTTCCTAGCTGTGAGTTGTAGTCTATTTCGCCGCCGGTGATACCACCAGCGCCGTTCGCTGTAAACGTTCCAGCAAACGCCACAAATCCATTACTCCCGTAGCCGCTAAACTCGACTGCGTACGAGCCGTTTAAAAGCGTCAGTTGTTGTTGCTGGCTGATTACCAACGTGAATGTTGATGTCACCACCGCCGGCGGAGTGGCGCTGTCCGTTGCAGTGATTCCAAACGTAAACGTTCCTCCAGCCGTCGGAGTTCCGGAGAGAAGACCAGAGCTACTCAGAGACAGGCCGGCAGGCAGGGTCGATCCGCTTGTCACCGTCCACGTAATATTGCCGGTGCCACCGCTGGCTGTGAATTGCTGGCTGTATGCTGAATTCACCGTACCAGGCGGCAGAGGTGAAGTCGTCGTGATCGCGAGAGAGCTGACCACGATTGTAAGTTGTTGCGCTGGGCTAGTGAAGCCTGCGGCGTCTGTAACGGTAATCGAAAACGTGGAACTTCCGCCTGCTGTCGCTTTACCCGTGATTTGGACTGTATCTGTGGTGCTCTTGGCAAGCGAAAGGCCGGCGGGGAGCGTGCCCGAAGATATCGCCCAAGAGAGAGGTGGTACGCCTCCGGTCGCAGTCACCGGGGCGTTATAAGTGCCGTTTAAGGGCGCGGTTGGAAGCGAAGTGGTTGTTATCGTCGGCGGCGGTTCGACCGTGATGCTTAGCGTTGTTGACTGCTTCGCAAAATCCACCGACGCTATGACGATCTTGACGACCGTTTCTGCTGTGACAGGAGTCGGCGCCGTGTATGTGGCACTGGTCGAACTTGTTTGAGTAAGAGTGCCGAAACCAACAGGGCTGCTGAGGGTGAAGACCACGCCTCCGGCGGCAGAGTCATTTAACACACTTACCTGGATCGACACAGTCTGTCCCTGGGCGATTATCTGCGCGCCCTTCGGCGAGAGAATCGTGACCTTGTTGAAGGTGGCAGGCGTATCGGCGCAGCCCGTGAATTGAATCAGGGCGAGTACGACCCCCGCAAGCAAGAGTGAAATTCCGGCGCACTTCATCGTGGCGCCTCCTTCAATCGGGACAACTCATGCGCCCCTAGGTGTGGTGAGATTTAATTTGGCCACAAAACCGGCTAACTAGTTGAAAAATGACTTGTGGGAATGGCGTATCAAGCAACCGCACCAAAGACCAGGGCGAAGATTTGGCGCAGGGAACATACGCAGTAAAGTCAGGTAAGGAATGGTTGGGACCCCAAAAATCGTTCAGGAAGGGGACTACTAATAAGAGCGGGCCTCGTTCACCAAGGCAACGTTGCGCTCTAGACGCTGCGATAGTCGAACTGTTGCATACTGCGTGCATAGCGCCATTTCGCGTTGCGTCCAGCCTGCGCCGGCTGCCGGGAAAAGCGCGCTCCCCAAGTCGCTCAGGGAGCGCATGAGGGCATAATACAAGCTCACTCCCCGCAGGTTCGAAGCTGCTCCGGCACTGAGATCCGGACAGAGATCGCGATACACGGCTAAGACTTCCTGGAAACTACTGGAACTTAAGAGGTTAAGGCATGGCTCGAGGGTCCCATCCGCCTCGTTTGTCAAGGGTTCAGAGACCGTTCGGAGCAGCGATGCCCGCCAGCTGAACATGGCGAACTGAATCATCGCTGCGGCTGAGATCACGAGAATGAAGGCTGCAATTAGCATGTTCGACCAACGACAGTTTCTCGTTTCCCTCCGCCCGGCGCAATAGAACCGACGTACCAGACGCCAGACTCTTGGGCTCCCTCCTTACTGAGCTGCCGCGCTTGTAGCGAGAGTCAGGATGGAGTAGAAGAACCTTCGTGCAGTTAAGAAGTGACTGCAAATGCCGATTTCCGGAGGTCGGTCATGCGACATAGAATGCAACCAGGTGTGCTCCTGTGCGTCGGTGTTGCGATTCTGCTCACGCTAAGTTTTGGCACGCCAGTCAATGCAACAAAACAAATCTCTGACGAAGCCCAGATTCGCGCAGTCCTCGATATGCAATCTGCCGCCTGGAATCGCGGGGACGTAGACACCTTCATGACGGGATACTGGAAGTCCGAGGAAACAGAATTTGTCGGCGCGAGCGGGATCACTCGAGGCTGGCAGGCGGTTCTTGATCGCTATCGCCGGAATTATCCGGATGCAAAAGCCATGGGACGGCTGACGTTTTCAAATCTGGAGGTTCACGTCGTGTGCCGGGATTCGGCATTTGTTATTGGAGAGTTTAAACTTGAGCGAGAAAAAGACCAGCCCTCCGGCGTCTTTACACTCAATTTCCGGAAGTTCACCGAAGGGTGGCGGATCGTCGCGGACCACACGACGGGATACCCTGCACCTGCATCGACAGCGTCCCTTTAGATTTTATGCGGGCGCTTTCACCACAGTCAGAGCCGCCAGTTCTGCCGAAAGCTAATGATAGAAGATTTCTCAGCACGTTGTAGATGTTCCTCCTGGGCGCTGTTTCGGAGATAATAGCCCTTGCGAAGGAGAAATCAGATTTGCGAGCGGTGATCACAGGGGGCGCTGGATTTCTAGGTTCTCATCTTTGCGAGCTGATGCTCGAAAATGACTGGGAGGTATTATGTCTGGACAATCTCGTAACCGGAAACGAATCCAACATCGCCCACCTGAAAACGCATCCGCGATTTCGATTCGCTCATCAGGATGTCTCACGTTACATTGAAGTGCAAGGGCCCGTCGAAGCGGTTCTTCATTTCGCGTCGCCCGCAAGCCCCCCGGATTACCTGAAGTTTCCGATACAGACGCTCAAGGTCGGTGCACTTGGGACGCACAATTCTTTGGGCTTGGCGCTTGCGAAGAGCGCGAAGTTTTTTCTGGCGTCCACTTCGGAATGTTATGGAGATCCTCAGGTGAGCCCGCAGCCGGAAACATATTGGGGGCACGTGAATCCAGTGGGCCCGCGCGGTGTGTACGATGAGGCCAAACGTTACGCGGAAGCTATGACCATGGCGTATCACCGTTATCACGGCTTGGACACGCGCATCGTGCGAATTTTCAATACATACGGGCCGCGCATGCGGTTAAACGATGGTCGAGCTCTGCCGAATTTTCTGTATCAGGCCCTCAGCGGAGAGCCAATCACGGTATATGGCGACGGCAAGCAGACGCGTAGCTTTTGTTACGTTTCGGATTTGCTTGCTGGAATTTACAAACTGCTCGAGTCAAACGAGCACGAACCGACAAACATCGGCAATCCCCAGGAGATCACAATTCTGGAGTTTGCCGAGCGCGTCCGCGCTCTCGTGGGCGCCAAGGTTCCCATCAATTTCCATCCATTGCCGCAGGATGATCCCAAGCAACGATGTCCGGACATCAGCAAAGCGCGCCGTGTTTTAGGCTGGGAACCGAAAATCACCCTGGAACAGGGCCTGCGGCTGACTTACGAATATTTCCGCGAACGATTCGCGCACGCGGGTCGTTCGACGGCATAAGTCCCGCGTAATGTGCAAATCCTCGATAGGCTGTCAACGTAAGCCGTAGTAGAATCCCGCCACATCAGGGTCGCTTTATTGGCAGCGTGTTAAGACACGCCAAAGCTTAACAATGGAAATTCTCTGGCCAATCCTCGCCATTTGCGTTCTCGTATCTTTTGTATTCTTTGTACTTGTGCAGCATTGGCAGCGAGTCCTACGGCACCAAAATTGGACCATCCGCCGGGTGACCGAACGTCTTCGCACTCTTGAGGAAATAGATGATCCGGAGTTTCGCCGACGGCTCGGCGAATCGGCTCCTTCACCACTCGAGCAGGTCTTCACCTTTTCCTTTCGTTTGAGCGACCGGTTCTGGCGCGAGACGCTGCATACCACCGAAGAAAACTCGTCCTTTATCCGGGCGTTCGGGAGTTTCCTGGGCTCGGTGAAAATCGAGCGCTGGCGAGGACATAGCGTGGCCACCATTACGGAAGTCCTGCCCGATCGCCAATCTGCGGCTTGGCAGACGCGCTCGCTGGATTGTTTTTTTGACGCACAATCCGGCCCCGACAAGCTCACTCTTTGGGAACTCCCACTCGCGCGAGTAGGGCATTCGAACGAGCGTCCGCCATCGCTAGAACTGCTACTGAAGGAAAAATCTGTGGAGTTGTGCGCTCATCTTCTCCCAACCCCTGGCGGCAATGGCCACTCCAACATCTCCAGCCCGAATGAAATAGTGTTTTTTCGAGTGCCACTGGATTCCGAAGAGCTTGCGGAATTTCGGAGCCACCATCCCCTAGAAAGCCCCGCAGACCGTGTCAGGCCAGACCCCCCGGTTAATCATGCTTTCTGGCGGGCCTTCTATTCCCATCGAGATGAAGTCGCTGGATTCGAATGGCAGCTTTGGGTTCTCGACTTAAACAAGAAGGCGGAATGGGACCGGTGGAAAATTCTGGAACCGGAAGTTGTTCCCCTTGCACAGAACGCAACGCAGAAACGTAGGTGAGCATTAGTGGGCGTGAGGACGAATTGGAAGTCCCGCCCACACATTCAGCAAGCCCAGTATCTCGCGCACTACAGAAAGAGCGTCGCGTGTATTGCCCCACCAATGGTCCGCATCAAACGGATCCTCAGGCGCCGCACGCACAACAGCGTCGAGATGTTCACCGGCGAGTTTGTTCCACAAAGCTCTCACCCTGCGCGTATGTTCCGGAGACGTCACGATAATGACGCTGGATTTGCCTTCCTTGCGCAGTTCACGAGTTATTTCCTCCACTTCCTGCTCGGTGTCGATGATGGTTCCCGGAAGGATGTGAATATCCTTTTCCGGGACCTTTAAGTGAATCAAAATTTGGCGGCTGTAATCATCCTCGCCGATGAATTGAATACCGAGTTCGTTCAACTGATCGAAAGGCCCTTCGGGCCGAGTTATCCAGACTTCGCTCGCATACCCGGACTCAAAAAAATGCGCCGCAGCCTCGGCGCGGTACGGCATCCCGCCGCTTAGCACTACAAGAGCGTCCACGTGCTTCAGTGAGTCTTCACGGACCAGCCAGCGTCCTACTCCGCGAAACACTAGTATCGCGGCCGCAAGCAGCGCCACAAGAATCACGGCTGAAATGAGGCCCCGACTCCGTTTGCGTTCGCGTATAGGTTTTTCTATTTTCGCCATTGATTGCTATCGTTTTTTCAAAAGAAAGCTACCCGCAACCAAAGCATCCGTCCCCGAACAAAAGTAGCTTCGAACGGCATCGCGCGGCCTAATAACGAGCGGTTCCCCAAACAGATTGAACGACGTGTTCACTAGAAGCGGAGCGGGAGCGTTTTCTCCGGAACGCTTCAACAGCTTCCAAAACAAAGGATTGTCTTTGGCGTTTACCGTCTGGAGCCGCACCAAATTGTCTTTTAGAAGGAATCCCGGGGGAAGGTTCCCCAGCAATTTTCCTCCCTTTACATTGGCCGTGACCATCGTAGTAAGAAAACGTGCGTTTGGACCGTATTCAAAATACTCGCTGCAATCTTCCTCCGGCATCGCCAGTGCAAAGGGACGAAACGACTCCCGGTGTTTGACGTACTCGTTCAAATTCTCCTTTGCGTAAGGCGACCATGGAGACGCAAGCAAACTGCGATTGCCGAGAGCTCGCGGGCCGAACTCGGCCGCTCCCTGATACCAAGCGACAATTTTCCCCGCTTGAAGCAGGAGCACTGCGTCATTGATTTTATCGTTCTCCGAATCGCACCAGTGGTACGTCGCTTTGCAATTGTCCAACACGCTCTTTATCTCTTCGTTGGAATACTCAGGCCCCCAATAGGGGCTTGCCGCCGACGGGACGCGCGGCCGGCCTGGTTGCTGATGCCACGCGAGCCATGCCGCTCCGAGCGCGGTGCCCTCATTTCCTGCGGCGGGCTGTACAAAAACATCTTCGAAGTTCGTGTTCGATTCGACGGCGCCGACAAGAAGTGGATTTAAGAACAGTCCTCCAGCAAGGCACAGCGTGCGAGTCTCCGTTTTGCGCTTAAGGCTCTCGAACCACTCACACAGAATCACCGCGGTCGCCTTATGAAGGCTCGCTGCAATGTTTGCTCGGACTGAATCTTCCATCTGAGAGTGCGCCTCTACGGGAATGCCGAGCCGCCGGTAGAATTCGTCGCTGAACGAGAGTTCACCCGCGTAACTGCGGCGAAAATATTTCTGATTCAGTTGCGGAGCGCCACCGGGTGTTCGGCGCAGTGCATCAAGGAATGTATCCACGGAGATGGGCTCGCCCGTCAGGCTCAGCCATTGAGTCTTGTGTTCGTCGCTATGCGGACGAAAACCCAGCAGTCGGGTGACTTGCGAATAAATCCACGAGAGTGAGTTGGGGAAGGAGATTGACTCTATTTCGCGAATGCGCGTGCCTTCCCCGATGCTGACGGAACCGGACCGGCCGTCGCCTTGCTCGTCGAGCGTAACAATGAGCGCGCGGTCAAAGGAAGAAGCAAAGAACGCGCTCGCGGCGTGACAGAGATGATGATCAAAAGCCTGAACCCGTGCGCGCGGATTTCCCACCATCTCTCTTACAAGACGGAAATTGTTCAGCTCGCGGCTCAGTTCACCGAAGGCCTTGCTCGTAAAGTAGGCGCTGGACGCCGGAGCGAATGGAGCGAGCCCGGCGCGAAAAAACGTCTGCCGTCTCCAGGAACGAGTGGGACGGCTACCGATCGCAATATGTTCAACGCGTCGGATGTCTATCCCCTCGTGCTCCAAACAGAATTGAATTGCAGCGCGAGGAATTCCTTCTGCCGTACGCGTCCTGCTGAGTTTCCCTTCTTCAATCGCCGCGATTACTCCTCGATCTCCGATTAACGCTGCGGCGGGGTCGTGAGTCATTGCGGAGAGTCCAAGAATATACATGTCAGTTCTTCATCGTATCAGGGCTTTGCGGGAAGCGCTGGCTCAGTAGACCGGCTCAGATAAGTTGAGCCTAGAGGCTCGCTCCCCGCGGCGAGCGTCGGCGCGATAGCAATCCACGAAGGCCGAGCAGGAGTAGACGTGGCTGGCTCAAGCAGACACGCCAGAGAATTTTCCACGCCTCGTCGCGAGAATAGTCAGCAAGAGACCGTTTAGCTGGGTCGTTCAACAAATCCACCAGCCTGCTGTAGTCCGCCTGCCGAAAATCATGGAGTGAGCGGCGCAACAGGAGATGAAGGTCAAGTTCCCGGCGCAGTGTGTGGAGTTCGCTGGACCCGCCGTTCAGGATCGCCTGAGCGACACCGAGTGCGCCTCGAAATCCGGTGACGATGCCCCCCACTGTCGTGACTTTTACCTGTCCGGCCGCGTCGCCCACCAGAAAAACCGAACCCTTGCCTACCGGCCGGTGAACCGGGACCCAACGTTTATAAACTGGAATGCGCGCCGCTTGAAATCCAATCGGGTCGAGCTTTCGTTTTTCGAGGAACCTCTCCAGGTGCTGCCGCGTTTCCGGACCCGTCTCGCCGATTAGTCCCAATGCACCGCGAGTCGGCGATTCCGGAATGAGCCAGTAAAAATATGGAGTGTCCTGCGGCACGAACCACACCCGCGCCGTATCCGGCGACATGTCTTTCGGCAATGGCACGATCGCCTGGACCAAGGGAACCGTTTCGAGCGGCTCCCAACCCGCCGCGTGAGCCACACGGCTCGCAGCTCCGTCGCCGCCAACAATCGTGTCCGCACGAACTTCTTCACGGGTTCCGTCATCGCATCTGTCGATTTCGAGCACCAGTCCGCGGCCATTCGGATGCAGCGCGTGAAAGCGGCGGCCCAACTCAATACTCGCGCCTGCGCGTTGCGCCTCTTCTGCGAGACCTTGAATCAAAGTCCGACGCTCGATGATCAGGTCAGGGTGCTTTAGGCTGATGCTGGCAGCGCGGCCATCAGTGAAGAGTTCAAAGTGTCGAATCTCGTTAACCACGCTCTTCTGGGCCGCACAGCCAAGAAGATCCCGCATTCGATTCGTGACGATCAAAGTGCGCTCTTCAGGTTCGAGCGTTTCGATCCGTTCGAACACTCGAACCGGAACGCCCCGGCGCGCCAGCAAGGAAGCGGTAAATAGCCCTGCTGCGGACCCCCCCACCACTGCAACCCCTTGCTTATCTGTGGGAGGATTTGGGAATGGATTGTTTTTTGCGTCGCGTAGTTCGGGCCCCATATTGGTCAGTTGCAGTTTGCCTTTGCGTATTTTACCGGAGCGAGTCCGCAGAACTACTCACCGGGAAAGAAAAGGACTCCCCCGATCGTGGTGCCTGAAACCGCCGAGGATGAAGTATATATCTTACTGGGGCGCAAGCAAGAAAGACAGGTTCTTTCAGCCAGCAGAAAAGGTCTTGGGCAGTTTCGCCTGGCGTTCATACGGCGCCCCTTCCAGAAAAAAGATGGCAATCAGACTGCCGGCGATGAGCAACCCCGCCAGGGTATATGCGGCTGCCGGCGACGCTCCTGGAATGAACAGTGCAGCCACCCCGAACAGGACCGCAAAACAGTACAACACGAGTACCGCGCCGCGGTGACCCAGTCCGAGATTAGACAAACGATGTGCCGTATGGTCCTTCCCCGGCGAAGTAAAAGGCAGAAGCCCGCGCCGCGCGCGGGAAATGGAGATGAGCGTTGTATCGAAGATAGGGACTCCCAGAATCAACACTGGGATCAGCCATGTAATCGGGAAAGGAGCGCTATCCGGCCTGATCTTGAGCCCCAGCGTCGCCATCAAGAATCCAAGGAACATCGCGCCGCCGTCGCCCATAAAAATCTTTGCCGGATTGAAATTCCAGCGCAGAAATCCAAGCGAGGCGCCGAGAGCTGCAGCGCCCAGGCTGCGGACGAGGGTCTGCCCATTCATGTTGGCGGAAATTGTGAAAAAGGCTGCAGCGACGGCCGCAATGCCCGCGCAGAGACCATCCATATGATCGAGAATACTGAACGACGCTGTGATTCCCACTACCCACAACACTGTAAAACAATCATCAAGAACCACGCCCGTCATTCCCGGCACAAACTGAGAGAAAAGCTGTGCGTGAATTCCCGAAGCGATCAGCATCAGCGCAGCGACAGGCATACCGATGAATAGCTTTACTTGGTGATGCAGCAGCTTGCCGTCATCGAGAAAGCCTACGATGGCGAGCAGTGTGGCTCCCGAAAGAATCCCGGCGACTTGCTGTTGAGGAACGCCGTGCACCGCCACCAGAATGGCCAAGGCAAAGGCCAGATAAATGGCGATGCCGCCCAGAAGCGGAATGGGCTTTACGTGAACCTTACGCGGTCCCGGATGATCCACCATTCCAAACCGAATCGCAAGATGCCGTACGGGAATAGTAAGACCGAGCGACGCGAGCAGCGCAACTGCGAAGGCTATCAGGTCGGCAGGTATGGACGTCATTGCGGCTACTCCGGTCAACGCGCCGTAAGCATCTTTTCGAGGACGCCGCGCACCTGTTCTTTCTGTTTGCTTGCGAAATACCAGTCCATGGTCTTGCGCAAACCCTCTCGGAACGGAGTTTTAGGCTCCCAGCCCATAAGCTTCTTTGCCAGAGCATTATCCGCGACACGATTTCTGGGGCCCGTGGGCATATCCGGCAGTAGGCGGATATCCGCTTTTTGCCCGGAGAAATCGAGCACCATTTTCGCAGCGTCGATCACCCGGATGCGTTCCATCGTTCCAAGATTGACTGCGGTACCGTCATCGATTTTTTCGGCAGCAAGGATTGTTCCGCTGACGATGTCATCCACATATGTCCAGTTACGGACTTGCGTGCCGTCACCCCAGACGTCAAATGGGTTCTGCCCGATGAAAGCCCGGGCGATCATTGCTATCACCGCGTGATTTTCCACTCCGCGCGGCCCGTACACAGTGAAGTACCGGCAAGATGCTGCTTTCAGACCGTGCTCCCGGTGATAAGCCTGCAGCGTAAGCTCTGCCATCAGCTTGGCCCATCCGTACATATTATCGGCGTCATGCGGAGGCTTAACGTCTTCTTCGCGAAGATAAAGCTCCTGCGCCGTGTTAGTCTGCATGTAATTCGGATAAACGCAGCCCGAAGAGGCGTAAACCACTTTTCCCACACCTGCTTTCACCGCTTCCCAGAAAACAAGACCGTCGAGAAAGAGATTCGAGGCCGGACCCGCCTGGTGCAAATCGACGTAGCCGCGCCCTCCATGGTCGGCAGCGAGATGAAAAACAATTTCTATTCCCTTCATCGCCGTGCGAGTTACGCCCGGCTCACGCAAATCAGCCTCCACAAACGTTACCCGGCCGTCCGCGAGATGCTGTTCAATGTTTGACAGCCTGCCGCTCGTCAGATCGTCGACCACGCGCACTTGCGCGCCCCGCTCCACCAGAGAGTCGACTAGATGAGACCCAATAAATGATGCACCGCCGGTTACCAGAACTCTTTTACGATTCCAGATGGCCCCCTCCGTGATTGTGCTGATGATTTGAGGCTTCTTCTATGACTTCGACAAATCTTTCGAGCTCATCGACTCTAGCATATTTCGCGGCCGTTTCCCTTGCCCGCAACCCCATTTGAGTCAGTCGGTTTGGGTCATCGCGCAGCTCTCGAATGGCCGCCGCTATTGCCGCAGGATCGTTCGGGTCTGCCGACAGCCCACAGCCGGATTCGGTCACGATACGCGCAGCGTCGCTCCCTGATGCGGCCACAGCAAGCACCGGACGCCCAGCCGCAAGAATGGAGTAAAGCTTGCTAGGCACGACGACTCCCTCCAGCCCACGCCTCACACTCACGATGTGAACGTCGCCGGCCATCATTACGTGAGGCACTTGTTCGAACGGAAAAAACGGCAAAAAACGTACATTCGGAGAAGACTTCGCGGAAGTCTCCAAAGCCGCGCGGTTTGCCCCATCGCCTACAAACACAAGCCCGGTGTTTTCGTTGCTCAAAATGCCGGCGGCTTTCAGAAGCGAATCCCAGGCCCCGTAGAAACCCAGATTTCCTGCATGCAAGGCCACAAACGAAAAACCACCCCGAATTTTCTGGACGACCGGGTCACTGCGCTCCGGTAACGACGAAGGAAACGAGGTGCCGTCTCGGACCACGACTACTCGGTCCGGAGGAACACCCTTTGAGATGATCCGATCGCGCATATCGTCGCCGAGAACGATTACACGCGTGGCTTGAAGCAGTGCCCGGCGATGCATCTCCTCCCAACGCTCAACCCAGCGATTCAGTCGTACGATGTCACCACCAACCGCCATGTCCGGGTACAGGTCCCGGATGTTGTAAACAAACGGGCGCCCCGCCATTCGCGCGACGAATGCACCTGCAATGCCTGCCACCGGCGGGTCCGTCATCGTAAGAACGATGTCGGGTTGAATGGCTAGCGCCCGCGGGACAGCAAACGCGAGATAGCTCAAATAATTTGACACTCGCCGCCTCATCTGATGCCGCGGATAAGCTGTGGAAGCGACGCGTTCGATCGTGACTTTGTTCCGGATATCGCGCCGGAGAAACGCGAAAGGGTAAAACTCGTCAGGATCGTAGGAAGGGCGTCCGGCGACCACCGTTACCTGATGCCGCTCTGCCAATTTTTCAGCCACTAGCACCGCCATCTTGGCCGTGGCGGAAGTGTCCGGCGGATAATATTGATTGAGAAGAAGAATGTGCATAATTTCCGATTTTTATCTCGACGCCGGGCTGGACAACTATAGCGGCGAGCGGTGCCCCAACTGATGCTTCCTATTCTGTTCGCTTTGCGAAACTACCCGCCGTTTCTTCTTGCGATGCGGCTGAAGATTTCTTCTCAAGGATGAAGTTTCCCATCACCAATGTGTCCATCTGAGTTCGACGAAAACAATCCAGCGCTTCCTCCGGACGGCAGACGATTGGCTCATTGTCATTGAAAGACGTGTTCAAAAGCACGGGAACACCCGTTTGATCGCCGAAGGCACGCAAAAGTTTCCAATAAAGCGGGTTTGCGGTCCGACTTACAGTCTGGAGCCGCGCCGTGCCATCCACGTGCGTAGGAGCCGGAATCACACTGCGTTTCTCCGGTCGAACAGAGTACGCAAAAGTCATAAAGGGCGAAGGGTGAGTCATTCCGAAAAAATCGCCTGTAGCCTCTTCCAGAATGGAAGGCGCGAACGGCCGGAATATCTCACGATGCTTGATGCGACGGTTCAAGATATCCTTCATCTCAGGCCGTCGCGGATCAGCCAGAATGCTTCGCTGTCCCAACGCACGCGGACCCCACTCCACGCGTCCCTGAAACCACCCGACTATTTTTCCGCTCGCGATATGCCGAGCCGTAGTTTCGAGTAAAGGAGCCTCTTCCATTTCGGTCACCGTTACTCCCTCTTCCGACGAATCGAACCCCTCGATCGAGCAGCGGAGTTCTTGACTCGAAAATTCCGGACCCCAGCCCGCGTGATCCATCGCGAACTCGCGCGGCCGCCCGAGAATCTGATGGTTCACCGCAAACGCCGCCCCAACCGACAGACCGGCGTCGCCCGCTGCAGGTTGAACGTAAACACGCTCGAACGGTGAGCGATCGAAAATCTTTCCGTTCGCAAGGCAATTGAACGCAACGCCACCCGCCAAGCACAGCGACTTCTGCCCAGTCTTTTCTGCCAGTGCGCTCCAATGAGCGCCAAGGACTTCTTCCAGCGCAGCTTGCATGCTTGCCGCTATGTTGTGATGCCGCTGCTCGAGTGGTTCGCCATCTTTGCGCGCCGGGCCCAGACGCTTTTCGAGATACGCGGAGAATAGCCTGCCGAGCACCGGCGTTTGATTCGCTTCCCTCCACGTCATATCGGCGCCCTGGCGTTGATGCGTGAAATACTCAAGTCCCAGGCGGAACGAAAGGGGGCCATCGGCATAAACGATGCGGCGGAATTCGTCCAGGAATTCAGGTTGGCCGTACCCGGCCAGGCCCATCACTTTGTATTCGTCGCCGAACTTCCAGAAGCCGATGTATTGCGTTAGGGCCGTGTAATACATCCCCAGCGAATGAGGGAAAGTGACCTCACCGAGTGTTCGCATCTTGGGCCCTTCGCCTAAGGCCCACATGGAACTTGCAAAATCGCCCAACCCATCGGCGGAGAGCACCGCAGACTTCTCGAATGGCGAAACGAAATAGGCGCTTGCGAGATGCGCTGTGTGGTGTTCGATGCGATGAAAACGAGCGCGGATTTTGTCCGAAGGCGTCTCGAAGGCCGCCGCTAAATCTTCTTGGATTCCCGCAAAGCGCTTCATCACACGCGCGCGATCCAAAGCGAAACGGGGCATGCGCATTGCGAAGCGAAGTTTCGTTCCCAGCCTTGCCCACGGATTGCGCGGAACTGCTATGTGATCCATTTCGGATAGCTTTGCACCGGCTTGATCGAGGCAATACTGAATCGCGCGCGCCGGTAAGCCGGCAGCATACTTCACTCGGTTAAGGCGCTCCTCCTCGACAGCGGCGACCAAATGGCCGTCCACGACGATTGCAGCCGAAGCGTTCGCGTGATACGCGTTTATACCGAGAATGATCATTTCAGAATGTTCGCATAGAGAATGCCGTTCACGATCCTGAATCAACTGGCATGGACAGTCGCTGAGTTATGCTGCTCCGTGTTGTCTTTTACCGGAACTGTTAAATTGCGTTTGACCCATTCATTTAGCACGTAAAGGCTCCAGGGTCGCGACCAGGTTGTTTTCCCCCGTAAGAAGTTTCTCCAAACGCCTTGCGCGAACCTATGGTCTAGATTCGCCTCCAGGGCCGGCGCCCAATCGCCAAGTCCGGTGGCCACTCTCTCGCCTAGCTTCCCACGCATCCAATACTCCCACGGAAATGTGAAGGTTCGCTTTGGCTGGTTGACGATTTCTTCGGGCAACAAATCGTCCAGAGCTGCGACCAGTAGGGCCTTCGATCCTCGTGCGCCGCGTTTCACCGATTCTGGCAATCCAAGGACGTATTCCACCAGCGGCGTATCGAGAAACGGCACGCGCACCTCGAGTGAATTGCGCATGCTCATTGAATCCGTATCCCGCAATAGCGTGTTTACCAGATATGAGCGCAGCTCGAGCCACGAGACTTGTGTAAACCGATCCAATGATCGCGACTCCTGAGCGGCGGCGGTAAGCCACTGATACCAGCGCATTGCAGTCCACGCGTCGGTGCTCCCGCGCAGACGGGAAGCAAACATCTGCGGCGCAAATAGCATGCGTGTGAAAAAGAAAGGATGCGGAAACAGATTCGGCTGAAGCCAGGCTGCCGACGCTTTGCGAAAGGCATCGGGTGAAGACTGAAAGGCATTCACATTCTTCATTCCCAGCCCGGCCAACCTGCGGACCGTCTGCGGAATGAAACCAGCCAGCGTAGCGATGCGATCAATTCCTGCTGTAGCTCGGAACGACGTGTAGCCCCCAAAGAGTTCATCGCTGCCCAGTCCCGAGAGCGCCACTTTCAAGCCCGCCTGGCGCGCGGCCCAAGAAACGAAATAAGTGTTGATGCCATCCATGGAGGGCTGATCGAGAGCCATGATCGCTTCATCGAGCCGACTAACCATTTCATCGCCGGAAATCATGACTTCGCGATGCTGAGTTCCAAGACGCTCGGCAGTGCGCCTGGCAATTTCCGCTTCACTGAATTCCGTGTCGGGAAACGAGACGGTGAAGGTGTGGATTTCTCTCTGCACCGCCATCGCGAGAGCCGCGATTGCTGTGGAATCGATTCCGCTGCTCAAAAACACGCCCAAGGGAACATCCGCGATCAGATGGCTCCGTATGGCATCTTCCAACAAAGAGCGAACGTGCACGGCAGGTGTTACTCCAAGAGCGCGCGAGCTTCGAGAGCCAGGTCCAGTTTCAGCTTCGTGCGCGCGGGTGAGCTCCCAATAAGCTTTCGGCTCCGGCACTTGGACCGGATCATCAGCGAGAATGGTGACGCAACGACCTGGCGGCAGAGAAAAGACACCCTCGACAAGCGTTGTGGGCTCGCCAACCGAGCCGAAAAGGAGGTATGCGGTGAGAGCTTCGGTGGAGAGACGCGGGGGAACGCATCCACTCGCGAGCAGCGCTCGTACTTCTGACGCAAACAAAAGAGCGCCGTCGACCTTCGCGTAGTAAAGCGGCTTAATACCCGTGCGATCGCGGGCCATAAATATGCGTGCAGCGCGGCCGCCTCGTCCTTCCGACAATTCAATTACTGCAAACGTGAACATTCCCCGTAGCCGGCCCACGGAATCCTCGCCCCACTCTTCGTAGGCGTGAACGATGACTTCCGTGTCGGATTTGGTCCGAAATTTATGCTTGCGCGATTCCAGTTCCTGTCGGAGCTCCCGGAAGTTATAAATTTCGCCGTTGAAAAAGACCGCGATTGTTCCGGTTTCATTCCAGATCGGTTGGCTGCCGCCGGGCAGGTCGATGATGCTAAGGCGACGCGTGCCGGCGACAACGCGCGGTGTCACAAGCATTCCTTCTTCGTCGGGACCGCGATAAATTATTGCTGCGAGCATCCGGCGCACGATAGCTTCGCCGGCTTCTTTCGAATTAAATCCGATGGCGCCGCAAATTCCGCACATGAGGTTTAGGTCGCATCCATGAATGCGTGGCAGGCTCTCCGAAGTTGCTGCCGGATCCGAATGGAGTGCACGCCAAGCCGTTTCTCACCGTACCAGCGAAGCGAGATGCGCAGTAGGATCAAGAAAACTAGGAGCAAGAAGGAGGAGACCATGGCGGCAAACGATTCGCGTTCGACCAGGAGGGTCATAAATGGAGTGTCTTCCCAGCCTGGAACAGCACGATCGAGAATTCGTCGAACCAACGATCCGAGGATAGGAAATCGCGCGAGGCGAATGTGCACCACTTGATCGTAGGTGTAACTAGGATCGTAGCCGCGAAGATCCCGGGTGGCGACAGCAAGATTTGCAGGGTCCGACAATTCTTCGCGAGTCAGCGCTTTTCCGTCCGCCCCGCGCAATACGACGCGAAAAGTCGGATCCACCACGATCCATCGCCCATCCACGAGAACTTCGGCGACTACATGCTTCGTCATCTGACGCGAGTCAACCAGAAGCATCCGGCGAACTTCCATGTGCCCAGTGTCTACAAGATTTATGAACGCGTTTGTGGCCGTGCCGCACACTTGCAGTAGAGCCTCATAATTCAGCGTGTCAGTTGGATCTCGGTCACCCTGTAGGGCGTCGGACTGGGACCTTCTGCGCGCTGGCCCGTGAGCCATCCAATGCAGTATGGCTTCCACTTTTTCGTCACCCGGCGATGTAGCCGGTACAATTGCGTCCGAAAACCCCTTCAAGTACCTTCGAGTCGAAAATTCCCATCCCGCCGAATAGACAGCTAGAAGAAGGGACACGACCAGCAGAACATTCACCGCCAACCAAACGCTTCGGAAGACCGGATGACGCCCGGCTTCAGGACTCTCAGCTGGTCTCGGCCAAGGCAGAGACTTCTCGTGAACACCATGTTGTTGAGAATTCATCGCTCTTTAACCGGCCTAGTCCGGCGATCCTGACTCACGCCGGTTCTCTTCTTTTTCGAACCAACCGTTCCTGAATCCTTATTTTAGTCAGGTGTCCCGATCTTCTTTCCGCTCACCTTTTCCACAAGAAAACAGTGAACGTTCTGCCCGCGGTTTTCATCATATCGGATAATGCGAGCCTGCTGTTTCTCGCACCATTCCTCGATGATTCGGCGTGGAAGAAATGCGACCCTGGGAGTGACGAAGTAATCGTAGAAAAGGTTTCCCGCCCCTGACCAAGTGCGTTTCCCTCTCGAACGAACAAAATGAACCGCATAGTACGGTACCTGAAAAAAGAGCGTGACGAAAGGTTTCGACCATTCCCGTCTCAACGCGCGTCGAATCAGCGCACCCGGAAACTTGTAGAGCATCGGGTACCGGCCGTCTGGCTTGTAAACGCCGAGATACATCCGTCCGCCTGCCTTTAAGATGCGAAAGTTCTCAGCAAACGCACCCCAAGGATCCTCGGTGTGGTGAATGACGCCATCTGAGATAACAACGTCAGCAGTGCCATCCGCAAACGGAAGGTGTAAATTGTCGCCGACGGCGCCGGCAACATCGTAGCGTTTCGTCGCAAGGCCCAGGGACACCCGGCTCCGGTCCAGACCTATGCAGCGAATTCCTCGAAGTTTCAAAAACCCCAGCACTCTGCCAGGACCGCAGCCGATATCCAGAACGAGCGAATTTACATCCAAGGTCTGAATAAGCTCCACAAGAGGACGCGAGACGACAGAGTCAATCTCAGCCGCCTCGTCGACTGGAACCCAATCGAAGGGGTGTTGATCGTAAAATGTCGCGGACTTAGAATCGCCCATCAGAGATCACCGTGCGAGCGCCTCAGGATTTTCGTGTAGTGGTTTTCCATCTGCCCGCTCAGGCGATCCCAGCCCAATTCAGCGGCCACTTCGTTGCACCCAGATTTCAATTTACCATATAGAACAGGATCCGAAATCAAGCTGCGAAGAGCCTCGATCAGCGGCTGCTTCTCTGGCGCAATCACCAATCCTGCCCGCCCGCTCACCAGGGAGCGGATTCCACAACAATCGGTAATAATAACCGGAACCCCGAACGCAATCGCTTCGGCTGCCGAATTCGCAAAGTTTTCGTAACGCGATGGCAGAACAAAGATATCCGCGTCCGTCATGAGGGCTGACTTATCTTGGTCGTAGAGAGCGCCGGTAAAAATCACACGGGATTCGATTCCAGCCTCACGCGCCCTTCGCTCGAGCGTTGCGCGATAACCATTCTCGCCTTCGGGCCCTGCGATTACCAACCTTCCTGACTCCGGGCACGCTTCGGAAAAAGCCTCAATTAAAATATCCGCGCCCTTTCGAGGAATCAAACGGCCCAAAAACAGGACTAGGGTTTCATCAGCCGGTATTCTCCATCTTGCGCGAAAAGAACCCCGCGCCGGTCTATCTCCGCTTGCGCCGCCGTCAATACCGTTGTATCGAACTACTACCTTTGCCGCTGGCACGCCGTCTTCGACCAGCTCTTGTTGCTCCATCTCGGACGTGGCAACGATTTGCGCCGCATTTCGCCAGTAGGCGTCGCCCAAACTCCAATGCCACAACCTCTTCATCCGAAAGCTTCGGTCGATTGGGCGATACATCCCCATCGGTTCAATTACGTACGGAATCCCATTGCGTCTGCAAAAAAGGCTCACCGCTGGTCCGAGCAGATCGTAAAGGCCATACAGGTGAACGAGGTCAAATCGCGAGATGGAGGCCCGGCAGAATGCTACCACACGCGGATTAAGTGTGAGCGCCCTATAGTGGGCCAGCGTGGAAAGGTAGATAGTCTCGACACCATCTTCTTGGGCCTGCCAACCCCACTGGCAGCGTTGGATATTCACATCCGAAGCGTAATTTTCCCCGAATCCCAAATCTGCGGTCAAAACGGTGATTTGCTGCCCGTGCTTAGCGAGTCCCCGAGCGAGCGCACGAACCTTAACGACCGGGCCCCCTCGGTCTTGAAACGGAAAATAGGATTGGACTACCTTCAAAACGCGCATTCGGCTCGGGATATCAGTGTTATCGGACGCTGCTTGCTCGTTTCTCGGACTGAGCGGCCACTTGGGCGGGGCGACCAAACAGGTTACTATCCTACGGTTGGGAATCCAAGCCGCACTCCTCCAGAATTAGTTCGAGTTTGCTCCGAAAAACTTCAAAAGAATATTTTCGCTGAAGGACGTCCGCTCCGCGCTGTCCCAACCTCGTGCGGAGCGACTCATCCTCTAGCAACACGGCCAAAGCTTCGACCAACCGTTCGGAATTCCCGGGCGGAACCAGCAGCCCATTCACGTCATCTTCGACCACATCAGTTGTTCCTCCGCAAGCCGCACCCACTAACGGTTTGCCAAACGCCATCGCTTCGAGAAAGACCAACCCGAAACCTTCGCCCGTGCTTGGAAGCGCGAATATCTCACAGCGAGCGTAGCAAGCCGCAATTTCCTGGCGCGAGAGGCTCGTGAGAAATCGCACAGACTCGGAAACGCCAAGGTCGGCAGCTATTTTTTGGAGCCGCGGAAGATCATCGCCATCGCCGACCGCCACCAAATGCAAACCCGGGAACCTCGCTCGAAGTTGCACCATCGATCGAATTAAGTCATCGGCACCTTTATAGCGCTCTGAGGCCGCCCAGCGACCCACCGTCAGGATTACGCGGCCTTGAGGAAACTCATTAGGCAGCGGGAGACTGTGCGCCTCTGCTGCCATGCGAAGAAAATCTGGATTGATCGGCCACGCCAGTTTGCGTACTTTAGCGGAGGGAACGCCCTGAATTTCTCCAAGCTTTTGGGCCGTGTCGCCGCTCGGAGCGAGCACCAAGTCCGCCGCCAATAGGGCCCGGCGCCGCAGCAACGGCAGCGGCTTCCACACCTCCACTCCGTGTGACATTACAATTGTCTTGAGCCGCCGGGAGTACTGTTTCATCGTTACCGCGGGCAAAGCCAAATTCGGGTGCGCCGCCAGAACCACCCTTGCGCCTTGCTTGGATTGACGGATCGCGGAAAGGACGAATCGCACTTTGGAACGTCCGAATCCGCGAAGGCCTATTCTTTTTTCGGCGGCTTCGAACTCCTGCATGCCCACTGGATCGCTCAGGCTCTGAAAGTAACTAGTCCAGTTGTCGTGACGCAGTGAAATTTCCTGCAAGGCCGCGGCTGTCAGGCGTCCTGCTTCCTGAATTCCGCCGACGCCGAGCAGCTCCGGAAAAAGACCGATGATTTTTTTCGCTTCCGCTTTGGATTCCTTGCCCGTCATTTGCGAAAGACGAACACGCCATGAGTCGCGAATTTCGCCGGGCAGATTTTTTCCGCCAAGGGGTCACTCCAAGCGGAGACCGATGCCGTGACGCGTCTCAATCGCCAGTAAGCTCTTCGAACAGCAGATCCAGCGTGAGACTCGGAATCAGCTGCTGGCGCGCCAGTCTTAACACGCGCACCGTTTCGCCCGGAAACGGACTGGGCCACGCGCACAAAAAGCCGGTCGGCCAGGAGAAATTCCTGCCCAAACCATCCGAGGAGCGTCGCGCCGTGCGAAGTCGCCTGCTCGATCCAATTCTCCGGAGAACGCGGAAAAATATGCGCGCCCTTTCCTCGAATCAGCTCAAGCAGCAGCAAGTGGCCTTCCGGTTTTAGCACCCGCATCATTTCGCCGATCGCCGCCGGCTGCAACTCAGGCGGAATGTGCTGAACCACTGTAACGTCAGAAACAAAATCGAAAGCCTCATCCGCGAATGGCAATCGGTATGCCTCGCCTGCCACGAGTTGGCCGGCAGTCCCGCATTGACGCGCGGTCTTGAGCATCCCTGGAGTCACATCGAGGCCCGTGGCGCGAAATCCTAGTTGCGCGTAGCGCCTCACCCAGCGTCCCGTCCCGCAGCCGACATCAAGGGACCGCGCGCCGGATGGAATCTTCGCCAACGCTAGCGCGCGTCGAACGGCGTCGAATTGCTGCTTGTCGATTAGCCGGTTGAACCAGGTCGGCGCTCCCGGATGCAAGACCGGCGCCAGTCCCTGCGCATCCGCCGAAACGTAATTCTCCGCCAATTCGCCCCAATATTTCTTTGGCGAATATGCTTTCGTATCTGCGTCAAGATTCACGGACTCATCACCGGCACAGTGCCTTGCTTTTCGCGCAGGCATCCTTCGAAGACTTTCTTCATGTCTTCCGCGTTACGTTGCCAGGTGTACTGTCGCGCAGTTGCCTCTGCGCGTGCGCCCATGCTTCGCCGAAAATCTGCGCTTGCGTAAATCCTTTGGATCAGTTCCGCAAGCTGCCGCGAGTCCGTCGGATCCTCCAGAACGAATCCGTCCACGCCGTGCGTCACTAACTCGCTCACTCCCGCTTGCCGGCTCACCACCACTGGCAGGCCGCAAGCCATCGCTTCTAGTGGAGGCATCGCGAAGGAATCTTCCAGTGATGGCCCGGCATACATGTCCGCAGCCGCGTAATATTTTTCCACTTGCTGCACGATCGGGAGGATCGTCATCCGATTTTCAAGTCCACTGTGTTGGAGAACGTCGCGATGCGAAAAGGATTCGTCGTGCCCCACAACCAGGATCCGCAAGTCCGTGTTGCCCAAGCTTCCCACCGCCTCGATCAGGCAGCGCAGGCCTTTCTTTTTCCAATCGTTGCCGATCAAAAGAATCGCAAATGCGCCCTCGGGAAGCTGCAAGTCGCGTCGTGCTTCTTCGCGGAGACTCTCGCGTCGTGCCGGGTTCATTTGCTCCAAATCGACTCCATAATATACGAGCGGCATCCGGCCATTTCTATTAAAGCACCGTTCCAAGTCTCGCTCCATCTTGCGGGAAGTAACTGCCAGAAGGATTTCGTCTCTTCCATAGACTCGGCGTTCCAGCGCCATGAACAAATGATACGAAAGCTTTCGATGGATCAGCCAGGGCCACATGCGTACTGGATTCCGCCGGAGCTCCAGTTCCTGATGCACCAACCGGTAGAATTCAGTGAACACTATATGGACCGCAATGATGTCTGCGTTCCAACAATTGATTCCCGGCGTAAAAACTAAATCGTAATCGAGCGCCCTGAATCGCCTGTCCCACCATCGCCGGAAATGATTAGCCAGCAGGAACCAGATGTAGCTCGCCAGGTGAGGCCCGCGGAGACGGGGAATGCGATGCCAGATAATCTTCGAAAGATCTACGTCCTGAATCGAACTGCTATAAACATGAATCTCGTAATCCTGCGCTAGGCGTTCGATTTGCTCCGCAACGCACCGCTCCGTGCCATGTCGCTTATCCAGGAAAGGCGAAACCACAGCGATCCTCGGCTTAGCGTTCTCCTTCAGAATTGGAATCCGCCTCGAGCGCGCGTCCTTGCTGAAGTTGCTTTCAGGAGATCCGGCGTGCTGGCCTGAATCTCCGGCAGCCGAAAGAGAATTCCCACCATCAGCCAGAAGTAGGCATTGTTAATATAATTTTGATAAGCCACCAAGCTACCGTAGGTCATGGGATACAGAAGCAAGAAAGCAAACCAGAAAATGGCCAGCGCAATAGGGAAGAAGCGTGTCTGCCGCAGGCGAAGAACTGCCCCGCAACTGCAGTACAAGAGCGCAGCCGTCCAAAGAATCCAAAGAAACGGAGCGATGATTCCCATCTCGACGATCAAATTACCATAGCCTTCCTCGACGCCGAGGTTCAACGGAGGCCGTCCTATTAACTTGGCGATATACTGCCCTCCCAGGGATGCAGTACCAATGCCGTTTCCAAGCACCCAATTTCGACCGTTGAAGACGAAAAGCAGTTCTTGGACCGGGTAATCCCAAGCACGGTTTTCTACCTGATAGGAAGTGCCGCCCGGCAAGAGAGTCTCCGTATAGTACTCGACTCGAGAGCCCGCCTCCTTTGGGAACAGGAAGAGAATCAATACAAGTCCCGCCGCGCCGAAAATCAGGGAGTTACGGATCGCCTTGATCATTCTGTGCGCTTGTCGCTGGCGCCAAGGCGCGCCCCATAAAAAACCGGCTCCCAACGCCACTGAACTAATCAGTACGTACACGAACGCACCTCGATTACCAGAGAGGAGGGTCGCGACGCCGATAATGCCTATAGAGAGAAAAACGATCTTGCGGCCTCGCAAATTGCAAAGCAGTAAGTACCCGCTGGCTCCTAACGCTAGGATAAAAGCGAGGATAAGGAACTCGTCGAATCGGCCTGAACTTACAAAGACCGAATCAGGCAGATTGAAGAGCTGATTAGACTGTGTGGACTTTTCAAGATTTCCAAGCTCCTGAAGTTCCGGCGCGAGCTTTGTCGGGTTTAGAAAGGAATTTCCCAGAATAGCCTGAACGATCCCTAGCCCGGCAATGAAAGCACTAAACACGGCATTAAAAACCAGAAATTTCCTAAGATCTTCATCTCCCCGAATCAGAGCATACCCAACGTACATGAACGGTATGTAGTAGAAGTAAGTTTTGAACCCAAGCAGCCCGTACAGAATGTGGGGTGAGTTTTGATTAAACACCTGCACAAATCCCAGGAAAAAGAAAAAGCCGAGGAATAGCCAAAACGGCGGCTGAAAGCGTTTTTCACGTCCTCGGCGAATTTCTGCAAAAAGAAAGATGTATACGAGCGCGGCAAGAAAATCCTTGCCGAAAAAGAGCGCCAGGCCGTTTCCCATATATTTTCGAAATAAGTCTTCGAAAAGCATCCAGGCCAAGAAAAGATAGAATCCCGTACGCCAATTTTTTGCAATCGCTATGGCGGCAATGGCGCCAACGAAACCCGCTCCTGCAAACGTCAGCGTTCGCACATTGTCGGCGGCGATTTCTCCGCCCAATTGCCAGGCCAGCAAAATGCCAATAACAAAAATGCCCACTCCTATCAGCGCCTGATTTCTTACTCCCGGGATGCGCGAGGTCAGCAATTTTTGAATTATCTCCGAAGGCTTCTCTGGGAACCTTTGCTCCAAGAAAATATCGACACTGTTACGGCTTTCGAGTTCGTTACGTCTCGGTTCCCCAAGTTGCGAGGATATGAGAGTTCTGGCGTCCCTCCCTCAGCCATCGTATTTTGTAGCCGAGCTTTTGGAGGCGCGGCGGAATCGCAAGCGATGGCGATTCTTGTTCGTCGGAGTGGAGTTCGATGGCCAGGATGGGGTGAAATTCTTCCAACGTGCGTTTTGCGCCTTGTAACACCATCACCTCGGCTCCTTCGACGTCCATTTTGATAAAGTGCACAGGAATTCTTCGCTGGACCATAAAATCGTCGATAGACACCGAAGGTACGGTAAAAGTTCCTTGATTGTCGCTTTCAAGAACGGGGCCGGCGATCAGCCAGGGTGCGTCGAGCGGGAAATTGAAACTTATTTCACCGGAGTGATCAGTTACCGCCGAGCGCTCGACAGTGACATTCGTAATCCGGTTGAGATCTAAATTTTCCTCTAGGATGCGATAGTTCGCCGGCAATGGCTCGAAAGCGAATACTTTCCCCGTGGGTCCAGTAAGTTTGGAAAGCAACAGTGAATAAAATCCACTCTGGGCTCCCAAGTCCAGGACTGTCATTCCCGCAGTCACTTCTTCTTTAATCATATCCACGACTTCAGGCTCCCACGAACCATACGCGAAGCTGCGGTGTATTTGCCAATCCACCCTCATCCGATAGCCTTCCAAAACTCCCGCGCACGTCAAGATCGGGTAACGATCTGCCGGCACACGGTTCAACAGCGAATGAATCAGGTTCGCTAGTCGATTCGGCGATTCGGAGTCGCCTCTTAAGGCGGTCTTTAGACTCACCGGCAGCCAGCCAGAAACTCTAGCGATGATTTCTTGTATAGCCATCTGTTGATCGCTGTCTCCCCGTGCTCAACGACTTTAGTTCTCCCGGTACACTCGCATGTGGTTGGTCACCATTAGATCGGCCGTGAATACCTCAGCGATCCGTTCAAACGCTTTTTGTCCAACTTGCTCCTTCAGCAACGGGTGTGCAATTATACTCTCCATACTGCGCGCGAGAGCTTCTGCATCTCCGGTTGCAAACGTCATTCCAGCGTCGCCGAGAACCTCGGACAATGCTCCTATATCGGAAGCGATCACTAATCTTCCCATCTGCATATTTTCCGCCGCGACCAGACCGAATACTTCTCCGCCTAACGAAGGCATGACCACGGCCGTGGCATCCTTCAGGTTTTCCTCCAACAGTTCCGTTGAAACAAATCCAAGAAACCGGACATAACTTTCGACGCCAAGATCTTTCACCATTTTTTCCAGCTCTTGCCGCTCAGGTCCATCACCGATAATCTTCACCTGAAATTCACGATTCCTAGCTTTAAGAAGGCCGGAAGCCTCGACCAAGACGCGAACGCCTTTTGTGCTCACCAATCGGCCGAAAAATACGAAGATAGGCTTTGCGGATGTAACCCTCGCCGGTGGCGGGGATTCCCGCGGCGGAAGTCCATGGTGAATCGTTTTCGATCGACGTAGTTGCAGTAGCGACCCCAGCCAAGACGTCGGCACAATGTTGGCAGAAACGCGCTGGGAGAGCCAACGCCGCGGGAACGTCAGCATCCACATTTTGGCACTTGTGAGTCTGCCAAGTTTAGAGTTACAACGAACGCACTCGCCGTATTGCCGAGCCATGAAATAGCCTGGGCAAGGCGTTTGCATTGGTTCGTAGAAGAGCTGGCCGTTCGGACAAATAGCCTGAAAGCCATGATGTTCGATCACGACAGGCTTGCGAAGCAACCACCCAATCATCAGGGGAAGAAGCGTTGGGCCGGCGAGATGAATCACATCTGCCCTCCGGATTTCGCGAACAACGTCGATCAAGCCGGGGTTGCGAACAACTCGATACGGCAGTTCCGAATCGTCCATACTTCCCGAGGGAGTCTGCGTCAGCAGCGTGACTTCGATCGCCTCCTCGTTGTGTTTGCTTGACCAATCGGCCAGTCCGTCGGCCAGTGTCTTTGTGATTGTCTCCACTCCGCCCACCGACGGAGCCCAGCTATGAACGTAGATCAGCAGTTTCATTGGCGGTCAACATTTTGCGGTCGCAGTCGGACGGCTCGTTCTACTGCCGCTGCCAAGTTCTCTGCATTTTCGCGCGGCGACCAAGTTTCCATTCGCGCGACTGCGCGGCGGCTGAGTTCAGCCAGCCTCGCGCGGTCCCCCAGCGCATCCGCCAGAATCTTCGCCAACGCGTCGACATTCCGGCATGGAAAGATAAAACCAGTCTCGCCGTTTTTCACCAGATCGAACCGCCCACGAATTTCGTCGCTCAAGACCACCGGACACCCGCACAACATTGCTTCGCAGACCACCGCCGGGCAAGGATCGTATTCCGAAGGAAGAACAAAAAGATCGGCCGAACGGTAGACGGAAGGCAGCCCCGTTTGATTCACGAATCCGAGAAAACGCGTCCGCTCGGCTATTCCAAGACTCTTTGCCGAAGCTTCCAGCCCGGCTCGCATTGGTCCGTCCCCGGCGAAGACCAGATAGGCTCCTTCGACGTTCGCCTTCGCAAATGCGTTCAGCACGTCGCCGGGCCTCTTCCAAGGTTGCATCTTGGCACAGAACAACACCACCAGGCCGTCTCCGGGAACTCCCCACTCCCGCCGAACCGCGCCCCGGTCCACTTCGGAGGCCCGCTCGCGCCACCATGTATTGTCCACCGCAAAAGGCGTAAGAACAACGCGCGATTCAGGAATTCCCATGCTCAGAATATATTGCCGTCCCGCTTCGGACGGGAGGATCGCAACGTCCGCAAGGCGAAATATTTTAGGGAGCAAAAATCTCTTAATCGGTAGCTTCCAGCGCTTCGCATCTCGAGGCTGCATGCTCGTGGCATCAGTGCCGAACAGAATTGGTATGCCGCTCAGCTTGGCGGCCGCCACCGCCATCCAGAAAGTCGCGTAAACATATCCCGTGTAGAACACAACCGCGTCGAACTTTCCCCTGCGAATCAGCTTCCAGATCCCCGGATTGAATAAACCGAAGAACGACCCCAGTCTCGGGCGCCACGACCTGTTCTTGACAACCACCCACGCATAGCCCTCTAGCAGCGGGACGTCCCACTTCACCTCCACTCCGAAATCCCTGTCGAATTCCGCTTCTGCTCCTTGCAAGCTGCAATACGCCATCAGGATCTCAAGCCTCGGATCTTTCGCATACAGACGCAACATGGGTGACGAATACTGCACCGGATGTGTGCCGACAAGAAGCACTCGAAGAGGGCGCTGCATCATCCCGCTAATACCGCCTGAAACCGTTTCGCGATTCGGCTCCGCGACAAGACGAAAGGTACGACGACATCAATTTGAATTCGCTCAAACCCATATCCCGGGATGCGAATTCTGCCAGCGAATCTGGGAGTCGCTCTCAAGATTTAAACCAAAGACGCGCTCCCTCAATCTTGCCGCGCATCGACGAAACCACATGCCTATCGTTGCGGACGCCACGAAGAAGTATATCCGCAACCAGTGCTCCTACTCCCCACCCGGTTCGCTCGCCAACCGCGACCCACCAGGCCAGAAAGATGGGCCTTCGCCACCACGGCAGCCGGTTGAGCATGATATACGTAAAATTTCGGCAGTACGTGAACGTCCGATCGCGTCGGTCTGCCCGGTCAAGCTCTCGCGTGCGGGGAGCCAAATGATGATGGACGAGGACTCGTGGGTCATACAGCACCCGAAAACCCTTTTGCTGTGCCTGAAGACAGAGGTCCAATCCATACATACTGGCATCATCAAAATTCAAAAGCGCCTCAAACTTGAGCGCTCGCAAAAGACTACTTCGCCAAATCCAATTGCATTCCATCACTCCGTCCACAAAAATAGGTTTCTCGCCTTCAACACTCGCGATATTTCCCCATTGCTTCCCGTACCAGGAGACAAGCCCAGGTTTCCCTTTCAGCTTTGGGACGGTCACCCCCGGCACAACGACGCGTCCGCCGACCACTCCCACCGACGGATCCGCGAAGTTTGGCAGCAGGGTTCGCAACCAGTCTTCGGACACCGTCACGTCGTCGTCAATGAAAGCTATTAGATCGTTTGTAGCGAGTTGGAGTCCCATTTCGATCGGTGGAAGGTGACCCCGAATTTTGACCCAAGCCGGTCGAATACTAACCTCGGATTGAAGTCCCTTTCGGAGCCGGTCAAGCGCGCTCTCCGTTTCTTTGTCGCCTTCACGACCCACAATCAGAATTTCACTGGGAAGCTCAGAGCCTTGAAGAATGGATTGCACGCAGTTAATCAGCGCACTTTCGCGGCGGTAGGTGGGAATCACAACCGACAGTTGTCTAACTTCACGTTTCACAGCTTATTAACCCAGACTTTCCTCGACGCGCGTCAGTAGTCCTTAACGTCCTGCAGCCTGCCGTACTGCCAATGACAACACCATCTCCAACTTCTGAGTGACGCGCGCCCACGTGTAACGACGCATTGTTTGCTGCGCTTCGCGACCCAATTGTTCGCGCAATTTTAAGGACTCGCAAAGCTGCTCGACTGCCGCGACCAACTTCTCAGTGTTTGCAGGTGGGACGAGCAAACCATTGTAACCATCCTCGACCACGTCGGCCATCCCGCAGGTTTCGGTTGTCACCACGGGCATTGCTGTTGCCATCGCTTCGAGAAGCGCCAGTGGCATTCCCTCCATCAAGGAAGGAAAGACAAAAATGTCGTGATCCGCATAGATTTCTACAATGTCCTCGCGTTTGACGAAAGGGATGACCCGTACTTTGCCGCGAATCTCAGTCGCGAAGAATCTCGTCACTTCATTTTCCGGGCATAGACAGCCGGCCACGGTCAATTCGACATCGGATCTCCGCTGAGTCAGGGTTCGGAACGCCTCAGCCAGATAATAAACACCCTTGCGGTCAAGCCAGGTACCCACAAATAGCAGCCGAATTGTTTCCTTGTTACTGAAGTCACGCTGGGTGAAGAATCGCTCTTCCACACCGTTCGGCACATACCACAGATGGGCGGGTTCGCTATCGTGTTTGAGTTCGGGGTAGGTCCAAGCTTCGCGATTGGAAGCAACACCGAAATCCGCCGTCTTAATGGCCCAGTTGTACATCGTTTGATGATACAGCCGGAACCACAGCCGGTTTTTCAAACTAAAATTCCAGGCTCGACCCTTGGAGTGCTCCCTCCGCATAATATGCTCTTGGCGCTCTACAATACCCTGCATCGTAAACACATAAGGTGGCGTATCCTTTCGGCCGAATAATCTCCGCCAGGCACCATAAACGAATCCCACCGGAGCTTGAATATCGACCACGTCGTACTTGCCTCGTGCTCGCAGGATGCGACGGGCGACGCGAACAGCGAAAATGAAGGTCTTTAAGCGATGAGGCCACTCTGGCTTCGGCGATACGTCGTCACCGAACCAGCAGTTGACCTTGTGCCCTAGCTTCTGTAGCTCGCGAGCGTGATTTAGCAAAACGCCGGCAACGCCTGCTTCCCATTGCCGGGGTGCGTCTGTCACGATGAGAATTCTCACCGTCCCGGACCTTCTTCAGCGGTTGGAATGTCCGAATTTGCCAAATCACGTTCCGTTGAATTCTTACGCTCAACCACCAGGAGCGAATGCACTTCCTCTGCGATGCTCCAGTCAGACGACGGATTCTGCCGAAAAAGCCGATTAACTAATTTCACAGGGCCGTAATCAGGACGCGTCCATCCCCCCGAGAAAAGGCACGCATCGTGAAAAATCACTACGCCTCCGGGCTTCACGAAACGGCTCCAGTCGTTCCAATCCGCCTGGACTCCAGCATCGGAGTGATCACCATCGATCACTAACAGATCGATTGCCGCCGTCCATCCGCTGACCGCGTCGTGGCTGAATCTTTCAATCCACGTCACTCTTCCACGCGAACAGCTTTCCACCGCTCGGTGCGCTGCTCTCTTCATGAAGTTCAATGACGGAAGGCGACTAAGGTGGTATGGATCGATCAGGAAGAGCGTTCCCTCGGGCGACATTGTCTCGCGAAGGGCCAGCGCCGACACACCTTCCGCCACTCCGATCTCAACCAGCGTTGATCGGTCTTTGGCCCAGCGCCGTAAGGCGGCGTGCTCGGCAGCAGTGTGTTGTGCCAAAGCTGGCCGCAGGCCGAGCCAGGCGTAAAGGGGATGGCGCAGGAGGGGAACTAATTTACTGCCATAATCCTCGACGGCATCCGATTCGCGCGGCAGATTCAAGACTGCATATTTCAACTTTTTCGTTCCTCGATCACGGCTTCAAGGCAATCCGGCCGGTGTAATCGATGCGGTTTAAGAAAATGGGAATTCGGTTCTCAGCGAAATACTCATCGCATGCTTGCCGGGAGCCTTTCCAATGGCCGTAGTCATCGATAATGATCACACCACTATGCGATAGGCGCGGGAAGAGGTGAACTAGTTCATGCTTCGTTGACTCATACCAGTCGGTATCAAGGCGCAGCACAGAGATGGAATCTGGGGCCGAAGCCGGTATGGTTTCTTCCACTTTTCCCTTAATGAAATGAATTCTCTTTTCTGGGTAGCCTGTCTTTAAAAGTACGCTCTTAACAAAGTCTATAGGTGCATCAGCACACCTGAAGCTGGGATCTTCCTGCAAAACTTCGGAAGCCTGTTTACCAGAGTAATCCGAGTCATTCGAACTCGGCTCGGACATTCCCTCAAAGGTGTCAAAGAGGTACAAATCACGCTTGACGTCCCGCAGTTGGAGAAAAGTCTTGGCAACCGCTGCCATACTGCCTCCCTTCCACACTCCGCATTCAACAACCGCTCCCTCAATGGCGTTAGCGCTCACGTACCGGATCGCTTGAATCAGAGCGTAGATTCGCTCTGCGCTCGTCATCGTAAAGGGGCGAACTTCTCGAATGGTATCAGTCTCTGCTCTTTGAAAGTCGGGAGGGTAACCCTCTCCTTGGCCACGCAAACGGGTGATTTCGAGGCCAAATGCCCTGAAAGATTTGTGGATTGCTGACTTCATCATAGTTGTTGTGTTGCGGCGCTTCTCTCGCTTTTCCTATTCCGATTTTGTTTGACGCTGCGCCAGCGCCGCCCAAGCATACTCGATGTCATCCAGCCTAAAAAGCCGTGTGGCTCCAATCCCAACAGAGTACAGACAAATCCCAACAACGATCTTCACCACTGCCAAGACCGGTAGAAGGGCAGCCAACCATGTAGCTCCCACGGCCAGAGCAAATGCCGGTACCGCCCATCGCAAGCCCTGCAGAACCAGCGGCCGTGTCTGTCGAAAAGCAAGCAGCACAGCAAACCATGCCAGACTATAACTTATCAAAGTGGCCCAGGCCGCGCCCAGCGCTGCATATCGGGGTATCAGGTACAGATTCAAAGCCACATTGCTCAAGGCACCTGCGGCTGTCGGAACCAGAAGGTATTTTTGCAGATTCCTGGCTACCATCGCGTTTACCACGACTGTTCCGAAAAACGTGCTTCCCTCAGACCAAATTAACACTGCGAGCAGCGGAGTCGCTCCCGCGAACTGCTTGCCATACAGAAGGTTTACGATAAGACCGGCTCCTATCGTAATCACCACGCAAATAGCGCAGGCTAGAACTAAAAAATAGCGAAACGTCCGGTCTAGGTAACTTCGGAAGACCTCATGATCTTTTGCGGAAGTAGAAAGAATTGGGACCAGCGAAGCAATTAGCGCTGCCGGAAGCATTTCAAACATCTCGCTTACCCTGACCGCGGCCACATATTGGCCCAAAACCGAGTCATTCACCATGTTGTGCAGCATCACCTGATCGATGCGCATGTACACCGAAGCCAGAAGTGAACTGAAAGCGAGAGGTGCCGCGCTGGCTAGATACATGCGCGCTCGATCCGTCCGAGCCTCCGATAATCGGGATAAAAACCGGCGACTGATGCCCCAGATCAGAATGGCTTCGAGAGCCGCCACAATGAATCGCCACGCGATCACCGTAATAAGCGGCGACTGCAACCATGCCAGCACCACAACCAACGCGAGCCATAGAAACTGGCGAAAAAGATTGATCCCTACCGAATACCATTGCTTCAGATCGACTTGAAAGACGACTCCGGAAAGGCGCAGCGGCGAAAGCATAAGCATTTCCATCACCGCGAAAATCAGCAGGAAAAATAAATGGCCCTTGTAGCCCGCAAAAGGAGCAATTGCCAACGACAAGATCGTGGCGCCTGCAGCGAATACCAAACACAGCATCGTTCCGGTTCGTAGAATGTTGGCGGCCTGATTCCGGTCGATCGATGCTTCCCTCGCCATGATCGTGTCGATCCCAAACGTCGCCAGCCATCCGAAGAGAGTCGCGTAAGCGTAAATTGCGCCGTATTCACCTAGTTTTTCACTCCCCAGATACCGCGCCAGAATAACGGATGCCGCTCCTGATAGAACGATTGAAATTCCGCGGCCGCCGAGCAATGCCGCGGTGTTATGGAGCACGCGCGTCCGCATTCGAAGATTGCTTTTTGCCGGCTGAGTTCCCATGGATTTAAAAGCTCAACGAACGCCTGAGGATGTAGAAATCCTAATCCGCGCGAAGGGCTTCATTCGTTGTCTTCTGAAGGAGGCGGATTTGAAGGGTTTTTATTTTGCTCTTTGAGCTGCTGCATATCTTGTTGCTCCAAGTGCTCCATCAACCGTCCTCGTCGGGTCAAGTACGCCTTCACTGTCCGCACGCTCTGTGCGGGCACCACTGCAACTTGATTGTACGCCACGTCACGCCAGTTGACCGGGCCTCGCGCCGGCATCAAGTGTGTGCCCCACTGGAAAATTAGTCCCATATTCCACAATACGAACAATGCAGTCACGCTCCAAGCGAACGCGGTGGCTCGGCGCTCGTTCCACTTGCTTGCGATCCAGCCAAAAAAAGACGCCAGTCCCAAAACAAAGAGCGGCGTCAGCGATACGAAGAAGCGGTTTCCAAACGACGAAATACCGTCCCAATTTTGATAGCAGCCGATCGTATACAGGAAAACCAGGAAACCACCCGTCAAGAAAAAGCTCAAGTCCCGATCGTATCTTCGCAGCAAAAAAAGTCCCGCCACCGCCAGAATCAGAATCGGTGTCCAGCTAAACAAGGCGTGCTCTGTGGAAAAGGAAACCTTTAACAGCGCCGGGGATTTCCAAAACCATCGCTCGGTGTAGCCCAAATTGAAGTAGCTTCCATAAATTATTTTCTTCGTGATCAAGGTCGGAGTGAACACCACAAGAATAGCCATGACGAAAATTACATTACAGACAAAAAGCTTCTTGGCACGGTCTATTTCACCGGCTTTCAATTGATTCCAGTAATGCATTAGTGATTCCATCAGAGGGACGATAAGCAGAACTGTGCTTACATAATAGACATCCATCATCAGCCCGGCGATTGCTCCGAGAATCAGCCACTGCCCAAGCCTCCGCCCCTCTCGCGTGCGATCCCAATACCACAGGAACACCGCTACGACGAAGGCCGAATGTGCATGAGCCCATGAGGGGTTGAAATACATATAGACGGGAAGCGAGCTCGCGAACCAAATGCCGAGAGCGGCAACAAACGCCCACTTCTCTCCGCAATATTTTTTTGCCAGCAGAAAGGAAAACCATATTCCCAGAAATCCACAGAGAGCAGTGCCCAAGGCCATGGCGATTCTGTAGGGTGACGAGAATCCGTCGGCCGAAACGTGCGATCCGAAGATCTGGCTGGCTTTGATTCCGAGATGGGCTGCTACGAGGAAAGGCGCCCAAAGGATCGCAGGTCCAATCGTGAAATGATTATCCAGATGACCTGTCACCGTGTACTGGTTCTGGTTTATGTTTCCATCAGAACTAACCCGTCCCATCCGAAAACTGCTGTTTGCGTCGAGCCAATCTTTCGTGAAATCAAGATTGCCGCCGATTAGGATCGCGCGGCCGAACGCGTAATATCCCACTCCATCTCCGCGCACCCAGGGATTGCTGAGCGGCAAAGTAAGGAAAAACAACAGAACCAGAAATCGTTCGTATTTCGTGAACCTTAACAAGCGGTTTTCGCTTCCTTGGCTTCTGTGGAACCGCGCGGCCCTTCATTCTTTCCCAGAATTGCAATGATAGAAAGTGGAGGGAGCGGAAGCCAATTGTCCAGAAGACGGAACACCGGGGTCATAATGTTCAAAAGTCGGATTTGGCCAAGTCCGAACGTCTTTCGACGTAAAACGCGTCCGTTCAGCCACCACGCCAATACTCCCGGTCGGTTGAACTTCAGGATCTTCTCCACCTGGAATCCGGCTCGTTGGGCTACTTCGACCAGCTGTTCCTGTGTGTATCGGCGGAAATGTCCCAGAACTTCGTCCAGACTCCCATAGAGCTTGGGCCCGTAGGGAACCAGAATAATAGCGCGCCCGCCGTCCTCCAATATATTCCTGACATTTCGCAACGCGCCGAAATCGTCTTGAATGTGCTCGACCACGTTGAGGCAAATGACCGTATCGAAGGACTGCTCGGCAGGGAATGTTTCTGCGTTCTCCGCGTCGGTTCGAGCCACTCGCATGTAGGGTCGCGTGGGACAAAGCGTCCAAAGGTAGTCCAAATATTGCGAATTGACGTCCGTAGCCCAGTAGATTTCGCGCGGCATTAAGTGCACCGACATATTTCCGATGCCCGCGCCGATTTCCAGCACCCGGTTTCCGATGTAGGGCCGGATCACATCCGCCATCCAGCGCGTGAAACGAGGAGCGCGGTTCAATCGTTCAAGGATCGCCGCGCCTTGTTCGTCTTCCACATAGATTCGAGAGGACATGGCGTAGTGGAAAATGGCCCACAGCGCGCGCACGCCGTCTTTCCAATTTATTTTCTTTCCTTCTCGGTAGGTTCGGCCGGAATAGCTTATGGGTACCTCGAAAATTCGACTGCCGCGTTTGGCGAGTTTGATAGCTAGTTCAGGCTCGACATCGAATGTAGAGCTTTCGAGTGGAATGCTCTTGAGCAGGCTCGCGCGGACCATTTTGTAGCAGGTTTCCATGTCGGTGAGGTTGAGGTCAGAGACGATGTCGCATAGAAAAGTAAGGAACTTGTTTCCCAGCGCGTGCCGAAAAAACAGAGCCCGCTTATATCCGCCCGGCATGAAACGAGAGCCGAAGACAGCATCAGCGTCCTCCATTAGAAACAATTCAACCATTTTCAACAAGTCGACAGGGTGGTATTCGAGATCGGCATCATGGATTACAACCAACTCCGTATCCACATGTGCGAGAGCAGCGCGAATGGCGGCGCCTTTGCCGCCATTCTTTTCGCTGTGCAGCCAAACCCAGGAGAACTTAGAATCCGCCTTCCCCGGTTCCACCGAAGCGCGGAAACCCTCGATGGCGACCGCCGTGCGGTCCGTCGAACCGTCATTCACCACGATGACTTTGATTTCTCGCAGCAGTGGCGATTCGCCTAGAACCGAGAGCCGCGCGAGGCTTGTCGCGATCAGGTATTGTTCGTTGTACGCAGGAACAATCACGGAAAGCGTAGTACTGGCGCGTTTTTTCTCAATCCCGTCTTGCGAAAACGGGACTTCCGCCGCCCCTCGCATCGCACGCGTTCCTTCCACTCGATTTGTCGACGAAGTAGCGCTCATCGCCTTTCAGAAATCGTGTTTAGCAGGATGACGACGCACGGGATCCACAGGAGATATTACTATGTTGCGAAGTGCGTTGGGCTTCTAAATAGCAGACGATCTCGCCACCATCTGGTCCGCTCGCTGGGACCCTTCCGCCGCGACACTCTTCTCGCTCTCAGCGCCCTTCTTGTTCTGAAAGTAATCGATCACTCCATCCACGATGTCATTCAAGGCTATCGTCGGCAGAAAACCAGTAAGTCTCTGAAGCTTTCCGAGCGCCGGCACGCGCCGCGGCATATCTTCGAATCCGGGCTCGTACGCTTGATCGTAGGGAACATAGGTAATCGGAGACTTGCTGTTCGTCCGCTCTTTAACAAGCTGCGCGAGCCCTTCAATCGAAATTTCATGAGTATTCCCTATATTCACGACCTCACCGATCGCCTTCTCGGTAGCAACGAGCCGCATAATGGCCTTTACGGAATCGCGAACGTCGCAAAAACAGCGCGACTGCTTTCCAGTTCCATAGACCGTAATCGGCGCGCCTTCGAGAGCCTGGCGCACAAAATTAGGCAGCACCATTCCGTACCGCCCTGTCTGACGCGGCCCCACCGTATTAAATAGTCGGGCAATCACTACCGGCTGTTTTTTCTCTTTCCAGTATGAGAGAGCCAGAAACTCGTCCAGTGCTTTCGACGCCGCATAGCTCCATCGGCCTTTGCTCGTCGGTCCGAGCACCAAATCTGCGTCTTCATGGAATGGCACCTTGTCGCTCTTGCCGTAGACTTCCGACGTGGACGCCGCAAAAACTAATTTCTTCTTTTTGGACGCCGCGTCCAGCACGAATTGCGTGCCGTGAACGTTCGTTTCAATCGTGCGCACTGGGCTCTCTACGATCAGTCGGACGCCCACAGCAGCGGCAAGATGAAAGACCACGTCGCATTCGTCCACCATCTCCGCCAGAAGGTGCTTGTTCATGATCGAATCGAAAACGTGATGGAAGCGTTCGTGTTTTTTGAGGTGGCGGATATTTTCCACGCTGCCAGTCGAGAGGTCGTCCAGGACAAATACTTCGTCTCCACGCGCAATTAGCGCCTCTGCCAGATGAGAGCCGATAAAGCCGGCACCGCCCGTAATTAGGCTACGCAAGATATCACCCCTTAGGCCGAAGGTCCGCCCTGATCTTCGGAGCCTGATGGAAATTTAGAAGTTTTGCCCGCATCTTCGCCGTACCCGTAACCGTAAGCGTAGGGATAGTACCGGTAAGAGTAGTAATAATCCGGAGCACTCGAGTCAACAGCGTTCAACACAACGCCGAGAAGCCGGCATTTCACCGCCGCCAACAGATCGCGCGTTCGCGTGAAAGCTTCTTTCGGCGTCTCACCGCTGCGCACCACTAGCAGCACTCCGTCAGTTAGCGCGGAAAGTATCACGGCGTCCGTAGCAGCCATCACTGGAGGAGAGTCAATCACGATGAACTTGAAGCGCCGGCGCAATTCCGCAATTGCTTCGCGCATTCGGTGCGAAGAAAGCAGGTCAGCGGGACTCGGCGGTACCGGTCCGGTAGTGAGAGCGGAGAGATTGGTTATCGTTGGATGTTGAATGGTGGCTTCATCCAGGCTTGAAACTCCCGCCAAATACGAACTCAATCCCACATCTTTCCCAAGAGTCAGATTCAGCGCCCGCCGAATGCCAGGTTTGCGCAAGTCCGAATCCATCAGCAAAGTGCGATCTCCAAGTTGCGCCAGGGTAACTGCAAGGTTTACCGCCGCTGTCGTTTTCCCTTCGCGAGGCAGCGCGCTGGTTACCAGAATTACTTGCGGCGGATGCTCTGCCTGCGACAGCAGCAGGGAAGTCCGCAAAGCTCTAAAAGCCTCCGAGATTTGAGACTTCGGTTGGACGTAAGACAGCAACTCAATGCGCCCAGCCGAACTTGCCGGTGTTCCTTCCCCAGCTTTCCGTGAAAGCCGACCTTGGTGCGCGTTTAATCCCGGCATGGCCGGCACGACGGCAAGTGAAGGCAATCCCGTCAGCGCTTCAATGTCGTCTGGCGATTTCACCGTGTTATCGAGATACTCTCGGAAAAGAGCGAGACCTACTCCGCCTACCAACCCAATCAGGAAAGCCAGCAGGATATTGCGAGCCTTTTGAGGCCGTGATGGCCCGCCTGGTGCGAGCGCCGGGTCTACCACGCGGATATTGTCTGACCGAAGCCCCACGGTAATAGTCGCTTCTTTCAATTTCTGGAGCAAACCATCGTAAAGCAGCCTGTTCGATTCCGCATCGTGCTGCAGAATGTGGTATTGAATCAGTTTTTCCGCTTGATCGTTTGCTTCTGCCCTCTGTTTGTCGAGCGTTTGCTGAAGGAGTTCCACATGGCTGCGTGCCGTGTTGAATTCTTGTTCAACGCTCTCTATCAAGGTCTTTCTCGCGCGGGCCAGGTTGTCGTCCACTTCCTTTTGCTGCGCGGCGATTCGAAGAACCTTGGGAAAATTCGGGCCATATTGGCTCAATGCTTCCGCATATTGCTCGTCAATATCGGATTTGCGCTTGCGTAACTCGGTCAGGACTTCGCTGCCATGGGCCGCCGGCAAAGCATCCACATTCCCGGACACCGCCATGCGGTACAGTGCTTCCTTCTGCGCGACATCGGTTTGTGCTTCAGTGACAGCCTTGCTCAGGTCTGCCATTTTTGATGTCGTGATGTCTTGTTTCTCGTCAATCTGCCACGTCTGGTTGGCACGTTGATAAGCGATGCGGGCATTTTCTGACTTTTCGACCTTAATCCGCAGCTCTTCTAGCTCCCCGGACAGCCAATTAGACGCTTGCATCGTTGCGTCGTACTTGCTGCGAAAATTCTGCTCCACAAAGTTGTGTAAGTGAGTGTTAACAATCTGCGCCGCGAGCTGCGGATCTTCCGCCTCGAAAGTCACTTCAATCAAGCGGCTGTTTGGGACCCGCTTCACAGTGAGTCGCCCAAGGAATGCTCCAAGAATCGCCGGACGTTGTGGCGCAGCGCCGCTGTGAGCCCAAGCCGTCCCGCCCGGGCCCCCGCCGAATTCCGGATAACGAGTCAAGTCCAGGGACTTGATGGTTTGCAGGGCAAGCGTTTCGCTCTGAAGTATCTTCGATTGCGTCTCCAGGTAATTCTCCATATCCACGAACGCATCGTAAGAATTCGAATCCGGAAACGGCGTCATGCTCTGCGACTCTTTGTCCACTTCCACACGCGCAGCGGCCAGATAGATTGGCTTCATTTTGAACGAAGCGATTGTCACCACGGTTACTACCGTCAGAAGAAACGTGAGGATCAGCCACTGGTGTTTCCTGAGAATGATGATGTAGTCGAGAAGATGCGGTTCCCTGGGAACTTGATCCCAGGGCAGAACCGAAGGCGCGGGAATTACGGTGAGCGCCTCTGCAGCTTTGCGCTCGCGAAGGCTTGGAACGATTCTAGATGGCTCTTCCATTTATTCCCTTATTCCGTGATTCGAGTCGTCACAATTTCTCTAATCAAATACGGGTCAGAATCGATAAATCGCTATGCTGGCCCCGGCAATTACAGCCTCCCCGCCTTTCGCCAGGATCTTAAGACCCACGCTATCGGGGATATACAAAATGTCATTCGATTGCATCGGCGGATCGTCTGCCTTGCGATTTTCGATTTGCTTAATTTGTACCGGAATCAAGTCCTTTTGCCCGGTGTCGGGATTCTTGCGCATGATCACGGCTTGATCACCCTTTGCGAATACGGTCATGCCATGCGCTAATGCCACCGCCTTTAGAACGGTGATCTGCTCCCCATGATTTTGGAGGATGTATCCCCCTGGTTGCGATATACCTCCGCCCATCACATACACAATGCCCGCGCGAGGAACGCTTACAGTGTCGCCACCGTAAACGAATATGTTGAAAGCTGGGTTCCCCGATTCGAGTAAATCCTGTAGACGTATCGTGATGGTTTGAGTGTCCGAAGAAGTGTCTACGGTCACTCCTTTCACCTCGGTCTTGTCCACATTTTTGTTCGCAGACGGAAGCGCTCGCGTGACGATCACATCGTTGCCGGCCACATCCGTGATTCCCCCCGCTTGAGCCAGCAACTCCAACAGCGTCGTGGGCCGGATAACCTGATACACCATGGGCCTTTGTACCGCTCCCACAACCGTGACCGGCTGACTATTCTGTTCTTTCACGAAAACAGAAACCTGCGGGTGGGAGACTAGGCCGTTTTCCACTAAGAGTTGCACCAATTTCTGTTCTACCTGATAGCTTGTCAGGCCAGCCGTAACAATCTTTCCGGGGATCAGCGGATAGGTGATATCCCCTGTGTCACTAACCCGCACATCGCGGGAAAGTTCCGGGACGTCGAAGACGTCAATATGCAAAAGATCTCCGCTCCCTATTGGAGTTTCCAACGCTTGGGGACGCGCAAGTCGTGCCAGTTCCTGAATCTTTTCGTTCGCTTGTTGTTGCGTTTGGAGCTTTTCCTGGGCGTACGTCGCCTGCAGACCCAACAATAAGAAAATCGGCAAGAAAAGGGCAGGCTTCGCTTTAAGCCAGCCCGAAGCGATTCGGACCGTGAACGTCATAAGACAGATAACCCCACAAACACTATGCCTACGCCGTTTGATTGTGTCAATTATGGAAATCTCTCGTAGCGGGGCTGAATCACAAGTCGTTTGAATCGAATTGTCTGGGGGGCCTTTGACTTCTTCTTCTTAGCTCGGAAACCGCTATAGTTTCTCTCAGTAGATCGCAAGCAAAGTAGCTCAACAGGGGCGGCGTTTTAAGTTTCTTCTGCCGTTGTCACCTTGCGCGTGCGGACGCGCCGTCGCACGGAACCAGGCTCTGAAGACAACAATGGAGCCGATGTTGCCAGACTCACCTGTAAGAGGAAGAGGAGCGCGTTAGCAGGGATGTGCAAATTGAAATCCACAAAACTATGGAGCAGTATGCCGCACAAAGCGGTGATAGCGCCGGCATGAAGGGCGCGCGAAAAATGCCCCTGCTCCGCAACGTAGCAGGCTTTAGCCTCTCGAAACAAGATCCATAAGAACGCCAAACCGCACAATCCGCCAAGCACCCCGGTTTCCGCCAGCATTTCCATGTAATCGTTATGAACATGGTCCACAAGCCTGCCATCGTAGAGCAGCTCATACCGCGGATACACGGCCACAAGCGCGCCCAAACCCGCGCCCTTTACTGGATGATCCTCAAAAATGTGCGCGGCGCCTTTGGACATCGTGAAGCGACGCTCAATTGTTACTTCCCCCGGGCGCATCATGGAAAACCGTTCGATTGCCCTCCCCGCTCCCAGCCACGCGATCAAGGCCACGGCTGCTAATGCAACAATTGCTAGCGCCGTCAGTCGCGTTCCTTCCGAGCCTTTATGTGTTTTCGCCAATACCCATAGCACCGCTACCTCGAATCCGAAGCTGACAATGCCCCCGCGAGAACCGGACAGGATCAGCGCTCCAATGGGGACGATCGTCAAAAGGCTCGCGAGTGGGTACAGGTCTCTCCGTAGCCCGCGAAAAATCAGCATCGCCAACCCAATCGGCAGCGTGAGTTCCACGAACCCCGCGAAATGATTGCGGTTTACGTACGGCCCAAACGGCTCACCTCCCGAACGTAACGCGCGCAGCCAATAAATCGTTCCCTGGGATGTGAAATGTTGAATGATGCCTAGCAAAGAGACGCCAAAGCACATCAGGATCAGGAACCACGCCAACATAGAAAGGTCTGCCCGCTCTCGAAACGATTGTGCCATCAGAAAAAACAGCACCAAATACGCGCCGAATCTTAGCAGTTCGAGCCGTGTGAGAAAGGGATAGGGCGTACCGCCAAAAAATAGTTGCAACGCACCGATCGCGATAATAGCGAGGATCGGCCAGTTCAAAGAGCTCCAATAAATTTTTACTCTCGGATCCCTGAAAACTACTACTGCCCACCACAGGAACAGAATTCCAGCTCCGATTTCGAGAAGGGACTCCGACCACACTTCCACTGTTCCAAAAGCCAATACGCTGAATCCGAGGACAATGTACAGACCACCTCGGATGATTTTCATGGCTGCGGCCGCCCCGCGCCAGCGTCCGTGGCTAAGAGAGAAACATCCGCGATCCATGCAGTCCCGCTCAATTTGTTCTCGAAAAGTCGGCTTCTGCCGCGGTATAGATGCACCACAAGGAAGTGCGTCTGCGCCCCTGTCGATACGGCTAGCTGAGCCGTAGTCCAAGAATTGTCCCCCGTAAGGTTTTCGGTTTCTACTGGAACGATCCCGGTGTGATTCGGATCATAGATTGCGAAACGCATCCCGCTCTCAGTCGAGATTCCCTCCGTCCGGAGGTACGCGTGAAAGTGGTAAGTACGATTAGGCTCTACAGGCACATATTCAAGCGGATATTCGACACCGAGGTTGGAGCCGCCGCCGAAATCCAGCCGGACCGATCGTCCGCTGCGCCCCGGCGGCGGGGCGTCGAAATCAATGGTCGCCCCCAAGGGATTGTTCCAACGCCAGCCCAATCCTCCGTTCGGAAAGTCGCCGGTAAAGTTCCCGTCCCAGATTAATGAGCCGTTTCCCGGGTCTTCGTGTGGCAACCCGGCCGCAGTAAGAGCCTCGCGCCAAATCCGCCTTGCATCGGCCGACAAGTCTTCGCGAATTAATTCATCGAGAAACGAAAAAGATCGCGCCAGTGCAACCGGCTTGCCCAACGACATCAATCGCCGCCAAACCTTGAGCCCAGGCTCGGCTTCGTGAATCGATGCGAAAAAATCAAGCGTCTCTAGGTAAGCGTTTACATCGGCCGGAAGCACCTGATTGAGCAGCGTGTCAACATCATGATTCGAGCGCCATGTTCGAGAAACCGCCAGCGGCAAGAGCGTAGGGTCCGCACGGACAGCCAGTTGGATCTGCGCGTAGCCTTCCGCCCACTGTTGCTCTCGAAGTAGAAAGTTACCGTAATTCCAAGCCACTTGTGCGGAAAGCGGATAAACGGTCTGTGCGCGTTCGAAAGCATTGCGCGCTTCGGAAACGTTCCCGGTCGCTTCATACGCTCCCGCTAGATTCATCCAGTAGTAGGCGGAGAGAGGGTTATCGTAGATCGCTCTTTGGAAATCCTTGATCGCTTCGTTCGGATCGCCGGCGACGAAATCCAATTGCCTGAATCGCCCCAGAACGTCCCAAGCCTCGGCATCACCAGGTTCCAGCGCGGCGCCGCTTTCAATCGCGGCCAGCCGGTCGGAATTGATTCGGTGATCCGCGATCCAAAGCCGGACCGCTTGGTACGAGAAAAATAGCGCCGCCGCCAGCGCAGCGATCAACAGCGCGAGCCGCGGCCCTTTGCCTTCGAGTGTGATCTCCACGCTCTCGTAATCTGCACCGAGCGTCGCCTAATCTGCAAGTCTAAATTGCGAGGGAGTCCTGCAAGTGGGATTCTGTCCGGCCGGATGAACTACTTTTCGTGGAATCGGTAAACCAAGCCTATCGAAGCGCGGTAGTTCGTTTGGGCGCCGGCGCCGGAAAGGAAACGCGTTTGCTCGTAATCCGCCTGTATCAATCGGATCGACCAGTGTTCCTTGAATTTCCAATCCAACCCGCCTCCCCCCATCCAAACTGGTCCGAAATACGACGTACTGAAAGGAGTAAACCCAACCTGATTGATGTGGAAACGGTAATCTCCTCCGCCGAACAAAACGTGAGCATAGGGCGTTATTTTGTGATGATGGCCGAAGGGATATAGCTGCGGGCCCACCAGAAAGCTGTAAATGTCTGTACTTGTGTTTGTCTTGTTCACACTGCCGCTTGAACTGAATCGATTGTAAGTGCCTGCTATTTCACCGGCCACATTGATGAAGCGCCAAATATGATAGTCACCATAGGCTTCCCACCCGAACATATTGATTCTCGTCCCGCTGAATTGGTCGAATGATCTATACGCCGCGCCTCCGCCGATTTCGTACTTCGGTACGTCCTGAGCCATGGCCGGCATACAAAAAATCAAGCCCAAGACGAAAAGCCCAACCAGGTTCTTCATTTCTAATATCCTCCGGAAATTCGGGCACCGAGTATGTCATTCCCGCGCGCCTTATGATGCGGCCAATTAGCGTTAGGTTATCGCGCCGCTTAGAGTAAACGGAAATCGCTCCGGATAGAAGAGTCGGAAGGAAAAAAACCACATTTCCGGCCGGTGAGCTTTCAAAACGGCGAGCGGCTCGGGCGAGCAAAGAAACATCTAGAGCCGAGTATTCATTGCGTCACAAGATCGAAGGATTATCTCAGCGAGTTCGCCGATCTGGGCGGGGTCTTCGCGAGGCAGCAAGCGACGAATCGGAACTTTCTCGATCATGCGCCCGAGAAACTCAAACTCGCGTGCTCGCATTTCCTTATCCAGAAGATTCGTCGCATAAGAGTTCGCTACTAATGCGAGCAAGCCCTCTCGTGGCGTCAACTCTTCGAGAAAGGGCGCGTCTGGCACGGAGGCTCTTTCTCCTAAGACGAAGATCGCTCCCAACGGCAGAGCCTGGGATTCGAAACGTAACTCATTACCGGCCAGCGACAGCAGCCGTTTATCCCAGCTGGGCGAAAACCCAGGCAGCTTCTTGTCCGGTCCGTACACCATCGTTACCGAATCAGGCCATAAGCAAAGGTACGGATAGGCCGGATGAACGTAATAAGATCCGTCCCGCTCTACTAGAGCGACCACATCATCGGAAATTACGGCACATCCCTTCCGTGCCATGAGTGCGGCGGTTGTCGATTTCCCCGCTCCCCCGGATCCTACAAAGGCAATCGCGCGCTCAGCGAACGCAACGGCGCTTGCATGGAGGCAAGTCACTCCTCGCAAGCGCAACAAGAGTCCCAGTACCGGACCCAGCAGATACGTAGCCGCATCTTCAATCGTTAGATTAGTTGGCCATTGCGCCCACAGTTCTGTTCCATTGAGCTTCATCCAAAACTGCGTGCCATCGTAGTATGCAAGTCTCAGTAGATCACCGTCCGTGTTTTTCCAGATGCGGAGAGCTGGCTGCCCCGCCTCATCGGTGTAGGCGCTCGTGTAGGTTAAGGATTCCTCCTCACTCGGGACTTCTCCCGCCATGTAAGGGGAAGCGTCCATGTGAATTATGACGGTTGGTCCGGATGCAGACGCTTCGACAGGGATTAGTTCCGGGACGGGAAGATTTGAGCTAAGTAGTAAACCGAAGACGGAATAAGTGAAGTTCACTTCGAATAAGCTGAGAAGTCTGACATTTGCAGGCTATATCGATCTTACTGTCTCATTGATTTTGCATGGCACCGAATGACTCGTAAGCGGGAAACGCAGCTTTACATATGCGTCTTAATCGTCGGGAATTTGCCACCGTCTCTCGTTGCGCGCAAACCCTTGGCTTGCGTCAGTTCTTGGACCGTTCCATAAATAGTTAGGACAGGAGTGGAATACAACTTCTTCGTCTCCTGTACGGCCTGCTTAGGCATGGCTAACCCCCGCAAGCTTGTTATACCGGACTCTGCGCGATGACTGCAACCAAAAGTTGAGACAAAGCGGGCGAACATCCAGCGCAATCTCCTCGGGACGGCCTTTCCGCCGCTGTGCCCCGAGGGCCGAGTGCAAGACGTAGCCCTTCATGTCCGCGCTCCATTGCACCTGATCCATCAATTCCGACGCCTTCCCTTGCGGTAAACATTGGCTTAGCGGATCAAAAGAAGGAGTAGTTTTCGCTCGGAGCCTGCAGCTTTCGGGCAAGCGCCCCGCCATCGCGTCACGCAACAGGCTCTTTTCGAAGCAAAAAGGAAAAGGAGGAAGCGCAAGCAGGTAATTCACTATCCGTAGATCAAGGAAGGGGTAGCGCGTTTCTACAAGGCAATGCGTCACGCCGGGGCTCTCTTGTTCAAACATGTTCGCCCAATGGGGAATTGAAAGCGAAGCTTGGGCCTTTGGCCGGACAGCATGCGGTTGATGTGCCGGCAACTCGCTCCACTCCTTCCATCGCGCTTTCAGATCCAGGCGCCGCGCAAAATCGGGATCCAGCCAGCTCGGAAATAACGGCGCCTTGGGGTCTTTTCCAACCGTTCCCTTGAGACGCCGGCGAATTCCCGGCCAAACGGAAGGTCGCAACCACAAATAGCGGGGAACTTCTCGCAGCAATCCGCGGAAATCCTGCGTTCGAAGCATGTGCTTCGCGTAGGGCAGCATCTGAAAATGCAGCAAGTTGTCGCTGCCTTCCCCGCAAAGTGCTACCCGGCAATCACGTTCGATCATTTTGTACTGTTCGAACAGGCCCGCAAACAGGGGATCGTCAATCGGCTCGGGGCTGGTCAATTCCGGGTCATTCCACCGCTCAAAGAGTTTGAGCGCATCGATCTCTAGAAATTGAATCGGAATATGGAGAAAATCCGCAACCTTTTGCGCATGCGCTCCGTCGCGATCGGAGATCAACGGTTCGTAAATGAGCGTGTAGGCACGTAGGTCCGCAGCCTCAGCGGGATTTCCGGAAACCTCGCGCGCGCTGGCCGCCAGGGCCGCCGAATCCAGCCCTCCGCTCAGCAGAATTCCCGCGCGGTCAATCCGCAAACGATCCGCAACAGCCGCCTGGAGCAGATACTGAAAGTGTTCCACATACTCATCCGCATGGCGATAACGGATGGTCCCGTGCGTAGGCGCAGACCAATACTGCTGAATCCTGACGCCCTCTGCGGACACCGAAAGGCAATGCGCCGGAGGCAACCTGCGGATGTCACGAAATGTTGTGGTCGTTGCGTCGCAATTGAGCCCGAACAACAGGAAATCTCCAATGGCCCCGTCGTTTAACTCGTCCGATATTTCCGGATGCATGCGAACGCAATTAAGCGTGTTACTGAAAATAAAAACTTCGCCGATCTCCGCATAGTAGAAAGGTTTCAATCCGAAGTGATCGCGCGCGCAAAAAAGCGTTTTCCGGCGTGCATCCCAAATCGCAAAGGCAAAATCGCCTCGGAGGTACCGAACGCATTCCTCACCCCATAGGGCATAAGCTTGCAGGATTAATTCGGAGTCCGTTGTGACGCGCCGGTAATTCGATTCTGCTTTCTCAAACTGCCTGTTCAGTTCGTCGCGGCAGTCGATTCGCGCGTCGGCAGTAATCCAGAATTGATCGCCGAGATTGGCTGGCTGCAGCTCGTGCACAGATTCTCTGGACGTCCGCAGCATCGTGTGTCCAAGCCCGGCGCAGCCGTTCGAGTACGTATCTCGAGCATCCGGTCCCACATAGGACAGAAAATGCGTGAGCGAACGCAGGAGCGCGCGATCGATAGGCGCGCCGCTTCGGTCAAACATTCCCACGATTCCGCTCAATTTGTTTGCGTCCCCATCGACGTTGCCTTTTTCTCAAACGGCGCGAAGTCGATGTTTTCTTCCCCTGCACCGTTTAGGATCGTGCCGTGGAATTCAACCCATGCATGGGCCTCGAAACGATTCGCTTCTTTCCGTGCGCCGAACCTCAGCTCTGCCGCGATACCCCGTATTCGAAGGAGCCACCAGAGTACGAGCGACTGCTCCAGGCAATTTGTGCCGAAAAAAAGATTTCGGGCTGCCGCCGCTTCCATACGCGCGATCTGGCGCGCCGTCTCTTCCAGCGAAACGTTCGACGCTGCCGCATTAGCCTCAATCCTGGGTGCAAGCCATTCGAGCAGGCTTTTCCAGCGCCGAAACCCGGCCACACGCAAACCTACCCACGTGGCCGGCAGGCACGCAGCCGCTTCAAGCGCGATGTCTCGCTCGAATCCGCTCAGTCGCCAAAAGCGTTGCCAAGTTCCCATCGTCGATTTCAACCCGCCGTGATGCAGGAAGTCGCGCCAACTATATTCAGAAATTGAGCCAAGATCGAAGACAACGGCGCGCGGTGCTTCAGGAGCTAAGTAGTCGCCGCCTCTCTCACTTCAATCAGCCCTTCGCTGCGCATTTTCTCCAACAGAGTCAAAAGGTCCCGCTCGCAGAGTTCTGCGTCTACTTCATATTCATTCAGCAAAGTATCCCGGAGCTCTTTGATACTACGCGGCTGCTTCAGCAGGCTCCAGACCCGTGTTCCCACTGGATTTATGCCGTAGTACACGCTGTTTTTAAGGTTCAGTATTGCGGATTCTTCCCCCAACGGACACGACACCTGTTCGCCGGCAGCGACTACAACGGATTGAACTGAGAGGGACGCGTCCATTTGGGCGCCAAATTCCTTCAGGGCTGGGTACTTAAGTTCGCCGGCAGACCAGGCGGTGCTTGAACGGGCCGGAACACACCACGCCACTAACTTCGCACACGCTGGCCCTATTCTACCCGGACTCTCGGGTAAACGGCAACGACGGAACTGGCTTCGGCGCGGTAAACTCGGTTATAACCACCAGGATGCCAGCACCCGCTATCTCCGTCACATCGCTTGAAAAATATTTCCCGCCCGCCTTGGCGGGCTGGCGTGCGCTCATGCAGCCCCTCTCGCGCCCCACGGAAAAGGCTTTGGCGGGGGTTTCGTTCATCGTAGAGCCCGGGGAAGCCGTTGCGTTGGTGGGTCCAAATGGCGCGGGAAAATCCACGTTACTCCGCATCCTTGCTACTCTGATTGTTCCCACGCGCGGAACCGCCGCACTCGGCGGTTTTGATGTCGAGCGCCAGGCAGCGGAAGCGCGCCGTCAGTTTGGTTACCACACCGGAGGAGATGAAGGATTTTACGGCCGCTTGAGCGCCCGCGAGAATCTGGTTTTTTTTGCCGCGATGAACAACTTAACTCCAGCTGAAACGCGAAAACGGATTGCGAGCATCGCGTCATCCATGGGAATCCAAGATGACTTGGACCGCCAGGCCCGAACATTTTCCACCGGGATGACGCATCGTCTCGGTCTGGCACGAGCGTTGCTTCATGGTCCCGCTGTCTTATTGCTCGACGAACCCACGCGCAGCCTGGACCCACTCGCGGCGGCGGATTTTCGCCGGCTCCTAAAAGACGACCTTGTGCGCGCGCGCGGCACGACCCTTCTTTTTGCTTCGCATACCTTAAGCGAAGTTGAGGAGATGGCTGATCGCGTCGTCCTGCTGGATGCCGGCCGCGTGGTCGCGTTCGATTCGCCACGAGGACTGTGCGCTTCCACGCGCACCGCGACCCTCGCTGCGGCAATATCAAGCCTCGTGCGCCACACCGCGCCGGCAGAGGCGGCACAGTGAATCTCGGCTCCTCTCTTCGAAAAGTAGCGGCATTTTTTTGGCGCGATTTCGCCATCGCCCGCGGCTACCGCGGAGCGCTGCTGCTCGAAACCATAGAGGCTCTCTTTGGTGTCGCAACCTTTTATTACTTGTCGCGCTTCGTTCAGAGCCCGGAATTATCGAGGGAACTCCCTGCGGGCGCGAATTATTTTGCATTTGCGTTGGTTGGATTCGCTTTTTTCGATTACCTGAGTGTCTCGCTGAGCGCCTTCGACGCAAGCCTCGACGAAGCGCGCCAGAATCGCACTTTAGAGGCTCTGCTCGTAACGCAAACACCCCTTCCCGTGATTCTCGCTGGTTCAGCAGTCTATCCGTTTGTAGCGCTCGCCATTCGCACTCTGGTGTATCTCGCCTGGGGAGCGCTCCTCTTTGGATTCGCGCCGCGTTCAGCGAACTGGCCGGGCGCGGTGGCGATTCTCCTTGCTTCGATCCTTGCTTTCGCAGGCTTGGGAATTCTCTCGGCCAGCTACTCCATCCTCTTCAAACGTGGTAATCCCGCGAAGTGGATTGTCTTGGGTGTTTCCGGATTGGTCGGCGGAATGATGTATCCCGTGTCCGTATTGCCTCCGCCCCTGCAGATATTGGCGCGATTGATTCCAGTGACGTACTCGCTGGAGGGAATGCGTGCCGCGCTGCTGGCCGGCGCGGGATGGGGAGAACTTGTCCCTTCTATTGGAGCTTTGCTCCTCTTCGCCGTGATCTTAATTCCGTTGTCGTTTCTTGTCTTCGCCTGGGCTCTGCGCCGCACAAAAATAACCGGCACTCTCACTCACATCTAGGAGAAATCAGTGAACTTTTTCCGGAGAGGCATTTAGTCGAAAAGTCGATACCGAAGTATCGCGTACAGCGTCACGAACCCATCGCGCCACGTAATCTTTTTCCCTTCTTCATAAGACCGGCCCGCATAGGAGATAGGCACTTCGTAAATTCTCCATTTGCCCTTAGCCACCTTTACGGTGACTTCCGGCTCGAATCCGAAACGGTTCGACTTCAGTCGAATGCCTTCTATAACCTCGCGCCGGAACACCTTGTAGCAAGTCTCCATATCCGTGAGATTTAGGTTCGTAATGATGTCCGACAGTAAAGTCAGAAATTTGTTCCCGACCATATGCCAAAAGAAGTGTACGCGCTGAGGCCCGCCCAGAAATCTCGATCCGTACACCACATCGGCGCGGCCGTCGAGAATCGGTTCTAGAAGCTTGGGATAGTCCTTGGGGTCGTATTCCAGGTCAGCGTCCTGCACCAGGTAAATATCGCCAGTCGCTTCTGCAAATCCGCGGCGTAGAGCCGCTCCCTTGCCTTGATTTGTCTCCTGAAACAAAAATCGCACTCTATCGAGTTGCAGCCGCGCGCGTGTCTCTCCAATTTCAGCTTCTTGATTGCCCCTTGATTTTCGCTCCTGCAAATCCCTCAGAAGCTGCCGTGTTCCATCCGTCGACCCATCGTCCACCACGATAATCTCGTCCGCCAACATGGAATCCTGCACGCGCAACAGCAGTTCTTCGATAAAGGCTCGTTCGTTATATACGGGAATAACTACAGATAGACGCAGCTTTTCCCCGGGGGCCAATCTGGTACGTTCCCGGGGGTCGGATTTTCTCCGATAGGGCAAAGGCGACGTCGCCATACCCTGAAACGATAACACGGCCTATGCGCCTTGGAAATTTATTAACCGATCCGCCGGAGAGCCGCGGGGCTTGTGGAGGCGGCTGCCGTGCAGTACAGTTTTTGTTCGCCCCTGCGGGTGCGCGACACATGAAAGTACCTTTTCTCGACCTCAAATCTGAATATGCGGAGTTGCGCGACGAGATCATGCCTGCGCTCGACCGCGTCTGCCAGGAGTCTGCCTTCGTTCAAGGTCCGGAAGTCGAGGCCTTTGAAAACGAATTCGCCGAATTCTGCGGAACGAAACACTGCGTTGCACTCAGCAGTGGAACTGCCGCCCTTCATCTGGGCCTGCTCGGACTGGGAGTCCAACCCGGCGACGAAGTCATCACCACTCCAAACACGTTCCTCGCCACCGCCGAGGCCATCACCTATTGTGGCGCCCAGCCCGTGCTGGTCGATATCGATCCCGCCACCGCCAATATTGACGCAAACCTAATCGAACGTGCTGTGACCGGTTGCACGCGAGCGATTGTTCCGGTTCATCTATACGGGCGCCCGGCGGACCTTGACGCCATCCGGTCCATCGCCGCCCGCCACAACCTAAGAGTTCTTGAAGACGCAGCCCAGGCCCATGGCGCGCGCTATCGCGGACAACGTGTCGGCGGCCTCGCCGATGCCGCAGCGTTTAGTTTTTATCCCACAAAAAATTTAGGAGCCTATGGAGAAGGCGGTGCGCTTACCACAAACGACGATCTCATCGCGAATTTCGCACGTGCAGCGCGTTCCCATGGACAGACGGCGCGCTACGCTCACGAGTTCGTCGGATATAACTACCGCATGCAAGGCTTTCAGGGCGCTGTCCTGCGTATCAAGCTGCGCTATCTAAACGCATGGACAGAAAAGCGTCGCGCCCTCGCCGGCACATATCGCAGCATCCTGCAAAATGCTCGGCTCGAATTGCCGCTGGATGATCCGCGCGACGAATGCGTGTATCACCAGTTCGTGATCTACGTAAATAATCGTTGTACCGTGATCGCCAAACTTGCCGAAAGGGAAATCGAAACCGCTATTCACTACCCGAAGCCCGTGCATCTCCAGCCCGCTTACTCCTCTCTGGGAGATCCCACCGGAACCTTCCCGCTTGCGGAGCGCGCTTGTGAACGCGTGTTAAGCCTGCCTCTATTTCCCAGCATCAGTGAAGAACAGGTTAGATACGTCGCTGATTCGGTTTTCGAAATCGTAGGAGCAAAATAGAAGTTTGAGCTGATGAGCAAGAACAACGTCTTGTAGAAAGAGAAGCTACACACTCCACCTGCCGGCGCCCCGATCAACCGAGTACCAATCAGCGTCGACTAGACCTGTGATTCTGCATCGCGGTTAGGCGCGAGCCCCGGCTTGAAAACAGCTATTCCTGACACTCCCGCCGCGCTTGCCGATCGTTCACGCAACATTTCCGCGAGGCCGTCAAACACCTTCGAGCATGATTCGCGTAGTGCCACATCCGCCGAGCGCAGCATCGACTCGATCGCGTTTTGTCCGTGCTCATTCAGTCGCCGAACCGAGGACACGATCCAGGAATCACAAGCCGTCTCTAACCGCTCCTGATATTTCGCGATTGCATCATTACTCAATTGATCTAGACTCTGCGACCACTCCTCGTGGTGCGCATCGCGCTCCGATCGGTAACTTTCCAAGTCCGAGGTGAACTCAGCCGAAAAAGTTCCGCGAGCTTGTGCCATGATTGCCTGGACCTGCGATTCCATCTGGGCTTGAATCCGGTTGGCGGAATCCCCGGCGCTCCCTTCAAACTGCTGAAGAACCTGCTCCGCAGAGTGGTCTAGTTCCCGGCTCCTCTCTGCCACTGCGTTCCGGCTGGACTCCGCGAACTGCTCGCCCTGCTGCGCGGAAATATCCCGCAGGACCTGGCCAAACGAGCTGGCGGCAGCCTCCGCGGCCTTGTCGAGTTCGCTGCGCGTGCGCCCAGCAGCTTCTCCGGCTATTCCTTCCGCCTGCTCGCGAATTTGCGCCAGGTGATTTGCAGTTTCTCCATCTAGCTGGGTCCCAAATTTCTTCGTCGCTTCGCCCGTCTGCGCCTCGAATCCCGCTGCGGCTGACGTGATTGTTTGCTCCACGAGCACCTGCAATCGCGCTCTCGCCTCTTGTTGAAACCATTCGGAGCTGCGCCCGATGGATTCGCCGGCAGAATGAGCTGCGCGAACCCCGCTTGCGTCCAGCTCTGCATTCCACTTCGCCAGAGCTTCCTTGCGCCCGGTTTCGAAGTCATTCTGCACATCGTTCAGCGTTGCTGCAAGTTGCGCGGACACCTCCCTCTGATTATTTTCCGACGCCTGGCGCAGTCTTTCGCGATGCAGCCGCAGACCCTCTTCCGCCTGCACCTCGCGCGCTGCCAGTTCTCGAAGCAATTCGGGCACGCGTTCCAAGTGCGGAGCGAGTTTCACTTCAGCCTGCGCTAGCGTCCGGTCCAGATATTGCTGTTGCAGCGTATCGAGCGCCGGCCCGATCCGTTGCGACATTCCCGCGGCAAGGTTATCCGCCCGGCGATTCAATTCAGCCGTCTGCGCCTCCAGTATCTTTTCCAACCTGCGGTGAAGCTCGTTCAGAGTGTCGTGACTCGCCGCTTCCAGTTGCGCCGAATACTCTTTTGTTCCGCTCGCTACCGACTCAATCTCAGCCAATGACGCGCGCGCTCGCGCTACCTCCCGATCGAGCGACGCCTTGAGTACGGCCAGAGTTTCGCGCGCCTCGGAAGAGATTTGCGTTAACGGCTGCCGTGCCTCTGCAACGTGCTCGCGAATCTTTGATTCCTCGTTGCGCAGCACATCCTGGGAACGTTGGGTCATCTGCTCGACCATCCGCTGCACGTTGCTGTCGAGTGAGGACTGCAGCAGCTCGTTCCACTGTGCGCGGGCGGCGCTCATTTCATCCGTCAGCGTCGCGCGCCATGCTGCTATAACGCCTTCGCTGGAGGTTGAATCTTGGGTGGAACTCTCCGCCTCGGTGCGCGTTCCGGCCCGCGTAGCTTCCGTCGATTCCGACCGCAGGCGAGCCTCTGTCAAGCGGCTCGTCGTTTCTCGAGCAGCCGCCGTTTCCCCCCGAAGTGTTTCCGCCTGATGATTCAGTTCGTCCCTGAGCTTGTACGCTTGATTGAAATTTTCCTCTAGCTCGACTTTGAGTCCTCTTAGGAAATCATCCTGCTGCCGCGCCACCAGACTAGAAAGCTCTTCACGCGTGCCGATCTGCGTTCGATCGAATTCGATTTTCCATTTTCCGAAAAAGTCCTCAATCGCCGCAGTCCGCTTCCGATCGCCTTCTTCAGCGGCGCGCAGGAATTCTTCCTGCACTTGCTTCGCTGCATGAGCGATGGATTCCTTGGCCTGTGCTTCGAACTCTTTCCGCATCTCGCGGAAAAGCGGGCTGTTTGCGGCGCCGGCCTCACCGGCCGAATATGACTCGTTCGTATCGTTCATTGGGGTTCCCAGGAAAGTAGTAGAGTTGGTTGATACAGGTTCCGTTTTTCCCGCGACTCGGGCATTTCTTTCCGCCCCGGCATCCTCATCGCGTTGCGAAGATTCACCGCTGGTTGTCCATCCGGCTGGCAGGGAATCGATCCCCCAGATATTTGCTGGGCCTTCCAGTTCTACGGCAATTTGAAAGAAGTCTCTGATTGAATGCGGACGCTGAACCCACGCAACGCGTGCGCGCACATTCGGCCTGTGCGCCGCCTGCGGTAGTTCAAGCGTTATCCACGTATTCCTGGGCAAGTGGTGCTTGGAAGAGTAACGGCAGCCATGGAGATTCAAAGCCAGCGTGGCAGTCCGCTCCTCGAAAGGCTGGCCCAGTAAATCGATTCCGCGCACGATCACAGGTACGGACTGGGAAAGGCGATCGCTTCGCCGGCGTTCCATTCTGGTTTGATTTGAGTTCACTTCGCCCACGAGATCCTCAAACTTGCTTGCGTGAGAATAACACTCCCGGCACTGCGGGTCGAGATAAGAGAATGTCCGCTGAAAGCGTCTCAAGAAAGAAAAGGCGGCACTCATTACAAAAGTCCCGCCTCGCGTTGTCCAAACTCAGCTAGCTCTTTTTTTTCTTCTTTGAAACAGTTGTATCCGCGCCGCCAGACAACGCTTCCAGTCCGTCAAGCGCCTCTTTCGCCTGTGCCGCCAACGGAGTGTTGGGAGCGATATCCATGCACTTTTGGTAGGCTTCCTTCGTGCCCGGCGGAATGATGTACAGCATCTTTTCGCCCTCTTGTTTCGGTTCAATGCCTGCCGAGAGAGCGCTGCCCAGCAGATACCACGCCTGGGCGTCCTGCGGACTAGCTTGCGTTGCCTTCTGCAGCGGCACGACAGCATCTTTCTGCCGGCCCTTATTGCTCAGCACGATGCCGACATTTTTGTAGCAGGTTCCTCCCGCTGCGGGATCCAGCGCCAGAGCCTTCTCGCAGTCTGCGTTAGCTTCTGCAAGCTTGCTTTCTGCCACCTTGGGGTCCGTCTGACTCGCCGCCGAATTTGCAAGGTTCGTACTGAGCCCGGCGTAATACGCCGCTTGGGGTTTCAGGTCGATCGCCTTCTGGAATGCGTCGGCAGCCTCGTCGTAATGCCCAATGCACTCGTCAGCCGCGCCGATGTCTTGCCAGACGGTAGCGTGGTTCGCGACCTCCTTCGCTCCAACTCCCTGTTCGGCTTGCTGGAACTCAGCGAACGCCTTTTGGCAATCAGCAGTACGCTTCTCCTGCAGCGCTGACTTCTGGTCCGCCGTCGCCGTTCTGATCTGCTTTTGCAGGTCAGCCGCCTCCGTCATTGCCGCCACTCCGGCGTCAAAATGCCCTTTCATGGCCTTGGCTTTATTCTCCTCTTCTTCTCTCTTTTTCACCTCTTCCGGATGCGCGGCGACCGACGCAGCCATCTGCTCCTTGACGCTCATTCTGAATTTGTTTTCCTTGGTGGGATCTATCGGAAATTTCACCGGTCCGTAATGCAATTTATCCGCTTCATTCGTGAGCAGGATAGTGTAGGTGCCCACTCGCAAACCAAGCTGGACGAATTTTCCATCCTTGTCAGTTTTCAGCTTGAACGTTTGCCCCGTGTCAACGCTCTTGACCTCGACGTTCACGTCCGGGTAGGGCTTGCCATCCTTGTCGAAAATTTCGCCATCAAGCCTTCCGGTATCCTGCGCCACCGCAATCGTGGCTAATAGAAGAGCCAGCGCCAAGGCGCCGAAAACACGAACTAGTTTTCTCATATGCAGATTCTCCTCGTTCACTAATTGCGCCGCCTATTATTGCGCAACTCGCGCTCGATAGGCGATAGGATCGGTTACTCCTGCCTCCGCGAAAGCGCGAAGCCGCAACCGGCAACTATCGCACGTTCCGCACGCTTCGTCTTCTAGTTGATAGCAGGACCACGTCAAGCTCAGCGGCGCGCCAAGCTCGCTGCCACGGCGAACGATTTCTGATTTGCGCAAACCGATTACCGGCGTCATGATTTCAATCCGCGTCTCGGGTTTCGTTCCCTGGCGTATCAGCTCGGAGAAAGCCCGGTAATACTCCGGGCGGCAATCCGGATAGCCCGAACTATCCTCGGCCACGGCTCCAACGAAAATCGCAGTCGCGCCAATCACCTCCGCCCAGCTCACTGCGGCGGAAAGAAAATGCGCGTTACGAAACGGGACGTACGTGACCGGCACTCCACTCGAATGCGTGAGAGATTCTCCAGATTCGGGCACCGCGATACTTGTATCGGTAAGTGCGGAGCCCCCAATTTTCGCCAGCGAGTCCAAGCGGATCATCAGACGTTCGTCGGCGCCGTAAAATTCCGCAATCTGTTCGAACGCCTGCCGCTCGCGCCGCTCAGTGCGCTGGCCATAGCTCGCGTGCAGCAGCGCAAGCTCGCGCGACTCGTTCGCAATCGCCGCCGTAACGCAGGAATCCATGCCCCCGCTGAGCAATATCACCGCTTTAGGTTTTTTACTCACCGTGTGTACGCCTGTACTCTCAGACGCCCTTCATCGCCGGATCCCAGATAAATTTGTGCAATTGTAAGCCCAAGCGCACGCGCAATCCATCGCTCAGGATCCATTCTGCCAGCTCCCTCGCCGTTAGCCCTGGCCATTTGCCGTCGGGATCTGCGAATACAGGAGAAAAAAGGACCTCATGAACACGCTCCCCCAACCGGTGTTCTTTCACGAAATCTCGAGCAAAATCATAGTCGCGGCGAGTGGATATTACGAACTTGATTTCGTCATTTGCCCCGACGGCTTTCAGATTCGCCATCTCAAATGTGTCCGCCTCGCCTGAATCAGGGCACTTTACATCCACAATTTTGATTACTCCATCCGGTAGGGCGCCGACGAATTGCTCGCCGCTCGTTTCGATCATCACGGTGTAGCCGGCGGCTATCAACTTTTCTGCCAGCGCGGGAGTCTCCGCTTGCAGCAGCGGCTCACCACCCGTAATTTCGACAAGCTCAACACGCCTTTCTCCACCTCCAGCCAGCGCGTGAACTTTTTCGAGAACTTCTTCGATCGAATGTTTCGTCCCGCCATGAAACGCGTACGCCGTATCGCACCACGTGCAGCGAAGATTACATCCCGTTAGACGCACGAAAACGCAAGGCAAACCCGCGCGTGTGCCTTCCCCTTGAATCGATTTGAAAATCTCGGTGATTACCATGGCAAAGCGTGGGATTCCTGCGTCTACTCTATCACTCCACCGCACCTCGGATTTGGCGGCTCGTTGTTGCGGCGTTTCAGGTAAACGACGGTTCCGACGGCGACCGCGAGTTCCAAGCAGCCGCCCATCAATGCCGTCCGCCATCCCCACCCGATCGTGAGCCAGAAAATAGAGACTAGAAAAGCAGGAATCGCGATGACTAAGAGCGCTCGGTTCATTAAGCTTCTACCTCTGCGGTGCTCGACCAATCTCTAACACTGTCTCGTACATCACGCTGTCATCCCGCATCCCCGGCCGCGAACTTTGCGGACGCGTGTGAGGCCTGCCTGGCAGACAGGGATCCGCTTTATCTCTTCTGCACCGCTACGGCCGATACGTTGCCGCCGTCACATCCGTTTCCCACACCGTGATGCTCGAAACTCCAGCACCGTTCGGAGCCTGATGAAGCTGCTTCGCAGTCTGATCGTAAATGTATTTCGCAATATTTTCCGCAGACGGATTCACTACGTCAAACGGCGAAAGCTCGTTCAAGTATTTATGGTCCAGCGATCGAATCACGCTCTGAATCACCTGTTTCAGGTGCACGAAATCGTATAGCAGCCCGATGGAATCAACTTCTTTGCCCGCCAGCGTCACGCGCACCTTGTAGTTGTGCCCGTGCAGGTCTTCGCACTTCCCTTTGTAGCCGCGCAAATTGTGCGCTGCGGCAAATGTTTCATCCACACTAACTTCGTACATTCATTGTCCTTCGAGCCTCGCCTATCGCGCATTCCCCGGTTCGGCATCCATAAAGCGCGCCACTTCAGCCAGGTCCTGCGTGGTTTTGTATTCAGGCAGGGACTCGAGAAAAATTCTACCATACTGCATCCGCGAGATTCGGTTATCCAGGATCGCCAGAATGCCTCTGTCTGTCTTCGACCGAATCAGCCGTCCGAAGCCTTGCTTCAACGCCAGCACCGCCTCCGGGACTTGATATTCTGCGAACGCATTCCGTCCATCATCCTGCAGCGCCCTCACCCGCGCTGCCACGATCGGATCGCTCGGAACCGCAAACGGCAGCTTATCCACGATCACGCAGGAAAGTTGCGCGCCGGGTACGTCCACGCCCTGCCAGAAACTCGCAGTCGCGAATAGCACCGCATTCGGAGTCGTTCGAAAACGGTCCAGCAAAACCGACTTCGGCGCCGTCCCTTGCAACAGCAGCGGAAAACCCACCAATCCCGACACGCGCTGGTAAACGTCTCTCATTTGCGCATAGCTGGTAAAAAGGCAAAACGCCCGCCCCTGCGAAATCTCCAGCAGCTTCACAATTTCTTGCGCGCACCGTGCTGAAAATGTCTCGTGCCGCACGTCCGGCATTCCCGCCGGAATGTACAGCAGCGCCTGCTCGCGAAAATTGAATTCCTGCGGCAGCACTACTTCCTTTGCGGGCAACACTCCCAGCCTCTGTTTCAAGTAGTCGAACCTGGTGCCTACGGCCAGCGTCGCTGATGTCAGCACCACGCTGTCGAATTGCTCGAAAAGTTTTTCGCGCAGGATTTCGCTAACGTCAATCGGCGTCGCCGTCAGGATCACCCCTTTTCCCCGGCGCTCGTACCAATAGACGTAACTTTTCTCCTCGCTTTCCATTAGGAACTCAAGCTCGCGCCGTAATTCCGCCGCGCGCCGTGCGAGCGTGATCACCTCTTCGGGCTTGGGCGTCATCGCCGATAATTCGGTTTCGATTCGCTTCACCGCGGCGGCCAAGCCTTCAAACGCTTCATGGTGCTGCTCCAGAAACGATTTTCTTTCCGCGGCGCCAAACGCGAACCGCCCCTCGCGCTCCGGAAAATTCTCGAAAAAGCTGCGCCCGCGTTCGCGCACGCGTGTCAAATGCTTGCGAACCGGCCCCGCTTCGATCCGCAGCACTCGCAGCATATTTTCGGTATCGCGCGATAGTTCCTCAAATTGATAACTCGAAACGCGCCTGCCGAAATAATCGCTCGCCACGTCCTCGATTTCGTGCGCTTCATCGAACACCACCGCGGAATATTCCGGCAGGATCGACCCGAAATCGTCTTGCCGTATCGCCAGGTCCGCAAAAAACAAATGATGGTTCACGATAATCAAGTCCGCTTCCTGCGCCCGCTGATGCATCGCCGTTATGAAACACCGGTTGAAGTCGCTGCATTTCTGCCCCGTACACAGATCGCTGCGCGCATCGATTCGATGCCACAACTCCGCGTCGTCCGGCAGAAATGTCAACTCGTTGCGATCTCCGGTTTCCGTCAGCTTGCTCCAA